>ENA-ORPK01002750-ORPK01002750.1-human-gut-metagenome-genome-assembly--contig:-NODE-2750-length-11742-cov-3.894926_pt1 | contig 11742 bp, 7 predicted proteins | sample MGYA00242139_ERZ509068 | MGnify/ENA primary metagenome ERZ509068 (study PRJEB26280, sample SAMEA2338687) | human gut metagenome | biome: human gut; feature: human-associated habitat; material: faeces... | reverse complement strand
TGTTGCTCAGGCACTTATAAATAATGTTAAACTATAGTGTTGCGGAATTAAGGATAAATCTATAGTTAAACAAAAAAAATAAATATCTTTGCATGTCTAATCTAACTATAAAAGCAAAATATGAGTAGACTGTTTTGCGCCACAGACAATAACAAGCAAAAACTAAACATAATGAAAAGATTCAAACCACTCCTAATTGCCGCCCTCGGCACCATGATGCTATGGGGCAACACTCAATCAGGTGTAGCACAAGAGGTTGACCGGGCCAAATATCCCGACTACATTCCCTTTGACGCAAGCCGACAGAAGACAATGCCCGTGAAGGCCAACCGTGGCAACGCAAAATCAATGAATCGTGGCCAACGTCCAGACCACATCAACAATGCACTGAGCATGTACTATCCACCCATCTTCAACCAGAGCGGTGGTTCCTGTGGTTCTGCCCAGGCTCTCGGCTACATGTTTACTCACGAAATGAACTCGTGGCGTAACAAGGATGCATCATTTGAAGAGAACCAATATCCCACCCACTTCACTTGGCTATTTACTACCCCCGGCGTAGAGAAAATCCGCATCATGACATCCAACGGTATTCCCAACGTACCAACCTACGGAGGCCGCACATACTCAAGGACTTTCGGCTATCAAGATACAGACCACAACTACTTCGGCTGGATGCAAGGCTATGACAAATGGTATTCCGCCATGTTCAACCGCTCCAAGAGGTTTTTCTTCGGTCCACGAGTATCAAAAGACGATGAAGCCACCCAGGAGGAACTTAAGCAGTGGCTTTGGAACCGCTGGGGTACCGAGGGCTACAACGATGGTGGTGTTGCCGGCTTTGGTGTAGCCAGCGGTGGCACTTGGGGCCGCGTGCCGTCTACACCCACTAACAACGCCATCGGTGTGGCAAACACGTATTGCGTCAAGAACTGGGGTACCGTCTATAACCACGGCATGACCATCGTTGGCTATGACGACCGCATAGAGTTTGACATTGACTCAAACGGTGTTTATGGAGAAACAGAAAAAAACGAACTTGGTGCATGGATTATATGCAACTCGTGGGGCAACTGGCTAAACCAAGGCTTTATCTACTGCCCCTACGCCTTCACTTATTGCGTGTATGAGAACGGCGCATTGAAACTTGACTGGGCGACAGAACTGTACGAACACCGTCCTGACTTCGAACCGCAGCGCACCATAAAGTTGCTGATGGACTACGACCACCGCTGGGAGCTCAAACTCAGTGCGGGCATCGCCAGTGACACATCAGCCACCAAACCAGAAGCCACCGCCGACTTTGTTCATTTCAGCGGAACTACAGCATACGATGTGGACGGCAAGTCACCAGCTGTGCCTATGCTGGGAAAATGGGCTGACGGTATGCACTACGAACCGATGGAATTTGGCTATGACCTCACAGACCTTGGCGAGCGCTTTGACAAGAGCAAGCCACTCAAATACTTCTTCTTCGTCAACACAAGAACCGGGGGAATCGGCAAGGGACATCTTTACAAAGCGTCAATCATGAACTATGAGTTTGACCGCGAAAACCCAATAGAGATTCCGTTTGACATCGACACGATTGAAATAAACGGAGGAGAAGCCACACTGTGCGTATCAGTCGTTGTGCCCGGCGAAGCAATCAACCCTCCCCTCAACGCCGCACTCAACGAAACCGTCCTGTCGTGGACTTCGCCCGCAGCAACAACTTTGCCACTCGACAAATACTACATCTATAGCGGCAATACACTGACTGACAGCATCAGTGCAAAAAACAACAAATACACTGTGAAGAACCGCGACGGCATATATTCCGTTGCCGCCACCTACAAATACAACGACCGCATACTCGTGTCAGAAAAGAGCAACACGGCAAGCAACCCTCTGATTATCGACAACAAGGAAAACAAAGTGTTGCAACTTGACCAGAACGGCATAACAATACCGAATGCCATTACAAAAGACTGCCCTCAGGCTACTGTGGAGTTCATGGTAAAGGTAAAGTCACTGGGCGGCTCGCTGAACAAGATGGGCAACCCCGACAACAACTTCTTTATCAACATCTCGGCCTCCGGGCAGGTCAGCGCAGGCTGGTCCACCAAGAACGCCTATGACTTTGCAAACACAGCCGCAGGCGCAATTAAGGCCAACAGGTGGTATCATGTGGCAGTGGTGGTAGATGGTAGTACACTTTCGATCTATGTTGACGGTATGAAGAAGAAGACTGTCACCTCCAGCAGCTACAACGGCATTCCTGCCATTGGCGACTTTAACATTGGTCTGGCGGGAGGTTTGATGAACGCCACAATCGACGAGTTCCGTATATGGAACACCGCCCGCACCATGAGCGATATCTATGGAGGCAAGGACGAGGCCATCTCCAACCCCGCCGCACTCAACGACCTCATTGCATACCTGCCGATGAACCTCATCGAAGACAACGGTGAAACCAAAGTGCGCGAATATGCCATGACCAATCACGCCTACTTTGACAACGACAACTATGCACAGGCCACCGATGTAACTATACTGAAAGGCTCAAAACTCAGTTCAACCATGTCAATACAGTGCGAGAATGACAGTATCGAGGCTGGCACTCCAGTGAAATTCCACGCCACTTCTCCCCTCTCCACAACACAATGGCAATGGAGCACACCTGGTGCGGAAAACGACAGCTACACAACGCAGTCACCTTATCTTATATATAACAAGGCAGGCAAATATACCGTCAGCCTCACCATAACCAAATCGGACAACACAACCGCAACCGCAACCAAGGACATCACGGTGTATCCCGCACAATTACCGGTGGCAGACTTCACCATGGCAGAAGCCACCAAGAATGCAGGAGAACAATTCAGCTTTGTCAATCGATCGACAGGTGCGAACGCCTCTTTCAAATGGACTTTTGCTGGCGCACGCAACGAAACATTGAATACCACAAACGCAACAGCGGTCTATGACGTTCCCGGCACATATACTGTGACGCTTACGGCTACCAATAGCACCGGAACATCTTCGCAAAGCAAGGAAGTAACGGTCAAGGCCGCCGCCCCGACACCTCTGTTTAGCGTCAATCCATCGAGCATAATGCTTGGTGAAACGACATACCTCGTAGACAAGAGTCGCGGCACAGCCGACAAATGGTTGTGGACCCTTGACAACCACAACCACGTGACCGTCATAAACGGCAAGAACTCTTCGTTCACTCCGAAGCACCCTGGCGTTTACGACATCACCTTGTCTGCCTCAAACGAAGTCGGTGTAAACTCACTGACCCAGAAAAAACAGCTCTACGTCTCCAATGCTGACCCGAAAAACGCCCTCAGTTTCTCTGGCAACGAAAAGGTCACCTTCAATTGCCCTCTTACCACCAACAGCAAGGTGTGGAGCATAGAGTGGTGGATGAACCCCACACAATATTCTGGTGCGGGAGGCTTCTACACCGAAAACGGCTTTGCCAACATGCACGGCATTGCAAACGGAGCATATCAGGTTATATTCAACAATGCATCGTTGAAATCGGCTGATGGATACATCATCCTCAACGAATGGCATCACTATGCTATCACCTTCAGCCTCGGCACAATCAAGTTCTACCGCGACGGCGTACTCTTTGACGCCCCCTCCTCAAAATTGAACTACACCATCGGTAAATGGACAGGCAAAATGTCGATAAGCAATTCCGAAACGCCCTACAAGGGTCTTATCGACGAACTTCACATCTGGAGCAAAGCCCTGACAAACGGTGCAATAAAGGATAACGCCAACGCTCCTCTCAAGGGTGACGAAAACGGTCTGATGCTCTACTACAACTTCAACCAAGGTCAGGGCAACGTCACTGACCAGACAGCATTTGGCAACGACGGTATCCGCGAGGGATTCGGCCCTGACGGTGACGCATGGCCTACAACACAGGGAGTCTTTACTCTCGACCTCGAGACCAGCGAAGCGCCAACAGAGGACATAACATCCACATATCTTACAAACTACAAACGTCCGTTCATCTACGACGACTCCAAGACAATCAACAACTATTCCGCAAACCGCTTCTACGCATTGGAGCAGGGCACACAAAACTCCACATGGCAGCTGCTCGGCGCAACGAAAGAAGACGACCTTACAACCGGAGTCCATGTAGACCTCAACTACAACAGCGACTTCTGCATAGCCACCAGATACTTCGGCTTCGGCGAAGAAGTGTCAAACCACCGTGCGTTCCAGACAGTGACACTACCAGCCGGCAAATACACACTCAGCATCAACTCGTCAAGCCGCACTGGCACCTACAACACGTCATACCTTGTGGCTAATTTAGGTTCGGAGCTCTCTACCAACGAGACACTCACCAACAGTTTGGCATACACCCCTCTTGCCACCGAAGCATCTATCGACTTCATCCTTGGCGAAGAGACAGAGGTAAGCCTCGGCGTTCTCTACAACCTAAGGTCATACGCACGCTTCAACATCCAGTCGTTCACGCTGACCAAGCAGGCTGTTGAAATCATCCAAGCCAACGGGCAGACCAGCATCTACGAATCTGTTCGCAACGGAGACGTTCAGGAAGCCTACGGACGCGACGGCGGCATCATGATAGCCTCTGAAAACAAAAAAGAGTTCCGCATCTATAACGCTGCCGGACAGTGCGTGTTCAACGACAATGTTCACGGAGTTCACTTCCTGCCGTTCGAGAAAGGAGTTTACATCGTAAACGGTCAAAAGGTCTTTGTCAAGTAAAGACGCCGCCCCATAACACTTCAAGCTCGCCTGCCAAAACTGCAGGCGAGCTTGTTTTTCATAAAAAAGGTTACCGGGGTTCTCCGTTTTGCTGGCATATTCATAAAAAGCATTAATAAACCTTCATACGTTTAACTCTTTATCGAGTAAAAATATTACTTTTGCATTCTGATATTAAAAACAACACCTAATTAAACTATGGACAAAGCAAGCTATGCATTGGGACTCGGCATTGGCCACCAGCTTAAGGGCATGGGTGGCAGCAAACTCAATATCGATGATTTCGCTCAGGCAATCAAAGATGTAATCCAAGGTAAAGAACCTCAGATGAGCATGAAGGAGGCCCAAATCGTTGCCAACACATTCATTCAGGAAGCAGAAAAAGAAAACCAGAAACTTAAAGAAGAGGCTGGAGCAAAGTTCAAAGCCTATGGGGAGCAATATCTTGCAGAAAACGCAAAAAAAGACGGCGTGAAAGTCACTAAAAGCGGACTGCAGTACGAAGTGCTCAACGAAGGCACTGGCAAAAGCCCGAAAGCCACCGACAGCGTGAAATGCCATTACGAGGGTCGCCTTATTGACGGCACTGTATTTGACAGTTCCTACCGTCGCGGCACTCCGGCCACATTCCCACTTAACGGTGTAATAGCAGGCTGGACCGAGGGACTGCAGCTAATGAAAGAAGGCGCCAAATACCGCTTCCATATTCCCTACAACCTGGCCTACGGTGCAAACGGTGCAGGCGAAAGCATTCCTCCATACTCAGCCTTGGTGTTTGATGTGGAACTGCTTGGCGTGAATTAGACTAAACTAATAAACAAAACAAACAAAATAAAATCATGAAAAAAACACTTCTCATTGTTGCCGCAGCTATTGTGGCATTTGGTTCCTGCAACAAGGGTGGCATTCCTAAAGGCAACCCAGAAACAGACCTCGACACCTTGAGTTATGAACTCGGTGTAGCCAATTCACAGGGCGTAAAGATGTACATCGCCAACCAGCTTGGTGTTGACACCGCCTACATGGACGAATTCTACAAAGGCTTTGCTGCCGCTGCACAAGCTGGCAACGACAAGAAACTTGCAGCCTACTACGCAGGCGTACAGATTGGCCAGCAAGTAGGCACCCAAGTTTACTCTGCCGCCAACAGCGAACTTTTTGGTTCTGACTCAACCAAGACCATCAATCTCACACAGCTCGTGGCAGGCTTCATTGAAGGCGCAAAAGGCGAACCTATAATCAACCTTGAGCAAATCAAGAGAGAACTCACCAAACGAGTAGATGCCTACAAGGACCAAAACCTGACCAAGACCTATGGTGAGAACAAGAAGAAGAGCGATGCTTTCATCGCCAAAAAAGCCAAGGAAGCTGACGTAAAGAAACTTCCAGGCGGCACTCTCTACAAAGTCATTTCAGAGGGCAAAGGCCCCGTTCCCGCTCCCACAAACAAGGTTCAGGTAATCTATGAGGGCAAGACCATTGACGGCAACGTGTTTGACAGCTCTGAAAAGAACAACGGTGGCAAGCCGACCGAAGTGATGCTCAACCAAGTGGTGCCAGGCTGGCAGGAGGCTCTCTCCATCATGCCAGAAGGTTCTGAATGGGAACTCTATATTCCATACAACCAGGCCTACGGCAACCGCGACATGGGTACCATCAAGCCCTACTCTGCCCTTATCTTCAAAATCAAACTTGTCAACGCAAACTCTGACGTAACAGCACAGCAGATTTCGGGCAAGTCTTCAAAGAAATAAACTTTTAAGAAACTTATCAAGAACAAAAGCAATATGAAACGCATTGCCTTATCAACACTCATCCTTCTCGTTGCTGCCGGCACCGTCTGTGCGCAGAAGAAGGCTTCAAAGAAAAAAGTGGCCAAGAAAGCCAAAACTGAGGCTGCCGCTCCTGTCAAGATCGCTCCCGACACCGTAAACGTGAAGGATTTCAGCTACTGCCTTGGTGCAGCAAACTCTAACGGACTAAAACAATATCTCCAGCAACAACTCCGCATCGACACTGCACAATACATGGACGACTTTCTTCGCGGATTTAAGGAAGCTGCCAACGACCCGACCAACGCCAAAATGAAGGCATATGCCGCCGGTCTTCAGATTGCAGATCAAGTCATGAACCAGATGTTGCCACAGGCCAATAAGCAAATCACCGACAACCGCGACTCCGCATTCGTCAACCAAGCTGAGTTCCTGCGCGGATTTCTTGAGGCTACAACCAACAGCGGCAGCGTCACCTCCGACTCTGCCATGAAGGTGGCCGAACGACAGATGGAGTATTACCACGACCAGCTCATGGAGAAGAAGTATGGTGAAAACCGCATCGCTGGCGAGAAGTTCCTTGCAGAAAACGCCAAGAAAGACAGTGTCGTAACCCTGCCCAGCGGTCTGCAATACAAGATTATCAAGGCCGGCACAGGCGAAAAGCCTGGTGAGAACTCCAAAGTAGAAGTGAACTATGAAGGACGCCTCATTGACGGCACAGTGTTCGACAGCTCATACAAACGCAACAAGCCACAGGAATTCAGCGTAAATGGTGTGGTGCCAGGCTTTTCAGAAGCCCTCAAACTGATGCCTGCAGGCTCTACATGGGAAATCTACATTCCACAAGAGCTGGCATACGGTGCGCGCGAAACACGCAACTCACCTATCAAGCCTTTCTCTACCCTTATCTTCAAGGTAGAACTGATTTCTGTCAAGGCTGCTCCGCAGCCAAAGATTCCAGCCACGGTTGGAAAATAACGGCCAAGGCTTGACATTATTTATATACCGCCAGCCCTGCAAAGCAACAGTCTTTGCAGGGCTGGTTGCATTATTCTGAAGCATTTCCTGCCTGGGGATTTTTCACTCATATTCCCACTTAGCGCAATTTTATCTGGATAATATATTGCAATTTCAATATTAAAACGTAATTTTGACGTTGAAGTCAACATTACGCACTATGCAAACTAAACTCTTTTCACACACTTCACGCAAGAACAGCTCCCGATGCACCATCTGGGCTACAGTTGCCATTGTTTCGTTGCTCATCAACCTCATAGTGGTTTTGCCATACATAAAGCCCTGTCACGATATCATCGTGCAGAAGATGGCACTCAAAAGCCGCTTCAACGAAAAGACTCCTGACAAGGAACTGCTGAACACCGTATGCCGTGCAACACTCGACCACAACGGTGTTAAGATGTCTATGAACGAGCCAAAAGGGCTACCACTTGACCTCATAAACTTCTTCAAGCCAAAACGCAACTCCGACACCCACAACAACTACTACACGGCCTACGGCTATGCCGGCCTTTCATACTACGGCATACAGACAAAAAACCGCACGCTTATGGAAAGCCTCAAACAGAAGGCCTCATCAATGTATGATGCGAAAAAGGGTGTTCTTACCTACGACATTATCAAGATAGACCAAGTGCCAATCGGCATATTCTTCCTTAACATGTATCGCTGGTATAACAAGGAGGAGTATCGCACCGTTGCCCGCAACATCTTCAAGCACGTAATGGAACGACGCAATGCAAACGGCATCGTCATGTACCGTCCAGACACCAAGGTACAGCTCTCTGACGCCGTCGGCATGTATGTGCCGTTTCTAATGGAGTATTTCAACGTTACAGGAGACTCTCTCGCCTACAAGGCCGCCTACCATAACATGAAGGAGTACTACACATACGGAGTAGACCACCGCACGGGCATTCCCGCTCACGGCTACGACCTCAAAAGCGGAATACTCACTGGCAGCGCAAATTGGGGACGTGGCATTGGATGGTATCTGTTGGCAGCGGCCTATTGCCCACAAATCAACGACCCCGCCTTGAACAAAACCCTTTCTGCCGTGGAATATACTCAATTCCCCGGTTCCAGCGAGAAGTTCGACTCATCAACCGCCCTCATGTTTGAGATATACAAGCAGAGCAAGAATCCCCATCGCAAATTGTCGCTCAACTTCATAAAACCACACGTATCCACCGATGGTTTTGTGGGAGATTGCAGCGGCGACACCTACGGCCTCAACTCCTACTCCAAGATGTTTGGCGAAAGTGAACTGTGCAACGGACTGCTCCTCATGCTGGCCTCAAGATTCAGCAACACCACAAGACCGTAAACCCAAACCGGTCATTAGTTCGTAAATGACAGCTTTTGACCAACAATAGCCAAGAAAGCGCACCGCCCGAAACAACACTACGGACGATGCGCTTTTCTGGTTTAACACCCACCTACAGCCCCAAAATCTCCTTCACCAACGGAACAAGCGTCTTTTTAAGAACCTTCTCGTTAAGCTGGTGACCTCCGTCAAATTTTATCGCATTGGCATAGTGCTTCTTAAACATGTCGTAGGTTTTGACCTGTGGGTCATTGATACCAAACAGCCCCCAACAAGTCTCCTTCTGTTCTGCCGTGATGTTATCGAACTGGCGGCGTTCCATCTGGTTGTGGTGCTGAATAATGTCGCGCGTGATTCTGAATGTTTTACTGTTGTCACGTCTGCGGTTGAAGAACTTATGTTCGCCTGTTTTCAGCACCTTGCTCATTGTAGACATGTTGAACGCCGGATTGACACAGATGCGCTTGAAGTTTCTCATCTGTTGCGCATACATTCCTCCCATAGATGTACCTATTATCAGGTCTGGGCGTTCCTTGTCACAAAATTCCTGCAAAAAAGGCAAAGCATCTACCGGGTCGACCGGAATATCCGGAGCCACAATTTCCACCTCAGGCAGAAGCTGGGCCAGCAACTGCACAGTGCCGCTTGTACCCGAAGAGCCGAAACCGTGCAAATACACTATCTTCTTCATATAATCATGTTTTTACCCATATCGGTCATCAGACCGTAACGTAAGTTGTTAGTATTACTACTTGTTGTTCTTTTGTTGTTGCGCTGCATGTAACGATATCGCCGGAGGCTGACCGCACCGCCGCAATATTCATAGGCGTTGTGTAGCCTTTTATAACCCATTGCAAAGGTAAGGGTATATCGTGAGAAAACCGGAGGTTATCCAAATTATTTTTGTTGAAGGCGTGTCAAAAACACTACCAGCAATTGTTACATCCTAAGTCCCCCCAACAACATACGCACCATGCCACGCTCCGTCACGTTTTTGAAGTGCTGCAAACACAACAAATGTCATTCCGCTAACTAACAGACCTGTGTCAGCTAACTTAGTGGACAGTTGTCAGCTAACTTAGCTGACACAAGTCTACTAAGTTAGCGGAATGTGGCAACCTCGTGTGTGAACTGCTTTATGTCTTGTTCCAACGGTTTTAACTCAAATCGGTCATTAGGTCGTAACGACCGAATTGGGTCTAATCTGCCATACGCTTCACCATTTTGTTGCCACGGCGTTCAGGCTGTGTCAACAAAAAGACCACGGTTCCGCAACATGCAGAACCGTGGTTGAGGCCTATAGGAGTTTATTGGTTTCAACGTATGAGGTCAGATTGCAAAAGCAGCGGAGCGGCCTGATATTCCGCCGCCACCCATGCAACATCTTTCCTTATTTCTTTGTTATAGTCGGCGGAGTCCAAGTGTCCAGAGCCTTTAAGTCTGGCAGATACATGCGCATGAACAGATGAAATCCCTTATTGCCCGTGGGCAACCAAAAAGAGCCGTCCTGGGGGTCGGTAGCCGACAATGTTACATCAAGCGTTCCGTCTGCATTAAGTTTGTATTCGCTACGGTCGGTAACATTATATCTGTTGATGGGATTATCAATAAGATAGTCGTCATCTCCGTAGGCAGTAATAGACCAGAAGCCCCCTTTCTCAACAGGAGGAAGTGAACTGAAATGCAACGTATAGCTATTTGTGCCATTAAGAGCTTCTTGATTAGAGTCATAGTCGGCACGAGGATAAATAGCCACTTCATTGGTATTGGCGCCGAGTCCCACCAATGCTACGGCAGCACGAAAATCATACGCTTTCCCAAAGTCGCCTATCGGTTCTGTGAAATACGACCACACCCCTCCCATTTTCTTCTTGTATGTTGCGGCAACTGCAACTGCATCACCCTTGAAGGACGCCTTGATTTTTGCAAATAACTCTGCTCCGTTTTCTATCTTTTTCAATTTAAGCCCCGGACCAACTCCAAGTTTCTTCAGCCTGTTTATTATCTCGACATCAAAACTCAATGGAGAATTCTTTTCCATCAGAGAGTTTGCCTTGGCGAAATACTCCTCAAGCGACATCGCCATACATTTCATCACCGGATTCACATCCTTCGCTGCATCGTAAGTACCTTTTGGCGCCACATACCCTGCATTGCCATAAGCCGAAAGAGGGTAAGCCTTCATGGCATCCTGAATCTTCTTGACATTATCATAATCGCCCTCTCCGTTATTGAGAACGCGCACAATACACCAACCCATTGCTGTAGGCATTTCCACAAGAATGGCTCCAGGCGGAACAGTGACGTTCTGCCCTTTTCGGGCAAAAATATATGTGCCACCATCGGTGATAAGCCTTGTAGTGTTAGTCCACGCATCGAGCACCTGAACATTGCAAAACCTGTCTTTTACATCGGGAAATTCAAGCACAATCGGTTCGGCAGTCATATCCAACCACAACCTGCTGTAATATGTGTCTACATTAGGTGTCACTACCGATTTGCTCGATGCATCGGCCATTTTTACGGCATGAATAAGCTGGTTGACGGGTGCACGGGGAATGCCCGGCACGAACGTCTCGGCATTTGTCTCTACCGACTCCGTGGCATCCATTATCATTAGAGGGAAAGTGTAATAGACTGCCTCTTTTAGTTCACTCTCGGTAACAGCTATGGGCGCATCAGCGCTGCCTCCACTCGGATTGTCGTCAGAACACCCTGTAATTACGGCAAGTGCCACGATGACAGGAAGAATTAGTAGTTTCGTTTTCATCATTCATGTTGCTTTTATCAGGAACTATATTTTATTCGATTTTCAAAATATTATACAAACTTACATAAAATTGGCGAATTATACGCCAGTTGTATAAAAAAGTAGAGACC
>ENA-ORPK01002748-ORPK01002748.1-human-gut-metagenome-genome-assembly--contig:-NODE-2748-length-11751-cov-3.121324_pt1 | contig 11751 bp, 11 predicted proteins | sample MGYA00242139_ERZ509068 | MGnify/ENA primary metagenome ERZ509068 (study PRJEB26280, sample SAMEA2338687) | human gut metagenome | biome: human gut; feature: human-associated habitat; material: faeces... | reverse complement strand
TCGTACAAGCTGACAAAAAATCTGACGGCGCAATATGTGCACCAGATTTAATCAGCACTTCCTTAGCTTTTATGTAATATGATGAAAATTATAGCATATCTTTAAATAGAATTTGCTAACATATTATAAACTTTTTTATTTGTCGGAAATATATCATAACGGCAGTGTCATTTTGTAAATAAACAACAAAAATACCGTCCCGGGCAAACGGAACGGTATCTCTGCATTTAGGGATGATTTAGGGGATGAATCGGTCCGGTGACCGAATTGGTACAAAACCGCAATTGCGGATAATGTCGTGTGTTATCAGAAATCAACTTCTGTATCGTAGTAGCAGCACTTAAGAAGCTTTTCCATTTCTTCCTGTGAAGGCTGACGTGGGTTAGAACCTGTGCAAGCGTCTGCGATAGCATTCTTTGCGATCTCAGGGAGTCTTTCAAGGAATACATTCTCAGGAACGAAGCCGTTTTCTGTCGGATAGCTGTCTGTGCCGTAGTTCTTGATGCAGTGTGGGATATTGAGCTTATCGTTCATACCTCTTACATACTTGATAAGGAGATCGACCTTTTCATCATCAGTTGTTCCGCCGAGCTTCATATAGTCAGCGATAACGCCGTAACGCTTCTTAGCTGTTTCGTCCTTAGCGTTGAACTTGATTACCTTAGGAAGATACATTGCATTGGCAGCACCGTGAATGATGTGTGCGCCGTAATCAGCAAATGCAGCACCTGTCTTATGAGCCATTGAGTGAACGATACCGAGGAGAGCATTTGAGAATGCCATACCTGCGAGGCACTGAGCATCGTGCATTCTGTCACGAGCGTCCATATTTTCATTGTAGGAATCAATGAGATCAGCCTGTATCATTTCGATAGCGTGGATAGCAAGCGGATCTGTGTATGCGCAGTTAGCTGTTGAAACATAAGCTTCGATAGCGTGTGTGAGAGCGTCCATACCTGTGTGAGCAACAAGCTTCTTAGGCATTGTTTCTGCAAGAGCAGGGTCAACGATAGCAACATCAGGTGTGATCTCAAAGTCAGCGATAGGATACTTGATACCATTATCGTAGTCTGTGATGATGGAGAATGCAGTTACTTCGGTAGCTGTGCCTGATGTGGAAGAAATAGCGCAGAAATGAGCTTTCTTACGGAGTTCAGGGATACCGAATACCTTGCACATATCTTCAAATGTACATTCAGGATATTCATACTTGATCCACATAGCCTTTGCAGCATCGATAGGTGAGCCGCCGCCGATAGCAACGATCCAGTCAGGACCGAAGTCGAGCATAGCCTGTGCGCCCTTCATAACAGTTGTAACAGATGGATCAGGCTCAACACCTTCATAAAGCTTAACTTCCATACCTGCTTCTTTAAGGTATTCTTCAGCCTTCTGGAGGAAGCCGTTACGCTTCATAGAACCGCCGCCAACGACGATCATAGCCTTTTTACCTTTAAGTGTTTTAAGATTTTCGAGAGCGCCCTTTCCGTGATAGAGATCTCTTGGTAAAGTAAATCTTGCCATAATAAAAATCCTCCGTTTTCATTATAATATAGTATAAGTATAAACATTTTCAGCTTGGAGCTTTCCGCTCCTCTTTGCTTGTATATATTATAGCACGATGTATGCAAAATTTAAAATGTAAAATTGACTATGTTCCATATATTTTTATACATACCACTGAATATTTTGTTGAAAATAAACTATTGTAATTAGTGTACTATAAAATGTTTACATTTCAAAACATTGCATATATTGACATATTTCGCCTGACGTTGTATAATTTTGATGTTATAAAAGTAAGGATTACGTTCGATATTTCGGGCAGAAAAGTCTGAAAAATACAAGTCGGACGGCAGGAGGAGAACATGAAGACCAAAAAGCTCAAAAAAAGAATTCTGTTCCGCACTTTATCATTGCTAATTGGCGCACTAATAATCATGGCAGGTATTTCAGTTACTCTCAATTATGTAGGAATCAGCAGCGTTCTGAACGAAACAATGTCCGAAACAGTTTCAATAACTGCTTTGCAGCTTGAAACAAGACTCGGCACATCCAAGGCTGTTGTAAGTGAATTCGGTTTGCATACAAAACTGAGCAGCACAGATTCCACAGACAGCGACAAGCTTGCAATACTTAAAGGCAAGGCTGATATTTACGGTTTTATCGACTACGGCATTGCAGACCTCAACGGCAAAACACTTGACGGCAAGGATATTTCCGACAAGGACTATTTCCGGATGTCAAAGGACAACCAGGAAGCTGTAATCGGCACTCCTTTTGTTGAAGACGGAAGCTGTAAGATATATGTTGCAGCTCCTATATGGCAGTCGGGCATAAAAGGCTCCAATATGACAGGTATCGTTTATATGGCAGTAGACGGCTCATTCCTCAGCAATATCACCAATCAGATACAGATCGGCGAAAACGGCTATACATATGTTATCGACCAGAACGGTACTATCATTGCAGACAATGATTATGACCGTGTTCTCAATGCCGAAAGCAACATTGCTATTGCAGATCAGAACAAGGGCTGCAAAAAACGTGCCGAAGCCGAACAGAAGGCTCTCGGAGGAGAAGCAGCCTTTGTAACATACACTATCGACGGTGTAAAATGGATAGAAGCAACATCACCGATAAACAATACAAACGGCTGGGCGATCGGTATCGTCGGAAGCTATGACGAATTCACTTCAATTGTAAGGATCTCTATCCTTTGCATAGCTGCAGTGCTTATCGTTTCAACAATTATCGGCGTCGTTATGATGACAGTATTCACAAAGGAAATAACAGACCCTGTATTCAAGGTAAAGAAGTCTATCGAAAAGCTTTCAGTAGGTGACCTTAACACACACGTTGAATGCAGCAGCAATGACGAGCTTGGCGAGCTTGCAGAAAGCGTAAACGACTGCATCTTCAAGCTCAGTACATACATTAAAGAAATAACCACAAACTGCGGTGAAGTTGCAGACGGCAATTTCAACCTTACAAGAACAGTTGAATTTGCAGGTGACTTCAAGAACATTCAGGAATCTCTCGACAGATGCTCCGAATCCCTCAGCAAGACTATCGACAGCATCAATACTGCAGCAGTTCAGGTCAAGACAGGTTCAGACCAGATAGCCGCAGGTGCTCAGTCACTTTCTCAGGGTACTACCGAGCAGGCAAGCTCCATTCAGGAACTCGCAAGTCTTATGGAAACACTTGACAGCGAAGTTAAGGAAACTGCCGCAAATGCCGGCAATGCAAGCAATAAATCAGGTCTTGCAGGCGAAAGGATCAGCAAGAGCAACGAGTCTATGCAGGAAATGATAAAGGCAATGGAGAACATTACCGACAAGTCGAATCAGATAAACAACATTATCAAGACTATCGACGATATTGCATTCCAGACAAATATACTTGCTCTCAATGCCGCTGTTGAAGCCGCAAGAGCAGGCGCAGCAGGCAAGGGCTTTGCAGTAGTTGCCGATGAAGTAAGAAACCTTGCAACAAAGAGTGCCGAGGCTGTAAAGAACACTACAAAGCTCATTCAGGAAACTATCGATGCAGTAAATAAAGGTTCAGAGATCGCAGGTTCAACTGCTGCCAACCTTAACAGTGCAGTAGGTGTAACTGCCGAAGCCGTAAGCCTTATTGAGGACATCAGCAAGGCTGCCGACAAGCAGTCCGAAATGCTCAATCAGGTCACTGTCGGCATCAATCAGATCTCAACAGTTGTTCAGACAAATGCTGCAACAGCCGAGGAATCCGCTGCATCAAGCGAAGAGCTTTCAGGACAGTCAAGCGAGCTTCATAACCTCACATCAAGGTTTCATCTTGCAAACGTTGAATACACCGCCGAGGATTCCGACAACGGCAATGATACAAATGATACGAAATTTGATGTTGCCGATTTTGACAATGACGGTACAGGAAATTACGACGATTTCAACGCATAAGCTCAATATAAATATTAAACTCCCCGTTCAGTCAGCTGAGCGGGGAGTTTTTATAGTTCTTTATAATACTTTAAGTATATTCTTATATTAAAATTACATACAGCATAGCAAATTTCAGTCTGATCACGGGTTACAGCAAAAGCAGCAACGAGGCGGCAACAGAGTCTTTCAGTGCCGCACACAACTCAAAGCCGCCGTCAAAAAATAAAAAACAAAAGCTGCCCTTTGCAGAGCAGCTTCATATTATGCATTAAGTTTTCTTCCGGCAAGGTCTTTTTCGGCTTTTGTTTCCTGAAGATACTCGGCATTGAGGTTATCCGCACTGCCGAACTGCTTCTCAAACGAAGCATAGCAAAGGCTTGAGGCAAGCTGTAATCTAAGGTGCGGAGGTGCAATTGCCACATTGTCAAGTCCGTGTATCTCTTCATTTGCATATATCTCCTGTGCGCCGTCGCCCACAAGGATTATATCGCCGTGATATGCCTTTATTCTTGACACAATATCTTCAATGGAAAGAATGGTATCATCAAAAATCCGTGATATATCATTCTGATATGATGTGAAAAATGCGGTGTACATAAGGTTAAGACGTGCTTTCATTACGGGACATATTACGCCATGGAAGCTTCGCATATTATATGCGAGAGATTCAAGCGTTGATACGCCGAGACATTTTTTCTTTGTTGCATAGCACATCGCTTTTACTGCCGAAACGCCTATTCTTAAACCTGTGTATGAACCCGGTCCGTTTGATACTACTATTGCGTCAACAGCTGAAAGCGGAATTCCCGCATTTCTTAATACGTCGTTACATAGAGGCATTATGACCTGTGAATGAGTAAGTCGTGTCAATACTGATGTTTGTGCTAATACGTTTTCTTCGTCGCAGACTGCTACTGAAGCGGTCTTTCCTGATGTGTCAATTCCTAATAAGATCAAAGCGTTCATCCCCTTCCACAGTGATCGAACGGCTGTCATCGCCGTTTTCCGCTGAGATTGTTATTGTAATTATATTATCAGGCAGGCAGCCGACAATATTTTCAGACCATTCAACTGCGATTACCGTGTCATCTGACATATAATCGTAAAAACCTGTGGTTTCCAGTGCCTCGGCACTCGTTATTCTGTACATATCGAAATGGCAGAGTGTAAGGCTCGTATTTTTCCCAAGGTATTCATTTACAAGAGCAAATGTGGGGGAGCTCACCTCATCGGGAAGTCCCATTCCCATTGCAAGTCCTCTTGTAAAGGTTGTTTTTCCTGCGCCCAGTCCGCCTTTATATGCAATTATCTCGCCGCCTTTAAGCATTGCTCCGATCTTTTTTGCAAATTCTATGGTTTCCTCGGGTGAATTGGTTTTTGCTGTAATCATTTTACAGTACTGCTCCTTTCGGGGCATACTCCTTTTTACTTGTGTTATTCATCTGTTTTATATACGTTTATTATATGGAAGCTTTCACAGAAAAAGTTTATGTTGTCATCTTCAATGGAACGTATTCTGTAACGTTTGTCATCGGAATAGCCGAATGAACTTGTGTTGATTATATCAAAGGCAGTCAGAGGTGTTCTTACCCCTTTGCAGCCTATTTCAAACTCGCTTACATTTATGAAATCTATTTCCGCTGCGAATCTTACCGGTTCATATGCATAAAAGGTCATAAACAGCGACGGAACAAATTCACCGCTTGCACCTATCGTACTGTAATACTTGAACTCTCCGAATGCATCGAAGTTGTACCAATAAAAATCGGGGCAAAGGTCTGTTATCTGCTCAACGCCGTATATTTCACGGAAACCGTTTCTGAGCCTGCATGGGTCTTCCGGATAGACCATACATTTTCTCATGCCCATAGAATAATTTTCAAAGCCCTGCTTTTCGTACCACGGTCTGAGGCTGTCCTCGCAGAATATCTGGACATTCATCTGATATTTTCCCGACTGGCAATGGTAAACAAGCCTTGTGACTATCTGCTCGCCGATACCTCTCCTGCGATAATCGGGACGTACGCATATGCCGCTCATTACGGCAGCCGTAAGTCCGTCGGAAGCAACTCTGCCAAGTCCGACAAGCTTATATCCGTCATATGCATAAACGGAATAGAAGCTGTTTTTATTTGCTTTTTCAATGTCGCTTTCAGTATATCCCGGAAGATTATACCATTTTAATGCTTTATAAAGCTCTATCGGGTCACGTTCGTCACGGGTTTCTGAAAAATATTCTATCTCCATAAAATTCTCCCCTGTAAGAAAACACAGACGACCGCTCAAAATTCCGGCAAATCTGCATCTCCTTGATTATGAAGTATAAATTTCAAGCTTATTTTTGTGCAATAATACCATTAAATGACACTGCAATCAAAATAAATCTATCTATTATATTATAATATCTTTGTACCCACATTGTCAATATGTAATTCGTGAACCTGCCAATTTTCCAGTCCCATTTTTTCAAGTGCAAACTTCATCTTGCCGCAGAAAAATTCATTTTCAGCATCAACGATAGCCATAAGGGAAGGACCGGCACCGCTGAGGTATGCTGCGTATGCGCCAAGGCTGTATGCAGTATCAAAAACATCACGTCCGTGAGGGATAAGCTCCATACGGTAAGGCTGGTGCAGGCGGTCATGGACTGCTGTACGGAGATTTTCATATTTGCCTGTCAGAAGCGATGCGGAGAAGAGAGCCGCTCTTGAAAGGTTATATACAGCGTCCTTGTGTGAAACCTCCGTCGGCAGACAAGCACGTGCCTTTTCGGTTTTAAGTTCAAAATCAGGAACGACCACAACAAATTTAAGTGTTGTGAACACCTCCTGCTTTACCCAATGAACATTTCTTCCGTCGAAAACGGCGGTAACAATTCCGCCGAGAAGTGCGGGAGCGGTATTATCGGGGTGTCCCTCTATCTGAGCGGAGAGATTGACAAGGTCATCAAGTCCGAGAGGCTTTCCCATAAGGTTATTTGCACCAACAAGACCTGCGATAATGCAGGCGGAAGAGCTTCCGAGACCTCTTGCCATAGGGATATTGTTCACCTGTTCGATAGAAAGTCCGTGGAAAGGGTGTCCGCATATTTCAAAAAGGGTTTTTGCGGTATGGTAAACGAGATTTGACTCGTCCTGAGGAACAGGAGTATTGTCGAGGCTCTTGATAAAGATGCCGTCGGCTTCTTCCATATTGACATAATTGTAATAGCTTAAGGCAAGACCAAGAGCGTCGAAGCCTGCGCCGAGGTTTGCGCTGGTTGCCGGTATCTGAATTTTTATCATACTTATATTATCTTTCATTCAGCCGCAAAATTGGTGAATAAAAATTCTCCTCTTTAATAATTTTTTTAAAATTTTACGGGGCAATATAAATCACCCCGTAAAAGCTATATATTTTTGTACATTATTTACTACAAAAATCAGTCTTCCATATCAAGCACACGAACTGTACCGAGGATCTCGCCGCCAAGCTCCTTAAGCTTTGCATCAAAATCACGTTCCTTCATAGCAGGTGTGATAAATGCACTTTCAGCAGCAGGCTGACCTTCTCTTGAAAGATATTCAACTGTGCCGAACACCTTTGAAACAGTTTCGTTTGAAACGCCCGATGTACGAACATAGAATGAAACGACATCGTCCTTGTAATCAGCGATAAAGCTGTTGTCTTTGCTGTCCTCCCAAGTCTGAGAAATGGAAGTTCCCTTCATCTTTACAGCGTCGATAATGTCGGCAACGATAGCACTGGCTGTCGGAAGCTTACCTGCTCCTCTGCCGTAGAACATAACCTGATCCACAGCGTCACCGTAAACCATAATTCCGTTGAATACATCACTGACGTGTGAAAGCTGGTTGCCGTAGCAAACGAATGCAGGACGTACCATAGGAAGAATTTTGCCGTCCGCAGTTTTCTTTACAGAACCGATAAGCTTTACAGCACCGCCCCAGTTTTCAGCGTACTGTGAATCCTCTGCCGTGATCTTTGTGATACCGCAGTGTACCCAGTCAGGGTAAACGTGCTTGCCGAAAGCAAGTGATGAAAGGATACATATCTTGCGGCAGGCATCGTAACCTTCAATATCGGCTGTCGGATCCTTTTCAGCATAACCAAGCTGCTGAGCAAGCTTGAGAGCGTCATTGAAATCCATCTGCTCGTTGAGCATTTTTGTAAGGATAAAGTTTGTTGTACCGTTGAGGATACCTGCAATAGCTGTAATATCATTTGCAGCAAGGCACTGATGAAGAGGTCTGATTATCGGGATAGCACCGCCTGTTGAAGCTTCAAAGAGAAAATTGCAGTTATGCTCTGCCGCCGTTTTAAGAAGCTCTGCACCTTTCTTTGCAACAAGCTCCTTATTTGATGTAACAACGCTCTTTCCTTTTTCAAGGCAGCTTTTTACAAATCTGAATGCAGGATCAACACCGCCCATAACTTCCGCAACAACTGTTACTTCATCATCATTTAAAATATCGTCAAAATTCTTTGTGAACTTTGAAGCATAAGGGCTGTCGGGAAAATCTCTTATATCGAGAATATATTTGATGTCGAGGTCCTCGCCTGCTTTTTTGATAATGCTGTCCTTGTTCTTATAGAACAGCTCAACTGTACCTGAACCAACAACACCGTGACCTAAAACTGCTATCTTAGCCATATAAAAAAACTCCTTAATTCTGTTTTCTTTTTTAACAGATAAAAATTACTCTCCCGAAAGGAACTTTACCTCAACCACACCGTTAAGCGCAGAAAGCTTTTCCTTCAGCGTGTAAGCTACCGAACCCTCGCCGTGCAGACGTGCCGTTATCGTAACGGAAGCAACGCCGTCGATGGGGATATTCTGATTAACGGTAAGGATATTGGCATCATTTTTGTGTATTTCCGACAGGAAGCTTGAAAGAACTCCGGGTTCATCACGAAGCACCGCATAATAGGTAACTATCTTCTGCGTAAGCTTTTCCTCATAGGTAAAAACACATTCCCTGTATTTATAATACGCACTTCTGGATATACCCACACGCTTGCAAGCAGAAGCAGAGCTTTTCTCCTCGCCGCAGGCAAGAAGCCGCTTGACCTCCAGTACCTTAGGAAAAATTTCGGGAAGCACATCTGTACTTACCACGACCAACTGCGATTCCTTCAAATTATCACTTCCTGACCGTCCATCTACAAAAAACATCTGTATTTGTGATAGATACAATTATACCACTTTTCATAGCAATATGTCAAGTATAATTTTTAAGGTATACTGCATTATTATTAGTGCAAATTAAACAGCAAAACAGCACAGAGCCCCACAAAAAAAGCGGGACACTGTGCTGTTTGCAATAATTATTCGGATATTTCGGCATTTCTGCATATATATGATGAAAGGGTGTATTCAAGCGGCTCGTTATGGTCATATTGTTTGGTTCCGATAAACATCTCCGCCGCACTTTTAAGCGATCCATCGTCACTTTCAAGCAACGGCTTTATCGCATAAACAGCGTCAGCCGAAAGGTCGTAAAATGCTGTATTATCAAATTCTTCAAGCCTGCCCTTTTCATAAGCATTTACATTGTAGGAAACGATAAGCGAATCCATCTGACAGAAGCTCAGTGCCGCAAGCATAACGGTAAAAATAATACCGCCCAGCCTTGCCATATTAAAGCATCTGAACTGCCTTATGATAATGAGCAGGAAAAGCACGGTCAGCACGAGCATAAACCACGTTGTATAAACTCTCTTTGCAGTAAGTCCGAAGCGTGAGATGTACATAAACATCTTGCTCATAGCCGTTGCAATAAGTATAAGTGTGAACACAGACAATACTACTGTAAGCACCTTCAGTATAACAGGACGTTTTTTACCGTCCTTTTCGTCATCATTGTATCGGCAGAAAAGATTTATTGCAGCTATTACGGAAAGGTTTATCACCGCAACTGTGCAAAGCTCAAAAAAGCCTTTTCTTGCATATTCCGCCGCACTGTATTCCTCGGGGAGAATGTTTCCGAAAGCCGAAAGAAAATACCTGAGCTGAGTGAAAAAGAAAACGAGATAAACAATGCAAAGGGGTACGACAGAGGAACACACAACAGCCTGAGGAGCGATCTTAAACGAGTTTGTCACCCTGCCGCAGCGCTCCCTGTCAAGTCTGCCCTGCTTTTTGTTTCTGACCGCACCGATAACTACACCGAACATAAGGAACGAAAGCGGAAGTCCGAAAATATATTTAAGCACACCGCTCACGCAATTTTCCGTTATACCATTAAGAAAGCCGTTGATATACATTTTAAATGTATTGTCCGCACTTGAAAGAAGCATCGTTACAATAAGCGTCACAGGCAGAGCTATAATAAGTCCGATAAGGATATTTCTTATATTTTTGCCGCATTTGCTTTTCTTTGTCAGCGAAAAAACAGCCGACGGACATTTTCCCATATTTCCGAATGACTGACCGAACACCGCATTTGATATGGTATAGATAAGGTAATCGTCCGCACCGTCAAAATCCGTATCATTGACAGAGAACGCCCATAATCCGTACATAACCACAGCATAAACAAAATCAAGGAACATTATAAGTCCGTTTGACGTTATGGCAAGATTAGCCGAAAAAACAAGTGCCGCAATAAAAAATGCAATACCCTTTCGGCTTTGTACCGCTCCGCATATTTTAAACATAGCCATTGCCGCAGCACCGAAACCCAGCATAAAAAGTGCCGAACCCAGTCCAAGACCGCCCGAAAAAAACGTCTTTATGAAAAAGTAACCGGAAAAGCTGAAAATAAGAGCAAAAATGCTTTCCGCCGCAGTATAGCTTTCCTTTGGCTTTGGGTCGAGAGCTTTTTCAGCAGGAATGTTTGCAGTATCGATCATATCAGTCATCATCGCTGCCCCTTTCATATTCAAGTATGTCGCCCGGCTGACAGTCAAGCACGTCACAAATTTTATTCAGCGTAGAAAAACGTATCGCCTTAGCCTTTCCCGTTTTGAGAATGGATAGGTTCGCAGGGGTTATTTCAAGCTTTTCGGAAAGCTCCCCCGATGAAATTTTTCTTTTAGCCATCATAACATCAAGATTAACTATAATTGCCATATCAGTCACCTCATTATATAGTGCCGTCGTTTTCTTCACGCAGCTCAACAGCCTTGCAGAACACGTTTTTCAGCACACGGATAATAAGCCCGAAGAATGCGGCAGCCGCAGCTATCACCATATAATAGTATTCCCATATGCTGTACACCGCCGTAAGAACAGCCACAAAATAGCAGCACCACGACAAAATGCGGAGTATCTTCACATTTTCATCAACAAAAATGACCTCTCCCCTGATATTTTTCAGCAGCTTGTTAAGAAAAGCAAGTGCCGTAAATGCACACAATGCACAAAGATAAAAAACGACCAGAAAAACAGGCTTGAAACAATCGGGATTTCTGAAAGCATAGCCATTGACCCCGAACGGCGCATAGACTGCCGCTGCAATGAATATCACAGCAAGAACCTTTACAATGACCGATGAAAGCAGCAGCGACATTGAATCCGTCCATTTTGAGTTTTTCATAACATTACCTCCGATAAAAAAGTCATATCTTGTTCCGATGTTTTTATGATAGCACACTAATTATTATTTGTCAATAGTTTTTTATCGTTTTTCGATAATTATTTTTTGTTTTGCGATTTCAGCATTCAATTGCACCGTACTGTTTTTTTATTTTTTTGGGGGCGGCGGCATTAAGTTTGCTGAAAATCGGAGGGATAGCAAGCCGCCGCGGTCGCAGCATAGCACAAAACCGGATGAGCCAAACAAAAGTAACAGCGCACCCATATAAAAGTTTCGGTCAAGCCTTT
>ENA-ORPK01002746-ORPK01002746.1-human-gut-metagenome-genome-assembly--contig:-NODE-2746-length-11756-cov-7.858986_pt1 | contig 11756 bp, 16 predicted proteins | sample MGYA00242139_ERZ509068 | MGnify/ENA primary metagenome ERZ509068 (study PRJEB26280, sample SAMEA2338687) | human gut metagenome | biome: human gut; feature: human-associated habitat; material: faeces... | reverse complement strand
TTCGGATATGTGTTAGGTGGCAAGTGCGGGAGCCAGATTTTACTTATGGGTTTATTAGTTGGGACAAGTCAAGAGGGTAATTTTCGCATTTCAGAAAAATGGGTTGAGAATAGAATTGGTTTAAGTCAAAAGTGTTATAATTCTGCAAGGCAGGCATTAGCAAAAAGAGAATGGTTAATTTTAGAGTCAGGTCGTATCTTAATTAACTACCCTAAAATTTATAGTGATTTTGAAGGCACCAAATCAATTTCTGCCTTGAAGGCACCAAATGATTTTCCAGAGAATGATAAATTGGCACCAAATGAATTGGTGGCTTCAAAAATAGGCACCAAATCAATTTCTGTCTTGAATAGTCAAGACGATAAAATTTTACAAGAAGAGGAAATTCAAGACACCAAATCAATTTCCATTAGGCACCAAATGAATTTCCGGAAGGCACCAAATGAGTTGGTGCCCAAGGCACCAAATGAATTACTGCATAACAATATAATAACAAATAAAATAACAGATAAATTACAGTATAAGAAAGCAATTCTAAAGTTTTTAAGTCAGCACGAAGAATGGGCACAGTTTAACAACTATTTAGTTGAAAACCATTACGATGACTTATTGGAGCGTTTTTACTGGTCTGCGGACGACGCCCGCGCAAGCCAATATGAAGATGGATATAAAACGCCCACGGAATATGGCTGGACAATTGAGCAAGTTAATCAGCTTTTAGGGCAATAAAAAATTTTTAGAAACTGATAATTGTGTCAATGATTTTTTTAATGCTTTTAATGGCTGAAAAAATTGAGAATTTCTTTCTCTCGTAAGAGAAGCTTCAGCCAGATTTTTGTCTGTTTAGGAAAGCTGATAAGTTAAATTTAGGATAAGGCAATTATTAAAAATTAAAAAGGAGAAAAAATGAAAATTAAAAAAGAAATTTTAAGTAATGGTAAAAAAATAATTCATCTTAAATGGCGCGGGCGCGCAAGACAACTTCCACATTGGGCTGTTTATTTGAAGAACAGTTGTTATCTTGAATTAGCAAAAATTCTTAATTGTGGAATTTTGGTATCTTATAATTTGTGAGCGGGCGACCATAGTTTATAGTGAAACACACTGGCCCGCTCACAATTAAAAAATTTTTTCAGAAGCTGGCAATTAAATTGACAGTTTTTTCATTGGTCTTATCACTTAAAAAATCATAAAAATGTCAGCTCTGATTACTTCTTAAGTCTAAAAATTTTCGTTAATTTGTAGCGGGCGCCTTTATTTTATTATAACTATCGTGTTCAGAGTCCCTATAATTTTTAGACGCCTTAAAGTTGGTGGTAAATCTTGCTGGTCCGCCTCGTAAGCAGATCTTTTGTTTGAACTTATCTAAAAAAAATTTGATTTTCCTTAAAACTTATGTTATAATATTTATAGAAAGAAAGGAAAGGAGCAATTTATCTTATGACTAAAAAACGCTTTACCAAACTGATGAGAGCTTATTTTTCAAAGCTGGGTGCAACTGATAATAGAGAATGGAGTAAGGTAAGATTTGGAACTATACTTCCTGCGGGAAAGTTTAAGGGAGTAGTGCTTGATAACGAATGGTTGATTTATTCTGAGGGTATGGACGAAGAAATTTTTACTTATTTTCCTGTTGATGCCGATGAATCTCCTAAAAATGTGACTGACGTGACTGAACTTGTGTCTGAGATGGGTAACGAAGAAATTGATAAAAGGGTTGAAGTTTTTCATAAAGCTTTTCCAGCCCGCACTGATGAAAGCCAAGCTTATTTGTGGTATGTTTTGTGTTAAAGAAAGGAGAAACAAATGGAAGCATTTATAATCTATGGCTATAAGCTTACTGAAAAAGAAGTTGTTAGTTTGCCTGCGGATGTGCCTGAGACTTGGGTTGAGAAGGGTTGGCTTATTGGGTCAGATACTTCTACTAATTGGTATTTTGTGCAAGATGTTATCAATACTGATGAGCGGATTGATTTGGAAATTATGCCAGAAGAATTTTTTAGTGGTTCGACTCACGAAGAATTTGAACATCTTAATAAGCGACGCCAAGAATTTTATAAGTTTTTTTCAAGCAAACAGCCTAAATTTTTTTTGATTTTGAGAGAACCAGATAATTATTATGATGATATTCACATTATGCAAGAAATTCGTGATGCGGGCGCTGTATAAAATTTTAGGAATTTAATAGTGAGTTTTGCAGTCCCGCTCACAAACCTAAAAAAATTTTTTTAGAAACTTCTTAAAAGTCTTAAAAACCCCCGAAAAAAATTGGGAAAATTTTTGAGAAAAAATTCCCCAAAAAAAATTCTCCAAAAAAAATTTGAAAAATTCTAAAAACTATGCTATAATATATATGTAAGATAAAGAAAGAGCAAAAAGCTTTTTCCCCTAAAAAAAAATTGAGTGCCCACTACTTAGTGTGGGAGAAGGAGTTAAAAATGAAAACTGAAAGAGAATTCCTTAATCGTGTCTATGAACTTGTATCCGATGAAGAGGTTCTTGCCTACATTGATGGCAGACTTGAAAAACTGAACGCCGCGAATGAGCGTCAGAGAGCAAAGAACGCAGAGAAAGATGAGGTTCGTATTAATCTCTGCAAGAAAATTGTTGAGTGGCACAGTGACACTAATACTGTTCTGACTGCTTCTGCAGCTGCAGACTTTCTGAGCGAACTTGGTGGTGAGCCTGTTTCTACTGCTAAAGCTTCTGCTCTGCTTCGTTTCGGTGTTAAAAACGAAATTTTTGCGGACGACGGTGAGATTACTGTTTCCAAGGTAAATGCACAGGGCAAGGCTTCTAAGTCCAAAATTAAAGTTTATAAAGTCGTAGACGAGGACTAAAAACAGAACAAGAAAGAGAGAGTTAGCTAATTTTAGCTAACTCTTTTTTGTTTCGCAGAGCGAAACAGACAAGCAGTGGGCGCAAAATTTTAGAGTTTCGTCTGAGAATTTTTACGTAAGAAAGAGAAACAAAGAAGGGATTAAATAGGGCGAAAAAAGAGAGTGTTAAAGAGAGCGACGAAAAGAGCGGTTCAATAGGCGCGAGTGCGTAGGGGAGTAAGTGGGTGAGACAGGAAGACAACTAATCAATAGTAAATGATAAATGATATAATGTAAAATGGTGACCATAGAGCGTTAAATGGTGTATTAAAATATATAAATAGAGAGTTAAATAGACTATTAAATAGAGAATTAAAGGGAGAAACAAAATATATAAACACAATTAAGTAGCATAGTCTAAGCTCTGGGGTAGGACTCGCTCATTTTTTGGGTAGGACTCACTGTAAAAACTGTTAATTTTTTCTTTTTTCTTTTTTTTCAACTGGAAAAATTTGTTAAAATTTCATAAAAATGGTTTTGTTTCAACTGGAAAATTTCCTTTTTCTTGCGGTCGCGAAAAAAGTGTTTTTTTAATATTATAACACAAATTTAAGAAAAAGTCAAATTTTTATGACTGTAATTTTTATGGAGAACTGTTTCCAAATTTTAGAAAAAAATAAAATTTTAGTTAAAATTGAAAATTTACGCCGGCCCGCTCCGTATCAACAGTGAGAAAAAGGAGCTTTTTTTTGGTATGTAAGGTTTATCAGCTCTTTCTCTACAAATTTCAGCCTCGCTAGAAAATTTGGCCCGCCAGAATTTTTCAATTTTTTAACGAGTTCCCAGCTTTTCCAAATTATGTCAATTTTGGGCAATTTTAGATTAAGGCAAACCCAGCTTTTCCAGCTCCTTCCTTAAATGAAAAAATTTGGAAGCCCTTAAAAAATTTGGTGCGGCCCGCTCCAGCTCCTGTCAAATTCCCAGCTCCAATCCCAGCTGAAAATAGCTGTCAAAATTTGGAAGGCCAGTAAAATTTTGGGCACGACAGCGATCATCTTGCTAAAAAACACCACCGCCCGCAAAAGAAACAAAATTAAGGAGAACGAGGATTTTGGAAAAGGAAGAATTTAAGTAAAAAGAAAATTTTTGGAAAGGAAATAATTTAAAAAATTTGAAAAGAAATTGAAAAATTGACATAATTTGGAATTTAGACTTTGTTAGTCTAATTACCCGGACTCTTGTTAATTTCTTGACACAAATAATAGTCTAAAACTTGCTCGAAAAAAAAGGAAGATTTTTCAATCTTCCTTTTTCCAAGGCGAACGCCTCATTTTCTTATGTTGTCTTACGCAATACTGAAAAATTTCTTTCTCAATGAGAACATCTTCTAAACCTTGATGCTGTTCAATAAAATTTTCATCTTTACTAATAAATCTATACAGAATTTCTGCGGTCAATCGCACCTGTCCATTTTTTGTCAAATAACCGTTTCTTTCGCAAAAATCTCTGTATGTAGGCTTGTCTTTAATCACACTTTTTGCCATTTCCAAAGTATCCCAAAGCGGAACTTCATAAGGCAAAAAATAACGATTTTTTGACTTTGTTATATAACGAATTGTAGTAGTTGTGCTCCGATAATCAAATCTTGCATTATGGGCGATAACTGCTTTAATATTATATTTTTTTGCAGTTTCTGATAAAATCCGTTTTGCGGTTTCTACACTAACTAATTTTTTTTTTCCAGTTTTCAAATCTTCTTCATATTGTGGAAGTTTTCTTGAATAGTATGCACTTTGCATTATCTCTTTTTCATTGCAATAAACATCTGCAATTACAAGTGAAAAAGTTTCATAAATATTTCCTTGCTTATCGTGAACAGCAAATCCTAAATCATACATCAGCGGACATTCAAGAGAATTTGCGGTTTCCGTATCAAAAGTGATAAAATAAGATTTTCGGCGGTCGATTTTTTGTGTTCTCATAAAATTCCTTTCTGTCAATAGAGGATTAACTGTTTGTTTTCTCTCTCTGACAATTATTATTATAGCACTTTTCTATTAAAAAGTCAAGTAAAAATTAAAAAAATTTTTTTATTTTAGCACTTTAATGCGCGAAAGCGTCTCCCGCAAGTCTAAACATTGTATAATTGAGTTAGACTAATGAAGTCTAATGACCGGGCACTTCAGCGTGGTAAAGCATTAAAGCATTAAAAAAAGGAAAAGGTGGATTTTACTCCACCTGTTCCCTATTTTTGGCTTTCTCCAAATTTTCCTTTTTCTTCCGCCGAAGCTCTTCATCCTTGGCAATTTTTGCTTTTTTCTTCTCTGCCATTTTTTTGGCTTTTTCTGCCTTTTCTTCTGACTTCATCTGAAAATCTTCTGCCAGTCCGTAGCCGTCAAAGGGTTCGCCATCTCTGGAGCCTTTGGGAATTTTTACAACGATTTGAATAAATTTATCTTCGCCGTTTTTATCCACCGTAGGAAAACAAAATTCGCCTTGTGCAATCCGCAGAAAATCTTCACCCTGTCCAGTGAAAAAATCTTTAAGTTTTGCAATAATTTCTTCACGGAGAAGATTATTTGCCTGAGTGTCCGAAATTTTACCATTATTCGCCATTGAATAACACGACCTTTCTACTTTTTCAGTGTCTTTATTATAGCATATTACAAGCAAAAAGTCAATAGGTTTTTCAAAAAAAATAAAAAAAATTTTTTGTCATTATTTGACAGTCGCCCGCGGACTATGTGAAAAAATTCACACTTTTTCTTTTAGTCTAAATATATTATAACATAAATTTCGAAAAATGTCAAATTCTTATTGTCCGGCACTTAGACTTAAGAAGTCTAAATCGCTGACTGGAAAATTTTTCCAGTTTTACCTAAAAAAGGAAGAGGATTACTCCTCTTCCTCTCCTTCGGCGACCGTTGCCGTCAGCGACTGATAGAAATTTTTCTTTCCCTCTTTCGGAATTTTCTTTTCTACCTTGTCAATTTTTCCCTCTTTGACAAGCTGGGTGCAAAGTGCCGAAATTTTATTGGTGGTAGTTTCCATTTCAACGGCGATTTCAGCGGAAGTGTGCGCCCTGCCATCATCTACCAGATATTCAAGAATTGCTACTTTCATAGCTTCGTTCTCTCTCTGCTTTGCGGTGGGCTTGCGGTTCAGATTACGATTGTCGAGCTTTACAATTTCTTCCTTTGCCTTTGCGATAACTTCGGCGGAGTTGGCTTCGTTGTTGGCTACTGCTTCATAAAATTCTCTGTTGGTCATATTTGTTTCCTTTCTGCGTTGGTCGCTACCCTTTAATTTTTTGTTCCTCTCTCTTGGAACAATATTATTATAGCACTATTTTAGTTTTTTGTCAATAGGGTTTTTTGAAAAATTAAAAAAATTTTTTTGGAGAATTTTTCCAGTCCCACCAGTAGTCTAAGTTTTTGTTTCGCTTTAACACTTTAAAGCGTGAAAGTCGTCCGGGCAGTTAGACTTATGAAGTCTAAAAAATTTTTTTTGAAAAATAGGTAGGATTGCTCCTACCTAATTTTTTATGCTTCGTAAAATTCTTCACAGCTGTCAGGGTCAGCCATTCCAACAATAATTGGAGTTCCTTCAGGAACGGTTTAGGCTTCTTTATCAGTCATCAGAACAAAACCATATTTGTCAGCGATTTTACGAATAGCATTGTCATTATCTTCTTCCCAAAGTTCGTCCCAGAGTTTATCAGAAACAGAAACAGTAGCATAAAAGCGAATTTTAACGCGATTTTCATTGTTATTATTAGTTATAGTTAAATTTCCTTTCTCGTTTTTTAAGAGTTCGTTCTCTTTTGTTGTGAATATATTATAACAAATTATAATGAGTTTGTCAATAGTAAATTAAAAATTTTTTCACGATTGGAGTCTAAATTAAAATGAACTTAGACCGCCTTAGTCTAAAAAAGAGAATTTTCTGGAAAATTCCCCCTTATTTTGCAAGTATTTTCAAAATCGGAATAATATATTGCGGTTCAAATGCTCCATTTTTCCAATTTTTTCTATTTGCCTGTTCATCATCAAACAAAATGTCAAATTGGGAATTTTTGTAATTTTCTTTTGGCGTGCCATAAGGAACAATAATAATTTCTGAAAAATTAACAGACGGCAAGTGCGTTTTAAGCCATTTCCTTTTTTCATCAGCAACTGCCGAGAGAAAATTTTCTGTGGAATTTTTGCTTCCCCAAGAAATTATGCTGAACTCAATTCCTTTTTTCTGACATTTGTGCATAAGCTTTGCTAAATAGGAAAAATTATGGAGCGGGCGAGCTTCACGATAAGGGGAACTATCATTTTCCAAAATTTTCTGAAGCCAATTATCAACGCTGTAAAAATCAGCCAAAGTGCCATCTAAATCGAAGTAGATATTCATTATTTGAAAACTCCTTTCTGTTCTCTTTTTTTACAAACTTATTATAGCATATTTTTTTTGAAAAGTCAAGCATTTTTTCGGGATAACAACTACGGCGCCGTGTGTTCCGCGAACAGAAGTCTAAGTTTTTTTCTGAAATTAGACTAAAGTAGTCTAACCTTTGACGGTTAAACCGTCAAATTAAGTCGCTGTAGAATTTCTTCTGCGGTGAGCCATCCCTCGATATCATCTTCGACTGTTCTTGCAATAATTCCCATAATTTCAAGAAGTCCTCGTTCGTGTCCATAGGAATCGCTATGACAAATAGCGTCCCATCCATTACAACAAATTTGGATACCATCATAACATTTATGATACTCAAATGCAATTCCTTTTTCAATTAAACCTTTAGCCAATTTATCTGCTTCAATTCGATAAATAGAATTAACATTTTCAAAATTGTTCATTTTGATTTTCCTCCGTTCTTTATTATGGTTTAATTATAGCACTTTTTAATTCATTTGTCAATAGGTTTTTAATGTTTCTAAAAAAAATTTTTTAACTGTTTTTCTGCCGTTAGTCTAAAAATAACGGAGCGGGTTTAGACTCAAATAGTCTAAATAGCGGAGCTGTCATAAACTGGCAGTTCCGCTTTCTGAACAGGAGGACGATATAAAAACTTAAATTCAAGGAGTGAGAATGAGAGGGAGAGTATATCAAAAATTTTTAGGAGGACTTTTGAAGTTTTTCTCTCCCTCTCAACAATATTATTATAGCATAGATTTAGAAATTTGTCAAGAGTTTTTTAAGCAATTAAAAAAAATTTTTTTTGAGCTGTCGCTTAGTCTAAAACGCGGGCGATAGGGCTAAAACTTAGACTAACTAAGTCTAAAAAAATGGAGCGGGCTTAGCTTGCCCGCTCGTTCAACCATTCTACCATTCTTTTACTTTCACTTCTCGCTCTTACTTTAAGCTTTCCGCCATTTTTGTAGCTATCCCGCTCTACTGTGCAGAACGCCATTAAAAACTCTCTGAACTCTTTAGCGTTCATCATATACACGGTAAAATCACGAGCTACATAAGCAAATTCAGTTGAATGAACACGGCTAAAATAGTCATCAACCATAGGTTCAAGCTCCGAGCCGTTCAACAGTCCACCTTGAACCAGCGTAAAATGGGCGGATTTAACGCTGATATTATCAATATCGCTTGCTTCATCAAAGCGACGGCTATCGTGAGCTGTTGTATAACCGTGAAGAAAATAACGCAACGACTGTTCGGCGTTAATTCCGGCGTTATGGGAAATATTGAGATTGGTAATTTTTAGGGTTCTCATTATTGATGCTCCTTTTCTGTTTCTATAACTATTATAGCACAACCGGTTGCATTTGTCAATAGGTTTCTTAAAAATTCATAAATTGTTCATATTTTAGTGATTTAACACTTTAATATGGTAAAGTAATAAAAGGCTAAAGCGTAGTCTAAATCCCAGCTGGAGCCAGCTCCTATAATTGGTAAAAATTGGAATTTTTCAGTTTTAGACTGAAATAGTCTAAATAAAAGCCCAAAAATTTCCAGAAATTCTGGAAAAATTTGAGCTTATTCGGAAAATTTTGGGAAAATTTTTCAGCTTAAAAAAACAATGTAAAAAAATTCCAGCTTTGGTAGATAAAATCACTTTTGTTGTGCGCCGCGATGTCAAGCCAAGATAGCAATACCCAACAAATTACTAAAAAGGAAATAATTGCTATAAGTTCAGAAAAGGAAAATTTTTTCATTTGACGACCTCCCTCGATTGATAATTCTATTATAGCACCATTCATTAAAAAAGTCAAGAGTTTTTTTGGAGTCTAAATAAAAAAATTTTCTCCGTTTAGACTTCAATAGTCTAAATGCGGGAGCGGGCATTTAGACTCCGCCCGCAGAAAAAAGACGGTTTAATAATAAACCGTCAAGCAAAGTTTTCTGCGGGCAATGTCATCATAAAGTCTTGGAAGATTTTTGATTTGTTTGCCACTTGTCGTAAAAAGTTCATTTTTTAATTTTACTTCGTTCTGCATAATGTCAAGAACCATTCCATCAACCGCATATCCACGGCAAATTTCACAATCGTGAGCATTACTCCAATCACAGCCAATTTCGTCCATTATTGACATAATTCTACCATTTCTATATTCGCTGATAAAATCAATAATGGCGTCTTTGAGTTCCTCCGCATCGGTAAAAACTTCATTATTCCAGTAGTGATAAGTTTTAAGCATTTTTTTCGTCCTCCTATTAAAACGATTAGTTCTTTTCTTTGATTATATTATAGCACAATGAATTAGTTCTGTCAATAGTTTTTTTCATTTTCTTAAAAAATTTTTTCGCCCGCCTTTAGTCTAAAAACTGGAGCGGGCATTTTTTTTAGACTTGAATAGTCTAAATAATATTAGTCTAAAAGGGAAAAGATGTCTTAATAGACATCTTCTCCCAACGCATCGACTTCTTCTTCATCAAGCACGCCACAGAAAACAGGGTCGAAAAAGTTTTCGCGGGCAATGGTCTTTGCACTGTTTACATTCTCATCAGCCACGGAGAAATATTCGCCAGTCGCTTTGTCAAGGAAGTGGAAGTATTTAGTCATTTTAGTTGTCCTCTTTTCAGTTCAAAATTGCGTTCCTCTCTTTGGAACACTTATATTATAGCACAAATTTTTTAATTTGTCAATAGATTTTTTTAATATTCTTAAAAAAAATTTTTTCTTCCCAGTTATTCCCAAAGGCGTAGTCTAAAATATAGAAGAAAAGGACTTTTAACAGTCCTGAATGGCTCCTATTCTTATAACCATATCGTCGCATAAAAAAGTTCTTTTAAGTTCGGCAGGAATAAAAACTCTTTCTAAGGTTGTCTCCCCATGGCGTTTAAGATAGCATATTTCTAAATCGCATTCTTCGATACCTTTTATTTTTGCCCAGTCATAAAGTTCTTGAATCGTCATTTTTAAGTCCTCCTATTAAAGCAAGTTGCTCCTTTCTCTTGGAACACCTATATTATAGCACAGACAAGTAAATCTGTCAAGAGGTTTTGAATAGACTTAAAAAATTTCTTCGGAGCGGGCTGTAAATCCCAGCTTTTCCAGCTTATCCCAGCTCCTTTTGACTTCCAATTTCTGGAAGCTCGCCTCTCGATTTAGACTCACCGGGCGATGGTAGTCTAAAAAATTTAGACTACCTGAGTCTAATTTTAGACTACACTTTAACGATTTAACACTTTAATGGTTTAATGCACTAAAGTGAACATATGTTCGTTAAAATTTTAACACTAAAATACCTTGTGTTAAAATTTTAACACTAAAACTGTAAAATTATGTTAGTTTTTGCCATTTTTAGGTAGTTTCCTGTTAAATTTTTAACGCCAATTTTACCAGTCTTTACCTAAAAAGTAAAAATTTGGAAGGCAAATTATTAAAATTGATACCTTTTAGGTAGTCTAAACGCTAAAATACCATAGTCTGGTGTTAAAACTATCACAACCGCCGTCTGTTAAAAAATTCACCCGTCGGGGCATTCGCCACCTTCTGTGTTAAAATTTTAACACAGTGGGATTGTCCGCCAAAAATTTACAATTTTAGCAATAAAATATTTTTTCGGATTTCACAAAAAATACATAAAATAATCACAAAACCTTCATAAAGAACCTTTATTATATAATCGTTCCCGAAAAGGGAACGCAGAAAAATTGTAAATTTTTAGGAGGACATTACAATGATTATTTACAGACTTATAAAAGGCTATGAATGCAAGGTAGAAGAACTCTACAGTGAAAAACAGATTACAGCAAAGGAATACACCGCTTGCAAAAACCGCATTAAAACGGCATTTAGCCTATGGGAGAACGACAAAACACAAGGTCGTGACGGTAAAATCGCCGAATTGCTTTTAACTCCGGTTCACGGTAACTACAATAAAAACGCTGTTTCACCCGCCGGAAAAGTCGATTGCCTTGTAAGTGATAAAAGCCGTTCCCGCAAAGTTGAGATTAAGACAAACGGCGGGTGCGTGCAAAGTCTATTAGACGCCTATGCAAATGGAGATAGAAACACGCTTGTAATATACACTATTGCTCATGGCGGTAACTCACTTGCACCCGCGACATACACTACTCCAAGAATAGCAAGTATCGAAGAATTTATAAATTTTTACAATGAAAACGGCAAAAAATCCAGTACAAAAGGAGCAGGGAAACCGAGGGAGGATAAAAAAGCGATGGTTCAGTGGATTGTCAAAAAATGGAGATTGCATATTGACGAACTGGGAATTGCTTATAATCCGTTTATAAGATATACAATAGTAAACGGGCAGGCGCAGGCGGTTGAATAAACCGCCTTTTTTATTTTAGGATTTTATCCATATTTTACCATTATATACATTTTTTACCATATAGAAAAATGTAGAAAATATTCTACGGGGGTAGTTTTGGGAAGAAAATTTTCTTATTTTGTCCCAGCAGGCGGGTCTGGTAAAAAAAATTCACAAACTCAAATTTCAAAAAAAAATTCACAAACTCAAATTTCAA
>ENA-ORPK01002745-ORPK01002745.1-human-gut-metagenome-genome-assembly--contig:-NODE-2745-length-11760-cov-2.033575_pt1 | contig 11760 bp, 10 predicted proteins | sample MGYA00242139_ERZ509068 | MGnify/ENA primary metagenome ERZ509068 (study PRJEB26280, sample SAMEA2338687) | human gut metagenome | biome: human gut; feature: human-associated habitat; material: faeces... | reverse complement strand
TGCCGCGAGAGAAGGAAGGGGCATCAGCGCGGACGAGGCGTGTCGCTTTAAGGGGTACTTCACCTACTTCCTGCTCGGTCTGTACGCGAAATACGACATCCGGAGCGAGTTGCACATCGGCGCAATGCGGAACAACAACACGCGAATGTTGGAAAGACTCGGCTTGGATACCGGTTACGACAGCATTGCACAGGACATCGGCATCAAGGAGCTGTCGCGCCTGCTGGATCGGTTGGAGCGGGAAGGCAGACTGCCGAAAATGGTGATCTTCAACCTCAATCCCGCGATGAACACAGAAATTCTGACGTTGCTCGGCTGTTTCCAAAGCGGGGAGGCAAAGGGCAAACTGCAATACGGCGCGGCTTGGTGGTTCCTCGACAACAAGGAGGGGATGGAGAAGCACCTGCGCGATCTGACCTCGCTGGGGCACCTCGCAACCTTTCTCGGTATGCTGACCGACAGCCGCTCGTTCCTGTCCTACCCCCGCCACGGGTACTTCCGCCGCATCCTCTGCAACTTCCTCGGCACGTTGATGGAAAACGGGGAGATGACCGATGACATCCAAGCCGTCGGCGAGGTGGTAAAGAATATCTGCTACCGCAACGCAACCGCGTGGTTCGGGATTGATGGCTGAAATCCGTAGAGAAAGAGAAACCCCAAATGCGGAAACCATCCGCATCGGCTGTGAAGCCTTCCCGGATATGCACATCGGCGCGGGGTCGGTGATCAACACAGAACAGGCGACAGCGGCAGACGCAATCGGTTTCCGACCCGTATCCATACGAAAAAGGGCAGAAGTGCGCTGATTTTACGCGCCTTCTGCCCTGAAAAACGGGAACGGACTTTCTGACCGTTTCTACGTCACGTCCTCACTGTTCCCATTCCCGATTGCCTCCGAGAACCTTCTCGGTTCGGTTTTGGGAAAGATGAAAAGTGAAAAAACTTCCTGTGCGAAACTCAGGAAGGCAGCCTGTAGACCAAAAGGCTGTCGCATTGATCAAGCACCCGCTTATATGGTATCCTATTCGCCTTCCTCTTCAAAAAACTCTCGCCCCGCTTTTTTGCTTCGGTGTGAGTGGTTTTGGAGTCTACAGGTTGAGCCGGGCGGTTGAGGTCGTCCGGCTTTTGCGGTTGTCGGAATGATGTCGGCTCTTTGCCGGTTACAGCGCGTTCAGAATGGTTCGGGCAATGATGCGATGTCCCTCGTTGCCGGGGTGGAGACGGTCGGTGTTGACATTGCTGAAATAGGCTTGCGCGCTTCCGTCAAAGAGCGGGAACAGACCGCTGTTGCGGTACAGGTCGATCAGCTCAACCGACCAGATGTCCGCCGCCTGCCGCTCCGCGCGGATGTATTCATCCAGGAAGTGCCCCGATTTGTTGGAATAGAGCTCGTTCGGCTGAATGTTCGTTCCGCCGAAGTATGCATAAGCCCGGTGAAGCGGGGTCATCAGGATGACCCGCTTGTTGTAGTACTGCCGCTTTATCCGCTCAAACACGCGGTTGAGCCTGCCGCAGAAGGTGGCGTTATCCATGATGAATTCCCGCTTGGCGCGGGTCGAGAATTCCGTGAACACGCCGTCCGCATTGCTGTTGCAGGGAAACGGCTCGGAATGCACGGTCCAGAAATCTCCGATCGGAACGCCCGCATTGAAATCATTGGTTCCGATGAACACAAACAGCGTGGTGAAGCGGATTCCAACCTCCGCGTCCATCCGATCCATCTGATCAAACAGCCCCGTGGTCTGTGCGCCGTTCTTTCCGTAGCGGTAGACCGGAATTCCGGTCGCCTCATGAATAAAATCGATGTATGTTTTGGTCGCTCCGACCCCCTCGGTGATGCTGTCACCCAAAAAGCAGAATGCTTCTCCGATTCCTGTCATGTCAAATTACTCCTTCTTTTTTTGTTCGTACAAAGTATAGCATAATGTTGCGTTCAAATCAAGTGGTTTTCGGTCAAAAGATCTGAAAAAACGGACTTTTTGGTTTTCTGTCTGCTTTCTCTTTGCCGGCTGCTGGCTGACAACAAAACAATAATTTACAAAAATAAATTCGAACTGGTCTAAATCATTATATTATTTGCCGAAAGAATATGATACAATACAGGTAAAGCAAGCCTGTATGACCGTAAAAAGTGCCCCGGCAACCGCAACCGGGTGTCTCTTGCGGACGGTCTGACTTCTTGCGAAAAAATTCAAGGGTGGAGGAACATGATGAAAAGATTGCTATCTGTATGCTTGACCTTTTGTATGCTCTTTGGCACGGTCTTCGGACTCTCGCTTCTGACCGAAGCCACCGGATCTGCGGTTTGGGATGGCAGTGCGGACACCTCATGGTACAACACGACCGATACCGTTTTTACCCTAACCGACGGTGCCGACCTCGCAGGTTTTGCGGCGATTGTAAACGGCACGGCAGAAGGAATTGAGCAGACTAATTTCGAAGGAAAAACCGTGCGTCTCGGCGCGGATATCGTTCTGAACGATGGCGATGCAAAGACATGGGGACCATCGACTGCGGGACTGCAGGCGTTTCCGATGATCGGAAACCTGAAGGGATCGACTTATGCAGAAACCGATGAGCCGAAATATTTTGCGGGCGAATTTGACGGGCAGGGATATACGATCTCCGGGCTGTTCATCAATCAAAAAGTGAATTCCCGCGGCGAGGGGGCGGCACTGTTTGCAGCTGTATACGGTTCGGCAAGCCTGCATGATTTTTCCCTTGTCAATTCGTACATCAGGAATCCCAACAACTATGCGGCAGCGGCAATTACGGCATATGTAATGCCGAAATCCTCCGCTGAGGCGGACGCGTTCCATATCTATAATATCTATACCGATGCAATCGTAACCGCATCGAACAACAAGAACTTTGGCATTGGAGGCATTGTCGGACGGATCGGATATGCCTGGAACAATGCAAAGATCAACGACTACAACACAATCTCTTCCTGCGTGTTTGCGGGGACGATCATCCATACCGGCACGGGGCTTGCCAATGCAGGCGGAATCATCGGGGATGTCTATGACCATGGCGTCAATGTTTCGGACTGCCTGAACCTTGGAATCGTACAGAGCGTCAACAACGGAAACTACATTGGCGGCATTGTCGGAAGAGGAAATCCGAATAACAGTAAAATTACGGTAACAAGTTGCGTAAATGCGGTTACGCCGGATACCACAAACGCAACGGCAGCCGAAATTCTTTCCATGGAGAACAAATCGCCCCGCCCGGATTTTGCAGTGAAGGATTGCTTCTATGTGGGAAGCAAATATGCGGTCAACCGCGCAACGACGGATCTTGGCGCGAAATTTCCGAAGGTGATTACCGCAACCAAAGTCACCGCAGAGCAACTGACCGGGCTTGCTGTTTCCGGGGAGATCACCTCCAAGCTGGCCGGATGGATTCTGCGGGACGGACAGGTGATGATTCCTGCGGGTGCTGCGACGGTTGTGCCGCCCGATCCGTCCCATTTCGCACCGGTCACGGAGGGCGGCGTGGCGTTCCGCGGCGTACAGAATACCGAGGCAAAGGATGGAAGCTTCAACCTCCGCTTCATCGGAACGGTGGATTCCCTGCATTATTCCGTTCTCGGGTATGATTTATCCTGCACCTGGGCGGAGGGCTCGAAGCCGGAGACGGAGTTTACGACCGATACTGTTTACAAGACCATTACCGCAACCGAGAACGGAATGACAAAGCAGTACACGGCAGAAGGTTTTTCGGCAGAATATATCTGGGCGGTGACAGTGGCAGGCATTCCGGCAACCGGTGACATGACCTTTACCGTCAAGCCTTTTTCCTGTGATCCGGAAGGAAACAAGACCACGGTCGGCGTGTACACACTGGTTTATCGGGACGGACAGTTTGTCAGCCTGACCCGACAGAAATAAGGAGGGGAGACTTATGAAAAAGCAATATTCGGCACCTGAGATGATCTGTCACAACATGGAATGGACGGATATTCTGACCACTTCCCTCAATTCCCAAACATCCGGGGAGGGGAAATCCTACAACTTTAACGAATGGGGGATAACATCGTTATGAAAAGCAAGAGCCTGATTTGTTTCATCCTGTTTTGCGCCCTGCTGGTTACGGCAGTCCTGCCGGTTTCCGGAGAGGATTCCGCACCGATGCCTGCGGCATGGGACGGAAGCGCGGATACTTCATGGTACAACACAACCGATAACACCTTTACTTTAACCGACGCTGCCGACCTTGCCGGCTTTGCCGCCATTGTAAACGGCACGGCGGAAGGCATTGCACAGTCCAATTTTCTCGGAAAGACCGTAAAGCTCGGTGCGGATATCCTGCTCAATACGGGTGATGCAGCGTCTTGGACGCCGGAAACCGAGGGTTTGCAGGCCTTTCCGATTATCGGAAACATCAGCGAAAAAGACGGTGCCGCGGATGCCAGCCTGCAGTTCAGCGGGGAATTTGACGGACAGGGACACACCATTTCCGGTCTGTACGTAAACGGTCGGTCCGACTGGTGGGAAGGTTCGGGACTCTTTGCGGCGATATACGGTCCCGCAAAGCTCCACGATTTTGCCCTGGTCAACTCGGCGGTCTTTCAGCCCGGTCGTTACAATGCCGCTGCCGTCACAGCATATGCATTTGTCAAATCCGGTGAAGAAAAGGATGCCTTCAGCATTTATAACATCTATACGGATGCAATGATTACTGCGTCCGGCGAAAAGACCGGAATCGGCGGGATTGTCGGTAAAATCTCCGACCCGACCTACAAGAGTGTGACGAACGCTTACGGATCGATCCGTTCCTGCGTGTTTGCGGGAAAGATCACCCAAACCGGAAACTGCGCGGCTTATTCGGGAGGCATTCTCGGAAACGTGAACGATGTCGGCGTGCAGATTTCCGACTGCCTGAACCTCGGAACCATTGTCAGCCTGAACAACCGGGAGTACCTGGGCGGAATTGTCGGAAAGGGTGACACCAACCACTGTACCATCCGCATCAACCGTTGTGTGAGCGTGGTGGATCCCACCTCTGCCAGCCGAAAAGTCGGCGGAATTATTTCCTTCGGCAATAAGCCGATTGACGATGACGAATTTTTGGACTGCTTTACCGCCGGCGAGCGTTATGCCGTTTGCAAGGAGGGGAATGAGGCAACCGGAGACAGCATCCGGACGGGGAAAACCACCCTGCGGGAGCTGGTCGGAGCGGATGTCCCCGAAGCCGTAAAGACAGCACTGACCGGCTGGGTCACGCGTGAGGGCGGAATCATCATTCCTGCAGGCGTTGCCGCGTTGACGCCGCTGTTCGGCGATGTGCCAACCCCTCCGTCGGAGGACAACACGACAGAGACGCCGACCGAGAAGCCAACGGATGCTCCCACGAAGCCGAACAATCCTCCTACAGGGGAAAAGCCCGCGCAGGATTCTCCCACACAGGAACGGTCGACCGGCACTGCGGCGGAAAAGCCGGCTGAAAAAGGCTGCCAAAGCGCCGTTGGGATTGCACCGCTCCTGGCACTGATACTCTCCGGCATTTACGTCGCGGAGAATAAGAAAAGAAACCGTTGAAGATGAAAAAACTGATTACAATTGCTCTATGTATTATGCTTGCGGCAGGACTGCTTTTGTCCTGCCGCAACGGAAACGATCCGGCTTCCCCGACAGATGACGGGACGGAGAGCAGTACCGTTGCGCTCCGCCCGGAGGAGTGGACTCTAATCCGTCCCCAAAAGGCAAGCCCGGCGTTGACGGCGGAGATTAACCGCCTCAAGCGCGCTTGGGAGTCGGCAACGGGTGAAACCATTGCGCTGAAAACCGATGCCGATCCGGAGGGGGCGCATGAGATTCTGATCGGGGAGACCTCCCGTGCGGCGTCCAAAAGTGCGCGGGATGCATTGCAGGGGGATCGGTATGCGCTGACGCATGACGGAAATCATATCGTGATTGTCGGTTCCTGTGATGCGCTGACGGCGGAGGGCGTTCGCTATTTTGCCGAGACGTATGTCGCCGGTGCCCCCGCGCTGACCCTGCCGGACGGATTGCAGTATGTCAGCGAGGAGTTGGACGTGGTTTCGCTGACCAACGGAACCCGTTTCCGGTATCCGGTCATCTTTGCGGACGGACTGGATAATACGCCGGACAAGGGGAATCAGAATCGTGTGGATTACACCGTTCAGCTGGCGCGGGATCTGCGAAACCGGTTGGAGGCGCTGACAGGTGCCGTTCCCAACCTGAAGTCCGACTGGGTCAAAATCGGAACGGATACCGCAGGCACGTATGAAATTCTGATCGGAGACACGGCGCGTCCCGAATCGGCACAGGCAAAATCCCGCTTGAGGGGAGCACAGGATTACGGCGTTTTCTTCATCGGAAACAAGATTGTCATCTCTGCATGGACGGAGCAGACACTGGGCAAAGCGGTGAACCTGTTTCTGGAGAATCTGGAACTTTGGCGTGTTTCTGCGGAGGGGCAGGTCGCGGATATCCGCCTGCGGAAAACGGATCTGACGGATACATACCGCGGCTGGCAAACGGACATCCCGCTCCCGGAGCGCGGCACGTTGACCGGATGTGTGACCTGTGCAAACGATCAGCTGGAGTATGTATGGACCGATGTACGGCCCGATGATTTTTCCGCCTATCGGAAGAAGCTGGAGGCGGATGGGTATACTCTGCGGGACGAAAACCGGATTGGCGAGAATCGGTTTGCAACGTATGTCAAGGGAACCGCATTTCTGCACGCATCCTTTGTCCCGAACGGCTCGGCAGGAGTGCCTGCCATCCGGGTCATTACCGGGGTGTGGAACAAGGCGCCGTATCTGCCGGAACCGTCATCGGTCAGGCAGGAATATGTGAAAATCACGGAATCCAAGCTGACGCAGATGGCGCTGGATTATCAGGCGGGCGACTACGGAATGTGCTACGTTGTTACGCTGGAGGACGGCAGCTTCCTGATTGTGGACGGCGGTGCAAATATCGGAAAGACCGACCACACCCGGCTTTGGAATCTGCTGAAGCAGCTGAACGAACGCCCGGACGGGAAAATCGTAATCGCCGCATGGCTTCTGACGCACAATCACGCCGACCATTATCAGGTCTTTGAGGATTTCTGCGCCGAATACGGCAGTCAGGTGACAATTGAACAGTTCGTCTGCAATGTGCCGGACAGCATTGTGGCGTATAACTCCACCGATCCCGGAACGCATTATCAGAACGGTTTTTCAAAATCGTCCCTTGCGGCAGGTGGCATTCGGAACATCAAGCCTTACACGGGGATGAAATGGTCGGTGCGCAACGTGGAGCTGGAGGTTCTGTTCACACAGGCGGATCTGTATCCCAAAAAGCTGACGCTGTACAATGATTCCTCCATGGCGTTCCGAATGACTGTTGCGGGACAGACCATGCTTTGGCTGGGGGATATTCAGACGAACGCTTCCGATGTGATCTGCGCGATGTACGGAGAGAATCTGAAAAGCGACATGGTTCAGGTTTCTCACCACGGCGGAAACGGCGCCACCGAGCAGCTTTACACGCTGATCCGCCCGACAGTTGCATTTTGGCCGTGCGACCGTGCGAATTATCAGGGGTACATCCGCCATTTTCCCGCAAGCGACCTGCTGGCAAACCGGTTGGGTGTGAAGGAAAATATTGTTGCCGACCCTGACCATACCCTGACTTTTCCGTTCCTTTCCTGAAAAAAAGCGGAGCGCCCGCAGGACGCTCCGCTTCGACATTTTCTACCTGGAGGTAATCATATGTCTGTTCTTTTGGTTGCGGTGCTGATTCTCGTATACACAGCCCATTCACTGTTTGCAAGTCTGTTTTCCAAGCATTATCCGGGGGAGCACGGGGAGGCATCCCGCGTTTATTCTGTTTACTATGGGCTGATTGTGTCGCTCGCGACGCTGGCGGCATCCGGATTTGTTCCCAAAATCTCCTGGCTGACGCTTCTTTTGGGGATTGCCAACGGTGTTGCGGTCATGCTCTATAATCTGTCGCTTATCGGTGCCGCAGAGCGAGGGCCGTATTCGGTTGTCATGGTATTCTCGCTGTTCGGTGGAATCCTTGTTCCGCTGGCGGTTTCGGTCGTTGCCTACCGGGAGCACCTGACTCCGGTGCAGTGGGCGGCAATTCTCATCATGTTGGTGGCATTCGTTTTTCTGAACATCGGAAAAAAAGGCGAGAAGCTGAAGGACAGCGTGAAAAAGGGCTTTTTTGCGCTCTGTCTGCTCCAGTTCTGCGCAAACGGGGCATACGGAACCCTGCTCAGCGTTCAGGAGCGGCTGACGGAGGGAACGGAAAACAACGGCATGACCGTTGTGACCTATGCGGTCGTTTTCCTGCTGTCGGTTCTCCTGCTTGCCGGCCGGAGGCGGGAACGGACGATGGCAGATCTCCGGCTGAACCGGAAATCCGTCGCTTGCCTCATCTTCTGCACCGGTTCGGTGACGGCGGGGATCATGATTCTGATGCACTGCCTGTCACTGATGAACGTTGCGGTGCTGTATACTGTCGAAAACGGTGGTGTCCTGCTCCTCTCGGTCATTCTGTCGGCTTTCCTGTTCCGGGAAAAAATGACGGTGTCGAAGGGGATCGGGATTGTGCTGTCGGTCGTAAGTATGGTTTTGCTCGGCTTGCAGGGATGATCGTTGCCGGAGACGAAGAAATCATAAACAACCGGAATGGTTCGGGTCGTATTTACAATTGAAACAGCTTGCAGAAGTGGCTGTGAAAACCCAAAACGGATTTTCACAGCCACTATTTTTGTAACTATATAAAAAGCAACTCCGGAATAATCACAATCGCCCTCTGTTCTGATCGCCTTACCTTGCCATATCATACTCAAGCCTGTTCCGGTTTTGCGGAATGGGCTTTTATGATTTATGACCACTGGCAGGCTCTTATAGCAAAATATCCGTGATTTCCTTGACTTTGTATTTGAATCCATATAAAAATCAAGGAGAAAATCATGGAAACGGCAAAAAAATCGGGAAAAACCGAAATTATTTTTTTCAATAAGCAGGTAGGTTGCATATTGCTATGTTATAATACAGCCACTCTGATAGGAAAGGAGGGGAGAGCATGAGAGAAACCGCCGAACGAAGAGCCAAAATGTTGGAGTTTCTATGCGAGCGGCGAAAAACGAAGGTCTGTGAGTTGGCGGCAGAGTTCGGTGTTTCACGGCGCACGGTTCATAACGATCTGTCGGTTCTTTCTTGCTCTTACCCGATTACCCTTAAACGCGGGACAAACGGAGGTGTCCGTATTGCGGACGGTTTTCGTTTTGGGAGAAAGTATTTCACGGATTCTCAGCTCGTCCTACTTGAAAAGGTATCCGAGACGCTGACGGCAGAAGAACAGGCTGTCATGCAGGGAATTTTCAAGACATTCAAAAAGCCGTCTTGACCATATCGGACAAGCGTTGCAGAGTGGCGTATCCGGCAATCACTTTTGGTGACCCGGTTGTGCAAGACTGATCTTTGACAATTGAATACCAATTGATCCGGTACAACACTTCCGTTGCCGAGAGATCGGCGAGCCGTAGGACGAGAGTCCGGCCGTTGGGGGACAGCACCCGATGGTGGCGATGACAGGCGGGAGGAATGATGATACTTGCACGAGAGTGCCCGGGCGAGAGCGCGGGGGTGAGATTCCCATGAGGCTGAAGCTGACAGCCGCCGGATGGATTCCCGACAGGGAGAGCGAGAAAGGCTCTCTTACTGTCTGCGAGGGACGGGAAGAATATCGCAACAATATAAGAGAGTTTTATATAAGCAAATTGTATGAAGCGGCGGGAACGGAATCCGTCCCCGCCGTGGAAATCCTTTCATAGCACATCCTTACAAAAGACTTGTGGGGAATTTCTATGAAATGATTGGACAACCGTAATACCGCAAATAGGAAAATCGAAAGGAGTGATTTATATGAGTAAGCAACCCATCCAATTTCCCGCATGGCAGATCAGGGCAGGACGGGATACGGATTCCATTCTCCGTTACGCCTACTGCCGGAACCTGCTGCGGCTGTTGTTGGAGATGGAACTGCTGACATCCGCGGAGCACGACCGCATTCAGCTTTCCTGTGCAGCCCGGTTTGGCGTGAGAGCGTATGTCTGAATTGCTAACTTTTCAGTTTATCTTCGTTTGGGCTGGATATTTGCGCGGACTTGTGGTATTGTTGTAGTATATAAATCTTTAGAGATTTGAGATAGGAGGTGAGAGCCGATGCAGACAACGGTTACAGTTACAGAACTGAAAGCGCCGGAGACGGCAGAAGTGGTAAAACAGAAAATCCGCCTTGCCCCATACTGTCGGGTGTCCAGCCCGTCGGAGGATCAACTGCATTCCTTCGCGGCGCAAATCAGGCACTACACCGAGTACGTCGGAACGCATCCGGAATATGAGTTGGTCGACATCTATGCTGACGAGGGGCTGTCCGGAACCTCCATGCAGAAGCGGGACGAGCTGAACCGCCTGCTTCGGGACTGCGCAAAGGGGAAGGTCGACCGCATTATCACCAAGTCGGTTTCCCGGCTGTCGCGGAATGCGAAGGAGTTTCTGGAGACCGTCCGACTCCTCAAATCACTCGGCGTCAGCATTTACTTCGAGGAACAGGGGATTGACACCGACAAGCTCAACGCGGAGATGATTCTGACCTTTCCCGGACTCCATGCACAGCAGGAATCCGAGAACATCTCCCGCAATACCCGATGGAGCATTCAGAAGCGCATGGCGCGCGGGGAATATCTCGGAACGCACGCACCGCTCGGCTATCGGTTTCAGGACGGACGGCTTACGGTAGAGGAATCCGAAGCGGAAACGGTGCGCAGAATCTTTGACCTGTATCTGCAGGGCTACGGGTGCCAGTCGATTGCCGAAATCCTCAACGAATCGGAAAGAACCTTTGAGCCGGTCAGCAGAAAACGCTTCCTGAGTTGGCATCCGGGGACAATTCGTTATATCATCGGGAATGAGCGGTACATCGGAGACGCGCTTCTGCAAAAGGGGTTCAACACCGATACGATCCCTTATCGCGCCCGCAAAAATCGCGGCGAGAAAAAGCAATACTATGTAGAAAACGCGCACGCGCCAATTATTAGCAGAACCGCATTTGAAGCCACACAGGATTTACTGAAAAGCCGGATCAGTCCGAACCGCGAAAAGTGGGAACGGCATCAGCTGAACGGGAAACTGATTTGCCCGGATTGCGGAGGGAACTTCAGACGAAGCCATCAGCAGGGGAAAACGGAATGGATTTGCGCTTCCAAATCGCGTGAAAAAACGACCTGCGCAGGACGGTGTATCCAAGAAGAAACCGTCTACCGCATCTTCCACCTCCTGCTCCTGAAGCTGCACGATTACGGAGACACGCTGTTCAGTACGCTAATCAATCAACTGGAAACCCTGCAGGTGGTCACAGCGGATGAACCGGAACGCTTTCAATCGCTGAATCGGGAAATCTCCAACCTCGCCGCGCAGAATCTGGTGTTGACGAGGCTCTACAACAAAAAGCTGCTCCCGACCGAGGATTATTACGCGCAATCCGGAGACATCGACCGCCAAATCCGGAATCTGCAAAACAAGCGGAAACGGCTTCTGCAGGAACAGGACGAATCCGAAACGGTCGATACGCTCCGACACCTGCGGGATGTTCTTCGGGAGACAGACCCGAACGGCAATCCGGAGCGGCTGATGGATGAAATCGTTGAACGGATGACGGTTCGGTCTGCAACAGAGGTGACATTCCGTCTCATCGGCGGCGTGGAACTGACCGAGAGTCTACACGG
>ENA-ORPK01002744-ORPK01002744.1-human-gut-metagenome-genome-assembly--contig:-NODE-2744-length-11766-cov-7.465716_pt1 | contig 11766 bp, 7 predicted proteins | sample MGYA00242139_ERZ509068 | MGnify/ENA primary metagenome ERZ509068 (study PRJEB26280, sample SAMEA2338687) | human gut metagenome | biome: human gut; feature: human-associated habitat; material: faeces... | reverse complement strand
TTTTGCAGGAAGACGATAAATATGGTGGTAAGAAGCCATTTCGTACCTTTTTGGGTCCCAGGTATTTAGGAGGGTATAGTGACCATTTACCACTGGTTGCATGGTTTAAGTTATAGGTTGTTGTGAAATAATCCTGATATTCTTTGCTATATATATCCTATGTTTGCCAATATTCGGTAAATATACGGAAAAGCCATTGTTCTCACATTTGGGTGTGAATGATGGGCTGCCTTATAATACCATTGTGGATTTTGTACAGGACAACCAGGGGGTGATTTGGATTGCCACCAAGGGTGGGCTTGCGAAATTTGATAGCTACGATGTCAAAACGTATCATCATTTTTCTAAAAATCCGTATAGTCTTGGCAGCGATTTCATCAATTCTCTTTATAAGGACAGTCAGGGGAGATTATGGGTGTGTACCGATAAAGGTTTGTCGCTCTATCATTTCGGAGCAGATCATTTCAAAAATTTCATTTACCAGCACCGTGCCATCTATAGTGTTGTAGAGCTTGATCCTGTTCATCTTTTGGTGAATGCGGGTCATGAGTTGGTTGTGTTTAATACGACTGATTTGAAATTCCGTAAGTTAGGCATCGCCAAGCTTCCCATCAAGGGAGTTTCGACTTTATTCAAGTATGCTGATGAAATCATGATTGGTTGTAACGAGGGAATCTATCGATACAATCTCTTGACTAAGAAAATGAGTAGGCTTCATATTCCTGCTGTTGATGGAAATCAGATTCAGTGCCTGTATCGTACAGCGGATACCCATTTGTATATAGGTACAGAAGGCTCTGGTCTCTTTGTCTATCAGCTTGTGACTCATCAGGTGAAGCATTATACAACCCTTAACTCACAACTCTCTTCTGATTATATCCGTGCATTGTCAGTCAATGAGGATGGAGATTTGTGGGTGGGTACGGTATTGGGCCTGAACGTGCTGAAAAAGAATGGAGTATTGACTCATTTGGATTGTGATGATAAATATTTAGGAAAAGGCACACAACCTTCTATAAGATGTATTAAGAATGATTCGCAAGGCGGTATTTGGTTGGGAACTTACTACAATGGTGTCTGCTATTATAATCCTCGCAAGAACTATTTTGTCAATATGCAGAATATTCCGGGCGTCAACTCCCTGAGCAATAATATCATTGGCTGCATCGTGGAGGACAAGGAGCATCATCTCTGGATAGGAACAAATGGCGGACTTCAGCGATATAATCCGATTACCGAGCATTATGAACTGTTTACAACTGCCAATGGTTTACGTTCCAACGATATCAAAGCACTCTATGTTGACCCTGTTCGTCATCTTCTTTATATCGGTTCGCAGCTGGGTGGCTTGAGCATCATGAATATAGCCACCAAGCAGATACAGACCCTATTGTTGCCAACTTCCAATATGGATGATAATAGCATCTATGCCATTCATCCATTGGAGGGAGGAAATAAATTGCTGATAGGTTCACTTCGTGGACTTAAACTATATGATACAACCACCGGCATTTTCAGGTCTTTGCCAAAGGAAATGAAAGGTGACTGTAATTTCCCTCTCCATATCCGCGCCATCTTTCAGGATGCTTCTGGTCTTATTTGGCTTGGAGGAGGGGATGGATTGGCTGCTTACCGCTTGCAGCATGGCAAATTGCAAAAGCAAAAGAAGCCAGAAATAGATAGCGAGCTCGCCAGTGCCTGTGTCTTTTCTATCTACCAGGATTACTCTAAAAATATCTGGATAGCCAGTCAGCAGGGATTGTATCAGATTTCTGCCAAGACAGGTAAGACCAGGGGGTATGGAATGGCTGATGGCTTGCCAAGTAATGTAATCTTCAGTATTACATCGGATTCTATGGGCAAGTTCTGGATTGGTACAGGACATGGATTATGCTCATTCCTCACCAAGACTCACCATTTCAAGAATTATCGTCTCAAGGATGGAATCCAGGGCTATCAGTTTATGCCGAATGCAGTTTGCAAGGCAAGTAATGGCTATATTCTGTTTGGTGGAATCAATGGAATCACTTCCTTTAAGCCGGAGTCTTTCACAGATAACCCTTTTGCACCACCGGTTCTGATAACCGAGTTGAAACTCTTTGATAAGATCGTAAAGCCGGGGGATGAAACCGGGCTTCTTACCTCACAGATTTCGCAGACTCAGCGCATTGTATTGCGCCACGACCAGTCTATGATTTCCCTGAAGTTAGCAGTAGCCAATTTCGTTTCTGGTTCGCACAATACCTTTGCCTATAAGTTGGAAGGATATGATAATAAGTGGCATCATCTTACTGATGACCAGAACGTTATCTATTCCTATCTTCCACCAGGAACCTACCGCTTCTTGGTGAAGGCTGCCAATAATGATGATAAATGGAATGAAAATCCTACCATGTTGGAAATCAAGGTTTTGTCACCTTGGTATGCTACATGGTTTGCCAAATTTATCTATTTCCTGGCTTTTGCGGGTTTACTTTACGCCATATTCCGCTTTTTCCAGGATCGTGAAAGAGAAAAGCAGATCAGAATACAGGAGCATAATGAGCAGATACGCAAGCAGGAGATGTATGAGATGCGCCAGCGCTTCTTCATAGACATCTCTCATGAGTTGCGTACGCCGTTGACTTTGATTTCTTCGCCATTGGAAGAGGTGATGATGCGCCCAGAAGACAGTTGGACCAAGAGCAGACTTCATTTGATACAGAAGAATGTCAACAGGTTGATTCATCTCGTAAACCAGTTGATGGACTATCGTCGTGCGGAATTGGGAGTATTCAAACTCAAGGTGCGTCCTTTGGATCTGGAGGCTATCATCAAGAAAAACTATTCCATGTTTGTGGATAGTGCTGCAAAGCGCAACATTGATTACCAGTATCATTGTGATCTGGAAGATAAGATGGTTCTTTGTGATCCTAATTATCTGGAGTTGATGCTTACCAATCTGTTGTCGAATGCCTTCAAATATACGCCAGACGGTAAGTCGATTATGGTCAGCGCAAAAGTAGAAAATGGATTCCTGCAGCTATGTGTAGCTGATACGGGAAAGGGTATTCCTGATGAGCAGAAGAACAAGATTTTCGAACGGTTCTATCAGATCAAGGGCCAGCAGACGGGTGGCTGGGGCATTGGACTTTCCATTATTACCCGTCTTGTGCAGCTCTATCATGGAAAGTTGTCTGTAGAGAGTCAGGTAGGTGAGGGAAGTACCTTTACCATTAGCTTGCCAATCCGTCCGGATGCTTTCACTCAGGAGGAGATTGCTACAGAGGAGGAAATCAAGGCAAGAGATATAGACAGCTTCTATGGTTCTCATACATTGGAAGAGTTGAAGGATATGGAAGCTTCCCAGAAAGAGGTTTCTGCTGCTTCTGACAATACTTCTTCAAACGCTTCTTCCGTAAGAGAAGAGGCTGTAGCAGGAAATACCTTGGGAGAAACTGAAGATGAAACCTCTGAAGCAACTGGGGATGAGGCTTCTGTAGATAAGGTATTGGTTGTAGAAGATAACCGGGAAATTAGGCATTATCTGAGTCAATCGCTTTCTGAAAATTATCAGGTCTATGAGGCTTCTAATGGTAAGGAGGCTTTGGCGATATTGTCAGAGAATGAGGTGAATCTGATTCTTACCGATGTCATGATGCCTGAGATGGATGGTATTCAGCTCTGCAATGCAGTCAAGAGCCATCTGCAGACGAGCCATATTCCTGTTATCATCTTGTCTGCCAAGGTGGATGTGGAAGAACAGTTGGCTGGATTGAAGATGGGAGCAGACGATTATATTCCGAAACCGTTCTCGCTGGCCATTGTCAAGGCTAAAATCTTCAATATCCTGCGTACTCACAAGCAAATGATAGAGCGTTACCGCCATTCCAAGAAGATTGAGCCGCCGAAGATCACGGTCAACTCTCTCGATGAGGAATGGATGGAGAATGCACTTGCTGTCGTCAAGAAGCACTTGAGCGATGATAAGTTCTCCACCGATATCTTTGCCCGTGAGATGCTGATGAGCCGTACGAGCCTCTACACCAAGATGAAGGCTCTTACTGGAGAAAGCGTCAAGGAGTTTATCCGTCGCATCCGACTCAATACTGCAGCGGAAATGATTCTGCGCAATGAGCATAGCATTGCGGAAATCAGCTTCCTGGTAGGTTTTGCCACTCCTTCCTATTTCACCACAAGTTTCAAGAAATATTTCGGATGTCTGCCTACTGAATACATCAAGAAACAGACTGAAGGGGAAACAGAGGAAGAAGAGCGGAAAGAAAACAGAACTTTAGGTTGAAAAACTATTTTTCAGTTGGGGAAATCCGATTTTTGGATGAACATAAAAATAAAAAAATAGGTACGTCAGATGATGGTGTACCTATTTTTTTGTGTTAAATAAGAGAGAAATCTTGCTTTTTCCTATATAAAGTTGTATCTTTGCCTACGGATAAGTTATGTTCAGCGTCGTTGAATATAAGTTCAACGTTGCTGAATGTAAGTTCAACGTCGTTGAACATAGGTTCGCCGTTGCTGAACATAACTATCTCGTAGGAGAAAGAACAACTGAATAGAGTTGTAAGGATTATCCTACTTAAGATTATAAACTATAATAACAAAGAAAGGAATCTATGCCAAAGTACAAGTTAGTAGAGATGACAGACCTCCGTAATACGGGCAAGCGCAGGGTCTATCCCAAGATGGTAGTCAATCGTACATTGTCTCAGTCAGAGTTCATCGACAAGATGAAAATGTATAGTCGTGCGTTGCCTTCCAGTATGATAGAAGCTGCGGTGGCGGATGTGCGCGATATGCTCGTGCGTCTGCTTTCCATGGGTTACAATGTAACCTTCGATGAACTCGGTACCTTTTCTCTCTCGCTCGACTTCGAGGATGATAAGCCAAGGGAGATACAGGACGATAGTGACAAGATGATTTATCGTAAGGTGGGCGTGAAGAGTGTCAACTTCAAGCCTTCGCCAGAGTTGGTGAAGGATGCGAAACTGGCTACCGACTGTGATCTGGAGCGAGACATGAGCGGCGTGAAGGTGATTCGCAAGGAAATCTATACCCGGGAGCAGCGCATCGCCCGAGCCTTGAAGGTTATCGATGAGAATGGTTTCATCGGTCTCACCGACTATGCCTATATCAATAATCTGAGCCGTACTGCAGCCTCGCTGGAACTTCGTGAAATCTGTGCTGCTGCTGATTCGCCTATCCGTTCCACAGGTCAGCATAGCCATAAGGTTTGGGTGAGGAGGAAGGAATGAAGCCAATAAGTTTTTATAGAACAGACTAATTGACATAACAGAATATTGCCCAAATTGTAGTCCTTAGTTTGGGCACTTGTTGCCCGCCTCGTGAGCAACGGTTGCTCGTCTCATGTTCACCGATTCCCCATCACGTGATCCCCGAGGGACCGCTTGGTGAGCATGGTAGGAACTTCTGGAGGGGTGACTTTCCATATTCCTATTATTTTTATTGTTATTTTGGCTGCAAAAATAATAAATGGTGGTAGATGCTACAAATGTTTAGGCTCCACAAGGCTTGTGGAGGTAAGTTTTTCCCGAGTTTGTACATCTGTTTGCAAAAAAAGAACTAACTTTGCCATCTCATAAAGTATTAATTTAAAAAGTTACAACTATGATATTATCATTTTTATCAAAATCTCATCATGCAAGAATTGCAGTGTCAAGTCTGTTGCTTCTATTGACAAACGTAGCTTACGCAGGGGGTGACAGACCAAGATATGATGATGCGCCAACCAGTGTCAATACAATGCCATCAGATGAAGATGATTATCAAAAGGAAATCATTGCGAAATTTGGTGACTTGTATTTTGATTCATCAGAAAATCCAGAGGAGACAACTTCAGGGATGGCAATGTGGTGTACCCAACAAGAGAAACGATACAAGAACAATGTGGCACTTTATTCTGCTAAGCTGAGTAGCCTGCCATTGCAGCCAACATTGAAAGACTGCCTTAAGCAGGAGACTGATTGCTGGAACAAGTTGCAGGCTTCGCTCAACAAGTTTGATGCCATGTATCTTAGATTGTATTATTATACAGGTGGTACGATGAGGATTATTTGTCAAGCAGATGCGCCTATGAACATCGCCTATATCCGGATGGCTTGCCTGAAGGATGATTATGAATTGTTTGCCAATAAGCAAGTTCCGTCATTTGCAAAGATGAAGGTTATCGACACTTCGGCTTGGAGCGAAGAGTTACACCAGGCTCTAACCTCTGTTAAATACGAAACTCAGGACAAAGAGTTGATTGAGTCTTGTGGTAGTGAATCAGAATACAAACAACAGTATTGTCAACTGGAGAAATATGCAATTGAGACCAAGACTTTGCTGGCAAGATGGGTGGCTCAACGTAGAAATGCAGAGCAACTTCTTTCTAACTCACAACAAGGCAATTACAGAAATCATACACTGATGGTTGTCAATGCATTATCATATCATTTATATAGTAACAGAACGTTGTGATAAAGGAATATAAGGAAAACAATCCTGATGTTCCTTGTATTGTATATTTATGATATAGTATAAGCTTGAGGTGTAAAAGATGTAACATATAAACAATTAACAGAAAAAGTCAATGCAGTATCCTTTGATATCAGAATATGTTAGAGCCATACAAGATGCAAGTAACAATCTTGATGAGTTGGCTCATTTGGTACCAGTGCAAGATGATCATGGGGAACCATATCGCAGTAGTGGTGCCTTTGCCGTCGTGTTCAAAATGAAAGATGAACAGACTGGGAAATGCTATGCATTGAAGTGCTTTACTGAAGAACAAGAAGGTAGAGCTGAGGCTTATCGCCAGATCGCAGATGAGTTGGAGTTCGTAGATTCCTCTTATATTACTTCCGTGAAGTACTTTGAAAAAGAAATCTTCGTAGATAGCAGTTGTGAGGAAGACGAGTTCCCGGTCCTTCTGATGGATTGGATTGATGGTGAAACAATGGAAAGTTACATTGCAGAAAACTATCAAGATAATTATGCTATGGCAATGCTTTGCTATCGCTTCTGTAAAATGGCTGCATGGCTACGTTCTCAACCATTTGCTCATGGTGATATTAAGCCAGACAATATCATGGTTCGTCCTGATGGAAATCTGACTTTGGTAGATTATGATGGTATGTTTGTTCCTGCCATGAAGGGACAGAAATCTCCAACAATTGGTACAAAGGACTTTTCTCATCCTTTGCGAACAGTTGATGATTTTGATGAAACCATCGATGACTTTGCTTTGGCAAGCATCGCCTTGTCGTTAAAGGCCATTGCTCTGAAGCCTTCGTTACTTGATGAATATGGTGCAGCAGATAGATTACTCTTTTCTGCTGAGGATTATCGTGACTTGAGTAAAAGTAAGGTACTGACTGCTTTGCAAAAATTGATGAATGATGAAGAGGTGAATACGCTTCTTTCATCATTTCTTCAAGCCAAAGGTCTAAAGCGTATAAAATATGGAGCTTTTAGTGATATTCATCTACCGAAAACTTCAAACCAAAATGAGCAGAATGATTTATTTGCTGATTATACTGAGGAGTTGCGTGATATAGATAATATGTATAATGCTCGTATAAATCTTGGTTTCGTTTTTGACTCGTATAAGCGATTAGCTGAAAAAGGAAATCTTTTTGCAATGGTTGGTTTGGGAAGTTGCTATTGCTATGGTCGTGGTGTTTCTGAAAATATTCAAAAAGGTATTAAGCTGATTAGGTTTGCTTTAGATAAATCTAATCCTAAAGCCTATAATGCTATGGGTATATTATATGAATTGGGCATAGGGGTAAGTAAAGATATTAAAAAAGGATTGTCTTTGCAGAAAAAATCGGCAGAGTTAGGTTATGTAGCTGCACAGTATAATTTAGGACGTACTTATCTTTTTGGTCAGAAAGGAATTGTGAAATCTGAATCTTTGGCTTTTATGTGGTTTGAAAAAGCTGCAAGTCAAGGATTTGGTGAGGCTTTGTATGAATTAGCAAATGCTTACATGAAGGGTATTGGTGTTGCTAAAAACGTAGATTTGGCTTTGTGTTTATATAAGTCTGCTTTTTCTAAGGGAGTACCTTCTGCTAAATTAGCTTTGGGGGAATTGTATTTTATGGGGAAATTTTTTGAACAAGATAGGCAAAAGGCGTATAATTGTATAAAACAATCTGCTGAGTCTGGGGTAGGAAGAGCTCAGGCTTTACTCGGACTTATTTATTGTACAAATGAATTCATGCCATTAGACTATAGACAAGCTGAAATGTGGATAGAAAAAGCTTTGGATAGTGGATATTCAGATATAAAAAATATTTTTGAACTGGAGGAAGGGTACTATGCTGTGTATATAGACGATGAAGTGTTGACTAAGTTTTATTTGTGGGCGCAGAATCATCATGATGAATGTATGTTTAAAATTTTAGCAAAACTTTTTGAAAAATCCTCTTTTGATGAATTTGGGGTTGAATATAGCGTAGATAAAAGTATTTTGTTAAATGCCCATAGTTTCACATTGGATTCGTATGTAATAGATTCTCGTACAAAAGAGATTAAGGCCGGAGCTTTTGTTGAATGTCGTAATTTGGCAAAAATATTTTTGCCAAATGCTTTGGAAAAAATAGGAGATGGAGCCTTTGAATCCTGCGATATGTTGGAACGCTTAACTATTCCTCGTTCTGTAAAAGTTTTGGAAGGCAATCCTTTCTCTAAATGGGATGGGCAATTAATATGTCTATCTCCTAATTTTTCATATAATGCTGGTGCTCTAATGGATGATAAAAGATTAATCTCTTATAGAGCCTATATGTCTTCATATAACGTGAGGGAAGGAATCGAAATTATAGAAAAGTATGCATTTGAAGCCAATGAATATATAAGAAAAGTTCAATTGCCAGCGACATGTCATACTATTGGGAATGATGCTTTCATAAGTTGTACTAATTTAAATTATATAAATTTTTCAAATGCCATAAAAGAAATAGGTTGTGGTGCATTTTATTGTTCTGGTCTGACGGAATTTGAGGCAGAAGGAGTCTCTGTCATAAAGTCAGGTACGTTTGGAGGCTCAAGGTTGAAAAAGATAAAATTGGGGAGTAATGTGAAGAAAATTGAAAACCAAGCTTTTATAGATTCAATATTGTTGGAAGAGGTAATTCTTTCTGAAGGATTGCAAGAAATTGATGAAGTAGCTTTTGCAAACTGTAAAAGGTTGAAGAAAATAAATATACCAAACAGTCTTAAGATAATTAAAAAAAGTGCGTTTGTAGATTGCACTTCATTGGATGAAGTAACAAAATTGAATTTAATAGAGCGTTTTGGTAAAGATATATTTGAATGGTAACTATGATGTCGGTAATGAAGTTAATGCAGCTTTTAATGTTGCAGAATGTAGAGGTGGACTATTATCATATAAAATTATGTGCAGATTATTTAAAAGTCTTAATAGTTTTCTTTTTATGTTGTAGCATACCAAAAACGTCGTATTTTTGTGGCGTGAAACAAAGCCGTTATGGTGGAGTGCGTAAAATTTTTAAAAATATGGAAAAAGGAAGATTTTATTTTTGCTGTAATTGCGGCAGAAGAGATGTTCTTAACTATTGTCCTTTTGCTCCTCATGGAGATGCCGCAGATGATAGGGACGCTCATCAGTGTATTGAAAGTGGTGATTTTATCCTAATTGAGTAGTTCCTTAGTTAGAGCCCACTTGGTGGGCTCTTTATATATATAGTAGTTATGCAATATCCTTTGATATCAGAATATGTTAGAGCCATACAAGATGCTAGTAACAATCTTGATGAGTTGGCTCATTTGGTACCCGTGCTAGATGATCATGGTGAACCATATCGTAGCAGTGGTGCCTTTGCCGTCGTGTTCAAAATGAAGGATGAACAAACGGGGAAATGTTATGCCTTGAAGTGCTTTACTGAAGAGCAGGAAGGTAGAGCTGAAGCTTATCGTAAGATTGCTGATGGGTTGGAGTTCTTAGATTCCTCTTATATTACTTCTGTGAAGTACTTAGAAAAGGAAATTTTCGTAGATAGCAGTTGTGAGGAGGACGAGTTTCCAGTCCTTCTGATGGATTGGATTGATGGAGAAACAATGGAAAGTTACATTGCTGAAAACTATCAAGACAATTATGCTATGGCTATGCTTTGCTATCGTTTTTGCAAAATGGCAGCTTGGCTTCGCTCTCAACCATTTGCTCATGGAGATATTAAGCCAGATAATATCATGGTTCGCCCTGATGGAAGTTTGACTTTGGTGGATTATGATGGTATGTTTGTTCCAGCGATGAAAGGACAGAAGTCTCCAACAATTGGTACAAAGGACTTTTCTCATCCTTTGAGAACTGTTGATGATTTTAATGAAACCATTGACGACTTTGCTTTGGCAAGCATTGCTTTATCATTGAAAGCGATTTCTTTGAGGCCTTCTTTGCTTGATGAATATGGTGGTGCAGATAGATTACTCTTTTCAGTTGAGGATTATCGTGATTTGAGTAATAGTAATGTGTTTGTATCCTTGAGTGAATTACTGGGGGATACGGATTTGCTATTATTGTATTCGATGTTTAATATTGCATGTGTAAAGAAAAACTTATCTTTCGTATCTTTTCGTATGTTTTATATTGCTCTACCTGGTAATTGTTGGCAAGAGAAAATTCGTTTTGATGATTTTAAACAGGTTTTTATTGATGAATTTGGTGTTAAGTATGGTAGAAATGGGCTAATTTTGATACGTGCTCCGAAAGATATTTCTGGTACATACAGAATAAGAAAGGAATGCAGATTCATTAATACTAAAGCATTTAAGGGGTGCTCTAATCTAGAAAAATTGATTTTGCCTTATTCATTAAAAACTATTGGGGTAATGGCTTTTGTTGGATGTAAAAAATTGAAAGAAATAAAATTGCCAAAGTTTGTGCAAAAAGTTGATGGAGCTTTTATGTTTTGGAATGGTAGATTAATCAATGAATCTGCTAATTTCATATACAAAGATAATGTCTTATATAATTCTAAGATGACAAAATTAATAGCCTATATGAAAGAAGAAAAGCAATATTCTAAGATTATTGCATGTCGCAGTTATAGAGCTGAAACTACAATAATGCAAGGATGGGCAGGAGCACATAGTTTTAATATTCCTTCTGGGATTGTACAAATTGCATTTGGTGCATTTGCAGGCAAGCATTCTTTGTTTTCTGTTTCTTTGCCAACTTCAGTCTGTCGCATTGAAAATGCCGCTTTTGTATGTTGTGAAAATCTCGGTTTTATCAATATTCCATCAACAGTTTCTTATATAGGAAAGTTTGCCTTTGGTAAAACTATTTTAAAGGATCAAATAAAACTAGAAATAATAAAACGTTTTGGAAAGGAGGTATTTGAATGATTGTAATTGATTCTAAACGAAAAAAGCGGGAGAATATCTTGAAGAAATATCCCGATGCAATCATTGCAGATGTGACAAGCCATGCGGAAGATGATTTGATAAAGTTGAGTCCTTTTTATCCGCATGGTGGAATACCTGTGCCATTCAGCGAGGGTGTTACTGCTACATGTGTTGAGGCTGTGTGGCAAGGGCTGAAGGTATTTGAATCGGATGACGTAGATATGAAAATGTTTAAGAACGAGTCGATGAAGAATATCAAGAGAACTGTTCGCAAGTTCGGTAAGCCTCTTGGACATCGCAAAGGAGTAAACGGAACAGAACTGCTCGGATATATTGAGGCTCGAAAGCTGATTTATATTCCTACTTACAAGTGGGTTCTTGAACATAAGGTTC
>ENA-ORPK01002741-ORPK01002741.1-human-gut-metagenome-genome-assembly--contig:-NODE-2741-length-11772-cov-4.015618_pt1 | contig 11772 bp, 10 predicted proteins | sample MGYA00242139_ERZ509068 | MGnify/ENA primary metagenome ERZ509068 (study PRJEB26280, sample SAMEA2338687) | human gut metagenome | biome: human gut; feature: human-associated habitat; material: faeces... | reverse complement strand
GGAAAACTGCTGCGCCTGTGATCATGGAACAGGGCATAACATTAGAAGAATTCTGGGAGGAATATGTAGAAGATGTATCGATTGATTAAACAGGAAGGACGCGCCAAAAGAGGAGAATTTACCACAGTGCATGGCGTGATCCAGACCCCTGTATTTATGAATGTGGGAACGGTAGCGGCGATCAAGGGTGCCGTATCCACAGCAGACTTAGAGCAGATCGGAACCCAGGTGGAATTATCCAACACCTACCATCTGCATGTCAGACCCGGTGATAGGATCATCAAACAGATGGGCGGACTTCACAAGTTCATGTCCTGGAATAAGCCGATCCTGACAGATTCCGGTGGATTTCAAGTCTTTTCCCTGGCGGGACTGCGTAAGATTAAGGAAGAGGGTGTTACCTTCCGTTCCCATATTGACGGGCATAAGATCTTCATGGGACCGGAGGAGAGCATGCAGATCCAGTCAAATTTGGGTTCTACCATTGCCATGGCTTTTGATGAGTGTGCTCCCAGTAAGGCGGACCGGATGTATGTACAGAATTCCGTGGAGCGTACTACCAGATGGCTGCAAAGATGCCAGGTGGAGATGAAACGCCTGAACAGTTTAGAGGATACTGTGAACCCGCATCAGCTGTTATTCGGTATCAATCAGGGTGCCATCTATGAAGATATCCGTATCGAGCATGCCAAGCGGATCGCTGAGATGGACCTGGACGGTTATGCGGTAGGCGGTCTGGCAGTTGGCGAAACCCACGAGGAAATGTACCATATTCTGGATGAAGTGGTACCTTATCTCCCGGTGAACAAACCAACCTATCTTATGGGCGTGGGTACCCCGGCTAATATTCTGGAGGGCGTAGAGCGCGGTGTTGATTTCTTTGACTGTGTATATCCGACGAGAAACGGACGCCATGGACATTTATATACCAACCATGGAAAGATTAATCTGTTCAATGCAAAATATGAGCTTGACAGCAGACCGATTGAAGAAGGCTGCGGCTGTCCGGCCTGCCAGAGATACTCCAGAGCTTATATCCGTCATCTGTTAAAAGCGAAGGAGATGTTGGGCATGCGTCTTTGTGTACTCCACAATCTGTATTTTTATAATACCATGATGACGGAGATCCGTGATGCCTTGGATGCAGGCCGCTTTGCAGAATATAAACGACACAAGCTGGATTCCATGGCTACACCGTTGGAATAAGCTGTAACTGTCGGAGTTTAGAGTTATTTCATACAATTTTATGCAAAAAGACTTGCCCCTTAAGCTATTTTTGTGTATCATACTTACTTGTACAGAAAGTTTTACAGGCGTAACACGCCGGAATGGAGGAACAAATGGGTATTTTATTAACTGAGTCAGAGGCTGCTGCAGCAGGTTCCGGAACCAGCATGATCTTTATGCTTCTTGTATATGCAGTATTGATCGGTGCAATGTGGTTTTTCTTTATGAGACCGCAGAAGAAGGAACAGAAGAGAGTAGCTGCAATGCTGTCCAACTTAGAGACAGGTGACTGCGTTCTGACCACTTCCGGTTTCTATGGTATCATTATTGATATTACTGATGATACCGTTATCGTAGAGTTCGGTAATAACAAAAACTGCCGTATTCCTATGGAGAAATCTGCCATCAGCAAGGTTGAGAAGGCTGGAGAGAACTAAGAAGCAGTGAAAAAGGAGCAATGCCGGGATAAGGTATTGCTCCTTTTTACGTGTATGACACACTTGATAATTTGATCTATTTTAATGTGCATAATTGCATTTATGTTAATTTTCAATGTTGAAATTTCATATAGTATCAGTTATTATGAAATAAGTATTTTACGTTAAAATACAGGAAATATCACAGGAAACGAGGAAAATAACACTATGGAGTTACATATTACCTGTATTCCCGGTGACGGCATCGGACCGGAGATCGTCAGGGAGACGAAAAAAGTTTTAGACAAAGTTGCGCATAAATATGGTCATAAAATGATCTATAAGGATATTTTAATGGGTGGAGCTTCCATTGATGTCCATGGAGTCCCTCTGACAGAGGAAGCTATTGCGGATGCCAAAGCGGCAGATGCGGTGATGATGGGATCCATTGGTGGTAATACCACCACTTCCCCCTGGTACAAATTACCTCCCGAGAAGCGCCCGGAAGCAGGACTTCTGGCAATGCGCAAGGCGTTGAATCTGTTTGCTAATTTAAGACCGGCAGTACTCTATGATGAGCTGGCAGCGGCGTGTCCGCTGAAGGAGGAGATCAGCAAAGCGGGATTTGATATGCTGATCATGAGAGAATTGACCGGCGGACTTTATTTCGGTGAACGCAGGACCATCGAAGAGAACGGCGTGAGAAAAGCTATCGATACCCTGACCTATGATGAGAACGAGATACGCAGGATCGCCATCAAAGGCTTTGATATTGCCAGAAAGCGCAGGAAAAAGGTAACCAGCGTGGATAAAGCTAATGTATTGGATTCTTCCAGACTGTGGAGAAAAGTCGTGGAGGAGGTAGCAAAGGACTATCCCGATGTGACACTGGAACATATGCTGGTAGACAATTGCGCCATGCAGCTGGTGAAGGATCCTGCACAGTTTGATGTGATCCTGACAGAGAATATGTTCGGAGATATCCTCTCCGATGAGGCAAGTATGGTGACCGGTTCCATCGGAATGTTAGCCAGTGCCAGCTTGAATGATACAAAGTTCGGCCTCTACGAGCCCAGCCACGGATCCGCTCCGGATATTGCCGGCAAAGATATTGCAAACCCTATCGCCACTGTATTAAGCGCGGCTATGATGCTTCGTTACAGTTTTGATCTGGACGAAGAAGCAGATGCTATCGAGGCAGCGGTGAAGAAAGTATTGCAGGACGGCTTCCGCACCGGTGATATCATGTCTGAGGGCTGCACGCGGGTAGGATGTACCGAGATGGGCGACCTTCTGGCAGAGAGAATCTGATGCCATTTGCCCCGGAAGCACATTTATCCGGTATAGAGAAAATAAGGAAGAGAAAATAAGGAAGAGAAAATAAGGAAGAGAAAATAAGGAAGAGAAAGAGAGATATAATTATGAGAAGTGATTCCGTTAAGACAGGAACTGCCCAGGCACCTCACAGAAGTCTGTTCAATGCCCTGGGATTTACCGAAGAAGAGAGAAGACGCCCCATGATCGGTATCGTCAGCTCCTTCAATGAGATCGTACCCGGACACATGAATCTGGATAAGATCACAGAAGCTGTAAAAATGGGCGTAGCCATGGCAGGTGGTATGCCGGTAGTATTCCCCGCCATTGCTGTATGTGACGGTATTGCCATGGGACATGTGGGAATGAAGTATTCCCTGGTGACCAGAGATCTGATCGCCGACAGCACCGAGTGCATGGCTATGGCACACGGATTTGACGGTCTGGTATGTATTCCCAACTGTGACAAGAATGTTCCCGGACTTTTGATGGCGGCAGCCAGAGTGAATATCCCTACTATCTTTGTATCCGGCGGTCCCATGTTAGCCGGACATGTACACGGACAGAAGAGAAGCTTATCCTCTATGTTCGAGGCAGTGGGAAGTGTGGCAGCCGGTACCATGACTATGGATGAACTGGCTGAGTTCGAGGAAAAGGTATGTCCTACCTGCGGCTCCTGTTCCGGTATGTATACCGCGAACTCCATGAACTGTCTGACCGAAGCCATTGGTATGGGACTTCGCGGCAACGGTACGATTCCCGCCGTATATTCCGAGCGTATCCGTCTGGCAAAGCATGCCGGCATGAAGATCATGGAACTGGTAGAGAAAAATATCCGTCCCAGAGACATCATGACTCCGGAAACCTTCAGAAATGCCCTGACTGTGGATATGGCACTGGGATGCTCTACCAATACCATGCTGCATCTGCCCGCTATCGCAAGAGAAGCAGGTGTGGAACTGAACCTGGAGATCGCCAACGAGATCTCTGCCAAGACTCCGAATCTGTGTCACCTGGCACCTGCCGGTCCTACTTATATGGAAGACCTGAACGAAGCAGGCGGTGTCTATGCGGTAATGAATGAACTGTCCAAAAAGGGACTTTTGAACCTCGACTGCCTGACTGCCAACGGTACGACCGTAGGAGAGAATATCAAGAATTGTGTCAACAAGAATCCGGAAGTTATCCGTCCTGTGGAGAACCCCTATTCCCAGACCGGCGGTATTGCCGTACTGAAGGGCAACCTGGCACCGGACAGCGGCGTGGTCAAGAGATCTGCTGTGGCACCGGAGATGTTGGTGCACGAAGGCCCTGCCAGAGTATTTGACTGTGAAGAAGATGCGATTGATGCTATCAAGTCCGGTAAAATCGTCGCAGGCGATGTAGTAGTGATCCGCTATGAAGGACCTAAGGGCGGTCCCGGCATGAGAGAGATGCTGAATCCCACCTCTGCCATTGCAGGCATGGGACTGGGCTCCAGCGTGGCACTGATCACTGACGGACGTTTCTCCGGAGCTTCCCGTGGCGCATCCATCGGACATGTGTCTCCGGAGGCAGCAGTGGGTGGCCCGATCGCACTGGTAGAAGAGGGCGATATTATCCGCATCAACATTCCGGAGAACAAACTGGATGTACTGGTCTCCGACGAAGAACTGGCAGCCAGAAGAGCAAAATGGCAGCCCAGAGAGCCTAAGATCACGACCGGCTATCTGGCAAGATATCATGAACTGGTGACCAGCGGCAACCGCGGTGCGGTACTGGAAGCACCTTCTCAGAAGAATTAAGCAATCATTAAAATAACCGGAGGGATTTTGAAATGCAGTTAACGGGATCGGAAATTCTGGTAGAATGTCTGAAGGAGCAAGGGGTAGATACCGTATTCGGTTACCCCGGCGGAGCAATCCTTAATATTTATGACGCACTTTATAAGCACAGTGGGGAGATCAGACATATTCTGACTTCGCATGAACAGGGAGCGGCACATGCGGCGGACGGCTATGCGAGAGCTACGGGAAAAGTAGGTGTCTGCATGGCTACCAGCGGTCCCGGCGCCACGAATCTGGTCACCGGTATCGCTACGGCTTACATGGATTCTGTACCGATGGTAGCGATCACCGCCAACGTTACCTTGCCTTTACTCGGTAAGGACAGCTTCCAGGAGGTGGATATCGCCGGCGTGACCATGCCCATTACGAAGCATGGCTATATTGTGAAAAATGTGGAGATCCTGGCTGATACCATCCGCAAGGCATTCCATATCGCCAGGAGCGGAAGACCCGGTCCTGTCCTGATCGATATTACGAAGGATGTGACGGCAGCTGCCTGTGAATATACTCCCATGACGATTCAGCCGGAGGAGAGAGTGACCCGTTACACCAGGGAAGAACTGATGCTGGTAGCGGAGATGATCCACAAGGCGAAAAAACCATACATCTATCTGGGCGGCGGAGCCATCATTTCCGAGGCAAGTGCCGAGGTGGCAGAATTTGCAGAACTGATCGATGCACCGGTATGTGATACTCTGATGGGTAAGGGAGCCTTTGATGGGAAAAGTGAGCGCTATACCGGCATGATCGGCATGCATGGTACCAAGACTTCGAACCTTGGAGTCAGCGAATGTGATCTGTTGGTGGCACTGGGAGCCAGATTCTCCGACCGTGTGACTGGTAACCCGAAGAAGTTCGCGGAGAATGCAAGGATCATTCAGCTGGATGTGGATGCAGCGGAGATCAATAAGAATATCCGTGTGGACGCTTCTCTGGTAGGAGATCTGAAGAAGACTCTGACAGAATTAAATGCCTGCCTGTCCAAACAGGAACATCCGGAGTGGATGGCGCATATAACGGAACTGAAGGAAAAATATCCCCTGAAATACGATGACGAAAATCTGTCCTGCCCTTATATCATGCAGGAGATTGACCGTGTAACGAACGGAGAAGCCATCATCACCACAGACGTGGGACAGCATCAGATGTGGGCGGCACAGTATTATCATTATACGAAGCCCCGTACCTTCCTGTCTTCCGGAGGATTAGGTACCATGGGTTACGGTCTGGGAGCCTGCATCGGTGCGCAGATCGGACAGCCGGATAAAATCTGCATCAACATTGCAGGCGACGGATGCTTCCGCATGAACATGAACGAACTGGCTACTGCCAGCCGTTACAACATTCCCATCATCCAGGTGGTCATCAACAACCAGGTGCTGGGCATGGTAAGACAGTGGCAGACACTGTTCTATGGGAAACGCTATTCCCAGACAGTACTGAAGGATAAGGTGGATTTCTGCAAGGTGGCAGAAGGACTGGGCTGTACCGCCATCCGCGTGACCAAAAAGGAAGAAGTGGCACCCGCTATCGAGAAAGCCATTGCCCTGAAGGCACCGGTAATGATCGAGTGCATGATCCCGGAGGATGATAAGGTATTCCCCATGGTTCCGGCAGGAGCCCCCATCAGCGAAGTATTTGACGGAGATGATTTGAAAAGGCAGTCCTGATGAATAAGACGACGAAGAGATTACTTTTTGCGGTGCTGATATTACTGCTGTTTCTGCTGACAGTATATTTTGTACTGGCATTATACTACAGGGAAGGTTTTTCTCTGAATACCTGGATCAATGGAGTATACTGTACCGGGAAAACGGTGGAAGAAGTGAATTCGGAGCTTTTGTCACATACAGAAGCTCCGGATGTTGTCATCGTGGATAAAGCGGGAGAAAAATACACGATCACTCTCGCTGATGTGGATTATCACGCGGACTTTAGCAGCGCACTGGAAGCATACAGACAGGAACAGAATCCTTATCTGTGGGTGGACAATGTTCTGTTTCATTCCAGGCGGACCCTGGCACCTGCGGTGACTGTGGATGAGGAGGCGCTTCGCAGAGCCTACAACGCCCTGGATTTCGTACAGACGGAACAGAAGAGAATAAAAGATTACAGCCTTACCAGGGATGCGGAGGGTGCCTATGTCTTCACGGACGGACTGAGCGACCGTATCGATCTGGAGAAGGCTTTTTTGGCGTTAAAACAAATCGTGGAGAATGGGCAGGAAACACTGAATCTGCAGGAGAGCGGATGTTACTATGAGATAACACCGGATGAGAGTCAAAAAGCCCTGCGGAATCTGTGGAAAGAGATCGAGAGATTTCAGACCTGCGATATTGTCTACTGCTTCGGCGAAGAGAGACATCCGATGACAGCAGCGGACTGTGCTTTTTTTCTGACAGCGGAGAACGGACTGCCGGTGCAGGATGAGAAGGGAAGCTTTGTACTGGACGAGGAGGCTGTGACGGCGTATGTGCAGAGCCTGGCGGAAGAATATGACGGCTATGGACGAACCAGACAGTTTCACAGTACCCGTGGGGATGTGATCACCATCGATGGCGGAACCTATGGCAGCAAGATGGACCGGAAAAAGGAGACTGCCTATCTGATAGAACATCTGCTGGATCCCGGTGTACATACAGGCACGCCGCAGTCACATATCCCTAGTTATGAGAGAGAAGCTTTCTGCTATGGGAAAAATGATATTGGTGACACCTATATCGAAGTGGATATGGCAGAACAGAAAATGTACTATTACGAAAAAGGTGTATTGAAGCTGGAGACGGAGATTGTGACAGGCAATATGCGGCGGCGCATGGGAACGCCGGAAGGCGTCAATTTTGTCTATAATAAGCAGAAAAATCGTGTCTTACGGGGGCCGGGGTATGCATCTCCTGTGAAATTCTGGATGCCTGTGAAGGGCGGTATCGGTATTCATGACGCCGGATGGCGCAAAGAATTCGGCGGGGACATCTACCAGACTGCCGGTTCCCACGGTTGTATCAATACACCAAAGGACAAAATGGAAGAATTGTTTGATTGCGTGCAGATCGGCACCCCTGTCGTAATGTTTTATTAATGGCACAGACATTTTCAGACAAATTGTCCTTGATAGACGAACAAATTGAAAATAATTTAACAATGTAGTTGACTAAAGCAAATGAAAAGCTTATTCTATACCTATGCTTTTTATAAAAAATTTAGAAAATATCGAGGAGGTCTTTGAAAATGGCAAGAGTGTATAACTTTTCCGCAGGCCCTGCAGTACTCCCTGAGGAGGTATTACAGGAAGCAGCCGATGAAATGCTGGATTATAGAGGAACCGGCATGTCCGTAATGGAGATGAGCCATCGATCTAAAGCCTATGATACGATCATTAAGGAAGCGGAAGCTGATCTCAGAGAGCTGATGAATATCCCGGACAACTATAAGGTACTGTTTTTACAGGGTGGTGCGAGCCAGCAGTTTGCCATGATCCCCATGAACCTGATGAAGAACCGTGTGGCAGACTACATCGTAACCGGTCAGTGGGCGAAGAAGGCATACCAGGAGGCTTCCCTGTACGGTAAGGCAAATAAGATCGCTTCTTCCGAGGATAAGACTTTCTCTTATATTCCCGATTGCTCCGATCTGCCCATCAGTGAGGATGCAGATTACGTGTACATATGCGAGAATAATACTATTTACGGTACGAAATTCAAGACCCTGCCCAATACCAAGGGTAAGCCCCTGGTTGCAGATGTATCCAGCTGCTTTTTATCCGAGCCGGTAGATGTGACAAAATACGGTGTGATCTATGGTGGCGTACAGAAAAATATCGGACCTGCAGGTGTGGTTATCGTGATCATCCGTGAGGATCTGATCACCGAGGATGTGCTTCCCGGTACACCGACCATGCTTCGTTATAAGATCCATGCAGATGCGGATTCTCTGTACAATACTCCTCCCGCATACGGCATCTACATCTGCGGCAAGGTATTTAAATGGCTGAAGAAGATGGGTGGTCTGGAAGCAATGAAGGAGCGCAACGAGAAAAAGGCGAAGATTCTGTATGACTATCTGGATGAAAGCAAGCTGTTCAAGGGTACCGTCCGCAAGGAAGACAGATCCCTGATGAATGTTCCGTTCATTACCGGAAATGAGGAGCTGGATGCCAAGTTCGTAAAAGAAGCAAAAGAAGCCGGTTTCGAGAACCTGAAGGGTCACAGAACCGTAGGCGGCATGAGAGCAAGTATCTACAATGCAATGCCCATCGAGGGTGTGGAGAAGCTGGTAGAGTTTATGAAGAAGTTTGAAGCGGAGAACGCTTAAGGGGGAGAAAAATGTTTCAGATCAATTGCCTGAATCCCATTTCCAAAGTGGGACTGGATCGTCTGACAGCAGACTATAAAGTAACCGATAATATGAATGACGCAGAGGGCGTTCTGGTCCGCAGTGCTTCCATGCATGAGATGGATCTGCCGGAAAACCTGCTGGCAGTAGCGAGAGCCGGTGCCGGAGTCAACAACATTCCTTTGGATAAATGTGCCCAAAAGGGTATCGTAGTATTCAATACTCCCGGTGCCAACGCCAATGGCGTGAAGGAACTGGTGATCGCAGGCATGCTGTTAGCTGCCCGTGATGTGGTAGGCGGTATCGAATGGGTCAAGGCATCCAAAGACAACGCTGACATTGCCAAAGCCGCAGAAAAAGAAAAGAAGAAATTCGCCGGTACGGAAGTAATGGGCAAAAAGTTAGGTGTCATCGGTCTGGGCGCTATCGGCGTTAAGGTGGCAAATACAGCGGTAAGTCTCGGTATGGAAGTCTATGGCTATGATCCTTATGTATCTGTCAATGCTGCTTGGAACTTAAGCCGTTCTGTCAAGCATGTGATGAATGTGGAAGAAATTTATGCAGACTGTGATTACATTACGATACATGTACCGCTTCTGGATTCCACAAAGGGCATGATCAACAAGGAAGCCATCAGCAAAATGAAAGATGGCGTGGTTCTGTTGAACTTTGCAAGAGATCTGCTGGCAAATGAGGCAGATGTCCTGGAGGCATTAAAGAGCGGCAAGGTAGCCCGTTATGTATCTGATTTCCCGAATCCTACGACAGCAGGACAGCCCGGTTGCATCGTGATCCCTCATCTGGGTGCAAGCACCGAGGAATCCGAGGATAACTGTGCGAAGATGGCTGTGGAAGAGATGATGGATTATCTGGAGAACGGCAATATCCGCAACAGCGTAAATTATCCTGCCTGCGACATGGGCGTATGCAGCCAGGCCGGGAGAATTGCTATTTTCCATAAAAATATTACCAATATGCTGAATCAGTTTACCGCAGTGATCGGTGAGAAGAACATCAATATCTCCGATATGACCAACAAATCCCGCGGTGAAGTGGCATATACCATGCTGGATATTGAAAGTGCGGCAACACAGGATCTGGTAGAGGCTTTGCAGAAGATTGACGGTGTCTTCCGTGTACGTGTGGTAAAATAGAATATCAAATAAAACATGCAGGAAAGTTACAGACAGGCATTGGGTGGAATATATCCGGTGCCTGTTTTATTTTTCGCAAAAGCGTTGTATGCTATGAGGGAATCTGTTATACTTGGCATGGGCCAAAGACGTAAGCCACAAGAGAAAGAAGGAACAAAACAGATGAAATTTGATATGCATTGTCATACAAAAGAAGGATCTATGGATGGAAAGGTTCCTATTGAGGATTTTATTGCGGAATTGATCCGCAAGGGTTTTGACGGTATGTTGGTCAGCGATCATAATTCATATAATGGTTACCGCGCGTGGAAACGAAACATCAAGGATCAAAAATATAAAGATTTTGTAGTGTTGAAGGGGATTGAATACGATACCATTGATGCCGGACATATTCTGGTGATCATGCCGGAGACCATTAAGCTGAAAATTCTGGAGCTTCGGGGATTGCCGGTACAGATCCTGATCGATATCGTGCATAAGAACGGTGGGATATTAGGACCGGCACACCCCTGCGGAGAGAAATATTTAAGCTTCACCAATACCCTGAAGAAGCGGAATCAGATGGCGGTGATGAATCAGTTTGATTTCCTGGAAGGCTTCAATGCCTGTGAGAGTGTAGAGAGCAACCATTGCGCTAAGGTACTGGCGGAAATGTACGCGCTGCCAACCTTCGGTGGAAGCGATGCTCACAAAACGGACTGTGTCGGTATGGCGTATACTGACATCCCGGAGCAGATTCATTGTGAATCCGATCTGATCCGGGCGGTGAAGCTGGGAGAAGGGATCAAATGCGGAGGATCTTATTACCGGGGTACTACCAAAGAGAAGATCGGAAAAGCCAATAATATTCTGGTACAGTCCTTCTGGTTCTACAACAGACTGGGAAGCCTGTACCGGCATCACAGAAGAAAAACGGAAATGCATAAGATGGTATAGGTCCCCTGGACCTATACTTTTTAATTCATAGGAAATTTCTTCCTATGAATGAAAAATTTGACTTTATTGGGGAAACACGATTGTTTGAGAAAATAAAGAACGGATTACCGGAAGACTTTATCAATAGAATGAATGGACTGTTGGAAGAGGAGGCGGATGCCTTTTTTTCTTCTTATGAAAAACCGGATGTCCTGGAGGCTCATGCACCTCCGGGACATCCGGTTTAAAGAAAATCAATCACGAAAAAAAGAACAATCGCCAGTTATCGAACCAGAGAGGCCCCGATTTCAAAGGCCTTTTGGCAGTCCTGCGGAAAAACCTCCCGCCGCTGTCGCCTGATGGCCTCCTCATCAAGCGCGTCGGTTTCATACCGGCTGTAATTGTTGAACTGCAGGGACATGACGCTATAGAGCACGGAGGGCGGCGTTCCGAACATCATGCCCAGATACTTCTCCGTGACCCGGACGAAACTGTCCTGAGTCCGGACGGCTTCCTCGGAAGCTCCCCAGGTATAGATGAGCGCGGAAGGTATGCGCTTCGGGAAGAGCCAGCGGTTTTCCCTGTTGT
>ENA-ORPK01002738-ORPK01002738.1-human-gut-metagenome-genome-assembly--contig:-NODE-2738-length-11785-cov-3.123615_pt1 | contig 11785 bp, 7 predicted proteins | sample MGYA00242139_ERZ509068 | MGnify/ENA primary metagenome ERZ509068 (study PRJEB26280, sample SAMEA2338687) | human gut metagenome | biome: human gut; feature: human-associated habitat; material: faeces... | reverse complement strand
AGCCGCTCGAGAGCCAGGAAGATCAGCAGCCTGTGTTCGACTACATGGTCGCCAAGGTTGCCGAGAAGAAGGAGCTTCAGGACTTCACCGTCAAGGGCAGCCAGTTCCGTCAGCCCATGCTCGAGTTCTCCGGCTCCTGCGCCGGCTGCGCCGAGACGAGCTATGCCCGCCTGATCACGCAGCTGTTCGGCGATCACATGATGATCTCCAACGCGACCGGCTGCTCGTCCATCTGGGGCGGCCCGGCTGCTACCAGCCCGTACACCGTCAACAAGGAAGGCAAGGGTCCCGCCTGGGCCAACTCCCTGTTCGAGGATAACGCGGAGCACGGCCTCGGCATGTACCTCGGCCAGAAGAAGATCCGCGACGATCTGGCGGAAGACATCCGTTACATCGCCGAAAACGGCAAGGATCCCGCCAAGGTCGCGGCTGCGAAGAAGTACCTCGAGACCTATAACGACGGCGAGGCCAACCAGACCGCCACGGCGGAGTTCCTCGCTGTGATGGAGGCCAAGCCCGCCTGTGACTGCGAGCGCTACCAGCGCATCATGGCCGGCAAGGACTTCCTCAACAAGAAGAGCTGCTGGATCTTCGGCGGCGACGGCTGGGCATATGACATCGGCTTCGGCGGTCTGGACCATGTCCTGGCGCAGGACGAGGACGTGAACGTGTTCGTCTTCAACACCGAGGTCTACTCCAACACCGGCGGACAGGCGTCCAAGGCCTCCAACATCGGTCAGGTCGCGCAGTTCGCGGCTGCCGGTAAGGAGCTCAAGAGCAAGAGCCTTGCCGAGATCGCCATGAGCTATGGCTACATCTACGTGGCGCAGGTCGCCATGGGTGCCAACCCGGCGCAGACCATCAAGGCCATCAAGGAAGCGGAAGCTTACCCCGGCCCGTCCCTGATCATCGGCTACGCTCCCTGCGAGATGCACAGCATCAAGAAGGGCGGCATGACCAACTGCCAGGGCGAGATGAAGCGCGCGGTCGACTGCGGCTACTGGAACCTGTTCCGCTACGATCCGTCCGCAGAGAAGCCCTTCGCGCTCGACAGCAAGGAGCCGGCCGACGGCTACCGTGACTTCCTCATGAACGAGGCGCGTTACGCCCGCCTGACCAACGAGTTCCCGGATCGTGCCGAGGAGCTGTTCGCCAAGTCCGAGGCCAACGCAAAGAAGCGCTACGAGCACCTGCTCAAGCTCAAGAAGCTCTACGACGAGGCATAATTTTTCCTACCCACGCAGGCGGGGCTGATTTCAGCCCCGCCTTTTTGCGCTTTTTGCGCAAACAGGCACGCTCCTTTTTGAGGCCCCTGCCCAGGATGCCGCCTGACGGAACGTGTTGAAAACCGGCGGGGTATGGCGTATACTGAACATCAGATCATTCACGAAAGGGGAGACCGCCATTTGAATACGGACACCTATCAGAGCGCGCTCGAATCGACCAAAGACAGCATCGAGGACGTGAACAAAGCCATCGGCTTCAGCCTCGGCAGTCTCACACTGGAAAAACTCATCACCTCCGCCATCACGCTCGTGATCTGCATTGTTTGCATCTGGATCATCATGCGCATTGCGCGGCGCATATCGTCGCACTCGCGCCTGTCCGAGAGTCTGAGCAGGTTCATTCTCAAGGTGCTCAAGATCACGCTGGAATTCATGGCGATCCTCATCGTGGCCGACAGCCTCGGCTTTAATGTCACAGCACTGCTGGCTGTGTTCAGCCTGCTCGGTCTGGCTCTGTCGCTCTCGGTGCAAAACTGCCTCTCGAACGCCATGAGCGGTATCATCATCCTGCTCACACGGCCGTTTGAGGACGGCGATTTCATCGAGGCCGGCAATGTCAGCGGCACGGTGCGCGACATCGGCCTCATCTACACGCAGCTGTGCACGATCGACAATAAGGACATCTATGTGCCGAACAGCGACCTGTCGGCGTCCAAGATCGTCAACTACAACCGTGAGCCGCAGCGGCGCGTGGATCTCACCTTCGGCGCGGACTATACCTGCCGTCCGGAGCAGGTGAAGGCGGCGCTGCACAATGCCGTCTCCCTTGTGCCCGGCATCCTGCCGGAGCCCGCGCCGTTTGTGCGCGTGTCGGGGTACGGCGAGAGCAATATCGACTATGTCGTGCGGGTCTGGTGCAAGACGGCCGATTACTGGACGGTGTACTACGACCTCATGGAGGCCGTCGGCGCGGCGTTTGATGCCCACGGTGTGTCCATGTCCTATCCGCAGATGAACGTACACGTGCTCGACACACCGGAAAGTGCAAAAAAAGATTGACTTTCCCATATTTCTTAACTGCATTCTCCGCGATGTATGCCAAACCTGTTTGGAATTCTATTGGTCTAAAATGAGGCGGTCTGATTATTCCTTGTGGAAAGATGCAAAGCATGTTTCTTAAATCTCCGACAACATCTACTGAATATTGTAAAGCTTTCATTGCAGATTGTGGAGATTTTTTGTTAACAGAATACGCTCCGCCACGTCTAAGAAGTGGAAAACGATTCAGTTCTTCAACCATCAAACGAATTTCCTTGTGAAAAATTCTGTGTGTCGTGTTGTACAATACAATTCCGTCCCACCAATTACAATGTGGCGCAAACAGAATTGTCGGGACATCTTTTTCTGCCTCAAAATAATTTTCTTCTCCTCTATACCTAAAAGCGTAAAACCGATTTTGCAACATGTTAAAGAAAAACATGCTCGCAACCCACAGCCAAAACTTGCTTGTTTTAGCCGGTTTGAACTTCTCCTCTTTGTTCCTCAGCTTTGTAGGCGGGATGTCAGAATATAGTTGTTCTTCTACTACCATAAATCAATTGTACCCCGAGAAAAAAAATAAGGCAAATAGCCGAGTGGATAATTTTAAGAAAGGTTAACTTTGCTTGACATTTTTCTTCTGCTTATTTTACCCTAAGTATATAGAGGAAATGGAGTGAATATCTTCAGCTGCTGGCGCAGCCGTAATAGCCGGAATGCTCAAAAATGAATTCGTTTACGCGCAGTTTGAACGAAGTTCTTTTTGGAACCTCTTGAAAAAGAGGATTTTTTATGTCTTTAACAGCAATACAATCCAACAATTCCAAAATTGGAACATGCCCGCACGGGCTTCCGCAGGGTGCATGTCCTATATGCTCCGGCATGAGTGGAGGAATGAAAAAAGCAGATTTTTCCGCAAAACCGGGAGAAATGAGCTGGAATGAATGTGCTGCTATCGGAGCTTTCTTGAAGGCTCAAAAAAATGCCAGACTTCAACGGGAGCAAGATGCCCAAAATTTTGCAAACAATATTAAGGCGTTCCAAAATACACTAATGAATGTCAGTAAGCGACTTGCAAATATTGGTGGCTTTTTTGCTCAAAATACCCCGGCAATTATTGCAAGACCTGTAAATTTTGTACTAAATACTGTGCTTGGCGGAATTGTAAGGACAATTGCGAATATTCCATCAACTATTTCTAATATAATTCAGACTGTACAGCAAAAGTTAGCCGATATTTCAGATAAATTAACCGCAATGATTGGTGAACTTAAAGCCTCTATTGAAAAGAAAATTTCAGAAAGCCTAAAAACTCTGAAAAAGAAAATTAAGTCTATATTCTCAATATTCAATTCACAAAATATAGATAATGAGGAAAAACAAATTGATGAAACTAAAAAGACTTTTAAACTTAAAACGTTTATACATGATTTGTACAAAAAACTAACAGAAAAGGAAAAAAATGATACTGAGCACAATTCCGTTTCATGATGCGGAAACGGTACGACAGCAAAGAAATTTAACAAACTCACAAAAACGCACAAATACCGAAACTAAAGAAGGTGTTTTGGTAAATAATTTTATCAAAGAAACTTCTGATACTCAGGTAAATCTGAATGATACTTGCGATACTCTTGTAATTTCTGATAAAATTAAAATGCCGGAAAGACTCAATGAAAAAAATACATCTCCGGAAAAGAGTATTTTGCCGATAAGCGCATTGGCTGTCGGGGTGATGGGATCTATTGCTTTACTTTCTGTATTTATAAGACGTAATACAAAAGTTAACCTTAAAATTGCGGATGAAAAACGCCTTCCGCCGACGACAAGGAATGTTGCAATAAATGAAGAAACCCATCAAGCTCTTTATCAGATGATACAAAGTCCTACAAATAAGACAATTAGAGCAGGTGTTGGAGTGCTTGCTCTTACTGCAATGGGGTTTATGGGTAAGACTTTCTTTGATGGTTTTAAAGAAGTTTGGGTAAAAAAGAAAGAAGCAGATATTCAAAAGAATATGCAAGAACAGCTTATTAGTATAGAAACCCAATCATTTGCCGGCAAAATGCAGATTACACGCAGTATGTTGGCTGAAAAAGCCAAAGAACTTAATAATTATTTGTCTGAAAATCAGAGAAAAACATTAGCAAGTTTTAGCAGTCATAAACCGGTTTTTGGCGGCTATAATAAGTATCAAGAAAAAACTAACAATTTTAGCTATTTTTTACTAGGTGCAGGAACTCTGGCATCAATCGTCGGACTTGGATTTTTGGCGTTGAAAAATATTAGCAAAAGTAACAAGCTTTTGAATGATTTTATAAACAAAAAAGAAGTATTGATAAAAAATGTTATTAAAAAATCAACAAATGCCACTAAAGATAAGGATAAACAACTTTTAGACGCATATTTTCAATCAATAGATGCTAATGAAGCGATGATTAAAGATTATTTAAAAGATTTGACTTGGAGTAAAAGAGAGGTAGAAGAATTTACGCAAAAGTTGATCAAGAAGTCAAAAACCTCAACAACTGCTGTGAATGCAACAATTGGTGGTGACGGAACTCCAAAACCTGCTTTTTATTCGCACGTAAACGATTATAGAGCTTTTTTCTATAATTGGCTTTTGGATACGGATAACAAACAATTTAAACAACTTTTCTTTGGAATAACTGGACTCACGGCACTTAGTTACGGTGGAAAACTTGCTGGTGATGCGATAAAAGAAGTTCAGGTTAAAAAGTTGAATGCGCAAACTGAAGTTGATTTGCAAAACAGGCTTGTATCAACAGAATTACGAAATTTTAAATCTAAAAAAGATGCCGTAATTCAGCCTCTTGTTGATGAATTCTACAAGCAGGCGCAAAACGGCAAACCGAAAGAAGAATTGAAGGTGATGGCGGATAATATATTATTTGAAATCAAAAATGGACCGCCATTTGTATACTCATAAAGGAGAATTTTAAATGAATAATATTGGAGTAAATTTAATTATACAATCAAATCCCCGTCCTACGCAAAATCCTTGTAACGGGCAGGTGTGTACTGTTCATTCTGCGCCAAAAATATATAAGGATAATTTCAAACACTTGCAAAAACCTTGTCCTATTGTTACGGCAGGTGATAGCTTTGAATACGCACATTGCAAACTTCCGACAAATAATGGAAATTATACTTTTGCAAATCCGAATAAGGTAAAATATTTTGTTGGGCAGAAAGAAAATGCTTTACCTTATATAAACGATGTTTTGGCGCATTCGAATAATGAAGCCCAAGTGGCAGAAACGCTTTATATATTGGATAGAATGATTGAAAATGGTACAAAAGGCGTTGACAAAATGTATCCGGCTTTAGCACGTTTTAACAATACGAAATCGCCTTATATTCAAACATTTTTGGCCGGAATTTATCGTAAAACACAAGTGCCTGACGCATTTGGCCCACTTGTAAAAATGCTTGTTCAGAATTCTATAAAACCACAACCAGCGCCGTTTGATCCGAATGAAGAAATTGGTGGAGCAATATTGGAATATGTCCGAAATTGGAGTCAGAAACAATAATTACGACGCTGGTTCAATAGTTGTTTAATATGTTGATTTGGCAGTCATGTTCAGTGTTATAAAGTTTAATTGTGATAATCTTTGCCTCCGACAATTCTAAGATGTCGGTTTGCTCCTTCGCCAATCGATTTGCTAGACATATTGTGCTGTTCAACAAGTTCGTGTTGAAGCTTTCTGATATGTTGATTTTGTGGTTGTAATTCTACGTGTTCAGCTCCGGCAAGAATTTTGTTAATCGCTGTTTTAGCTTCATCTAGTGCTCTTTCTGCATCATCATAATACCCGCAAAGCGTCTCGGAAGCTTCTGTAATCTGCAAAGCCTCTTTCAAAACCTTTTGGATTTGTGCCATTGAATTTGTTTTTACATAGAAAATCTGCAATCTATAATCATTTGCAGTACTCAAAACCTTTGCCCCGCCTTTGATAAAGTTTTTATGTGCAATGACAATATCCGCCTCATCGAGGTTTCTTGTGATTTCTGCGTTCAAGTTCAAGCGTTCGATTATCTTTTCTACAATCGTTCTTGAAACCGCATAAAGATAAATTTTCTTAAATCCTTTTACTTCATCAACGTATTTTTGTCTTGAGAATGAAAACTTCAAACTGTCAGTATTGTGTTCTGGTTGAATTTTTTGTTCTAATTTGTTAATTTCTTTGGGAATATCTGTAATTGTTGGTTCCGGTTTTGGTTGATTTTGCGGGGGAATCTCACCCTCATAGGATTTGTCGACTTTTCTAATCTCGGGTCTAATTGGCCAGCCCCTCAATATGTAATCAACAGCTTCTGCTGTATCCTTGTAAACCGCAAGGGTGTTTCTGTCTAAGATTTCGATTACTACATCAAAAGTTGGTTGTTTTTCTCGTTCCAAAACGGTTTTTTGAGAAGCTCTTCGTTTTGCCTCATCATCTCCCAAGGTAACGGATTGAATACCACCGACCAAATCCGATAATGTCGGGTTTTTGATAAGGTTCTCCAAACTATTACCGTGAGCGGTTGCAATCAACATAACCCCACGTTCTGCAATGGTACGTGCGGCTTGTGCTTCTGCCTCTGTACCAATTTCATCGACAACGATAACCTCAGGGGTGTGATTTTCAACCGCCTCAATCATAATATCCTTCTGAAACTCGGGCTGAGTTACTTGCATACGACGTGCATGCCCGATTGCAGGGTGCGGAGTATCTCCATCGCCCGCAATTTCGTTTGAAGTATCTACAATTACAACACGTTTTCCTAGTTCGTCAGCAACAAGACGAGAGATTTCTCTCAATTTTGTAGTTTTGCCGACTCCAGGGCGTCCGAGGAACAAAATACTTTTGTTCATCATACAAATATCTTTTATGCAGGCAATCGTACCTGTTACAACACGACCGATACGGCAAGTAAGCCCAATTACCTTACCTTGTCTGTTTCTGATTGCACTGATACGGTGAAGAGTTCCGGGAATACCTGACCTATTATCTGACGTAAATTCTTGAATTCGACTTGTAATATAGTTAATATCTTCATCGGTTACAAATTCGTCGCCAAGATACTCAATTTTTCCACCGGCGTGACGGATTTCCGGGGTTCTGCCGATATCCAAGACAATTTCTATAACATCTTCCATTTTTTCATAAGAGATGTGCTTCTTTACCTTAGGGGGTAAAACTTCTGTCAATCGGTCTAAATCGTTTTGAAATTGTAAGTTGCTCATTTTCTTTTCTGCCTTTCTGATATTTTGTATATAGACAAAATAATTATCGGCTGATTACAATCTCGCACCCGCAGCGAAACTAATATTTACTTTTTATAAACTCTATTCACCTTTCTATTTATATTATACCACTTTTTTATAAAAACACATCAATCAAAAGTATTACATAGGTAGCAATTTTACATTTGTTAATAGAGGCGAGCTTACACTTATTCTATTGTTACGAAGAATGGAAAAATATTCAATATAGATAATATAAGCATTGATAGATTCTGAATAAGATTTTCAGTCTTTTCAGAATGACATTATTATATTGCTGTAGCTTCCTTTTGCTCATAAATAAAAGAAAAACGACAAACTTTGTGCTTGTCGTTGGAAAATCAATAGGAAAAAGGGAAAGGAAAATTTTTATCCGAAGGTTTTGAATGAACTTTCTACGTTCTTTTCAATAACCTTTTGTACTGCGTCCAATTCTGTAGAAATTGCATCTTGTTCTGTGTCTAGTTGTTTCAATCTAAGTTCAAGGTTTTTATCTTCAGATTGGATGATTTCAATTTTTGAGTTGATGTCTTGGATTGCTTGATCGTATTCATATTTTTCATATTCATACTGGTTCATAGCGTCATCATAAGCTGCTTGGTCAGTAGCAGTTGTAGTTGTCAAGGCATAGGTAATTTTAGTACCTGATGCATCTTTAATTGTTATATTAATATAACGACCAGAGCTATCTTTTTCAATATCACAACCTTCAACGGCTTTAACTTCTTCTGTTTTAGTTTCTGTGCCGATTTTGTAGCTGTTGATGTTTGATTGAGAGTTGCCATTGCTATCGTAATTTGCGCTTTCAAGGTTTTTTAGGCTGTAGAAATATGGTTCATATTCGCCAGTTGTGGTGTTTTGTGTGTATCTAACCATATAATCGCCGTCGCCATATTTTTCTCTAAGAAGTGTTAAATATTGTTCTTCTTCTTTGATCAATTGTTTAAGTTGAGCTTCTGACAATGTTTTCAAATATTCATCAGTGATGTCAGAGCCGTCAATTTGAGTATTTCCACCAGTTGTAGTTGTAATTGATTCTACTTCATCGGTTGTTAGGTCTCTTCTTTTAGTTTCAAGTTCTGTTTTATAGTATTTTCCGTCTTGTTCATTTTTAGTAACGAAAGATACAGCAGCTTTTCCAACTTTTTTGTCATCAACAAGTGCAAGGAGAAGATCTCCTTCTTTTTTAGTTGGTGCTGTTGTATCAACTACGCCATTTTTAAGTGGAGAATATGTTCCATCTCCATTATCTTGATAGTGGATAATATCATCTATTGTTGCATCGTAAGAGATATATTCAATTTTATCTAGCTCATCTTGAGTTAACTCAACATCATTTTGGTTGCCAGTTAGTTGGTTAACATAGTATGTACCGTCGGTATTATCTTGATAAACATGATAAGTTTTTCCATCTTCAAGAGTAATTTTGTCACCAACTTTGTTTTTGGGTGGAGTAGTAGTGATTTTTGCTCCGTCAAGTTCCCCAAGTTTTCTCAAAGTTTTTGAACCAACTTTATATTCATTGTTAGATTTGTTAACGATGCTTGTAGTTGCGCTAACCATTGCGAAATCATCTTTCCAAGTTCTCAAGTAGCTTACAGTATAAGTTCCATCAGTTTGCGCAATCATTGCTGTAATTTGGTTTGTTAGAGCTCCGTCTTCGAAAGTGTACACAGCTTTTGTGTAATCGTCGACAGACGGTGGCACTGGTACAGCCATACCGAGCAAATCATTGTAGTAATTTGCAGACTGGTTAGACAATGTTGTTCTTTGTTGGTTAATCTGTTGACCTTCAAATTCAACATTTGTCTTTCTGGCTGTCAGACCTAAAAATCTAGCTTGTGATGCTGACATTCCCATTTGCTGTCGATTTCCTTTCGTTTAACTTAGTACTCGTATCTTATGTATCGACACATGTTTGGAAAAACTTTAATCATGAAGAGAAACATGTTAAGGAATCGTTACAATTATGGTAAATAGTTCCTAGGCAATAAATAAAACAGACGAGATATTTTATCTCGTCTGTTTTTAGCTGTTTTTTGTAGTCCCAACACCCAAAGGACGGGTGGCGCTTCAAGCTCCCTACGAAGTCGTAAGCTTTTAAAATCGCACCAACACCTAAAGGGTGGATGGAACGGCTACTTAACAATTTTCATTAATATGTAAAAGCGCTACTTACAGAATTTGCTAAAATTGTTTGATTATCTGTAAATAGCGCTAATACTAATATTTGCCACAATGGGCGGGTGAAGCTTCAAGCTTCTATTTGCAACCTAGTGGTAATGAAATGTCTTTGGACTGTTTGAACTCAATTACCGCTTGAGCTGCTGCAAGACGAGCTTGCGGAACTCTGAATGGTGAGCAAGAAACATAGTTCAAGCCAATTCGATGACAGAATTTAACTGACGCCGGATCTCCACCGTGTTCTCCACAAATGCCACGTTTAAGATGAGGACGAACTTTTAGAGCTTTTTCAAGTGCGATTTTCATCAATTGTCCAACGCCTTCCTGGTCAAGTGTTGAGAATGGGTTTGCCGGAAGAATTTTTTGTTCTACGTAATTTTGTAGGAATTTGCCTTCAGCATCATCTCTTGAGAACCCGAAAGTCATCTGCGTCAAGTCGTTTGTGCCGAATGAGAAAAATTCTGCATATTCTGCAATTTGGTCTGCAGTAAGCGCTGCACGAGGAATTTCAATCATTGTACCAAACATATAGTCGACTCTGACGTTCTTTTCGTCCATAACTTCATTTGCAACACGTTCTAGAACTTCTTTTACAGTTTTAAGTTCGTTTACGTGCCCTACAAGCGGAATCATGATTTCAGGTTTAACATCTAAACCTTCTTTTTTCAAGTCGCAAGCAGCATAGAAGATTGCTCGAACCTGCATTTCGTTGATTTCAGGATAAGTAAGACCAAGACGACAACCTCTAAGTCCCATCATTGGATTAGATTCAGACATTGCTTCGACGATGTTTAGAAGTTTTTCGTCTTCTTTGTAATCTTCGCCTTTTGCTTTTTTAGTAGCAACTTTTGCAATAAGTTCTTCTTTATCAGGCAAGAATTCGTGAAGAGGCGGATCTAAAAGTCTGATTGTCATTGATTTGTCGCCTAATGCTTTAAACATTGCGTGAAAATCGCTGTATTGCATAGGTAGCAAGTGTTCTAGTGCTTCTTTTCGAGCTTCCGGAGTGCCTGCAATAATCATTTTTTGAACCCAAGGAAGTCTTTCTGGATCCATAAACATGTGTTCTGTCCTGCAAAGTCCAACGCCTTCAGCACCAAGTTCCAGAGCTTTTGCAACGTCAGCCGGAGTGTCAGCATTTGCACGAACGCCTAACAATTTGATATCGTCAACCCATTCGAACAATTTTTTGAAATTGTCGTCCATTGTAGGCGGTACAAGATGAATTGCGCCGTCCATAACTTCACCTGTTCCACCGTCTAATGAGATTACGTCGTTTTTGTGGTAAACAGTTCCGTCGCCGGCTGTTAGAGTTTCATTTTTAAGATCAATTGAAAGGTCTTCGCAACCTGCTACACAAGGTTTTCCCATACCTTTTGCAACAACTGCTGCGTGAGATGTCATACCGCCACGAACTGTCAGGATACCCTGTGCAGATTTCATACCTGTGATATCCTCTGGGGAAGTCTCGAGACGAACGAGAATCACCTTCTCGCCACGTGCGTTCCACGCCTCTGCATCCTCTGCAGTAAAGACGACCTTACCACATGCAGCTCCTGGGGAAGCACCGAGGCCCTTACCCATCGGAACCGCTGCCTTCAGCGCATCCTTATCGAACTGCGGGTGAAGAAGTGTATCGAGGTTACGCGGATCGATCATCGCAACGGCTTCCTTCTCGCTTCTCATGCCCTCATCTACGAGGTCGCAGGCGATCTTCAGCGCAGCCTGTGCGGTTCTCTTACCATTTCTGGTCTGCAGCATGTACAGCTTACCGTGCTCAACGGTGAACTCCATATCCTGCATATCTCTATAATGCTTCTCGAGGGTCTCGCATACCTTTACGAACTCTGCGAATGCCTCCGGGAACTTCTGCTCCATCTCCTGGATGTGCATCGGTGTACGAACACCTGCTACGACGTCCTCGCCCTGTGCGTTCGTAAGGAACTCACCGAAGAGGCCCTTTGCACCGGTAGCCGGATCTCTCGTGAAGGCTACACCGGTTCCACAGTCATCACCCATGTTACCGAATGCCCTGGACTGTACG
>ENA-ORPK01002737-ORPK01002737.1-human-gut-metagenome-genome-assembly--contig:-NODE-2737-length-11786-cov-2.780240_pt1 | contig 11786 bp, 13 predicted proteins | sample MGYA00242139_ERZ509068 | MGnify/ENA primary metagenome ERZ509068 (study PRJEB26280, sample SAMEA2338687) | human gut metagenome | biome: human gut; feature: human-associated habitat; material: faeces... | reverse complement strand
ATCTCCTGGAGTGATGCTCATAAGGGTGTTGAGTCTATCAGAAACAACTATGGTTATTCTGGTGGTACTGATGGTAGCAAGTATAACAAGAAGACCAAGACCAAGGGCTCTGCAAAGGGTTCGCTGGTAACGGAGGATGCCCTGTATCGAGCAGGTGAGCTCGGCCTCAATGAAGCAATCATTCCTCTTGAGAAGCCTGAGATCATGAAGTATGTCGGTAGCACAATTGCTAGCTACATGCCGGTTGAGGCTGCTGGTCTTGAAGAGGCCTTGGGTATGAAGAATGCTGGCATTGCACCTACACAGCGTGCAGCAAATCCCTACGAGACTGATATGACTGGTCTTGTAAATAAGGTGACGCAGAGCGTTCTCGAAAGTGTGTTGCCTGCAATGAGCAGCATGCAGTCCAACAACGAAGCTACAACACCTGTCTATGTTGGCACGCTGATTGCAGACGAGCGAGGCCTGAAGCAGCTTGAGCGCAAGCTCTATACAATCCGTAAGGCAGATGAAGCAAGGAGGCAGTAAACATGGGCTATTCGAACTTTAAGCTTGATGGTATTGCCATTAAGAATCCCAGCTCCTTTGACATGGAGTATTACACACTGACGCAGTCCACACGAGTGGCGAATGGCGACATGGTTATGGACTTTGTAGCTAACAAGCGTAAGTTCAACCTTGGCTATGATGCAATACAGAGTCAGGATCTAAATAAGATTATCGACATTCTGTGGACGCGCCTTGCAACAACAAAGCAGTGCTTCTTGACACTGTCGTATCTTGATGACGGTGTTGAGAAGTCTGCTACAGTGTATAGTGGCTCTATTCCCAAGAACCTACACAGAGCCACAACGGGTAGAACTTGGACATGGAAGGATGTCAAGCTTAGCCTGATCGAGAAATAAGAAAGGAGGCAGCATAGCATGATTAAGACAACCGAGAACTATAAAAAGTTTGTATACAATAAACCGCCTTATGAAAAGGATGCACGGCATTTCCTGCCTGAGGCACTCATCAAGATCATCGACGTAGCTGCTCGTGAGTCTTGTAGCTATGCTGCCTCCTCTGAAGCGTTCTACAGTGAGTTTGGAGAACTCATCGATGATAACTCTGCACATCCACATGCGTGGGGAACCTTCGAAGATTATCAGTTTCTTCTCAACGGCACTATTCAGCTGATGCCTGACGATGTTGGAACAATTAAGGCACAGCAAAACGGTTATGTATCTGAAGCAATGTCAGATGCTAACTGCAATATGAATGTAACACTTACCTGTAGCTACTCCCAGCAGATTAGCACAGTAGGTCGTACACTTATCATTGACCCCAGTTATGATGCTGTGCCGGCAGACATTACCCTTGTATACTACAGAACTGGTACAGAGGTTGGACGTGATACGATTGTTGGTAATACTTCTCATCTTATTACGTCCAAGGTAAGCGTGCAGCGCTATGACAAGCTGGTCATGACATTCAGCAAAATGTCTCGCCCTTATCGACGGATCCACCTTATCGAGGATATTCCTGGTATCTATGTTTCGTATTCTGACACTGATGTTGTGTCACTGAATATGACACAGACCATCGATATTTTCAGTAAAGAACTGATCGTAGGTGAGATTGACCTTACAATTCAGAACATTACAAAGCAGCTCGATATTCTGAATACCGAGGGCTTTGAAAAATATCTTCAGCGTAGACAGCCTATTGAAGTTCGCCTGAACCTTGTTTTCCCTGATAATACAAGTGAGTCTATTTTGCTTGCATATTGGGAGCTCAGCACATGGAAGTCCAACAAAGGTGCACTTGACGCAACCTTTACAATTCGTGATTCCATTGATAAGTTGACATCTGGTGAGTATGTTAAAGGAGTTTTGCCCGATAGCTTTGAGAACTTCTACACACTTGCAGAGGCTGTTCTGAAAGATGCTGGAGTGTCCAATTATAAGATTGACACAGAACTCAGAAATATTTACACCAAGGCATGTCTGCCTATTGCGGAGCATAAAGAGCTACTCCGCATGATTGCACAAGCATGTCAGTCAGTCGTTATTCCAGAGGCAGATGGTAGCATCCATATTAAGTATATTTCGCCCCTTGTATATGGCTACAATGCAGTTACGGATGGTGCATTCAACCACGGTGACTCGTGGCAGTTCACCAATGCCTCTTTGACTACTGATTATTTGTATACTGGTAGTAACAGTGTGAAGCTGGGTGCCTCAACTGCTATTGTTTCCCAAACGGTTGAGAAGCTGACTGCTGGACATATTTTCTACGGTAGATTTTATGCTTTGCCTACAAAAGATCTCACGAATGAGATAGGTACAGCAGGTTTGTTTATCAATGGTGTTCAGCAAACAGCTGACATTAAAGCAGCAAACCTTGGTATTGAAGTATGGTCTGCTTTGAGCTGTCGCTTTACTGGTAACAGTACATCTATGGTTGTTGCTGTGCAGAGTACATTGCCTGCCAACATTCTCTATGTTGATGGCGTCATGCTGTGTGACCTTACAGCAATATATGGTGCCGGCAATGAGCCTTCCAGAGACTGGTGTGACAGCAATATTCGTTTTATTGCTAACACAATGCTCATTCCCAGAGTAAAGGATCCGACTCCTGTAGATGACCTCACTTACAAAGTGCTCACAGACGCACCTGAGATTGAAACTAGCGAAGCTATTAAGTCTGTCGAGACTGTCATCTATAGCTACGAAGCTGCTACAGAGGTCAGTGAGGTCTATAAGGGCCAACGCATTATTGCCGGTACAGAAGAGTTTATCATCAAGTTCAATAACATTGCAAAGGATTGCACAGTTGAAGCTGTTGGGCTTACAAACGATGAGGCGCTGCCTACTGGCTACGCAAAGCTGCTCTATATTGAGGGTGATGGTAAGCAGTACACTGATATTAACTTTGCTCTCACAAGTGAAATGCGCCTTGAATATGAGATTGCTTTTACTGCCTTCTATGGTGACGACTACGACTGGTTTGCTGGCAACAGAGCAAACAATACAAACTGGCTAGTCGGTTATTATGCAGGTAAACACTGCGCATGGAATGGCTCTCATAGTTATGTGTACAATGGTAGTCTCGCAGTTGGTATGCGAACAACGCATGTACTTGATGTAAAAAAGCAAAAGTTCATTGTCAATGGTAATGAAGTAGCAATCAATTTGACAAACATGGCAACTGGCAACATTAGGTTATTTATTGGCAATGGTTCATCGTTTAGCAAAGGAACCAAGTGCCGCTGCTACGATGTGAAGCTGTATAAAAACGATACGCTGATCTGTAACCTTGTGCCGTGCAAAAATGACAAGAATGTAGCCGGTCTGTATGACATTAAGAATGGTGTGTTCTACAGCAGTAAGAGCTCAACAGCCTTCATTGCTGGTGATCCTGCAGTTACAATCCTTGAGCAGACGATCTACAGTAGGGCGGCAAAGCTTAAAGTACGTGCAAACGACAATGTTCAGATTACCGTCAAAGGCAAAAAGGTAACACAATCGACGTCTACATACAAGGTTGATGCCGATCTTGAGCCTGCACTGGTATCTGATGCAATAGCAAAAACTATTGATAATCAGTTGATCACCTATAAGGCCATTGCTGAAAACGTTACATCGTTTGCAGTCTACTGGTATGGCAGGCGCTATAAGTACAACTTCGATTGGCGCCAGAACCCTGCTGTTGAGTTGCTTGATACTGTAACTGTTCACGATGACTTTGATCGTAACAACAGTGTCTATCTTACAGACAGAGAGTTGGAATACAACAATGGTGTCCTGTCAGGTAATGCAAAGGGGGTGACGTAATGTATTGTAGAAACTTACTACTTAACAGCAGTTTTGAAGAAGATCTTGAGTTCTGGAACTATACTACGTTGCCCATCATCGAAACAGACTGCGTCTTTCATGGTAATAAGTGTGCTTCTATCACATGTAAAGACACGCCATCATGGAACTACTTTGCAAGTATCCCTTTTAAGGTTGTGCAAGGACACAAGTACTACTTCGGTGGATTTGCACGTGGTACAGCTGCATTACAGGCAGGCTTTGTGCTCTATGACCTGGTTAGAGGTCTTTCTTGGTACACACTTCGATCCAATGTTAACAACTCGTGGCAGCTATGCTCAACGATCACAACAGTGCCTACTGGCTGGACATCTGCACAGGCACTAATGTATTCCGATCTGGGCACTGCACAAGGAAAAGCTAACAAGATTTTCTATGATGCATTGTTCATGGTAGACCTCACTGAGGCTTTCGGCGCCAGTAAAGAACCCAGTAAAGAATGGTGTGATACGCATATCTTCTACGAAGGTACACAGTGTCGTGTTGTTAATGGAAATGAAATCCTCGCTGACCTGACAGAGCAGCTCGATAGTCCATTAGATACAAAGATTCTTCGTAGATTAAAGCTGAGTGATGGAAGCTATGCAGTAGAAAACTTTGTAGCATTCTGGATGCCAGTCTTTGATCGAGTACTTGCAGACTGTGTGTATGGCAATCCAAAAGGTTGCTTTGATAGCACAGTATTCAACAGAATCGAATACAACATGCAGTATTTGGCATATATGATTGAACAGCTCGGTTACCAGCCGATACACTACGATCATACTGCTGTGCAGCGTGATTTTTATCTGTTGACTGACACATGGAATAGGCTAAAGCAATCAGTGCTTAACTGCAAAGCATTTTATGCCGATAGTATTGTGTTCCCACCTGTCTCTCTTTCTGAACCCTGTGAGTTAGTAGATTATGTGCAGATCAACAACGTAGAGTATATACAGTGGTTGCTTTATCAGCATCTTTCAAAGCTTATAAGTAATGCATACTGCGTTAATGATATGTACGTAGGAGAATATTTGATTGGAGGTGTCAGTATATGATTGAAGTAATTGATCGCCAGCCACTTGGTAATGGGAAAAACAATGTGCTTAGATTGTCCATTCCTGCGAATGTTACCACTGTAGCTGCCCTTGTTAGCCTGCTCAATTCAGGCGTCTATGGCGATGTATTTTCAAACAATGCAACAGATGCAAACAAAGGTGCTGCAGTAATTGGTACGCCTGTTAACCGAAAGCTCTTTGAGTCCATCAGAGAAATGCCTGTGTCACTTGTAGACCCCCTCGACATTCGTATTGAAAAATTCACAGCACCTTCCGGTGGATGGGTTACGCGTGAATTTGAGATTCCTTTCTCTGCTGCTCCTGTCTGTATTTTAAGTGATCCATCTAACGGGTATCTTACAGTACAGAATGTAACCGCTATTAACTTTCAGTACTATGCACGTTCTACATCTGCAATCATTACTGCACTGTATATTGATACTGGTGAAAATATGGAGGTGTTCTAATGCAACTTATTCATGAAATGTACTCAGATTATGAGCGGCTGCTTCATGCAAATCCACAGCGAGGTTATGACTTCTTCTATTCCACGCTGCTTAACCCATCACTAAGAGAGACAATGCTTACAAGTGAAGCTTCACTGCAGGCTATTTTCTGTGGCTGCAATGAAAAAGGCCAGGCAATCTTTCCAAATGCTCTCAACATCAATGACTTGCTCGTTGATGAGGGGTACATGGACCAGGCTCTCGGAAACTATCTGGCATTCCTGGGGTACAGTAATCCAGGCAATAACTGGACAACGTTCCTTAGAAACAACTATGCTGCGATCTTTGCAGACAAGGCAGCCCTCGCCGCAATGCTTCAGTCTAGAACAGCAATGCAGCTCTTTGTCTCAGATGCTACCCTGTGGGCAGCAATCCTTGCAAATACGATATACTTTAGGCGGTGCATGTGTAGCTACTATTTCTGTGCACAGCTTGCAGCAACGCCTACAAAGATTGGCGATATTCGAGCAAACAGCAATATTTTGACAGCCTTCAACACAGATAAAAATATTGTTACAAGCAACCAAACGATTACTGCAGCACAGTCAACAGTCTTTTTCTGTATGATCATTGGGCAAGGCGGCGTAGGTGGCCGTGGTGGTTATTCCTACCGCGATTCCTGTGACACCTATGCCGCTGATGCTGACCCTGGTACAGACGGCTTTGTTGCCGGTACAAAAGGTAAAGCACGCTATAATGGATATCCAGGTACAACATACAAAAATGCAGGTGGTGGTGGTGGCCGTGGTGGTGTCAAATACTGCACCATCCGACTCAGAAAAAATGCAAAGCTTAGCTGTGTAATGGGTGCAGTACCTTCAGTTACTGGTTGTGATAAGCTTAGTGCATTCAAACAAGCAGCAAATAATACACAGGCACAGATTTTACCTGACATAGAAACAAGCACAGATTCCACCTCTGGCACAAATGCTGCCAATGGTTACGGCGGTTATGGTTATGGTACACCAGCGAGTGGTAACAACTTTCTTGGTACGCCGTCTGCAAACAAGGGAGAAATACCAGCTAATGGCCGCTATTATGGAGCCGAAGAAGGCATTGGCGGTAAGGGTATAGGCGCTGGCGGCGGCGGCGGTGCCGGTAATGGTAACACTTCTAATGGATATGTAGGCGGCGGCGGTGCACCAGGTTGTATTGGCCTCTATAAAGGTGCATAACTATGTGGGACATTGCACAGATTATTACCATGCACTGTGCAGGTAGGTGCCCATACTGTATGTACGGTAGTAAGCTAAATACTGTCGAAGAAGCACCACTTGATGATCTGCTCACCTTTTATAAACAGATACCTGATGAGTTAACAGTAAAGATTACTGGTGGTGAACCTTTACAGCCAAACAACCTTGATCGTACACTTTCATTTATTAGCCAGCTAAAGCAGCACTGCAGACTTAAAACATACCAGGTAAATACCAATGGTGCATGGGGGGTACCAAATGTTCTATTGGCTGATCCGACCTGTACTATTCAGGTAAGCTGCGATGGGCCTGCAGAATATCAAAATGCCTGCTATGGTCAAGAATATTTTGATAAGCTGGTTGAAACACTCAGCCTATTTAGACGCAGTGCTGCCACTGGCACAATGATGATGGTAGTGACAAATGAAACAAGATGCTATGTTGACTACTGTGCACAACTGGCGCACAGCAATAATATGCTGTTTAAGTCTCAGTGGGTTTCACCTGTCGATCTCGCCAGCACGCAAGCAGTTACTGAGCGCTTCACTGTTATGTCACAGATACAAAGGCGCTACGGAAATGCACGCATGCCAGCAGTTGTATGCGGACACAGACATAGCACGCCAGGTAAGATGTACCTCAGTATTACTGCTGATGGCAGGATTGTTAACTGCCCAATAATGTCGGCAGTAAAAACAGGCCTCACAATCTACAACTGTACGCCACAGCAGCCAGCGAAGATTATTGCAGGTATAAATGCTGCAATGGCTGATAAAACATGTCAGTATCCGATGGGTGTCAGGCATGCTATTTTGGCAATGTCAATGCAGCAGCTCCGGTCTTTTTCAAAGCACATAACATCACGAGAAAAGGAGGATCTAAAGAATGTCTTTGACATTGATCTTTAGTATTGCAGACAAGCTTGTGCTAATCTGTGCATTTAGCATACTTGCACAGCTCCTTGAATCTTCCGGCTTGTTTGCAAGACTCGCAACTACCAGTCGATTGTTTACTACGCCGCAGAGACAGGTGACCTTTTGGTTCATTGTTGCTTTCTGCCTTTCTGGCATATTTAATGATATGACAATCGCAGCACTACTGATGCCTATTGTGCTGTCAAGTGCACAAGTACAGCATTTTCCACGACCAGATTTGCTACTTTTGGCTACTGCCTTTGGAATATCTACCGGCGGTGACCTTACTGTATTTGGTGGCAATGATAACTTGATTGCGCTAGGCCTTCTTCAGGATACACCATATGCTATAGGTAAACTTGCATGGAGTAGACTATTTGGGCCATGCACGCTGCTTATTGGATTTTGTGCACTGCTGATTTGTATTTTCAGTGTGAGAAAAGTTTCCTGGAAACCAGCTGATATAGACATAGCAGACAGAAGGGTTAAATGGCCAATAGTAGTTTATGTGGTATGCTTGATCTTATTAGCCTTTGTATTGAGTAGCTACTTTGTACTACTGCTTGCAGTTATCGGTATAATGACTACAGGCAGCATACAGCATTTATTTACTAAGCTTCCATACAAAGCGATGCTCATTTGGACAGCAGCATTTATTGCAGGAAAACTACTTGCACAGTATGTTGCACCACAGTTAAGCATTCCAGCAGATATTTATTTGCTGATCGCTATGTTGATTCTGGCAACTAACGTTATAACGAATACAGCACTTATGTCGGCAGCTTTACCCTTTGTTCTTGCCAGTGGCCTACCAGCTGCTCATTGCTATGCAGCAATCAAGGCAATCAACACAGCGTACCTAACAATCTATGGGAACAGCTGCTTAGCTGTAGCAGCAGGCTACTCCTTAAAGCAGCGTGACCTGCTTAAATATGGCACACCAATCGTGCTTTTTACATATATTGCAATCATACTTTGTTTTTAAGGAGGATGCACAATGCAAGTCAATGGAATCAACTGTACTGATTACAAGCGTGATGGTGTGATGGTAACGCTGCTGCTTACCGACACTACCTTCGAAGAAATCGAGGCGCTTGATTTCAGTACGCTGAATGTCACCACAAATACTGGTGCTTTGGCAGAAACACTGACAGGCTTTAGTGAGCTCGTCACCATTGGAAAGAATGTTGGTACTGGCGTATTCACAGTTGTGTCCCGCATTCCTTCTGATCTCGAGAAGCAGATCAACGATGTTGAAAGCTGGACAGGGCAGCAGCTTGCCTTGCTCAATAAGCAAAATGCAGATCTTACTGCAGAGAACAAGCAGCTCACAGCAAAGCTGGAAGCCTCGATCAAGTCCAACCAAATGCTGGAGGACTGCATTGTAGAAATGGCGGAGATCGTCTATGCGTGACCTTATCGCCAATCTGGCGTTAAGAGTATATTTCAAAATCAAGAAAGGAGAACAAGAAATGATGGCTATGTTGTTTGCATGCAGAGTTGTGGAGGGCAGAACTGAGTTCGACAAGGTTCCTGCGAAGCTGAAGCAGAAGGTTGCTGATGTTATCATCAACGATTTCGGCCTGCCTGAGATCGTGCCGACTGAGTTCGGTGGCACCCTCGAGACCGCTGAGTAAGTGACCAAAGGAGGAGAGCATCTTGAACTTATCTGAGATCATTTTCAGTAGCAGTGGGGTGCTTCTCCTCCTGCTTACTTTGGTTGAGATTACCCCGCTTAAGATCAACCCTTGGTCAGCTATTGCAAAGCGACTCGGTAATGCCTTTAACCACTCAGTCATTGAGCGGCTTGACAAAGTAGAAGCACGCATCAAATCTACCGAGGAGAAACTCGATGGGCACATCGACAAAGATGCAAGGGATAAAGCAGAAGAGGCCCGGGCCGCTGTATTGCGGTTTAACAACGAGCTTCTACGCAACATCCCTCACACGCGGGAAGAATACTTTGACATCTTGCACAGTATTGATACATATGAAGTGTACTGCGATACACATAAGGACTACGAAAACAATCGTGCAGTCTTTGCTATCGAGAACATCAAGCGTAGTTACTCTGCGAGACTCAAAAAGCATGACTTCTTAGAAGAGCAAGTAGCAAGGGGTGAATCTAAATGATGTATATCCTTTGTGCAGTAGCTGGCTTCTTACTGTGTTTGCTGTTTATGATGCTGCTTCGCTACGGCGCCACGGCGCTGAAACCCAAGAAGTCAGCAAAGCTCAAAGCCAAGGAGTTCACACAACTAATGGTGCTGAGTGACAATGCCATATTGTGGTATATGTGTGTAGCCTATACAGGGCTGGCTGCCTATAGTATCTACAAAAACTATGTTGGTAGTCTTCCTTGGCTAACCGGTGGTCTTGGGCTTGCATTCGCTGCCTGGGCTACGATCCAGAGCTTTCTTATTAAGAAGTCAGAAAAGCAAAATACAGTAGGTGGGATTACATATGACACTGCGATGCAGCGGCTCAGCACCGATGAGAACCAAAGTGCTGCATCGCAGGATGAAGCCTACACAGTAGATGAAAATAACCGTGACTGTTGAGAGGAGGAGACTCTATGGAAATACTTGATATGACAGTAGTCAAGCTTGCTGCTGGTCTGCTGCTGCTTATTGCAGCAAACATTGCGCTTGGCTCCATCAATGCAATCATTGCAGGAACCTGGGATCTGGTAAAGTTCCGCAATGGCTGCATCAAAAGCTTGGTGATCGCCGCAGCACTGATTGCAGTCTACCTGGCCGGCTTCCTCAATCCCGACCTGATGGTTGTGGATGTGGACGGTCAGAAGGTCAACTTGATGACTGCAGTGACACTCACCATGCTTGCTGCATTTACAGTCTATGCAGTAGATGTGATTAAGAAACTGAAAGATATGCTTACTACTCCCACTCCTGGTGAAGATCAAACTTCCCGGACCAGTGATAGAGCCTTTATAGAGAATGATGAGGCCAGCGACACAGCTCCTATAGAAAGTGGTGAGACAGGTGAGTAACAGCCTGCTTGTCAACTACACAAAGCTGAGTCCCAACCACAGTGGCACACGCACACAGCCTATCACACGAATCACGCCCCACTGCGTCGTCGGTCAGCTCTCGGTAGAGACGCTTGGCAACATCTTCCAGAACAAAGCCCGGCAGGCAAGCTGCAACTATGGCATTGGTTCTGATGGGCGTGTTGCATTGATCGTAGATGAGTCGAAGCGCTCCTGGTGCTCCTCATCCAGTGCAAATGATCAGCGGGCTGTGACAATCGAGTGTGCCAGCGACGCGGCGGCGCCGTATGCCTTCAATGATACAGTCTACAACAAACTTGTAGATCTGTGTGTAGACATTTGCAGGCGCAACGGCAAGACAAAGCTGCTGTGGATTGCAGATAAGAACGCAGCTCTGAACTACCAGCCTGCCTCTACCGAGATGCTTTTGACGGTTCACCGCTGGTTCGCAAACAAGAGCTGCCCTGGCGACTGGATGTATGCTCGTATGGGTAGACTTGCTACTGACGTGACAAACAAGCTGAAGGGAGGTGCTGAAGAGTTGCCGAACATTAGTGAACTCACTGAAGCACAGTGTGCTGAGCTGTGGAACAAGCTCATGGCACCGCTGCAGGACAACGACGCTTCTAACTACAGTGAAGAGGCTCGCAGCTGGGCTACAAGCAATGGTTTGATTGCTGGCTCTGGTGGTAGTAATCCCAACTACATGTGGCAGGCTCCCATCACAAGAGAGCAGTTCGCTACAGTGCTGTATCGCTTCGCTCAGCTCATGGGCAAGGCGTGAGGTCATAAATATCTCCATTTGGGCATGGCGTTTTGGTCGGCGCCATGCCCCTTCGTATTTTTACAACACGGTCACGGTCACCGTAAAAATGTCTGTAAGATTGTAAGTTCGTAAGATTCGTAAAATCTGTAAGATTTTATATGTATATAGGGGTTTGTAAAAAGTCGCCTGATCTCTGCCGGAAAGCCACTCTACTACTTATTATGAAATATTATCTACATACCCTTTATATTTTTATTATTCTCATACTTAATATAAATATAATACATAATATAAGATATGAATATTATTATATACTTTATATTATGCTTTTATTTAATATGAATATAATACATAATATAATAAGAATAAATAAATAAAGATATAATAGATAATAAGTATACAGTAGATAAGTAGGCGTGAGTTTCCGGCAGAAAACAGGGGGCCCTTTACAAAACCCTATATATACATAAAATCTTACGAATCTTACAGATTTTACGAAT
>ENA-ORPK01002735-ORPK01002735.1-human-gut-metagenome-genome-assembly--contig:-NODE-2735-length-11790-cov-3.990456_pt1 | contig 11790 bp, 6 predicted proteins | sample MGYA00242139_ERZ509068 | MGnify/ENA primary metagenome ERZ509068 (study PRJEB26280, sample SAMEA2338687) | human gut metagenome | biome: human gut; feature: human-associated habitat; material: faeces... | reverse complement strand
TGTAGGGAAACGCCGCCTGAAATGCTTTCTTTCTCATAATGGTGTCCGCTTCTTTCCATAGAGTTTGCTCGCTGAATTATAACACTGGCGGAGGGAATTTACAATATAATGCATATAGAAGACGCCCCCCGTTTTGGCAGGATTTCCGGTAAAAGTGCCGCCTTAACCGCCTTGATTTATTTCTTAAGATTCTGTAACTTCTCCAAAAATCGGCAGCATTTTTCATTGACTTTATGCGCAGGTTCTACTATAATTCTACCAGAAAGGTAATGGAGGCGTTACTGTAACAAGTGGTCTGTGCCTCTGGCGCGGACCTAAAATGAAAGGAGAGTATTTCATTATGAACAACGCTAGTTTACGCAGAATTTTCAGTCTGCTGTTGGCCGTGATGATGGTCTGCGCCCTTCTGCCGACGGCTGCGTTCGCGGAGGATATTGCGGAACCGCAGGACGGGAATGGCGACGTAGCTGCTTATGCCAATAGCAGTGTGCCACTTACGTTGAATATTTCCAGCTACAGCGCACCGTTTTATAACCCCACAAAAGGAACGCATGACGTAGGCTCATTTAAGTTTTTCAAATACATAAACAGGAGCGATGTCGGCAGCGATAACCCCAAAGACTGCTCCGCGACTGCGCATTTCGTAGGGAGTAACGAGACCGGCTGGCAGTTGTATGTCAAGGTTAAGCTCGACAATTACGAAGCTGACTTCCCGCAGAATGCATGGATCTACAACAAGGATATGTCGGCAGCGACAGGCACTGTCACGTTTGGTCTTTCTTTTAACACAGCTGGCGGCACCTCCACATATGTCCATATAAGTGGCGGCAAAGACCTGCCCACGCCTCCCCAGCCTGACAAGCCCACCAAGCCCACGGCTGAAGACGTCAAGGCTCTGCTGGGCAATGAGGTAGTGAAAATTTTCTGCGGCACCGCCGGTTCTGGTGTTCACCCCGCTGCTGCATACCCCCTCAAGGATGATTCCTTCACCGTCGGCGACGTTAATAGCAGCGGTGACATTCCCACGTGTGATATTACCGTGAACGCACAGCCGTATGTGGAGGACTACAATACGAAATATACTGGGCATACGCTCTCCACCGCCGATCACACTCCGAAGGTCATCACTCTGGAATACGACAGCAGCACGAAGACCTGGTCTCCTAAGACTCCCCTCCCCATTATTTTCAACGTTGTGTGCGACACCGCTCCCTCCGTGCCTGAGCAGGCCACGAAGGACGATGTCCTCGGCGCAAATATCAAGGTAACGATCGTATGTGACAATACAAGCGCTAATCACGGGAGTAAGGATTTCGACCTGATCGAGGATGCTATCAAAGAAATCAGCGCACCTCGCCAATCCAGCGTTGGTACATATATCTGCGATGTTACCATCAGCTCGGAAAGTTATGTGCCGCAGTTCGACCAGGATAAGAAGGCAACGCATACCCCTCCTGCGGCTACCAAGAAAATCACGCTGAGTTATGTCGATGGCAAGTGGATCGCGCCGTCCATTGATACTGCTTATCCTCATGTCAATTTCACGGTTCGTTGCGGCACAAAACCCGTTGCTCCCAACCACGACGAGCTTAGCAAGCTGATCGGCAGCATCACCGTCAACTGCACCAACGACGCGGCCACTCATGACCCCAAGAGCAAGGGCTACGCCCTGATCGCCGATTCCTACACCACCAGCGGTGTCGAAGGCGACGCCGAGAATGGCTACACCTACACCGTTACCATCAAGTCCGAGAAGTACGTAAATCAGTTCGATACCGATACCGGCTCGGCTCACACCCCCAAGGACGGCGAAGCCACCGTTGTGCTGGAATACAAGGATAAGACATGGGCTGTGAAGCGCGCCACCCCCGTTTCCTTCAATGTTGCGTGCGTGACCGAGATCGTTCCGCCCGAAAAGCCCGTCCCCGCTGATCTGGGCAGCTTCATAAAAGTGATCTGCACAACGAAGAAAGATGTTCACGGCACCGCGATCTACCCTTTGCACGAAGGCAAGTATGCGATCGGTGAAGTTGAGAGCAATGCCAAGGACGGCTACACCTGCACCATCACCATCGAGGCAGCCGGATATGTTGCTACATACAGCAAAGCCAAGGGTGAAGAGCACACCCTCGTCCACGAAAACGATGCGAGCAAGACCGTTACTCTGACGTGGGACAGTGAGGCCAAGGACTGGAGCAGACCGGACGATGTCACCTTCGAGGTCAAGTGCGAGACCGAGATCGTCCCGCCCACAGCCCCCACCTTTGAACAGCTCCCGAAGATCTCCGTGATCGTGGACTGCGGCACCACTGGCGAACATAAGGACGCGACCTTGCCTCTGATGAAGGACTCCTATGAGGTCAGCAAGGTCGAGCTCAAGAACGATGTATACACCTGCATCCTCACCGTCAAGGCAGGGAAGTATGTCGATGAGTATAGCGGCACCATGTATCGCGTAGGCAAGCATGAGCTGGATGACGATGCCACCAAGGACATCGTGCTCACTTGGAATGGCCAGAAGTGGACTGCCGAAAAGGACAGTGTCACCTTCAAGGTCAAGTGTACGCTTTACACCGTTATCTACACCGACGGCGTGAAGAACAAGGTGATCTTCAAGGATGAAGTTCACAAGGATCTGGCCTACGGCTCCGACACGCCCAAGTTCACCGGCGGCACTCCCAAGCGCACCGGCTACACCTTCACTGGCTGGTCTCCCAAGGTCACCGACACCGTGACCGGAGATGTCACCTACAAGGCCCAGTGGAAGTCCAACTCCGGCAAGGACAACGTTCCCAAGACCGGCAGCGGTGAGATCGCCATGATTCTGGGCAGCGTTCTGATGTTCTCCTTCTGCGGCGCGGCTGCTGTCTGCGTCTACGACCGCAAGAGAAGACAGCGTTAAGAAAACAACGTAAACTGTTGAACGAGGGCGGTGGCGGAGATTCCGTCGCCGCCCTTTTCCGGCGGATGCCCTTCCGGAGCATCCCATATTGAGAGGGAAGAAACATGGCAAACAGGCAAGGCAAATTCCAGACACCCCGCACCCCCGTCCCGCCCCGCCGCAATGACGCCGGGCAGCGCAGACGGAGAAGAGGCCCCAATCCCCTTTTCATCATCCTCGTGGCAGTGTTCTGCATCGCGCTGATCGCGGTGGCTGCCATCCTGATCCATATGGGCAAAGCCCGCAGTGATTTCCGCAAACTCTCCGAAATGGTGGAGGAAAACGCCACGGCCACCGCTGCCCCCGTGGAGACCACGCCGCCGGAGACCCGGTCCACCGGGCCGACCACGGAAACCACCGTCCCCACGGAGCCTGAGCCGACGGAGCCGGTGATGCTGGCGAAGTATGCCCCCCTGTATGAGCAGAACCACGATCTGTTTGGCTGGCTGCGCATCGACGGCACCGTCATCGACTACCCGGTGATGCACACCCCCACCGATCCGGAAAAATATCTGCACACGAATTTTAAGCGGGAGTACAGCTTCGGCGGCATTCCCTTCATCGACGCCAACTGCTCCGCCGACAGCGACAATCTGCTGATCTACGGCCACAACATGCTGGACGGCAGCATGTTCCGCTCCCTGCCCAAGTATGAGAGCAAATCCTACTGGCAGGCGCACCCCACCATCCACTTTGACACCCTCTACGAGGAGGGCGAGTACGAGGTGCTTGCGGCCTTCTATGACCGGGTCTATTACACCTACGAGAACTGCTTCAAGTTCTATCAGTTCATCGACGCGGCGGACGAGGCGGACTTCAACAACGCCATCTCGAATTTCCGCTCCAAGGCGCTCTACGACACCGGCGTCACCGCGGCCTACGGCGACAAGCTCATCACGCTGGTGACCTGCGCCTACCACGTGGAGGACGGCCGCTTCGTTGTCGTCGCCCGAAAAAAGTGACCGTCATTCCATTCCCGCATATAACAGGGCTGTCTCATGGAGACGGCCCTGTTTTTTTGCCTAATTGCAGAAAATCGACGTGTTTTTCCATTGACTTTTGGCGTGATATTGCGTATAATTCAGGCATAAAGGTAATGATGGCATTACCGTGCAGACAGTCTGTGCCTCCGGCATGGATCGCCAAATGAAAGGAGAGTATTTCAAGATGAAAAACCATGGTTTGCGCAGAATTTTCAGTCTGTTTCTGGCACTGTTCATGGTCTTCACACTTCTGCCCACGACTGCGTTGGCAGAGGATACGACGGGGGCTGACGAAACCCAGCCCAAGACCGTCGTAGTGAACGGGGACGAGAAGAGGACCGACCCCCCCGCGCAGGAGCAGCCTAAGAACGAGAATCCCCCTGCGCCGGAAGAGCCGAAAACGTTCACCGTTACATACACTGACGGTGCAGACGGCGCTGTATTTCCCAATCAGGTCAGCAACCTGCCGGCTGGTACCGCGACCCCCGCTTTCAGCGGCACCCTTGCCCGGGACGGCTATACCTTCGCCGGCTGGAATCCCGCCGTTGCGGAAACCGTGACTGCGAATGTCACCTATGTTGCCCAATGGGAGGAGGGCAAGACCAATGCAAGAAGAGTGCCCTTGCCGACGATTCCCAAACCCGATCCAGCTCCCGCCGATTTGAACACCGGGCATAAGATCGATGTCCGATTCACCGTCCTGTATGTGGGTGACGAATTCAACATTGGCTACAACTACGGTTCTTCCGAAAAGACCAAGTTTGTTTGCCAGTACAAGACGAATCACTCCGATACCGCGTATAACAACCACACAATTGCGATTTCTGACATCAAGGCCGCCGCAAGCCGCGCTTCTGTCAACAGCGGCTACCAGATCGTCGGTTGGTCGAAAGAATCCAATGCCAATCCCACAACGTGGTCGCTTAACAAGAGCGGTACGACCGCCTGCAACAAGGGTTCTACGATTTATCTCGTAGCGAAGAACCCCAATCCCACCACGAAATATACATACACGCTGAACTATGATGCCAATGGCGGCACCGGCGCGCCCAGTGCTGATTCGTGGTCTACAACAGATGCATCTATCAGATACCACTCCTTTACAGTGAAGAATACCATTCCCACCCGGGAAGGCTATGTCTTTAAGGGCTGGAAGGCCAATGACGGGTCTGATACAATCTACACTGGTGGTATGACGTGTGCCGTATCCCAGTATGGCAATGATGTTGTCAAGAATGGCAACACCTGGACCAGAACGCTGTACGCCGTGTGGGAAGAAGCAGCTCCCCCCAAGCCTGATAAGCCCACCGCTCCCGGTGAGGGCGACCTCAGCGGTCCGATCGGTAATATCACCGTCAACTGCACCAACGAGGCGGCCACTCATGACCCCAAGAGCAAGAGCTACGCTCTGATTTCCGGCTCCTACACCACCAGTGAGGTTGCAGGCGACGCCGAAAACGGCTACACCTACACTGTCACCATCAACTCTCAGAAGTATGTGGAGCAGTTCGACACCGATACCGGCGCTGCCCATGATCCCAAGGGCGTCAACGCGACCGTTACCCTGAAATACACGGATAATGGCTGGACTGTTGAGAGCGGCGCCCCCGTTGTTTTCGACGTCGCGTGCGTGACGGAGATTGTTCCGCCCGCAAAGCCCGGTGTTGAAGATCTGGCCAATCTGAAAGCGCCCGTGGATGTGACCTGCACCACGAAGCCCGAGACGCACGCCGCCGTACACTTCTCGCTGAGAGGTGGAACATACACCATCGGCGATGTTGCCGGCAACGAAACTGACGGCTACACCTGCGACATTACCGTCACTGCTGACAAATATGTGGCGCGGTACAACATGGACTATGGCAAGCACACCCTGACCGGTGACAACACCAAGACTCTTACGCTGAAGTACGTAGAGGGTCAGTGGGCTGTCGATACCCCCATTACCTTCCCTGTCGAGTGCGAAGAAGAGCTGTTCCCCGTCCATCTTGTGATTTATCGCAACGGCGACACCTCGAAGGCTTATAAGGACGTCGCGCTCGAAAGCCAGCCGAAGGGGCATGTCATTAACCTGTCCACGATCGACATTGCCGACTATTACACCGGGAACTACGAGTTCTACGGCTGGTACGACGACGGCCTGTTTAATACCTACAAGAGCGACCCCGCAAATCCCCCTGCCGGTCTGAAGGAGAAAACCGTCAACGGGTGGACGAATTTGAAGTGCATGGTCTATGACAAGTACCAGGTCGTTTACTTCCAGAGTGAGGAAGCCTTGAGAGACTTCCAGAATGACCACAGCAAGACCGAAGGTCGGCTGTACAGCACCACTGCGCCCTTTGGTTCGACCCTTCCCACCGCGGACGCTCCCACCCCGACCCGCACCGGCTACACCTTCAAGTTCTGGAGCCGTGAGGGTCAGAACGGCGACGTGACCGGCCAGACCGTGAACGGCTGGACGAATCTGTACGCCGTTTGGGAAAAGAACACCTACACCGTGACCTACACCGACGGTGTGAACGGCGAGGCATTCGCGGATCAGGCTTATACGGCAAAGTACGAGGATGCCACCCCCGCTTTCGAGGGCACTCCCGCCCGTGCGGGCTACAAGTTCCTCGGCTGGGAACCCACGGTTGCTGAAACCGTGACCGAAAATGCGACCTACGTCGCTCAGTGGGAAAAGCTCTACACCGTCACCTACACCGATGGCGTTGGCGGAAAAGCCTTTAAGGACGATGTCCATTCCGATCTGGAGAAGGACACCCCGACTCCCGCTTTCTCCGGCGACACTCCCACCCGTAAGGGCTTTGTGTTCGACGGCTGGACCCCCGAGGTCGCCGAGACCGTGACCGATAATGCCACTTATACCGCTCAGTGGAAGCCCGTACAGCCCGACAAGAAGGCAATCGAAGGTGCGATCGGCAGAGGCGTGACGGTTGTCTGCGATAACCAGAACGTCAACCACTGGGGCAAGGATTACAAGCCGACGCAGGGTGAGTACACCGTCAGCGACGTCACCGGTACCGCCTCCGAGGGCTATACCTGCACCATCACTGTCAAGGCAGCCAAGATCATCGAGAAGTACAGCTCCGATATGGGCAAGGCCCATGCGCTGATCGTCGGCGAGCAGGCTGAGAAGACCGTCGAGCTGAAGTGGAATGGCGAAAAGTGGGTCGCGAAGACCGAACTGCCCATCACCTTCCACGTCGAGTGCCCCCCCGAAAAGCCCACCTACGATGAACTGAAGGGGCTGGGCATCAACGCGAAGGTGGACTGCACGACCACCACTGCGCACAACGGCAAGTCCTACACGCTCATCGAAGACACTTACAACGTCTCCGACCCCGAGCGCAAGGGAACTGCGTACACCTGCATCCTCACCGTAAACGCAAAGGATTACGTTGCCAAGTACAACGCAGAAGAGAATGTTGGCCCCCACACCCTTGATGACCGTGACAGCAAGACCATCGAGCTGACCTGGAATGGTGAGAAGTGGACGGCTGCGGAGACCAGCGTCACCTTCAACGTCAAGTGCGAGCTTCTCACCGTTACTTACACCGACGGTGTGAAGGGCGAGGAAGTCTTCGCGGATGTCGTCTACAAAGACATCCCCTACGGCACCGGCACCCCCGCCTTCGGCACGAAAGATCCCACTCGTAAGGGCTACAAGTTCGTCGGTTGGGAACCCGAAGTCGCCGAGACCGTGACCAAGAACGTGACCTACACCGCCCAGTGGGAAGAGCTCTACACCGTTACCTACACCGACGGCGTGAAGGGTAAGGCGTTCAAGGATCAGGTTTACAGCGATCTTGAGGCCGGAACCGATACCCCCAAGTTCGATGGCAAGCCCACCCGTAAGGGCTACACCTTCACCGGTTGGTCCCCCAAGGTCACCGACACCGTGACCAAGGATGTCACCTATGTCGCTCAGTGGAAGTCCGTGAAGAACGGCAAGGACAACATCCCCAAGACCGGCGACAGCGAGATCGTCATGGTTCTTGGCAGCGTACTGCTGTTCTCCTTCTGCGGCGCGGCTGCTGTAAGCGTCTACGACCGCAAGAGAAAACATTTCTAAAATACGCAAGGGAGGCGACGGATTTCCGTCGCCTCCCATTTTTTGCCCCCATAACGCAGCTGCCCCCACTCCGGCATTGACTTTTTCTGCCTTATGAACTATATTATACGTGCATTTATATGAAGAAAAGGTGATAACGATGTACATAGATGATTATAAGCGCTGGCTGAGCGCTGATCTGGAAGATCCCGCCCTCACCGATGAGCTGAGGAAAATCGAGGGACAGGACAATGAGATCAAGGAGCGCTTTGCTGTGGCGCTGAAATTCGGCACCGCCGGTCTGCGGGGCATTCTGGGCGCGGGCAGCAACCGGATGAATATTTACGTCGTCCGGCAGGCCACCCAGGGGCTTGCGAACTGGGTCAAGACCCAGGGCGGCAGCCAGCTGGTCGCCATTTCCTATGACAGCCGCATCAATTCCGACGTGTTCGCCAGAAACGCTGCCTGCGTTCTGGCCGCCAACGGCATTCGGGTGCGGATTTACGACGCGCTGATGCCCGTTCCCGCCCTGTCCTTTGCCACCCGGTACTACAAGGCGAATGCCGGTATCATGATCACCGCCTCCCACAACCCCGCCAAATACAACGGCTACAAAGCCTACGGCCCCGACGGCTGCCAGATGACGGACGATGCCGCCGCCGTGGTGTACGCGGAGATTCAGAAAACCGATATCCTCACCGGTGCGGAGATGATGTCCTTTGAAGACGGCATCGCCAAGGGTCTGATCGAATACGTGGGCGAGGACTGCAAGGAGGCGCTGTACAGCGCCATTGAAGCCTGCGCCGTCCGCCCCGGCATCTGCAAAACCGCCGGACTGAAGCTGGTGTACTCCCCCCTGAACGGCTCCGGTCTGGTGCCGGTCACCCGGGTGCTTCATGACATCGGCATTGACGACATCACCATTGTCCCCGAGCAGCAGTACCCAGACGGCAACTTCCCCACCTGCCCCTATCCCAACCCGGAGATTTTCGAGGCTCTGCGGCTTGGTCTGGAGCTGGCCGAGAAGACCGGCGCCGATCTGATGCTGGCCACCGACCCCGACGCCGACCGGGTTGGCATTGCCATCCGCTGCCCCGACGGCTCCTACGAGCTGGTCTCCGGCAACGAGGTGGGCGTGCTGCTGCTGGACTACATCTGTCAGGGCCGCATTGAAAAAGGCACCATGCCCAAGCGCCCCGTGGCGGTAAAGTCTCTGGTCTCCACTCCCCTCGCGGACATCGTGGCCGCGGATTACGGCGTGGAAATGCGCAACGTTCTCACCGGCTTCAAGTGGATCGGCGACCAGATCGCCAAGCTGGAGGCCGCCGGTGAGGTGGATCGCTTCATTCTGGGCTTCGAGGAATCCTACGGCTACCTTGCAGGCCCTTACGTCCGGGACAAGGACGCCATCATTGGCTCCATGCTGATCTGTGAAATGGCAGCCTACTACCGTTCCATCGGCTCGTCCATCAAGGCGCGGCTGGAAGCCATTTACGCAAAATACGGCCGGTATCTGAACAAGGTGAACTCCTTTGAGTTCCCCGGTCTGTCCGGCATGGACAAGATGGCCGGTATCATGGCCTCCCTGCGGGAGAAGCCCCCTGTAGAGATTGGCGGCTACAAGGTGACCAAAATCACCGACTACCAGAACACCGCTCAGACCGGCCTGCCCGCCGCCAATGTGCTGGTGTACAATCTGGAAGGCGGCGCGACGGTCATCGTCCGCCCCTCCGGCACCGAGCCGAAGATCAAGACCTATTTCACCACTCTGGGCAAAGATCTGGCGGAAGCCGAAGCACAGGAAAAGGTTCTCGCCGACGCTTTGAAGCCTATTCTCGCGTAATTCCGTTCAAAAAAGGCAAGCCGAAAAACGGCTTGCCTTTTTTGAACATTGTACATTACTCGATGATCTGGATCCAGCCTTTGGGGGCTTCCAGACGACCCATCTGGATGCCGGTAAGGGTATCGTAAAGCTTCTGGATGGTGGGGCCCATACCCACGTAGTGAATTTCCTTGCCGTGATCCACAATGGTGCCCACAGGGGAGATGACCGCCGCCGTGCCGCACAGGCCGCACTCGGCAAATTCGCCGATCTCTGCCAACTCCACGGGGCGCTCCTCCACCTCCATGCCGAGATAATCCTTCGCCACCTGCAGCAGGCTGCGCCGGGTGATGGAGGGGAGAATGGTGTCGGACTTGGGGGTGACCAGCTTGCCGTCCTTGGTGACGAAAATCACGTTGGCGCCGCCGGTCTCCTCGATGTGGGTGCGGGTAGCGGAATCCACGTAGACGTTCTCGTCAAAGCCCTTCTCGTGGGCGTCCACAATGTTGTAAAGGCTCATGGCGTAGTTTAAGCCCGCCTTGACGTCGCCGGTGCCCTTGGGCGCCGCCCGGTCAAGATCGGAGATGCGCAGCTTCAGGGGCTTGATGCCGCCCTTGAAATAGGGGCCGACCGGGGTGACGAACACCCGGAACTGATACTCCGTCGCGGGCTTGACGCCGATGATGGCGTCGCTGCCGAACATGAACGGACGGACGTACAGCGTCGCGCCGGAGCCGTAGGGCGGCACCCACTGGGAGTTTGCGCGGACGGTCTCCACTACGGCCTGCACGAACCTGTCCTCGGGGAACACGGGCATTTTCAGGCGGCGGCAGGAACTGGCCATCCGCTGGGCGTTCAGGTCAGGGCGGAAGCAGACGATGCGTCCATCCTCGGTGGTGTAGGCTTTCAGCCCCTCAAAGCAGGTCTGGGCGTATTGCAGAACGCAGGCGCACTCACTCATGGTAATGGTGGCCTGATCGGTCAGGCAGCCGTCATCCCACTGGCCGTTTCGGAAATTGGAGACATAGCGCATGTCGGTCTGGACGTAGCCAAATCCCAGATTGCCCCAGTCAATATCTTTTCTTTCCATTGTAAACACCTCTCTGAAATTTTATTTCCCAATTCTAGCACCGCAGGAGGCGCAAGTCAAGCATTTGGCGCGGAAAAAAGTATCTCATACAGGGACATTTGTCTTTTTCAGAGGAACCCACAAAAACCGCCCCTTCTTCCCCCCTTTTTCCTGCGAAAAACTCCAAAAGGGTCTTGTATTTAACAGGTTAAAGTGGTAAAGTATAGAAAAAGCATCCAAGACGAAAGGAATCCGTGCCATGGACATCATTCGACATCCCGGTGAAGATCTGTTTTTCGAGGCCATTCTGTCCCTGCGGACGGTGGAGGACTGCCGCCTGTTTTTTGAGGACGTGGCCACCATCAAGGAATTGCAGGCCATGTCCCAGCGGTTCCGGGTCGCCTGTCTGCTGGACAGCGGCGAAAACTATATCGAAGTCTCGGAATCCACCGGTGCCAGCTCGGCTACCATCAGCCGGGTCAACCGGTGCCTCGTATATGGCGGCGGCTATCGGACGGCGCTGGACAGGCTCAAGGAAGCGGGAACCCTCCCGGAAGGCGAAGAAAAATAAAACAGGGTACACCCCTTGGCTCTCCCTTTGGGAGAGCTGTCACCGAAGGTGACTGAGAGGGCTTTTTCCCTGTTTTCCCTCTCCGTCTTCGCTTCGCTCAACCGTCTCTCCCAGAAAGAGACAAGGGGGCAGTTCAATCGCGCCCCTATGCCCAAAAGCCCTGCCGTTTTCGGGTGTATCCATGTCCATTTTTCCCAATTGACAACCACTCCTGCCCATGCTATAATTTAATGGATAAGTTCAGCGGCTCATCCCGCCCGTCTTGCCGCTTTTGGCAGGACGTTTTTTTAAGAAAGGAGATCAGCATGACAGATATGACGAAGGCCAATGTTTACGCTGCTTCTTTGGGG
>ENA-ORPK01002733-ORPK01002733.1-human-gut-metagenome-genome-assembly--contig:-NODE-2733-length-11792-cov-2.571185_pt1 | contig 11792 bp, 4 predicted proteins | sample MGYA00242139_ERZ509068 | MGnify/ENA primary metagenome ERZ509068 (study PRJEB26280, sample SAMEA2338687) | human gut metagenome | biome: human gut; feature: human-associated habitat; material: faeces... | reverse complement strand
AACACCAAGTTCGTGGAGGACGTGGTCAGGGGCGTGCTCCAGAGGTTCGTCACCAAGTTCGCCGATCTCCCCGACGACATGGCCGTCGATGTGCAGAGCGACTCCGAGGAGTCCATCCACAAGCACGACGCCTACGCCCAGAGGGTGGCCACACTCGGCGAGCTCAGGTTGGAGAACAATTGAGATGCATCATGGAATGTCCTTTGTATGTGGCAATAACGAGAATCAGGGATGATTGCACATCAAGTAGGGCATGTACAAATTGGCAGTCAATGCAGATATCAGTACTCGCAGTGAGAACTGAATCAATGCGGGTGTAAACGACGGTGAATGACTATCATGGAAACACGAGAGGATTCAGTCGAAGTGGGGTGTTAAGCTTAGGTGATTCAAACAGATCGGGGTTTGAACACGAACCGATGTTATGGCTGTTGGATGTATTGTTGGTGGACGGATGTATCATCCATTAAATAGTATGTAAACCGAAACCCTCACTATCGCCTGAGGGCGATGTGTGATAACATGAACAATCAGAAGAAACTGATTGGAGCCATCCTCACTGTTATGGTGATGGTGTTTGCCGGAGTCGTATTGACTCCCGACGTCTCGTCCGCAGAAACGGATGATACGAACACGATGAACGTCTACTTCTACGATGGGTCGCAATGGAGAAGTGGCAGTTACGAGGTATTCAACGCTTTCGAAGCTGTTCAGGCCGCCGTTCAGGGTGGTTTGGGGTTCGGAATCGAAACGACTGCCGCTAATTCCATGTGGTATGTCACAGACGCGCTTAACGGAACGAATCCCAACATGGGATACGGAATGATTTCTGGAATCAAGAAAACCGCAGATGCTTCTTTCACAACCTCCTTCGTAATCAAAGCATGCAACCCCGGATCCTCATGGATAGACGTTTCTGCCCTCCCTCTCGGATGGCTCAGGCCCTTCACCGATTATGCTTCCTATGCCCAGTTGCCTGTGGGGAATGATGTAATCTCTCCAGCATATGCCAACATTGCCATTATCTACGGCACCAGCGATTCTGTTTCGATGCCGTCCACCGGACTTAGGGAATTGACGAACCCCTCCGGCAGAGCAGACTGTCTCTATGACTTCACATTGTTTGATGCCGCAGGAGACATCATGGCGGGGAACACTGCTTGTTACGGCAAGCAGTATGAAAACGGCAATCTGGTCCTCAAGACTCTTGATAGGGCGGACTTCGCAAACGGCGTGACCATCTATGGTTACGGGTCGGATGCATATCTCGCATTGCTCGATGCCACGGGCGGTGTATCACAGGGAATGCTCAACGGACAGGCCAGGTCCTGGCTGTTGAATGAAGAACCGGATCGGACATACTACACCTATTATTCCTGGATGGATTCCTTATTTGGTGCAGGAACTGTCAAACAGACGACTGGAAACTCGACAACGTACAAGTATTGGTCGAGTTATGATTCCAACTTCGATTATCTGGATTTCACACTCGGATACTACACCACACTATCCGGGTACTATACAGATCCCATTTATTCGGGGAGCGGAAACGCATCGATGAACGGTAATTCGTACACCTTGATGTACGAATCTATGACGTATTGATGCGATAGCCGGACAATCTTCTAACACTGTGGGCCTTCGGGCCCACAGCACCATGATTTCTTGTCATGGGCCGGTCGATTTATTATGGACAGAATTATACCGGCAGGATTCTCGGATTGTCCAGTTATGCTGAGGGGGTTCGTTTGGGCCCCCACGTGTCAGGAATCGATGAGCTCCTTGATGGGGCCGAAATCGAACATATTGAACATCCGACGTTTGTCCCCAGTGACGTCTTCGAACTGATGTTGGGCGCATTTGTCGCTAAACCCGGGCGTACCACTCTTTTCATCATTCGCGAATTCTACGAGGTGGCGCGCTGGAGGTGCTCTTCGGTATGTGGATCTCTTCTGAGAACCTCAACGCCGCGCTCTGGCCAGAGGACTGGACACCATAGGCGTCGCCAGAGGCAGGGCCCATCTGAGAGCACGCCTTCCCTCTGATGAAATCTGGCATTGGTCTGGACTCGATCCACTTCCAGACATCTCGGAGGGTCGATGCGATGATGTTATCTTCTCGCTGGCGGCCATGTTGTTCACGCTGATAGATGTCATCCTCAGGAAGCAGGGAGTCAGGATCGGTCACACTTCCTTCGTCTGCGGATAGTGTTGCAGAACTCCAGACTGTAGTTCTAAGAGGGCGACGGGGTCTTCGAAGCCTCTTCTGACAAGGGGAGTCTGTTCGCGGAACGCCTGGACTTGTTCTCTATCGATCCTGATTTATTCCTGGTCGCAAGGGGTGTATGATACGTTTTATGGGATTCGGTGGCTATGGGCCGCAGCTCAGACCATTGAGGCAAACAGGATGTCATCAAGGAATTGTTTGTGTTGCATCCTCGTTATGTGTTGTATGTAATCTCATCTTTCATCACCGAAATGTGATTGTAAGTAATAGAAGTGGATGTCATGTGCTACAAGTGGGGCGAATTGATTGTTCTATGGAATTGATCCGGTTATGCAGGTGTATTATGAAATTGAAAATGATGACAATTGCGGTTGGAGCATTATTGTTGCTATCAGCCGTGGTGATTATTGATATCGATCCGTATTCTGGAGAATCTAACTCTGGAAATTCCAACGAAGAGAGAGAGATCCAATACTATGGTAGCAATGGTAATAGGTTCGAGCTCGGATCTAACATTATGAACAAGAATGTAATAAGAAAAGTAAATGGTGAATTTACTTGGGATTCCAGCAAAACGTTGAATATAGCTGTGAAGCCTATGGGTTACATGGTAAAGGATGTAGAGTCTGTGAAGTATCAGATAACTGGCACTTCATGTGACATTATCGCAAAACACCAAATTCTCTCATTCTCGATCGATAAGAATGTAAGAACTATATCATTCGGTTTCACACTAATAAATGATGTTGTTTCAGGAACCGATGTGAATTTTGAAATAAAGATTATGAGTGGTGAATCTACTTGGTGGGCATTGGATGTTTCTGGAATAACTGTGAAGAATCCATACAATATCACACTCAATCAGACCTCGGGGGGAGTGATATCGGCTGAGCCGGGTAGAGCATTAGAGGGATCCATCATCAAGCTGACCTCGATACCTGATGCGGGATGCATTTTCGTAGAATGGATATGCGACGATGTTGAAATCGTTGACAATCAATTCACTATGCCGAATAAAGCTGTGTCGATTTCTGCGAAGTTCCTCAAGATAGATTATTATCTTTCTTGTACAGAAGCTACGGGCTTTGGAGGAAATACCGTTCTTGATATCGGTATCAAAGCGTCTGATACTGCTCATAACTTGGATGATCCCCGGCTTTTCGTTATAGCGAAATACGATGATCACAAGGTGCTCAACGCTTATTGCAGTGTTGATCTAACGGAAACCGCCCGTATCGCAGTTTCATCCCAGGGACTTGTAGAAGTAATCGTGGAGCTTGTAGATGGGATTTCAAGCGGTCTTCCGGATTACTGCGGTGTTTGCCAATACATTCCTTCCTCAACGACTGGGTGATTCGACATGGAACTGAGACGCGGAGCGTTGTTCATGGCGGTGGCGTTCGTCATATCGCTGTCTGTGTTTGGAATCGTTCAGTGCTCCGCGGATACACCCGGTTTAACGATAGATGTCTTGTCGTATGACTCGAGTGAAGGTACGATATCATGTGCCGGTCGGAGCTCCGACGAGTTCGTCAATATACAACTCGTCGGTGAGGGATATTACTCTCCGGTCTCTGCAACGGCCGTTTCTGGTGGATGCTATTCAGATACGATATATGTAGGTGATCTTCCAGATGGGACCTATATCTGTCGTGTCGGCACGGGCTCATATGCGGTTGAAAGGACTATAGTGCTCGACGGTACAGCGGTCGAATTGACCAGTGCGGCGTATGATCCGGCCACAAATGTCGTGTCGTTCACCGGGACATCAACGGCAGCTGTAGTCAACGTACATGTCATCGGCCCGAATGTGGATTCCCCTGTTACAGCCGAATCCGTCTCCGGTGGTTTGTTCTCTGGTTCGTTGTGGGTTGGAGACTTGGATGCTGGGGATTACATATGTGAGGCAGGTGCCAATAACGTCAGAGCATCTCTGTCTTTCACAGTGGTATCTGATCTGGTCATTCTGAATACGGTTTTTGATGACTCTACGGGCATTGCCAGTTTGACTGTAAGATCTGTAAACGGGGAACCTCATCTCAATGTAACCACGCCAAGTGGAGCGAAGACGTCACTCAGCTTTGGGAGTGCTGCAGGCGACATATACAGTACCGAAATGGAATACGATGAACTCGGAGACTACACATTTGAATTGACTTGTAACTCTGATGTGTATCAGTCGACTTATTCGCATATTCTGAGCGGGTTCGATGTCAGAGATTATGGACACACACTGATCTCCTACACAGGTACTGTTTCAGAATTGGTTATTCCTTCATGCATTCGCACGATTGAATCGGGTGCTTTCGATGATAGCAGGATATCCAAACTTGTTATCAATAAGGACATAGAGTGGAATATTATTATTAACGAAACATTTCCGTTGGAGAGGTGTGGAATCACGGAGTTGGTTCTGGGCCCTTCTGTAACCTCTATCCCTGATTATTTATTCGCCAAAACAGGGATCACAGAGTTGACGATTCCTGAATCGATACGGTCAATAGGTGTGAAATCGTTTTATGCATGTCCCGGACTGAAAACAGTAACTTTCGCGGAAAAATCGCATATAATGGAATTAGGTGATTATGCATTCTCTCATAATCCCGTATTGGAGGCCGTCGAGTTTGGTTCATCTGGAGATGGATTCGATTGCGATATCGGCACTGCTGCATTCCTATGCTGCAGTGCATTGAAAAAGGTTACCATAGGCGATGGTTTTGTTCTGAGAACAATAGGGGACTTGGCTTTTGCGAAGTTCTATAACTCGAAGAGTCCAGTGTCATTCAATCATCAGTACGGTATCAGAATGCCTGCCTCCGTCGAGTCTATCGGTGCATTGGCTTTCGGTGTTATAGACACTCAGGACAGCATTTCCCACGAAAAAGAGCCGGGAAATGGGATATACAAGGGATATTGGGGATCAAGCAATTATAGTCTCGAGTGCAGAGACTGGGTTATCGAATTCGATGAGGGTTCCGAAGTAGGTTCCATCGGAGTGGCTGCATTCGCTGGGCTCAGCGGAATCAGAGAGATAGATTTATCCTACTGTGACAAACTATCTACGATTAGCGCGATGGCCTTTAATCGCACTATAGATTCTTCTGAATTCTTGAAGTTGCCTGTAAATGTCATTGAGATAGGCGGTGGTGCTTTTTCATATCCAAAGGGCGGTATAGCATCTTCATCCAGTTCAATCAAGATACCCGATAGTGTCCAGGTTTTGGACAACGCATTCGAGGATATCGCAGGTGAGCTTGTTTTCGGCCAAGGGTCGGAGTTGAGAAGGATCAATCTGTCTTTGGCAGAGAATAATATGGCTGTGGACCTCACGCCATGCCTTCAATTAGAGGAGATCTGGAATCTAGGAGGATCTTCTGTAAAAACAAATCCGGGAGTTTTCATCGGCGACGGTCGTGTTGAAGGCAAAGGCGTGGTTGATGGAACCGGAGTGTTGGAACTGGATGAGAGCGTTCGGGTTCTTCTCTCAAAGAATCTGAACAATGTCAAAGAGGTTCGTGTTGAAGGACAGAATCCATATTTCAAGTACGATGAGGATACCCGCCAATTAACGTTCCAGAATGGTACGAATCGTTTGTTACTATGGACCGATTCTTCGGACGTTATCGATCTGCGCGATATCGACGTATGGGAAGATGCTCTGTGTCGCCAGGTGTATCAGGGTTCAGGTGTTTATTCAGACGCTGTTTCAGTTCGTGAACTCAGATTGTCAGAGGTTGCATTATCAGAGGGCGCTTTGGAGGGTTGTAAGAATCTTGATAGCATCTTTGTCTTGGGCGGAGATATATTCTATTCGGATTATGAGTCATATCTCGGAACCAATGACAGGGCGATTACCATGTATTTCGGCCCCGGATGCACGGTGGATGATTACGCCAAATTCCAGCATCTAGGAGATGTCATGATCGGGTACGCGTGCGGAGCTACAATCGTTTATCTCCCGTACTATGAGGGTTTGAACGATCCGACGTACGTTGATGGAAAACTGCTGTTCGATGCAAATGTACTCGAAGGGATTGAGGTTCTTTCATCCAACTGTCAAGCAAGCATATCTGGAGACAAACTCATAGTGATTCCAAGCGAAACAACCGAATCTTTCGTATGGTTTTTCAAGAAAGATCTAGCAAAAATATCAATTTTCCTGGATTATAATGGTGGAACAGATTCCAACGGAGCGTCTTTCGCTACCATCAAAGCGATTCCAGGACAGACCTTATCCGATATTCTGTCTTCTATTCCGATCAAGGATAAGTATCGTTTCGATGGATGGTCTTCAAAAGACGGTTCCGAATTCAACTCCATGGGTCCACTATTGGAAGATTGTGAAATCAAAGCTAAATGGGTTGCGCGCGGCTCGTTGGTAGCTGTCGATGCAGATTCTACTCGTTTCATCAGGTGTGATGGAGAACCGTGGAGTGGTTCGATCGAGATGTCGCCGGGGAAGTCTATCAAGCTGGAGGCTATGGAGGTGCCTGGCTATCAGCTTCTGAACTGGATTGTGAATAATCGGATATCCGATACGCCTGTAACCGAAGGGCTAGAAATCACATATTCTGAAGACGATATTCAGGTCTCAGTAGGGTATCGTTTTTATTCCACCAGTTCGGGATTGATTCCAATCTCCGATCGCGGAATGCCATCTGCCGATCAATCCGATGACGTCGTGTATTCGTTCGATCTCGGAGGTTATCTGAAGGCGGGCGGAAGCAATTGGACAGGTCATGCCTCGGTGCCGTTGATTGTAGACAATACAATCTATTTCCGCGCTGGTAATTACCTTTATGCGGCGGAGTCTGATACAGGATACATATTCGCGAAAGTGCAATCCGTCAGTGTTTCGTCATTCTATCACCAGATTGGGTACGGAGGCGGATACATAATCGATTATCCTGTTGGAAAAGTGTACAATTTAAATCTAGAGCAACTCTATATCTTGGATCGTTCAATCGGAGGCGCCGAATATTACGATGGGCGCTTCTATTCTTCTGGATCGTCTGTATATTCGTTCGACCCCAATGATGAAGACCCCTCCAGATCCGATGAAATCAAGAAGACCACTTTGGTCGGTAAAATACCAAATTCATTCGGATCTTACGGATTCACAAGCAGTGTCTTCGTTGATCACTATATGTATCGTGTAGTGGTGGATGGATCCAGGCGTGGAATCGCTGCAATGGATTTGAATAATGGCAGCACGAGTTCGTATTATCTGTCGGGGTTGAAATATCTGTATCTCGATGATGGTTGGATATCATACAATGCAGGACGGGTATACCTCACAGGTTATTCGGAAGGTCTGTTTGGAGCTATAGCCTCCAACGACAACTCCTGTGTCTCTTTCGTGTCAGTGGATGGGTTGGAGTTCGATTCAAACAGTGAAGGGGAATACCGCTTCGACGGGAAGGGTTGGGTTTCTCAAATCGTATTCTACAACGATGTGGCCTATGTCCAGGCATCGGGGTACATATACAGATTCGATGTAGTCGACGGGGCCATAGATTTCAGTACAGCTAAGAAAGTCAAAGCTGCCTACGGACACGGCTCTATCGCGCTCGATGTGAGCCGCTTGGATGAGAGTGGAAATCCGATTGTATGCATCTACAGCATTCCGTACCGTTCTACGAATGAGTATGGTATGACGATCACAGAGGATCGTGGAGGTGTATTAAGGACGGTTGTCGTTCCAGGTCTTTATCAGTACAACTCACAGGCTGTTCGTACAGACAAGGATGGAGGGATGATATGGTACAACGACTCAGGACACATATTCAGGTATACCACGCCAGAGAAGAACAGATTCTTCTTCTTCTTAGACAACGGTTATAGTGCTACTTGGTGCGAATCTTATGGGAGAGATAGGCTTGATGCGCTCTTATCCTTAGATGAAAGCATTATCGAAATCGACAGATCCTATAACGTTAAGTCGATTCTAGGTGTTCCTATAGAGTCTTTCTCTGTTTGGGCGCTTGTATGTCAGGCACCGATGGAGAGTATTAATGAGGATCTCAGCATATATGATTGGACGAGAATTGACAATCTGTTTACTCGGACACAAGAAGCCTCTCATTATGTTCAGATTGTGAGTGGTGATGCCCCGGTTGTCGGTGGAACCGAATTCAATTATCTAAACGGATCGGATATAGCAATATATCGGTTCACGAACAGCATCGGGGACCGTTCCTTGGTTGGCAAGATGTTGGCGTACGGAGAAGATGTCAGTGTATTGAGATTCTACAAAGAAAACGGCGAGGAGATCGACAATGCTGCAATGATCGGAGCAACAGGGAGCAAAGTTGCAGGTGAATTCCCCGAGGTATTCAATACTGGCTTCTCTCCTTCTTGGATCGATGACAGAGGGCAGATAATATCATCACTTACCGATCTGACATATGGTGGCACATCCTCATGTACATTGAGATGGGTGGAGTTGCCCGGATCATTTGAAATCAATGGGGATTGGACATCTGAAGATTTGCGGATAACCGTAGTCTCAGAGAAGGATGTTGGATCCAATTATTGTATTCAGGTGATCTTCAATACGTCACCAGTGTATGCGACGGAAATGAGCGATCTCTCATTCGAAGGCGGTTCAGCTAGCTTGACGTTATCCGATGTTTCGGATTATTCGGAAGCATTTGTCCGTATCCTAATGAAGTCCGATGCAGGAAGACTATCGAATGATTACGGCCATTTAATCGTGAAGAGGGGGGTTGCAGCATGAGGCGTATGTTGATGCTGTTCTGCATCATCGTGACGCTTTGCTTCGTTGCCCCCCTATCTGAATCGGATGGAGATTCGTATATTGACTTGATCGATGTAGAATATCATGTGGAATCAAAAGCGATATCATTCGATGGGACGACATCCTTCGATACTGTGGATCTGCTGCTCATAGGGAATGGTTGGCGCTCGGCTGTCAAGACATTCCATTCGGATCAGGGTCGTTTCGAAGGCACGTTCGAATTGGATGAGCCGCTGGGTGAAGGCATTTACAACCTGGTGGCTGTACACAACAATTATTACGATCGCGAAGTTTTTTCTGTGGACGGGTATGTGACCATTCACGAGGTCAAATATGATAAGATTTCCAATGTTCTCGCTTGGAATGGATACACAACCGCTGACACTTTAATTCTTCAGATTCTTGATTCCGAAGGTAAGATTCTCGGTCAAGCGTATTCAACTCCAACCAGGGGTGTTTATTCTGGAAGGATGAGCGCGGTATTGACTGGAGAGGAGTATGATCTGGCAGTATTCGATAGTGGGAATTCGAAATTATGTGATGAGGCATCTTTCTACACTTCCGAGATTGAAATAAGCTTGTCCAGAGATTCTATCGTCTTGTATCCTGGCAGTGATGACAAGGTAGGCATCACTGTGGCAGGATGTTCGATGTCTGATCTCATAATTACGGTGGATAGGCCCGAGGTTGTCCGCGCAGAGCTCACTGGCGGCATGATTATCGTTAAGGCTCAAGCCATTGGGGAGGCTACCATTCAGATATCTCATGGTGGTCATTCGGCTTATCTGACCGTATCTGTCAATGAACGTCCTGCAGTCGCTACTCTGAAAACCTACAATTTTTTCATCCAGATAACTAAAGACTTCGACAAGGCCACATACGGTCCATATTCGGAGGATGCTCTGAGGAGTGGTATCACCATATCCGCCGAGGCTTACAATGCCGAGGAGGCGCTGATCAAAGCCTGTAGGGAGAATGGAATTCAAATCTCCGTTTACAGTGGGCAATCTGGTGGGCAGGATCTGAAAGGTTGGATCAACTCGATGTTCGGTCTGAAGCAATATCAAGGTCCTGAAGATATGAGTCTCTGGACCTATTGGGCCCAATACAAGGATGGGATATACAACCAATTGACACTCGGCTATTTTACAGATGGTGGGGATTTCCAGATTATTTGGAAGACTACGAAGGATGATGGTACCGATCCTTCTGGAGGAGGCGGAACAGGAGGGGGCAAGTCCGACGATCAGAACTCCTCTATCACCGACGATGGAGGGTTCAAAACCGAAACCAACTCCTCTACCAAGAACGAGGACGGAAGCACGACGAACAAGAACAAGGTGACGACGGAAGGGCCGGACGGTTCCGTGAGTGAAGTCGAGACCAAGACGGACATCAGTGCGGACGGTTCCACGACAACCACCAAGACAACCACTACGAACACGGATTCCGAAGGGAATCAGACCAAGAGCGAATCCGTCACCGTGGTAGAGAAGATCAAGGATGCCGAAGGGAACGACGCTGAGCGCAAGACCGTCACAGAGAAGGACGAGGACGGCAACGTCAAGCAATCCGTCTCCGACATCACCACCTCCAAGGATGGGACCGTCACCGAGAAGACCAAAGGAACCGAGACGAAGAAGGACGGGTCCACCGTCGATTCTTCGACCACTACCGAGACGAAGAAGGATGGATCCGTGTATTCCGAGACCACATCCACCGCCAAGGATGCGAACGGAAACGTCACCGGAACCACGAAGTCCGAGACCACCACCGAGAAGACCTCCGGAGGAACGAGGTCTACGACCAACGAGATCACCCATGACAAGGACGGGAACATCACCGGCAAGAAGGAGATCGAGGAGACGAAGACGGAATCCGGAACCAAGGTAGTGGAGAGATCCAAGGATGCTAACGGAAACGTGACCGGTTCCTCCGAGAAGACCGTCGAGACCCGGGCCAAGGGCAACAGTTCTGTTACAACAACGACCGAGGTCTCCAAGGACGCTGACGGCAACGCCGTCAGCTCCACCGAGACCAAGGAGAAGGTCGAGAACAAGCCCATCGCCGGAGGGAAGACCCAGACCACGACCACCACCGATTCGAAGACGACGGATTCGTCCGGAAACGTCACGGAGAGATCCGAGGAATCGAGGACGACCATCACGAACAAGGATGGGGATGTCGAGAGATCCGAGACCACCAAGGTGGTCAAGGATCAGAACGGTACGACCGTCGAAGAGGTCAGAACGAACACCTCGACCACCAAGGACAGCAATGACAACACGGTCCGCAAGACCGAGTACACCAAGACGACTCCCGAGGGCAAGACATCCGTGGATTCCGAATCCGTTTCTAAGAAGATCGACAACGGATTCCAGACGGATTCCACGAAGACCACCGTCGTCAAGGACAAGGACGGCAAGGTCATCGACGAGACCAAGGTCATCAAGACCGGGAAGAACACCGAGACCGACACGGAGAAGAAGAACTCCTCCTCGACCGAGACCATCAGGAACGGGGTCTCCGAGACCAAGGAATCATCCACGGTTGAATCTAAGGATGTCTCCGGTCTGAAGTCCTCCGTCGAGGTGGAGAAGAAGGGCGATTCGATCATCAAGGCCGAGTCCGTCACCACCCTCCCCACGAAGGACGGCAATGTGGATGCAGACAGCGTCCAGAAGGCCATCGATCAGTCCTCGGCTGCGATGGACGAGGTCTCCGTGGACAACGAGAAGATCTCCAAGACCATCGAGGTGAGGAACGACAGCGGCGCATCCGTCACCGTATCCCCCGCAGCCATCGG
>ENA-ORPK01002732-ORPK01002732.1-human-gut-metagenome-genome-assembly--contig:-NODE-2732-length-11794-cov-5.359571_pt1 | contig 11794 bp, 7 predicted proteins | sample MGYA00242139_ERZ509068 | MGnify/ENA primary metagenome ERZ509068 (study PRJEB26280, sample SAMEA2338687) | human gut metagenome | biome: human gut; feature: human-associated habitat; material: faeces... | reverse complement strand
ATGTATAAAAATTCTTGTAGAATCTGACTCTGCGATTGAATCAGCGTTTCCTTAATCCCCAATCCCTCATCCCTGCTTTCAAACTTCGGGGCTCCCCCTGAACCTTAAACCTTGAACCCTAAACAAAAACGCTCCCGCATTCACGAGAGCGTTTTTCTATGCATGGACCATTAGCCTTTGAAGTACTTCACACCGGCTTCGAAGAGTGGCTGATAGGTATCACCGGCGATGTTCTTTGCGACATTCTGTCCGCGGCGTTCGGTATGACCCATCTTACCGAGGACGCGTCCGTCAGGACTGGTGATGCCTTCGACCGCCCAGGAGGAGCCGTTCGGATTGTAGCGGCTGTCGTAGGTCGGCTCGCCATCCGGCCCCACGTACTGTGTCGCGATCTGGCCATTGGCTGCGAGCGAGCGGATCTGTTCATCGGAAGCGATGAAGCGTCCTTCGCCGTGGCTGATGGCGATGGAGTGGAGGTCACCGGGCTGGCAGAGGGCAAGCCACGGGGACTTGGTCGATACGACCTTGGTCGTGACGAAGCGGGAGATATGACGGCCGAGCGTATTGAAGGTGAGCGTCGGTGCGTCATCGGTGAGCGGCTTGAATTCGCCATACGGTACGAGGCCGAGCTTGATCAGAGCCTGGAAACCGTTGCAGATGCCCATGGCAAGACCGTCTCTGACATGAAGGAGCTGGTCCATGGCCTCCATGAGCTTCTGATTTCTGAATACAGCGGCGATAAATTTGCCGCTGCCGTCCGGTTCATCGCCCGCAGAGAAGCCGCCCGGGAACATGACGATCTGCGCATGGCGGATGCGTTCTGCCATTTCATCGACGGAGTCCTTGAGTTCGGCTGCATCACGATTTCTGAAGATGAAGATATCGCTGACCGCACCGGCACGTTCAAAGGCTCTCGCGCAGTCGACTTCACAGTTGTTGCCCGGCATGGTCGGGATGAAGACGCGCGGACGCGAAAGATTCGTATGGACATAGAACTGCGGGATCGCTTTCGTTTCCGGAAGGATCGGCGCTTCTTTCTGGATGTCTGCTGCGCGGCGCGGGAAGATCGGATCGAGCGTACCTTCATAGGAGCGCAGGAGCTCTTCGACGGCGATCTCTTCCCCGTAGAGCTTCATGCTGTCCCCGCCGACGGTGCCGAGGATTTTCGTGTGCGGCTGTTTGGCAAATTCTTCTGCCAGTTCTGGCGTAGTTTCTACAAGGATCGCGCCATAGAAATTGCTGAAGTATTTGAAGAGCGGCAGATTTTCACCAAAAGTGACGCCCAGCTTGTTGCCGAAGGCCATCTTGGCAACGGTCACTGCGACGCCGCCGTGTTCGACCGCTTTCATCGCTGCGATGTGTCCGGCCTTCACTTCCTGATAGAGGAAATCCGCATGCGCTTTGAATACATCAAGAAGCGGCATGCCGGCTTCGTCCTTCGGCTGGCCGAAGAGGACGAGGACATCGCCTTCCTTCTTGAGTTCCTGGCTGACAGCTTCGGAGGCTTTCCCCGGAGCGATAGCGAAGGAAACGAGCGTCGGCGGGACGTGGATATCATTGAAGGTACCGCTCATGGAGTCCTTGCCGCCGATCGCTCCCAGACCAAGGCTTTCCTGCATATGGAAAGCACCGAGGAGTGCGGCCGCCGGTTTGCCCCAGCTGGTCTTGTCAGTGAGCTTTTCGAAGTATTCCTGCAGCGTCAGGTAGGCTTTTCTCCAGTCAGCCCCCATCGCCACGAGGCGGGCCACGGAGAGGAGTACGGCATAGGCTGCACCATGGAATGGGCTCCAGGATGCCAGATACGGATCGAAGCCATGTGCCATGAAGCTGGCGCTGTCAGTCTCGCCTTTGCGGACCGGGAATTTCGCTACCATGCCGTCGGTCGGGGTCTTCTGGTACTTGCCGCCGAATGGCATGAGTACGGTACCGGCACCGATGGTGGAGTCGAAGCGTTCGGAGAGTCCCTGCTCCGAGCAGTTATTGAGATCTGCCATGGCGGAAAGCCAGGTCTTTTTGATGTCATGGATCTCTTCTTTATGGAAATAGCCAGCTTCATCCGGCTTTGCGATGTAGGCTTCCTTCACCTGCTGCGCCCCATTCGTGTCGAGGAAATCTCTCGAAATATCGACGATGGTATCCCCTCTCCACTTCATGACGAGGCGGCGGGTATCGGTCACATCGGCCACGATGGTGGCTTCGAGGTTTTCTTCTGCGGCATAGCGGATGAACTGGTCTGCATCTTCTTTTCTGACGACGACCGCCATACGCTCCTGCGATTCGGAAATCGCCAGCTCGGTCCCATCAAGGCCTTCGTATTTCTTCGGTACCTGATCAAGATCGATGTCAAGGCCATCTGTCAGTTCACCGACAGCGACAGAGACACCGCCTGCGCCGAAGTCATTGCAGCGTTTGATGAGGCGTGTAACTTCTCCACGACGGAAGAGGCACTGGATCTTTCTTTCCGTGATCGGATTGCCCTTCTGGACTTCTGCGCCGCAAGTCTCGATGGACTCGGTATTCAGCTCCTTCGAAGAGCCTGTCGCACCGCCCATGCCGTCACGGCCCGTGCGCCCGCCGACCAGGATGACGACGTCGCCGGGTGTCGGAGAAAGACGGATGACATGGTCTTCCGGAGCCGCTGCGACGACGGCACCGATCTCCATGCGCTTCGCCATGAATCCCGGATGATAATATTCCTTGACCTCACCGGTGGCAAGACCGATCTGATTGCCGTAGGAGGAGTAGCCCTTGGCCGCTTCGACGACGATCTTTCTCTGCGGGAGCTTGCCTGCAAGCGTTTCGGAAAGCGGCATGCGCGGGTCTGCGGCGCCCGTCACGCGCATCGCCTGATACACATAGGAGCGTCCGGAGAGAGGGTCTCGGATACATCCGCCCAGGCAGGTCGCTGCCCCGCCGAATGGCTCGATCTCGGTCGGATGGTTGTGTGTTTCATTCTTGAAAAGGAGCAGCCAGTCTTCCTCGCCGCCTTTGGTATCGATCTTCACCTTGATGGTGCAGGCATTGATCTCTTCCGACTGATCCAGATTTTCCAGCTTTCCTTCCTTGCGGAGAGCCTTGACAGCCGCTGTTGCCATATCCATCAGCGTCACAGGGCGCTTCGTGTCCTTGCCATAGATATGGATACGCGTCTCTTCATAGTCTTTGAGCGCCTTGGAGATCGGAGCGGTAAAAGTGCCGTCTTCGACTTCGACAGAGGAGAGCTTGGTGGAGAAAGTGGTGTGACGGCAGTGGTCGGACCAGTAGGTATCGAGCACACGGATCTCTGTCACGGTCGGATCTCTCTTCTCTTCATCGCGGAAATAGTCACGGATCATCGCCATGTCATCATGGCTCATGGCAAGGCCCATGTCGGCGATCAGGGCATCGATCCCTGCATCATCCAGCTCGCAGACGCCCTTGACAACGGGTACTGCCTTCGGGTCTTCGATAGGAAGATCCAGCGTTTCCGCAGGAGCGAGACTTGCTTCACGGGACTCCACCGGATTCACAAGGAATTTCAGGATCTTCTCGCGGTCGCCTTCTGCGAAATGGCCATCAAAGGTGTAGACCAGCGCACAACGCACACGCGCGCCATCTTTTCCGGTGACAATGGCAAGACACTGCTCTGCCGAGTCCGCTCTCTGGTCATACTGCCCCGGCAGGAATTCGACGCCGATGACGAGATCGCCCTTTGGCAGTTCTGTCTCTACACTGTCGACCGGCGGTTCAGAGAATACGGTCGAGACCGCTTTCTCATAGTCTTCTCCGGAAAGTCCGTCGACATCGTAGCGATGATAGATCCCACAGCCTTCGATGCGGTCTCCCAGCACCTCTTTCAGCTCAGCCGTCAGGCTCTCTTCGCCCTGACGGAAACCAGCCTTCTTTCGTACATACAAACGTCTGATATCAGACAAGTTCAACACTCCTTCCTCGTTACTCGCCGGCGCAAAGGCGCAGGCCCCAGTCGGAAATGAAAAAAGCCACTAATACAGTTACATTTTATCATACCTGTCCAATGGAGAAAAATTAGAATTTCACGGTGAAGGTGCAGGACGAGCCCCTGAGACGTTTTGCCCTTTGATTGCGGATGAAATAGGTTCAGCAGGTTCTATCGGTTCAAAAAAAGGGGGGCGGTGCCCGAAAGGTGATTACATGCCACCTTCGGGCATCGCCCCCGCTGAACCCTCTCCACCTATAGAACTCGCTCCCCCTCTTTCGCAAACAATCAGGGGGGGCAGCCCGCCCCATGGGCTAACCCCATTATCTAAATATCCACTCCGTGACCTTTTTCCCGCCCCAGATCGCGATCCCTGTCAGCCAAAGGTCTGAAACGAAGGGGATCATGGGAAGGTAGGACGGATCCATATAGACCTGCCAGCTTGCCTGCGGAAGATGGAGGGAGATCACCATCGGGATATAGAGGAGCATCAGCCAGAATATCCCGCTGAAAGCACACACCGTGATGCGCCGCCCCTTCGTCCCGGAAAGTGCCAGAAAGAGATAGATCCCGAATGTCATCATGCCGAGGATGATTTTCCCGTAGAAGACAAAGCTGAAAACCTCCAGCAGGAAGAAGCTCGCCGTGAAAGGATCAAGGCGCATACCATTCGCATAGTAGAGCCCCAGAAAGGAGAGAATGGCAAAACCGGGAATAAGCCCGCTGAAATAAGCCGCGCCCAGCCAGACCTTCCGGCAAGCCCCCTTCTCCGCAAGTTTCTCATAGAGCGAAGGAAGCAGGTAGTCCAGCATGATCGCCGCCCCTGCAAAAAGCGTCAGCACGATAAAGAACGCAATCGAGATCGGTATCGGACTTTCCTTGAAGGCCTTGTCTGCCATCGGCAGATAGCTCCAGAAAATGACCATCTGCAGGATGATGAAGGAGATCCAGAGCGGCAAATGTACTGCCGCTCGTAATGCTCCCCACTCACTGCCATAGCCTTTCCGCTGGAAGAGGAAAAAAAGAAACGGCACCAAAAGCCCCATTCCCCAGTAAGCGAGCGTCCCCACTGCCATGGCCTCAGCAGTGTGTACCAGAAATCCCCCGAAGCCCCAGGGAAGAATTCCCGCCAAGAGCCACAGCAGCTGATGAATGAATTTTTTATTTTTGATCATAATTTTCACCTCGATGAGGACTATTGTACCACAGTTCAGGCGTGTTGACAGTACGCCTCGGCACAAAGGCACGAGGAAATCCCCCTACAGAAAAGGAGCTGTGAAGAAATGAATCCTCATTTCTTCACAGCCCCTTTTTACTTTGCTTTCATTTGGTTCAGGGTTCAAGGTTCAGGGCTCTCGTGGCGGCTTCGCCGCCTTTTTTTAGAAGATGGTATTCTCGTATCGCAGCCTTCCCCTCTAGGGGAAGGTGCCCGAAAGGGGCGGATAGGGTGACTATGGCATGAAAGACAGCTGGGATAAGGTTTCCCGGTCACTCCTATGAGAGCTGCAAGTCCCCCGCGGCAGATGGAACGCGAAAATGAGATGATCGTTATTTCACATCGCCTTGTTTTATTTCTTCTTTCCATCTTCCTTCTTGCGTTTCTGTCTCATGTTCCGCCCCTTGTGTCCGAGCGCTTTATGCTCTTTCTTCTTGGTCGGCTTGTACATGCCGGGCGTCACGACCTTCTTCTTCGGCTTGCCTGCCTTCACGCGGCGGACATTCCCCTTCTCATCATAGCGGGTGATGGTCTCTTCAATGGATTTTTCCAGCTTCCGGAGAAGGAATCCATCCTCCGGCGTCGCATAGGTGATGGCGATCCCCTTCGTACCGGCGCGGCCGGTGCGGCGCGATCTGCCATATCGGACGGCTGCTGCATTCGGACGTCCTCCTTTGAAGATGAAAAACTGTATCGGGAAACGGCGTTCCCGACGGCTCCATTGTATCGCAGCGGCGGCGGATCTGCAAGAAGCGGCGGTTGACCGCAGGGCCGAAACCTGTTATCCTGAAAAAAACATGCTGTGGGAGGGAACCTGAAATGTTCTGTACAAATTGCGGCAAACAGGTCGCAGATACCGCGACGCAATGCCCTTACTGCAATGAACCGCTCGAGGCGAAAGCCGCACCCGCCGCGCCGGCTGCGCCGACCGCCCCGGTACAATCCACGCCCACTCGACCCGTCGGACTGACGAAAAAGGACTTTTTCAAGCAGTGCTTTTCCCAGAAGGGGACGGTCATCGGCGCCGCTGTTCTGTGTTACGTCAGTGCGGTGGTCACGTTCGGCTCGTCCTTCATCTCCGGCGCCGGCGCATGGGCGCTGATTGATGTCGCGGTCCTGCTCGGGCTCGGGCTTGCCGTTCATCTCGCACGCAGCCGCGTCTGCGCGATCGCGCTCACCTGCTACGGACTGTACAACGTGATCTTCATGCTCATCACGACCGGCATGATCGGCGGTTGGCTCGTTTTGGTCGCAGGCGTGTTGGCGATTATCGGCACGTTCGCTTTTGCCAAACAGTGGAAGGCATATCAGACAGAGACTGCGGCAGGGAACTGACGCCCTTCCTTTTCTTTCTAGAAAGAAAAAACGGTCGGTATGCGCGGGAAGCGCAGCCCCTCAGACGGACGGACGCAGGCACATCCTGCGTTGTCGTCGGTCGGAATACCACAGCGGGTATGCCTCCCTCCTCCGCCTTGTCTCTGCCCGTGTCCGCCGCGCCTGCGCGCCAGCTTTCCCGTGCAAGCCGACCATGCAAAAGAAAATCGACTGCGGGACAGTTGCTTCTCTGCGCTTTTGTTGCTCTCGTCAACGTGTTACACAAAACGGACGGTTCACATACGAACCGTCCGTTATTTCGTTTCAAGCAAGACGTGCGGGAAAACACCTTTTTCTTAGATAAATCCTCTATCCCGCAATGTCTTTTGTTTCTTTTCTTCAAGAAAAGAAAACGTCCCCCTTCAAGAAAAGGAATCGTTCTCTCTCAAGGAAGAGAAGTTACGCGACAAAGAAATCCAGGCTGATCAGATCCTTCGCAACGTGGAACACGAACTGTCCCGCGAGCTGCCGGGTCTCGGTGCCGGTCGCAGACGCTGCGACAGCGGAATCAAAGCTCATATCCAGCTGCGTTTGCAGCGCGGACCACGCTTCCTCCGTCAGGCCGGACACGACCTCGAAGGGGAACTGGTCGCGGAAATAGGTATAAAGCTGCTCGATCTGCGCTTTGTGCATGTCGAGCTTCGTCAGATCGACCTGGCAGTTGAGCGATGTGACCCTGTTCGTGTCATAATTCATCACAACGGAACCGATGGCCTTCGTCTCATCAACGGAATTGTTTTCCGGAATGACATAAAAGATCGACTGACCTTCATACTCCACGGTCAATACGGAGAACCCGTCCCAGCCGTTGACGTCCTCATTCATTACGCCATCCACGTCCGCATCGCTGATGACAAGATTGGAGAACGTGACCGGCTCTGCTTCCGGCGCGGGCGATTCGGTCACGCCGAGCACGACCGGCTCCTGCGTGGGTTCGGGCGTAAGCTCCGCTGCTGCGGGATCCTCGGTGGGTTCTGCGGGCTGCTGCGGTTTTGTGCAGGCCGCGGCGAACACGAGCAGCAGGCAGGCGGCCAATGCGAACAGAATGCGTTTTTTCATAAAAACATCTCCTTTTTTTTCTTTAAAACTGGGAGTAAATGCGCACGGGTACGATGAGATACAGGTACGCATCGCCCTGCACAGGGCGAACGACACAGGGGCTGATGCCGGTCAGCATGTCCATATAGACCGTTTCATCGTCAATGCTCTTGAGCACGTTCAGGCAGTATTTCGGGTTGAACGCGATCTCCATGTCCTCGCCGATGATCTGCACGTCGATCTCCTCGTCGATCTTGCCGACATAGCTGTTGGCGTTGATCGTGAGCTTGCCTTCGTGGAATCGCATGATGATATTGTTGCCGCCCTCGCGCGCCATGAGCTGTGCGCGGTCGATACTGCGGATGAGCTCTTCGCGGTTCACGAGCGCGCGCGTTGCGTACTCTTTGGGCAGCAGGCTCCCATACTGGATGTAATTGCCGTCGAGCAGGCGCGCGGTCAGGCAGGTATGTCCGAGATCGACCTTGACGTGCGTGCGGGTAAAGGTCAGCGCGACGTCCTCCTCGGTCTCGTCCATCATGCGCGCGATCTCGAGCAGCGATTTGCCCGGCACGATCATACTGCACGGCTTGACGGGCGTTTTGAGCGGGAGACGCCGCAGCGCGAACTGGTAAGCGTCGGTCGCGACAGCGGTCAGCGTATCGGACAACTCGATGAACGCGCCGGTCAGGATGGGTTTACTGTCGTCCTGTGCGGTCGCAAAGACGGTTTTCAGGATCAGATCGCGGCATTCCTCGCGGTCGAGCGTGATGGTGAAGGAATCGCCGAGAAAGCGCATTTCCGGAAACTCCTCAAACTCAAGGCTTTGGATGCTCGTTTTGACCCTGCCGCAGGCGATATCGACCTGCTTGCCCTCGATGCGGAACTCGGCCTCGCTCTCGGGCAGCTTGCGCACGATCTCGGTGAGGAGCTTGCCCGGCATGATAGCCTGGCCCTCTTCCTCAACGACGGCTGCGACGATGCACTCCTTTTGCAGCATGAGATCGGAGCACTTGAGATGCAGGCCGTCCGCCCTGGCGTCGAGAAAGATCCCCTCGAGGCTCGGCATGGTGGTGCGAAGCGGCATGGCTTTGATGACGGACAGCAGCGCCGCCGTCATCTCTTTGGAATCAACGCGAAACTTCATGGACTTCACCCTTTCCTGTAAAAACTATACGGCGTAAAATGGGATCGTGCGCCTTGCTCACCGCGCTCGGTGCATTTGCCTGTCGGATGCTTTTTCCACATGCGCGCGGGGCGTATCTCTATAGATTCTATCTATTGATAGAGCAGCAGTAGCCGTAGGGGCATGGATAACGTGGACAAGTGGGCGAAAGCGTTTTGAAACGGGCGTTTTTGCTGTGGGAAACGCTGTGCGTTTCGTGTGGACAGGCGCGGCGGTTTTCCACGCTGTCACAAACATACACGCTTTCCACAAATCATCCACAGGGTATCCACAGGAGTTGTCCACCTTTTTTCTTTCCGGAAAGAAAAGCAGGCAAAAGAAAGTCAAAGAGTATTCCCGCCAGTATTTCCATAAAATACGGGAATTTGACGCTGCCCGGCATGTTCGGCGCAGATTGGCGCGGAGCATACCGAAAGGGGAAAGCACGGAGACGAACTGCTCCTAATAGAAAACGAAACATAGTGGGAATCGGTTGCAAAAATCAATCAAAAAAGCGCGTGGAGGGCCGCTTTCTTCAACGAACCGATACGGAATTCCCGCTTTGACTCTCTTTTGCTTCCTTTCTTTCTAAAAAGAAAGGATGAGGAAAAGAAGAACCCCGCCCCTTATTTCATTCTCTTTTTGATGTCCTCGATCACGGACGCAAAGGTCGGGTCGTCGCGGATCATGTCCCCGATCTTCTTGCAGGCGTTGATGGACGTCGTATGGTCGTTGCGGTCGAACAGAACGCTGATGCGCTTATACGGCAGGCTCAGCATGCTGTGACAGAGATACATCGCGATCTGCCGCGGCATCACGATCTGCCGGTCGCGGCGCTGGGAGTTCATGCTGTCCACGGAAATGGAGTAAAACTCCGCCACCGCCTCCTTGATGACCTGCGGCGTGATCTCCCGCTGCTTCACCTCGGGCAGAATATCCTTCAGCGCTTCCTTTGTGATCGTGATCGTGAGCGGTTGGCCGCGCAGCCGCGAGTAGGCTACGACACGGGTGAGGCATCCCTCCAGCTCACGGATGTTTGAGTGAACGTGCTCCGCAATGAACTGGATAATGTCGTCGTCCACCGTGAGATTGTCAAGTCGCGCGCGGTTCCGGAGGATCGCGATCCGCGTTTCGAGATCCGGCGGCTGGATGTCTGCGATCAGGCCCCACTCAAAGCGCGAGCAGAGACGTTCCTCGAGCTTTGCGATCTCCTTGGGCGGGCGGTCCGAGCTGATGACGATCTGCTTGTTCGCGTTGTGCAGCGTGTTGAAGGTGTTGAAAAACTCCTCCTGTGTCGCCTGGCTCTTGCTGATGAACTGCACGTCGTCGATCATAAGCACGTCCACGTTGCGGAAACGCTTGCGGAACTCGAGCCGCTTGTCCTGCTGGATCGCGTTGATCAGCTCGTTGGTAAACGTTTCGCTCGTGACGTACATCACCGTCGCGGACGGGTCGTGCTCCTTGACATAATGCCCGATCGCGTGCATGAGGTGCGTTTTGCCGAGCCCCACGCCGCCGTAGATGAACAGCGGGTTATAGGCGGTGCCGGGGTTCTGCGCGACAGCCTGCGCCGCGGCGTGCGGGAAATGGTTCGACGAGCCGACAACAAAGCTGTCGAACGTGTATTTCGGGTTCAGCGCATAGACGTCGATCGGCTCGCTGTCCTCGGGCGTGACATATTTGTCGTGATCCTCCGGCAGCACGAGCAAAACGTTCTCGACTGCGGGATCCGCCTTTTTCGCCGCGTCCACGAGATAGTCGAAATAGAAGTCGCTCAGCGTTTTGAGAATGTCGCGCGTCGGGATCTCCAGCACAAGAATGCCGTTCTTGATCACGAGCGGCACGATCACGTCGATCCAGGCATGGAAGCTTAGACCGGTCATTTGCGGCCGTATGTTTTCGCGCGTTTTCGTCCATACCTCAGTCAAGTGATCCATGTGCGCATACCTCCCCCATTCCATCTGTCTATCATAACAAATCCGGCGCGCTTTATCAAGCGATGCGTCGCTCCGACATTCTCCCGTATCATTTTACAACAGAAAAGCGAAAAACGCCGTTAACATTCTGTAACAAACGCGCAGGTGAATTGCAAAAGCGGCGGGCGCGTTGTAAAATATTATGAAAGATTAGGATCGGGGGCCAGACGCATGGAAGAATCAATGGTAGGCCGTCTGTTTATCAATTCCGAGCAGATCGGAGATTATGTAACAGTCATGGCGCCGCTGCACCGGGCAGGCGGGGAAGAAGAGATCCGCATTCATTACTTGGAAGCGGGCGTGGGCGAGCCGCTGCTGCTCATTCACGGCATCGGCCAGTCGCTGTATACATGGCGGCGCGTGTTTGCGGAGCTTTCGGAGAGCTACCGCGTCATCGCGCTCGACCTGCCGGGCCACGGCTATTCCGCGCGGCCGGAGAGCTTCTGCTACTCCATGGATGAGATGGCGGATCTTCTCCATGCGTTCCTTGAAGCGAAGGACATTCGTTCCGCGCATATGATCGGCTTCTCGACCGGCGCCATGTATATGCTGCGCCTGCTCACGCTGTACCCGGAGTGCGTTGCAAACTGCATCGCCATCGCGCCCGGCGGGATCACACGGCAGATGCCCGGCCTCATCAAGGATCTGCAAAGCCCGGTCAAGGCCGTGTTTGCAAGAAATCTCTATTCCGCGTCCAATGTGAAGAAGCTTCTGCACGAGTGCGTGTACGATCAGACCTGCATGGACGATCGCGCCGTGCGGCAGTATTACCAGCCCATATCCGACGGGCTTACCCGCGAGGCGCTCATGTATGCGGTGCAGAACTTTGACATGCGCTATGTTACGGACGGCCTGCGCGAGGTGGATCACGAGGTGCTGCTGCTCTGGGGCAAGGAGGATCGCTGGCACTCCGCGAACAACAGCGTATTCTTCCAGGGCATTCTGCAAAACGGCAGATACTTCCTCATCCGGAACGCCGGACATATCGTGCAGGAGGACACGCCGGGCAAGCTGCTTGAGGTCATTTTGAGCTACATCCCGCCTGCCGCGCCGGTGTATCGCAGACGCAGACGTCCCGCACAGCCCGTGCG
>ENA-ORPK01002729-ORPK01002729.1-human-gut-metagenome-genome-assembly--contig:-NODE-2729-length-11798-cov-12.924745_pt1 | contig 11798 bp, 16 predicted proteins | sample MGYA00242139_ERZ509068 | MGnify/ENA primary metagenome ERZ509068 (study PRJEB26280, sample SAMEA2338687) | human gut metagenome | biome: human gut; feature: human-associated habitat; material: faeces... | reverse complement strand
TGAATTTTAATAAAATCAAAAAATTTTGAGAAAATTTCAAAAAAGGTATTGACAATCGAGAAATTTCGTGTTATAATATAAACAGAAGATAAGAAAAGAACAGCCTAAAGGCAGGAGGTTATTATGAAAATCAGAAATGTAGCAGAATTAGCAAAAATCGACAGAACCAAGGCACATGCATTTGAAATGATTAATGGAGAGGTTACATGCGTGGCATATATTACCACTAGTGAACAATGGACAATGTTGCTAGAATATGGGTAGAAACGCTGCAAAAGTTCAAGCCGGGCGGTGTGGCTATTCTCCGCAGAAAAGGGGTGAAATGGAATTTTAGTAAAATCAAAAAATTTTGAGAAAATTTCAAAAAGGTATTGACAAATCGAAAATTTCGTGATATAATATAAACAGAAGATAAGAAAAGAACAGCCGAAAGGCAAGGAGGAAATTATGAAATATGTAGTAGTTTTGGATAAAAACGGCATTACAGACGTAATCCGTAATGTAGACAGCAGAAACGCCAAGTATTGGCTACAGCAAACAGGGGCGGGGAAAGTGTGGATATACACTACATCAGGCATTTTTGTTTGTTATGGTGTGCGTTGGGCGGATGATTCAATGACTGTTACAACAAATATTGAAATGGACACCATTGATAGAAAGGGGTTGGATTTGTAATGTATCAAATATATGAAATTTTTGAGATGTTGAAACAAGCAGCCAAGATAGTCGGGGAATCAGAAACGCCGGATGCAATCGACTACACGGATGTTTTACATTCGTTTTTGCGGTTGGAAAAATGCAGGTATCATCATTCTGCCAAACGGCATGCACGTAGATTTCCAGGGATGCCGTACGGGGTTTATCCATATTCTGGAAGATTTGGGAAGGGTTACATCATATCGCACAAAGACAGACTACACTATTATTTGATGGGGGATGTACAGCAATGAAAAACATTTCTACAGTTTTCGCTAAAAAGATTTTAGCAGAATATGAAAAATCGTGCCAATATCCATTTCGTCATTGGTGTAAGTGGTGGAAATTGGAAAAGCATCCTGGTGGTTTTGTTCTGAACGAATGTGTGTACGAAACAATGAATATCATGCATTTGGTTCATGTAGGTGACTACATAGTCGAAAACGGAGAAATTAGGCAGATGCCAGACGGCTATTTTAATGCGCAGAGCGACCCGGCATAAGCCGGGGTAATGCGGAATTGTGGTCGCAATCCCACAAAATTAAAATAAATATCAATATACATACACCCACATTTTCGCAAATACCTTGCGCCCCAGGGTGACAGGGGCGGAAAGAAAAAATATGGAAAAATTTGCATTGACAATCAAGAACATGGAAGAAGTAGGAAGTTTCTGTACAATGCCAACTGTAACCGAGGAAGCCAAGACCATCGTTTACAACGCCACCACCGCCCCAGAATTTAGGGTCAAGGACTGTATAAACCAGGTAATTGAGTTGGCACACTTTACCATTTCGATGGTTGAGGTAACAAACAAAGAAACCGGCGAGGTGACGAACGCACCGCATGTTACATTAATTGACAGCAAGGGCAACGGGTATGCATGCACATCTGTCGGGGTGTTCAATGCATTGCGGAATATTGTACAGGCGTTCGGAATGCCTGATACCTGGGAACATCCTAGAAAATTCCGGATTAAGCAGGTGAATAAGTCCGCTGATGTGTCATATTTGACGTTGCAGGCAGTAATCGAAAAGTAAAATTATTCCGGGGCTTTGCCCCGGAAAGGAGGGTTTATGAGCAAGCAATATATAGCAGTTGGACACAGTGATGGCAAACGTTTCCAAGTGTTTTTGACAACTGATTCTGTACAGGCGGCTAACTATTTATGCATCAGAAAATACCAGGATTTAGGACTTTACCCAACACAAAACGATTTTGTAAAACTTTGCAAGTTTTTCGGTTATAAGGTAGTCCTAATTATTGAGGGGCTGAATTTCACATATATGGAATTTATGAGGAAGAAAGACGATGACTAAACCAAAAAAGAAAAACAGCACCAGGAAAGCACCCCCCAAGAGGGGTGCTACTGCTGATGTATTAACAAATAAAGAAAAAAAGCAAAAAATTAGGAAAAAACAAGCGAAAGAAAAAAGAAAAGCGCAAAGACAAATCCAGCAACTGGCAAAACAAGTAAAGAAAGACAAATACGCGGCAGAGTTACGAAAAAAAGACAGACAAGAAAAGGCATTACAACAAGCATTAAAGAAAAATCAGAAACAAAAGGAGAGACAAATTTTAGGAGATTACAAGGGCAGAAAGCAATTTAATGCAAATGACGATGTATTATTGAAAAAAGTGCTATATGATATTTATTATAAATCAGAATACTATGACGCATTGCCATACAAAGAAGCAATAAAAATTGTTCAACGAACAATGTCATTACATCGGGTAAAAACAGTAGACGAGTTATATAGTATGGTTGAAATGGTTTTTGTAAAAAAACGGTTCGAGGTGGAGGAAGAAGAAAGAAAAATGGCAGAAAGTTTTTCAAATCCTTTTGAGTGGTTTGATTGAGGTGATATTTTTATGTTGAAATTTTCGGATGTAGTATATACCATACATACACTACATAAAATGCCAATACCACAGTATGAATGCACCGAAAAAAAACACATAGAATATATTGAATTACCATGTAGTTTTGATATCGAGACAACCAGTTTTTACAATAAGAACAATGAAAAAACTGCAATTATGTATGTTTGGCAGTTGCAAATAAAGGAAAATACAATAATAGGAAGAACATGGAAAGAATTTTTTGACGTATTACAAATATTGCAAAGAATATTCAAAATTTCAAGCAAGCGTATTTTGATAATCTATGTGCATAATTTATCATTTGAATTCCAGTTTATGCGAAAGTGGTTTGAATGGAAAAAAGTATTTGCCATCAAAAGAAGAACGCCAACATCAGCATTGACAAATGACGGAATATTATTCAAATGTAGTTATATTTTGTCTGGATTAAGTCTTAAAAAAGTGGCGGAAAATTTAACACAACACAAAATACAAAAATTAGTGGGTGATTTAGATTATTCCAAAATAAGACATTCTGAAACCGAAATAAAAACATCTGAATTGCCGTACATGGTGAATGATGTGCGTATCGTAGTGGCTTATATATGGGAGTTAATGGAAAAGGAGGGTAGCATCACGAAAATACCTATGACAGCAACAGGGTTCGTGCGACGTCATTGCAAGGAAATTCTAACAAAGAATAAGAAATATTTGAAAAAAATAAGAAGTCTTACACTTGAACCGAAAGAATATGCTATCGTACGCAGAGCATTTATAGGCGGATTTACACATGCTTCTTTTAGGGCAATTGGAAAAATATATGAAAACGTGGCAAGTTTTGACTTCACAAGTAGTTATCCGTTCGTAATGCTCACGCAATATTTCCCAATGTCAAAGGGTGTTAAGGTAAAAATTGAAAGTCTAGAACAAGCAAAAGAGTATCTAAATGAATACTGTTGTATTTTTAGATGTAGATTTAACAATTTGAGAGCCCGACAAGATATGCCGGATAATTATTTATCGTTCAGTAAAATAGAAGAAAAAATTACAGATGATACTATTCTGAATAATGGTAGAATATACAGCGCACCCCAAGCTACTGTTTGTATTACTGAAATAGATTTTGACATTATATATAAAACCTACACGTTTGACAGTGTTCAGTTTTCAGATTTTTACATATACAATAGGGAATATCTACCAAAAGAATTTATGGAAATTATACTTGAATTGTACAAGAAAAAAACGGAATTAAAAGGAATACATGGCAAAGAAGAAGAATATTTGAAAGCAAAGGGCATGTTAAATAGCCTGTATGGCATGGCAGTTACAAATATTATCAGAGAAGAAAACAAGTATAGTGACGATTGGGAAGAGCCAGAATTTCCAGATATTGAAAAAGCAATCAATTTATATAATAATCAGTACGGAAGATTTCTATATTATCCCTGGGGTGTATATGTGACCGCACATGCTCGAAGAAATTTATGGACTGGAATTTTAGCATGTGGAAATGATTACAAATACAGTGACACCGATAGTATAAAAATTACAAATTATGAAAAGCATATGAGTTATATTGAAAAGTATAATGCACGTTGCATTGATTTGATAAAAAAAGTATGTGAATGGTATAAATTTGATTTTGAAGATTTTGAGCCTGTTGACATAAAAGGAAAAAAACATTTAATAGGCGTTTGGGATTTTGAAGGCGTGTATGACAGATTCAAAACATTAGGTGCAAAGCGATACATTACGGAAAATAAAGTTAATTTTAAGTTTGTATGTGCGAGGGTTGAAAAAAAAGAAAGTACAAATTATTTAAAAAAAGCATATGTAAAGAAAGCAATTGACCAGTTTAATAATTTTAAGACAATAGGTGATAAACGTTATAAAATTATTTTGACATGTGCCGGGGTTGGGAAAAAAGCAGGTGCTGAATATTTGAAAAAAAAATACGGCAGGAAAGCAATTGTACATTTTACTAATAAATTTATATTTCCTGTTGGTGAATGTGGGAAATTGACCCATACATATTTGGATGAATCGCAAACCGGATACGTAACCGACTATACAGGTAATGCAGGAAAGTACTGTGAATTATCTAGCGTTCACCTAGAAAATGGATTCTACAATATGAACCTTGCAGAAAATTTCATAGATTTTCTTTATAAAATAGGAGGGATTACAATTGATTAAACAAGAAAAACGTTTCCAAGAAAAAGAATTTTTGAAAATGCTACAGGAATTAATTGGGGATAAGGGTTTTTATAACCCCATCCCCCAATTGAAATGCGATACGTTGTATAATTTGGCGTGGGGAGAACGGTCAAACGGCAAAAGTTACGGCATGTTTACCACGGGATTGTTAAGATATGTATTGTATGGCGAAAAAATGTCAATTATTAGAAGATGGAAAACAGACTTCACCGTAAAAACGGCGTCCCAATTTTTCGGCGGATTGACAAACAGAGGAATTATATCTAAATTAACAGGTGGGCAATATGACAGAGTATTGTATAAATCTAAAATGTTTTATCTTGCGTACGAAAATTCAAAGGGTGAAATAGAGCATGAAAATGACCCGTTCTGTTATGGTTTCGCCCTAACGGATATGGAACACGACAAAGGCGGTGTATATCCAGAAAATATAGGTCTAGTTGTATTTGATGAATTTATTTCTAGAATAGGCTACGTTCCAGGAGAATTTGCACTATTTTTAAATGCTATTTCAACGCTTGTACGATTGAATAATTTTGCAAAAATTTTCCTTCTTGGAAATACAGTATCTACCAATTGTCCCTATTTCCGTAATATGGGAATGAAACACATCACAAAGCAAGAAAAAGGAAAAATCACAATTTACAAGAACAACAAAGAAAAGCCTTTTATTTCCGCATTGTGGGCAGACAGTCCCGTGGAAGAAAAGGCATCAAACGAATATTTCCAATTTGACAATCCACATGCAAAAATGATTACATCGGGTGATTTTGAAACTTCTATCTATCCGACATGTCCATACACTTATTATTCCAGTGATGTAAAGTTCCGGTTTTTCATAGTCTTTGATGATGAAATTCTGCAATGCAATGTAGTATATATTGACGGAATGACATTTATTGACATAAACCCGAAAACATCACCATTGAAAGATATTGACAACGACCTGATATACAGCGATAAACCAATTGCCAAGCCAAACTGGTTTAAGAGAATCAATCAGCCATTTTTACCAGTACAAAGAAAAATAGTAGAAATTTTCAAAAAGGATAATTTATACTATTCCGATAATATGACTGGTGAAACATTGCGCAATTATTTAATGTGGTGTGGGATGCCTGTAAAAAATGATTAAAAAAACAGCCGGGAGTAAATCCCGGCTATTTTTATTTTAGTCCTAATGCTGTAAGGGTTTTAACCCCCACAATACCATCTACTGCAAGCCCGTTCAATTTCTGGAAAGAAAGAACTGCACCAAGGGTCTTTTTGCCAAAGTGACCATCACACAGACTATCAAAATACCCCAATGCTCTTAAACGCACCTGTATTTTCGTGACATCTGCACCAACTGAACCCATTTTTATCATATTTTTTATTTCCTCCTTGTAAATAAATCCTATGAAAGTGTAGGCAGAACCACACCCCCATCTACCAGAACCACGGCACCGTTCTTTCCGCCACCATGGTATTCTTGAATTGTATCCGCTTTCACTGGTAATTACAGTATGCTCATTTACAACTTTTTCTACTATGGCACAATGACCTGCACCATTCTTTTTCTGCCAAACCATTACAGCACCCGCATGAGGTGTGTAAGAATCTAGCATCAGCCCTTGTGTTTTACAAAATTCTGTCAATAGGCCTGCATTCCTACTACCCAACAGGTCACATGAATTCCGGTTATGTATCTCATTGAATCTGCCTACAGCATACCCAACACAATTTGACAGTACATTACAATCAATATCAGTAGGTTTGCCCTTGATGCACGGACTCCATCCCCCACAGTCTTTTGTGGTGTAGTACTTGTTTCCTTTTTCTGGTTTACTTGTTCGCTCTTTAAACATTAGAAAAAAACCCCCTGCTTCAATAAATTGTTAATTTCGTCAATTTCTGCCGATGTAATTTTACCAGATGTAAATTTCAAATCTACAGCAGATACTTCTGTATATCCTTGTAAATCTGAAAAATTTACAAATTCGTCTGCTTGTCTGCCGTTTTCCTTGGTGTAATTTTCTGGATTGCTGGGGCATGAACGCCGGAAAATTAAAGCAAAATCGTGGCTTGCGTTCCAACCAGACCCACCGGACAATTTTTGAACCGTTGAAGTATTTCCTTTTTCTGCCAAGGCATTTACCGCTGATGTCCCAGCGCCTACATAATTTCCCATTGCTAAATTGGCTACACCCTGAACTAGGTCAAGTATTCTGTTAGGGGAGCCGTCATTTCCGGCTGTAATTGGTAATGTGATAGCGGCGTTTCCAGCATATGCATGCGTGACAGCAATCTCAAATCTATTCACACATTGAACGAATACCACAAAATCCCCATTTACATAGTTATTTCTTCTAGTGATGGAAATATTTCCACCCATAATTTCATTTATATCTATGTTTACTGTTCCATAAAAAGGGATATATAATTCGCATGTAGTGTACGGGGAATAATCGAGAAAACTACCAAAATATTCATCAATTACATAATTGGAGGTAATTACTTGGTCTTTAACATAATTATTTGTAACTCTGTAAGCGCCTGCTAAAATTTCAAGTTCTGTATTTGAAACGTTAATTTTAGCAACGGATGTTCTAGTCAAATCAAGTTCACTAAAAGGAACTCTGATACAACTATAAATACCATCAATAGGATTAAATATTGTGTTTTTCCAATAATCCCAAAAATCGCTAGTGTAAATTTTACCAAGGAAAGCGCTGTATGCACCGGAATCAAGCGTGTACATTTGTATTTTCCCTGCTACATTTGATAAAATACTGCTATATACATCATTCAATCTATTGGGCGGAATTGGGAAATTGTCGCTTGTATCGTCATATGTACCATATCCCCCAATTGTACCACCAGGCGTTGTGTTTCCAAAAGGGGGAACTTCACCCTCCTCCCAATAGTTGGAACTAACTAAATACAGAAAAACCATGTCATTCCCTGTTCCAGGTGTGACCTGGTGACAGAACCAGCCATGAAAAGAGCCTGCTGGTAAATCACAATTTACAAAAGTTTGAAATGTGATATTATTTTTGTCAAGATATGCACTATTCCAGATTGGGCTTTGGCTTACAAGTTGGATATCTTTCACTTTATATGGACCGCATGTAGGCTTCGTGTCGGTGTTGTTGCCCCCCACAGTCAAATTGAAATTATTTACCGTTATCTCATCTTTTGTAGATACTCCTACTACAGTATTAGGGTCTATTCCAATTTTTGTTAAATTATCCCCCATTGTATAATAACTTTTAACATTCTCTTTTGATATTGAACTTAGTAGAACTGCTGTCTTATATGTGCCGGATTCCAGAACTGTATCACGAATCGATGTTTGTAAAAATTCTGTCATGTCCTGCATACCAGGATATGGATGTGGGGTGAACTCACCAAATTCTACCTTATGTATTTCTTGTTTACCATCTTTTACAAATCCCAAATATACATATTTGTAATTCATATTCTCACCCCACAGTAATCAAAATATTGGTATCAACTAGATTTTCCCTTGGAAATACCTTAATTTGCATTTTGTCATATTGAAAAACTTTTTGCTTATTGTCCGGCAAATACCCATTAAATAAATTGGAATTTCGTGAAATAATTCCGGAATTATTCCAGATATCTCCCTGATATGTCACTAATACATCAACATGACATGAAATTGCCAAGAGTCCGGTTCTTACCCACTCTTTCCCTGTGATAAAATAGTATCTATCCAACTCTTCACAATAAACAGCGTTAGCCTTGTCATATTGCTCTGTCGCTTGAACTAAAAATACAGGGTTTACAACATTTAGTGTATCACGCATTGAGCCTGTTAAATTTGCCCATGTGGTATAGGATTTCTTAACACTGTTTTTAGGTTGTGAATATGATAAAAGTTTAATGTTCATATCAATCACGCTCCCCTTATTAGAAATAGGCGGAATATTCCGCCTATTTTCTACTATGCCTTTTTGTAATACCTGGTGTTGGCATCGAATGTATCCGAGGAATTCTGTACATATGCTCCATCTGTAAGAACATAGTAATTCACATAATCGGTTGCCCAATCAGCAGGCTGAACAGTCAAGGGAACGTAATAATATTCTGATACCGTAAATACAATTACATTCTCGGCTAAATCGTTATAATAGCTAGCATCTGCTGAATAGAAATACTTGTAAAAACGACCCTCCGGATTGTAAAGACTGTCAACTGGATTCTGTTCACAACAAATCAGAGCCGCTTCATCGTCCTGCATTACAAAAATAATACCATCTTGTACAATCTGTGCGCTGGTACTTCCTGCCTGGGATGCTGGAATTACGTTCAGCATAGACCTATCGGAATATTTTGCATTTGTACCCATACCTTGCCAATAGGGTACTTCATGATATCCGTCAACCTCCACAAATTCGGTGTGGTATGTGTTGCCATAGAGATGTGTGCGCATTGCGCTAGCAAAATCTGTAAGAGCATACATCCTAAGCTTTTCCGGTGGCGTGAATGTGGTATAACCTGCATCATTGAACAACATGGACGCTTTTGCAATCAGCTTTTTGTACATCTGCAACTTATTGGAAACAAATCGGAGAAAATCGGGCTTTGTTTTCCAATTATCGGCAGTTACTGAATTGTCGCTTGTTTCTATGTGGTAATCATGCAAAAGATTTACAACATTGTTGCCGCTCCACAGCTTTTCAGCAATCAGATTAGCTTCCGTCCGATACGCCAAAGCTTCGGTTGCCAGATTCATTTTCATCTGAATTCGATTTTCAATCATGGAAATAAATCTGTTCATATCCTCTGCCGAACGAAATGCAGCTTCTGCCTGCTCACGTGTAATGCAAATCTTTTCCCTGAATGTGGTTTTCATGTTGAAATATTTTGCCATTACTGTGGGAGCGCTGTCAAAATCAAACAAATCAGAAAAATCCGGTTTCTGAGTATCCGCCAACTGCCATGCTTTATTGTCAACGTAGTCACCTACATCACAGCGAACTTTCTGCAAAATACTTCCATAAGTCCAAGAATCCCGGAGCAGTCCCAGATCGTCCGGCTGATACGTTCTATCAACAAAAATTACACGTCCTACTTGGTCAATCAACTTTCCCACAAACTTGTCGAAATTATCACCCCACTGGGTAGAACTGGTGATTTCTCTGCCAACGTCTACAATATTTGACAAATCCTCCTTTACAAGAGCGGATTCGCCAATAATTTCATTGTATACAGTATTTAGAAGTGTGGCTACCTGTTTTACTTTCATTTCAAATTTCCTCCATTTCATAAATAGGTGATGCAATCACCTTTAATATATCATTGTAAACAATTGCAAAATAGTTTTTCTTCCAGACTTCCCACTCTTTGGAAATTAAATCTTGAGCCGGAATTGTTTGCCCTGTTCGGGTGGTAGTGTGTGTATTATTTCTAATATTTGTGTCTGTTCCGGAATTAGTGGTATTTGAATCACTGGAATCAGAATCACTATTTACAGACCCCGACGAATTGAACCCCCATAGGCTAGAAATGCCGCTATTGATAGAATTTACTACATGTCCATGTTGGAATTGCTCATTATCTGCAATTTCTGTAATAGTTTTTTCGTCTGCACTGTTCAGAATTTCATAATTTAACGAAAAAACTTTTGCAAGTTTTCCCCATTCATCAGAATACATTGAATAAATTGCATTTGCGACTTGTGTTTTTACAGAATCTACAATAGTGCCGTCACTGGAAACCTTTTGCAAAAGATACCATGATGGGCAAATTGCCCCCCACTGGACAAAAAAGGAGTTGTCTGCCTGTTCTGCTGTAATATTCAGGCTGTCACTCCATGGATTCCCCGGCATTTTCGTAAATATCCCGGTCATTGTCGGATACAGTTTCAACAGATTCATTAGCCACACCCTTTTCTTCTATATGTTCCCATATGTCATTAAGTTTTACAGTCCATCCCAATTTTTTTGCGGCATCCTGTCTACACAATAACATATTTTGTACTAACGGTTTTAAAATATCATCATTAGCGCCGATTTCATTTTCTGATAATGATTGCCGTTTCATATTCCAATTAGATTGCAGCCCAATTGAATTATATAACTGCCCCTTAATATATGTTGCAATTTCAATTAACTGTTGCATATATGTAGTGCATACTCCATTTACTGGCAAAACGCCTAACGGTTTTGTATCACCGTTCATCCATGATTTTACAGTCTGTAAAACTGTTGACAACTTGCCCCATTTCAGATTTTTTTGCATTTGAGTAAATGCATTCGCTGTATTGGAATCTTCTGCATAGTAAATATTCATAATTCGCAAATTTTCCAATGCATTCAGAATTGTGATATCATTTTCAACCAACATTTCACACGCTCTTGCAAACATTGGATACAACCCTAAAAATTCAGAATCATTGCGGATAAGAATGCAGTTATCATCCGAAAAATAATACTGTCCATTAAATTCTTGTGCGTATGGGTTTGTTACTATAATTCCGGCTGGCATGTAATACTCTGTCCATTCACCCAGCCATCCGGCACAATTTCCAGATACAACTAGCTTTTTGCCGTTCTTGGTAATTACAGCAGCCCAACCATAGCACTGTAAATACTGTTCCAACCTAAAAATTGGAATTTCTAATTCCCTAGTATCCCATTGAAACATAATGGCAGTAGTATTAAAAAATTCCGACATGTGTGTTTCAAAATTCCGGGGCTTGTCACGAATGCCTTTTGCCTTGGGGTCATAATCATTATAGGAAAAAACACCGCCACGCCAATAGTCAAACGGTCTGAACATCATTAATTATCAACTCTTTTCCAATTTTTCAGTCAAATCTGTAATTGCTTTGGTGTTGTTTTCCAGTGCGGACTTGATAGCCTGCATGTATTTAGTTTGTGTGTACAGCAAATAGCAGGAAATTGCAATTGGAAAACCTACTGTAGAAACCGCTGTCATAATAGCATCCATAAAATTACATTCCTTTCTTTTATTTTCTACTTGCATTATAAATGAAAATTTTCAAAAAG
>ENA-ORPK01002726-ORPK01002726.1-human-gut-metagenome-genome-assembly--contig:-NODE-2726-length-11809-cov-5.193636_pt1 | contig 11809 bp, 12 predicted proteins | sample MGYA00242139_ERZ509068 | MGnify/ENA primary metagenome ERZ509068 (study PRJEB26280, sample SAMEA2338687) | human gut metagenome | biome: human gut; feature: human-associated habitat; material: faeces... | reverse complement strand
AAAAAGAAAATCTAACCAAGTACATGATTAGATTACATTATTTGTTAAACAGATAGGCATAATTTTAGGATAAAACAATAGAAAGTGCTATAATTCGCTTACTATGCTTAAGATTGTTAAAGATTCAACCCCCTCATTAAGAGGGAAATGCAAGGAAGTAGAGCTTCCATTAAATGAAAAAGACAGGCAGACCTTAATGGATATGCTTGATTATCTAAAGTTAAGCCAAGATGAAGAATTTAGAAAAAAACATCCTAGCGTCAGGGAAGGCGTAGGATTAGCAGCTCCTCAAATAGGGGTAAATAAGCAAATGCTAGTCATTTATTATCCAACTGGTGATAATAAAAACCCTTATGTCGAACTCCAATTAATAAATCCTCGCATTATCTCCAATTCAATAAAACTTTGCTATCTTTCTAATGGAGAAGGATGCCTATCAGTAGATAAGCCACATAAAGGAAGGGTATATCGTTATCACAAAATAAAAGTCAGTGCCTATTCTTTAAAAGAAGAAAAGATGGTTGAGATAAATGCTAGAGGATATGATGCTATAGTACTTCAGCACGAAATAGACCACTTACATGGAATATTATTCTATGACCATATCGATAAAATTGATCCATTCAAGAATATCCCTGGCTCTATAGAAATATAAAAACTAGTAGACAAATAACGGCAATGGAAGGCAACTTACCATTGCTTTTTTTATATCTGGATTAGTTAAAAACTGGCTAAATAAAAAATAGGTTGCAAAAAATCTATATACCTTATAATAAAGAAAAAATAGCAAAGAAAAGAGGTGAATAGAAATGAATAAGACAACAAAAATAAAACAAGTACTTCTACTAGCTACTCTTTCTAGTTTTAGCTTTGCTTGTAGCCAAAATAGTCATCTAGAATTGCTAGAAGAGGAAACAATAAAAGCCGAGATCAATGGTTTTCAGTTTGAATATGAATATGCCGTCCCTGGCGCTTATTTAACTTATAACTATCTTTGGGATGGAGTTAGCTTGCAAGATAGCCAAACCGAAGTTGTCCGTTATTATTTCTCTTTCTTAACTGAATATAAAGAAAGCAAAAATACCTATTATCTCGCCTATCTAAAACAATCAAAAATAAGTGAATATAAATCCTATCTAAAAGATTATGAGCAAAAGAATAATCATCAGGATCAAAATTACCATTTCATTAGCTATGATAATGAAAAAGTCATAGATGGAAAATATTATTTTGCCCGTCAAAAACTAGCCAAAGAAGATAATAACGACATCATATACTATTCAAGCAAAAACATAAAAGACATCGTTTATAAAATAGGTGATTATCAGCTTGTATTCGCTTGTTTAAATAAGAAAGCCATTATAAAGAAAAACCTCTCTAAAGACGAAACAATAGATAAAGAAATCAACTTATATAGAAGAGTTGAATTAAGTTTTGATAACGAAAAATCCTCTCCTAAAGAATATATCTTTGATACTAGAGAAAAATATAATCAAGCAAAAATAAAAAGAGATTTTGATTATATTGGGGAAAAAATAGAAGTATATCCTGAGTCCTATAAAGAAAAGGAATACGGAAGTTTCCCTATTTTAGGAATGGAAAACAATAACATTGATTCAGTAAGGGCGAATGTTATCAAGGAAAAGGAAGATACATATATCCTTCTTCCTAGATATATGAAATCTAATGGCACTAAAGTTGATTTATTAGATGAAGAAGTAGTTTTGCAACCAAATGAAGATGTATTTGGAAAACACAAAAAGGAATTTAGGGATGCTTTTAGAAAAGAATATAACGAATTAGAAGGATTATTCGACTATTCTAAAGTAATAGAAATAATGAAAATAAAATAAAAAATAGTTCGTTAAAACCTGATATATCCATAAAAGAAACCGTTTTCATGTTTTTGGCTTTTTGTTTTCCTTGTTTACTATGTTATAGTAATAAAGCAAAAAGACGAACATACTTTTTAAGGTGTCTTAGACGAGGTTATATTCTATGGTACAAGAATCTCCAATTAATATTTATGCGCTCGGGGGATTAGGCGAGGTAGGTAAGAATACCTACTGTTTTGAAACCACCAATTCAATCATAATGGTCGATGCCGGTGTTAGATTCCCAGAAGCAAATTTACCAGGGGTTGATTATGTTATCCCTGATTATACATATCTAAAAAATAATAGATCTAAATTAAAAGCCCTATTCATTACCCATGGTCACGAAGACCATATCGGAGGCATTCCTTTTCTTATTAGATCAATACACGTCCCCGTTATTTATGCACCTAGACTAGCCGCCGCCTTAATTAGGCATAAGCTAGAAGACAATAGGATTAAAGACCCAGTCAAGATAGTTGAATACGATACAAATTCAATTATTAGGATCGCTGATGAATTTACTGTTTCTTTCTTTAGAGTCACCCACTCCATCCCCGATTCATATGGAATTTGCATTGACACAAAGCAAGGAAGGATTATTGAAACTGGCGACTTTAAGATTGATTTGACTCCAGTTGGTCCAAATTTTGAAATCGATAAATTAGCTAAGTTAGGTAGTGAAGGCGTTGATTTGCTCATGGCAGATTCTACCAACGCCGAAATCGAGGGCTATACCCCTAGCGAAACTAATGTCAGGGCCGGTGTAGAAGAAATATTCGAGAAAGCCCCTGGAAGAATTATTGTTTCTACCTTCTCAAGTAACATTAACCGTATCCAGCAAGTTGTCGAAGTTGCTGTTGCCCATAAAAGGAAGATATGCATCCTTGGAAGGTCGATGAAAAATGTCATCTCAATTGCAAGAGAATATGGTTATATAAAGATTCCAGATGTTTCTTTGATTGAAGAATCAATGTTAAAGAATTACCGTCTATCTGAAGTTTGTATTATTTGTACAGGTAGCCAAGGCGAACCAATGGCAGCCTTATCTAGAATCGTTTCTGGAGACAATAGAAATACCACCATCTATCCAGGTGATACAGTTATTTTCTCTTCTAACCCAATTCCAGGAAACGGAGTTTTAGTTGATAGGTTAGTCAATAATCTAGTCAAAATGGGTGCTGATGTTAAACAAAATTCATTAGCATTCTCCCTCCACTCCTCAGGCCACCCATCTAGGCAAGAATTACGTTTAATGCAGCGTCTAGTAAAGCCAAAATATTTCATGCCTGTTCATGGCGAATATAGAATGCTTAAGTTACATGGCGATATAGCAATGCAACTAGGCATGAAGCAAGAAAACGTCTTTATTTGCGACAACGGTGATAACATTGTCCTTAAAGATCATAAGATTACAAGGGGCATCCACATATCTGCCGAAGACGTCTATATTGATGGCAATGATCTTGATGGAGTTTCCGGAGCCATAATGTCAGATAGAGACATATTGAAGAACGATGGAATGATATCGATTATCTTAACAATCGAAAGCAGGACCAATACTTTAATCGTGCCTCCAATTGTCTATGCTAGAGGATTCTCTTCTGCCGAAACTAACCACGTAGTCAGGCATTCCCAAATAAGAGCGGAAGAAGCTGTCAGGGAATTAATGAAAGAAAGAGTAAGCTTTGGTGAAATAAAAACTGCACTTAAGTCTGTTGTTTCTAAATATGTCGAAAGAAAAACAGGCAGGAAGCCAATGATTATTCCTTTAATCATGAATAAGGATTAATTATGTTTATACTTGCTTCTTCTTCTCCTAGAAGGAAGGAAATATTAGCCAAGCTAGTCCCTTCTTTTGAAATTATCGTTCCTGATATTGATGAATCTATTTTGGATTTGCCTCCAAAAGATTTGGCATTAGAAGAATCAAAGGCCAAAGCCTATACGATTTCATCTAAATATCCAAGTGATGAAATACTTGCCTGCGATACAGTGGTAATATACGCAAACAAGGCATTAGGCAAACCGCATAATAAAGAAAATGCCATTGCAATGCTTAAGATGCTAAATGGCAAGAAACATATTGTTACTTCCGGCTATACCTATATTGGAAATGGCAAAGAAATAAATAGGACTGTATCTACTGAAGTCTATTTTAATGAACTAAGTGATACTCAAATTGAGGAATACGTAAATAAATTCAAGCCTTTTGATAAGGCTGGATCATATGGGATACAAGATGATTATCCTTTAATAAAGGAAATTAAAGGCAGTTATTATAATGTCATGGGATTACCTATCGAAGATATAGCATTCCATGTCTATAAGACTAAGTTCATTCGTTAAAAATCTTCTTATATACTTCATTAGCGTCCCCTTTTAATACAAGGGTTAGCTTATTTGACATCAAGATAAATCCGTCGACTCCGGCGGATTTTAATTTTTCCTTGTCTAATTTTGAATAATCCTTTAGGTGAACTTCGATTCTAGAACCAATCAATTTATAATCAACTAGATTATCGTTTCCCCCAAAAGAATCTATATATTCGCTTTTATTGCCTCTAATCTTGCTAGGTTCCTTTTTGCCATTCTTTTTTGAAAGGAAAAAGCAAAGCAAAAGGACAACAATTATCAAGCCTACCACTCCTAAAGCTAGATAAAGCGCATTTTGTTTTAAGAAAGAATTGAAATCAAGAACATATAAATAAAGATTGAACATACATTAACCTTCCAAGTAGTATAATACCACAATAGGAGCCTAGTTATGTCAAATGCAATTGAAATTGAAGCTAAAATATTAATAAGTCAAGACGATTATAGAAAATTAGCAAAGCTATTCCCTGAATGCCCTAGATATATCCAAACCAATTATTATATCGATTCAGAAAATAGAATCTTAAATAAAGAAGGCATTGCCTTAAGAATAAGACAAAAAACCGATAGATTCGAATTAACCTTAAAAACTCCTTTATCACAAGGGTTATTAGAGAAGAACTGTGTCATTACCAAAGATCAGTTCAATGATTTTAGGAATAAAGGAATATTCCCAAAAGGAGATACATCTAGGTTCTTAACCATGTTAGATATTGATTTGGATTCATTAAAGATACTTACATCTTTAACAACCGAAAGAATCGATGTCGAATATAAAGGCGGTTTGTTATCGATTGATAGAAATGTCTATTCAGATATCACTGATTATGAAGTTGAATTTGAATACAATAATTTAGAAGGTGCAAAGACAATTTTATCCGAATTATTAGCAGAACACGGAATAAAAGAATTTACCTTCAGCAAGTCTTCAAAAACCCGCAGGGCAATGGAAGCGTTAAAAAATAATTAACACATGGAAAAAAGGCCTAGATTGAACTGTCTAGACCTTTTTAAATTGCCTAAATTAATATAGTTTCTTATATAAAATAAGCGAGCCAATAGAAAATAATAAAGAAGAGAATAACCCGAAGAATAAAGGTAGGTCATTGCTCAAAATAGAAGCAAAATCAAAATATCCTGCAAAATTAGTAAATACATTATTCCCTAGCATAAATAAGATAACCGATCCCAAAGAAAGGAATAATGAGAATATTGAAAACAATATAATCAAGACACCATTCTTTTTTGCCTTAAAGCAAGACATATAGATGGCTATATTAATTAAAACCAACAAAAGGCAAATGCTAGAACAAAGAAGATAGATATTACTTAATATGGCTAAATCCAAACCTTTATTTGTTATCAAGGAACCAATCAATTGATAACTGCCCCCAACAAAGTAGCAGACGCCTAAAATTATAGAAGAAGTCAATAAAGTAGTTCTATCTTTGTTTATATAGCCAATTATTAATCCTAATAAACCCATAAAAGAAATTAAAGACGATATGGCCAATAATAAATTAGGCAAATCTAAAATTGAGATACCATTCAAAAGGTTCTTGAAATAAGAAAAGTCATAGAAATATAAAACATTGCATCCAAAGAAAACTACAAATGAGATGATGCCCATTATTAGGAATAAAGGCTTTTTAATAGGTGCGTTCTTCATAATCTAATCACATTTTATCCTTTGCATGTGGGCAAGTTGCATAATTCTCGCATTCTTTTGGAGAACAATACATCTCAGCTAATCGTCTCGCCCTAGGGATAAAGGTCCTTATTTCTTCTTCGTTATATCCAACTTGAAGCCTTCTATCATCAACAATTATTGGACGTTTCAAGATAGAAGGATTCTTTCTAATGAAATCAATAAGTTCGGATATAGTCATATCATCGAAATTGATATTATTTTCAGAGACTATCTTAGAACGTGTTGAAATTATATCATCGGTCCCATTTTCAGCCTTGGCAATTACTTCCTTAACATCATCGACAGATAAAGTATCGCCAAAAATATTCTTAGCCTCATAAGGTATTTGCTGCTCATCGAACCATTTCTTCACTTTTCTGCAGCTAGAACAAGATGGAGAAGTATAGATCTTAATCATAACGAATTCATTATAACAACCATTGCGTTAATCTAAAAGATTAAAAAATCTTGGTAAGTATCATTCCTTTCATTAACAATAATTCGAAGACAAATATTCTTAGTAACATAAATTCAGCCAATTTAGATACACGGGTTCCCTATTTTATTAGTTAAAAAGGGCCACCAGCCACAGTAGCCCTTCTTAATTTGAAAGGAAATGAATTAAGTTAAGATTACTTAATCTTTGTTAGTTTAACATATTTCTTTATCCATGCAAGTAAAATGATAAAAGAAATTATTACGAATGAATTATGTCCCTATAAACATTTATTGTTTATCGTGTAAAATATCTCCTGAAAGAAGGATTTTATGAAACGTATTCTATCTGGGATTAAACCAACAGGAAATTTAACATTAGGAAATTATATCGGGGCTTTAAAGCATTTTAAGGATTTCCAAGACCAAGGAGAGGTATTCATCTTTATTGCAGATCTCCACGCCTTAACTTTGCCGATTGACCCACAGTTTTTAAATAACAACACTAGGGATATAGCATGTTTTTATCTAGCATCTGGATTAGACCCAAAGAAAACAACGATATTCCTACAATCTAGCGTTTCTGAACACGCTGAATTAAATGCCATATTGCAAAACTACCTATACATGGGCGAATTATCTAGGATGACACAGTTCAAAGATAAATCAGCCAAGATGAAAGAATCTGCGATTGGATTGGGGTTATTCGCCTATCCAGTCTTAATGGCAGCAGATATCGTTCTTTATGATGCCGACATTGTTCCAGTTGGAGAAGATCAAGTCCAACACGTCGAACTTACTAGAGACTTAGTAAAGAGAATGAATTCTAGGTATGGAGAAAATACATTAATCGAACCAAAATACCAAATGAATAAAGTCGGGGCTAGGATTATGTCATTAACTAACCCAAGTGTAAAAATGTCCAAATCCGATCCAAAAGGAGATATTTTCCTTCTAGATGATTTAAAAACAATCAGAAAGAAAATCATGTCTGCCGTCACTGATTCAGGAAGTGAAGTCAAATATGATAAGGAAAATAAGCCTGGTATCTCTAACTTATTAACAATATATGCCGCTTTAAAGGAAATAAGTATCGAAGAGGCTGAGGCATTATTTAAAGATTATAGGTATGGCGATTTTAAGAAAGCGGTCGCTGATGCTGTCATTGAAGAAATCGAACCATTCCAAGCTAGATACCACCACTTCCTTGATAGTAAGGAATATATTGAAGTATTAAGACAAGGAAGAGAAAAAGCCAAAGCTGTCGCTTCAAAAACATTAGCAAGAGTAAAACACGCTGTCGGATTACTAGATATAGATGAAGAATAAATTAATCGCTATCGATTTAGATGGAACTTTGTTAAGGAAGGATGAATCTTTAGGCGAATTATCAAAAAACGTATTGCAGAAGTTAATCCAAAGGGGGCATGTAGTTGTTTTGATATCAGGAAGGCCTACTAGATCACTACTTCCTGTATATAATCGCATTGGTTGCAATGCTCCTTTAGTTTCCTATAACGGGGCTTATATTTATTCTCCTTTTGACCCTTCTTTTCCTAGCAAAGAATTTTCTATCCCCTCTAAAATTGCCTTAGAAATATTGGAAAAAGGAAAGGATACATTTATCTCTTCCATCATAGATGATTCAAATTATCTATATGCATCAAAAGAAGATAGATATCTAAAACGTTATTTTCCTTATGAAGGGATAATTACCAAATTTGGTAAGATTGATTCTTTTCCTACCGAAGGAGTTTTCTCTGCCGTTTTTAAAACACATAAAAAGGATAGAGAAAAACTAAACGAATTAACATCTAATCTTGGCAACATCAAATTACGTCATTGGAGAAATCGTTTCTATAGCGAGCTCTATATCGAAAACGTGAATAAAGGTAATGCGATTGAATATATTGCCTCTATATATAATATAGATAAAGAAAATAGGATTGCCTTTGGGGATTCTTTTAATGATTTATCGATGCTAGAAGTATGCGGCACTTCTTTTGCCATGAAAAACGCTAAATCAAAAACATTATTAGATAGATTCCCAATAACAAAAAAAGGCAACGACCAGGAAGGCGTTGCCCTAACTTTAATTGATTTATTTAACCTCTAAGCCAAGTTTAGACATGATGCCTTTATAAATTGAGGCAGCTTTTGTTTCTAAATTGGAATCGGTTTTTCCTTTAGTCTCTATATAGAATTTGACTTTTGGCTCAGTCCCACTAGGCCTAATAGCTAGTGTTGAACCATCTTCAAATCTATATTTAAGAACATCAGAAACTGGTAATCCGACGATATCTTCCTTCTTGCCATCGCTATAAGTAATGACATCATGTAGATAATCTTCAATCGAAGAAATCTTTAATCCTGCTAATTCAGTTAACGGGGTTTCATGTAGTTCCTTCATTAACCTAGCCATGGTTTGATTACCTTCCATACCTTCAAAATAGGCATCTTTTAAGGTAGCAAAATGATATCCAAATCTTTCTTCTAGATTCTTATATGCTTCATCCAGGCATAAGCCTTTCCTTTTATAATATAAAGCCATTTCAGAATAAAGTAGAATTGCCTGTACCCCGTCTTTATCACGAACGAAAGGCTTTATTAGACATCCATATGATTCTTCATAGCCAAAAACAAAAGTTAGTCCATTGCCTAATAACTCATAATGATGGATTCTTTCTCCGATATATTTAAATCCAGTAAGGAAGGATTCAACTTTAACTCCATAATGCCTAGCCACTTCTCTTCCTAGATCAGAAGTGACAATCGTATCATACATGACTGGGTCTTTTGGCATTATCCCTAATTCAAGGTAATTAGAGAAAAGGTAATCGATTAACAAGGCACCAGATTGGTTTCCGGTCAATCTTTCATAATTTCCTTTGCTTGAAAGATATGCTAAACCACATCTATCCCCATCAGGATCAGTCATGACACATAAATCGGCATGGTTATTTTTAGCATATTCAAGTTCAAGTTCCCAGGCAGATGCCACTTCTGGATTAGGTGATTTAGTCGCCCCAAAATCAGGATCATGGATGCATTGTTCCTTAACCGGGATTATTTCATACCCAGCTTTAGAGAACACTTTTAAGGCCGATTCATAAGAAGCCCCGTGTTGAGGAGAATAGATAACCTTAAATCCTTTTTTATCTAATTCAGGATGAATTTGACATCCTAAAACCAAATCGCAATATTTATCATCCAAAGATGTAGGGATTACCTTGTTTATTCCCTTAACTTCGCTAGAAGGAATGACTACATCCAATTCGTTTGGAAGTTCCTTAAGGATATCTAGCATTGGTTGAATGGTATCTGGAACTAATTGGCAGCCAGTATCATCATAAACCTTATAGCCGTTATATTGCTTTGGATTATGGCTAGCGGTAACCATAATTCCACCAACGCAACCTAATTCCCTAACTGCAAAAGATAATTCGGGAGTAGGACGTAAATCATCAAATATATAGGTATTGATACCCATTTGATTAAGTATTCTTGCGCTTAATAAAGTAAATTCCCTAGAAAAATGTCTATTGTCATGAGAGATGACTATTCCTTTTCTAGAAGCATTTTCATATGTCTTCTTAACGAATAATCCAAAGGCAATGGCAACCCTAGTTATTGTATGTTCATTTAATCTATTCGTTCCAGGGCCAAGTATTCCTCTCATTCCACCTGTGCCGAATTCTGCATCTTTATAGAATGCATCGGCCTTTTCTTGCTCATTCATTGAAAGCAAAACCAATTTATCCTCTTTAGAAACTTTAGAAGAATTTAACCATCTGTTGTAATTAGCAATGTAATCCATATTTTTCTCCCAAAAATATTTTTGTATCATTTAGTTAACTTTTCAATCATTAATCGATAAGAATCACTTAAAGGGGAAATAAAAACCTTATTAGATAAGTTAGATAAAACTCCATTTAATGTCCCAAATTCAATCTTATACGCATGGAGGAATTGACCTTCTAACTTGACTAAAGAGGATATCTTTTTGTTTAAAGAGAAGTCCCCGTATTTATCATCTCCGATTATAGGATGACCAATTGAAGCAAAATGGACACGTAATTGGTGGGTTCTTCCTGTACATAATTCTGCTTCAACAAGGGTATAATCCTTATAATTCTCTACAACTTTATATTTAGTAAGGGCCTTTTTGCCACCTTGTTCGACTGAACGGATATATACTCTTCCTGCATTAGAATCTTTATAAAGGGGCTTATCAATCTTGCCACTTCCCTCAAGAACACCTTTTACCAAAGTAAGGTAATATTTTGATATATCTTTCCTTTCTTTGAATATATCGGTAAGTTCTTTTAAAGCAGCATCAGTCTTGCCATAAATAATAAGTCCAGATGTATTTCTATCTAATCTATGGGCGGGAGAAGGAACAAAACTTGCATTATTAGGATCGTATTCTCCTTTTAGATAAAGATAATCTAGCACAGCATTGCCTAGTGTTTCCCTATTGCCTAATTTATCCCCATATACTAAAACCCCTGCTGGCTTATCTACAATTAAGACATTATTGTCTTCATATACGATTGGGTAGATAAATTCTTTTTTAGCAACTGGACGTGGTTTTTTAAAATCTTCTAGTTGTTTGTCAGTGACATAGATTCTAACTACATCCCCTTCTTTAACAACGGCATCTTTCTTAACCCAATGCCCATTGATTTTTATATCCTTCTTCCTAAAAGCTTTGTATATAAAACCAAGAGGAGCATCCGAAAGATATTTCTTAACAAATTTTTCTATTTTTTGTCCTGATGATGATGAATTTACAACGATTTCTTGCATACGAGCTAGATTATAGCATAGCTAAGCAAAAAAACGTTGCACCGCATGAAATAAAAACATATAATCTTCCTTGCCTAAAAAGGCAAAAACGGAGGAATACCCAAGTGGTTGAAGGGGCGGGCTTGGAAAGCTCGTAGTCTCTTAATCGGGAGCTAGGGTTCGAATCCCTATTCCTCCGCCAGCATATAAAATTTGTCCCCAAGAGTGATCTCAGGGGATTTTTATTTATGTAGGAAGTATAAACGTAAATTCGTAAGCATAAATTCAATTCCGTTCGAACCTATTCGAATGGAATCGATTTAGAATTTTATATTCCTAGTTCCACTTCTTTCGGGTTTTACGTTAATGTGCTTATCGATGTTTGGTTTTTATCTATAGAATCCTCTCACCATTACACCAAACTTCTTTAGGCATGCTTTTATAATCAACTAAAAATTCTTCACCTGTTTCTAAATTTTTAAAATCGATTGCATTAAATTCTTCATAACGAGGGTCATTTTCTTCAAAATAAAACCCATTGTCAGTTTCAAATAAAGTTATAAACTCCGCCTTAAAAGCTTATCGTTATAAATTTGAGTTTCCCCATTTTACGTCATAAAAAATGATTTTTCTGTTTATTTTTTGG
>ENA-ORPK01002722-ORPK01002722.1-human-gut-metagenome-genome-assembly--contig:-NODE-2722-length-11823-cov-2.489293_pt1 | contig 11823 bp, 4 predicted proteins | sample MGYA00242139_ERZ509068 | MGnify/ENA primary metagenome ERZ509068 (study PRJEB26280, sample SAMEA2338687) | human gut metagenome | biome: human gut; feature: human-associated habitat; material: faeces... | reverse complement strand
ATGAACACGGTATGCGCGCCGGGATGCTCGCTTTTGAGCTTGGCGCAGTGCGCCTGCATGGGGGACAGCACCTTAAAGGTGATCTGCTCCTTGACATCCCCTAACCCCGCCACATCGGCAAAGGTGACCTTGTCCGACGCGCCCGACGACTGTACCGGTGTAAACGACGGCTTTTCTTCTGCTTTCGGAAGGTCGTTTTCGGTTTCTGCGGCGCTTGTCACGGGCTTTTTGCCGGAGCATCCCGTTTTTACGAAGTCGAGAATCTTCGCCGCCAGCTTGTGATATTCCATTTTGACATCATAGGACTTTGCCCCGACGGAAATCTGATTCGCCAGTTCCGCCGCGCGGAGAAACGCCTCCCGCGCCGCCGGAATGTCCCCAGCGGCGTAAAAGTCCTTCGCTTGTTGATAGAAGCTCTTGTAGGCTTCAATTGTAGGTTGGTTGTTCATAGGCAATTCCTTAGCCGTTTATTCAATCCTAACTTAAGTTTTAATTATACCTTGATTAAAAAGCGCTATATTTTCTGATAACTCTTGATAATCTTGTTCATTAGTTATATAGATTGGCTGGTTTATTTTTATGTAAATATCACTGTCGATCGTAGCATAACCATTGTCAGTTAATTCAGGCATATTGAATATCGTCCATTTATAGTCCTTTTCTGAGACGGTATCATCAATATAAACAAACCGTCTCTCTTTTTGGTATTCAAATTGAATTCTCTTATATAGCAACTCGTAGTAATGAGTTTTAGGATCAAAATGCTTGTATTGCGGGCAAATCCATTCCCCATTTTCATCCATAGTATAGTACGATATATCATAAGATAACAATCTTCCGCACTTTCCTAGTTTAGAAAGTTCTTTTTTCATTTTTTGATAGAAAAAAGTAAGGTTGAAGATATACAATAATAGGCTTTGACCGCTTTCTTTAAAATCATCAAATATTTTTGAATCCGGCTCAAGATGATAAGTTACAATTCCTTTATTACCTTCTCTCGATAAATCTATTTTTCTTGAATCGGAAGCATCTGCACAATAAAAGCAATAAATAGGAAGATATAGTGATGATTTGCGTTTTAGTATGACACGATCCCCATCGTATATTTCATATATATCATTATATATTCGTTTGAATTTTTTCAATTTCGGATTCTCGCGTCTTAAAACTGCAATTGCTCCTTCATATCTGTCTGACTGAAAAGAGTCATTACATTGAGCATCTTCTTCATACTTTTTTGCGCACCCAAAATGGATTTCGTTCTTTGTATTAAAATACTTGTTAGATATTAATTTAAAAAAACAGATTTTTGATTTTAGTGGATCAATATAAGTATATATATCATTGTATTTATCCATTGGTTCTCCTTTATAAATTTCCTAACCATACTCAGACGAAAATCGCCCGAGCATGGTTAATATTCATTGCATATGACAGATCACTATTGCAGTTTTTCAAGGATCTTATTCTACGATGAATTCTACTATTACCATAGTCAATTGACCCGCGCCATAATGACCTATAACGCATCTTTGCCATTGCGCTTTGCTTCCCAAATAGATGATTTTTTCCAACACATTGCATCTCAAGAAAGCACTATCACCAATAAAACAAAGAGTATTTGGAATTGTAATTGTCAAACATTTGCTTCTGTCAAAACAATATTCAGCTATTCCCCGCGTGTTTTTCCTTATAGCATAGGCAGTTTGTGTATTATCTACTATACCAATTGCCCAATTTCCAATGTACGCAATCCCATCTTCAACTTCATACAAAGAATTTAGGCATTTATCCAGTTCAAACGCCAAGCCAATATTCTGTACAGAGTCAGGTATGTTTATTTTACTAAGTGCAGTACATCCCCAAAATGCATAGTTTTCAATTGTTACCACCCCCGCAGGCAAAGACACCGACACCAAGTCTATACAGTCTTTGAACGCAGAATCCGCAATCACCCGTACAGTTGATGGCAATATAACATTCTTTAATGTTTTATCCGCATATACTACTACGATATATGGGTTTTCTTCATTGCCCAAGTACTTGATGCCATCCTTTTCTGCAAAGGTTAAAGTTTCACAGCCTTCAACAAAGTATTGACCGACTTTTTCTATTTTGCTCGGAATCGTAATACTTCTCAAGGACAAACATTTTGAAAATGCAGAGGATCCAATATTTCGTACCGAATCTGGTAATATCAAGGTTTCCAATGCTGAGCATCCAGTAAATGAACTAGAACCTACAAATTTTAAGGTTTCAGGCATTTGGACCAAAAGCAGTTTTGTACATTTTGAGAAGGCATGAGCGGCAATACCGATTGTTCCCTTTCGAATATTGATTTGAGTTATATCCTTGGATACCGTCCCTATAGCCCATTGGGTAACATAAACTACATTACCTTCTATCTCAAACAAAGATGTACACCCTTCAAATGCATCATAAGAGATTTCAATTATTGTATCAAGACAATCTGATAAATTAAAATCTTTCAAGTTTTTACATCCGGAAAAAGCGCCATAACCAATGTATTTGAGTCCGATCGGAAGTGTACAACTGCTTAAGTTTACACATCCATTGCATAGATTCCCTTGAATTTGGTTCGTAATATTCTCAAGCGAAAGTGATGTTATACTACTGCAGTTATAGAAAGCATACTCTTTTGCGACCTCCGTCACCTTTACATAATGTAGGCTTTCAGGAATGTAAAACCGCAAGTCGTTTTTTACCCCAGTTGCCTGTTTGACTTCCACTCCACCTTCATAAAAAGTTGAACCAAATACATAGCCAAGGCAGTTCTTTCCATTGTAATCCGGGTTTACAGTTTTTCTACTTTCCCCTGTAAATGGAATTGTTAATTTTTCCAATTTCCCGCATCCGGAAAAAGCACCGTTAGCTATCGAAGTGACGAAATTTGGAACAATCAATTCTGTAACAGTCTTATCAATCACTCCTGTTATAATGCAAGTTGTCGATGTTGATTCAAATTGGAAATTTTTCATTTCTTCTTGAACATCCCACTTAGCATAAAGTGTCATGTCACCTGTGTATGTCCAACTTCCCAAAGATTTTCCGGTATCATCAGTAAGGGCAACCGCTGCCGCACCAGTACCATCATACCATCCGGCAAATACATATCCAAGAGGACCAGCCGTAGGGACAGGCAAGCGATAATCCGAATCATATCGTACCGAAGCTGTCGTATCGGTTAATTCTCCGCCTACCGGGTTCAGCGTAATGGTATATGTATTTGCTGTCCACTTTGCGTAAACGGTAAGAGCAGTCGTAAGACCTTTGACTTCTGTAATCTTGTTGGTGAAAGCAGCATCCGTGTACCAACCTTCAAAGGTATATCCGGCACGATACGGAATTTTCAGTGTGAAACCATCAGAACCTACTTTGAAGCCACTTGGGTTAGAATCGTTATTAGCACCTTCAACATTGCTATATACAACTCTGATATAACCATCGCCATAGAAAACCGGCTTTCCATAGCCGAAGCACCAAATGGCTTCGTCCCAACCCATATTCACCATGAAAATACGAGATTGATATTCTGAAGAAATAAGAGTAGTCTTTTTTTCTCCATAGAAAACATTTCCGCTATAAGAGTACCGTATAGTAGGTTTCTCCATTGAACAAAGTGGTAGCGGCATTGTCCAACTCATTGCATAGCCATATCCGGGAATAGAATTACTGCTAGAATCTTTAATAACCACTAAATCCCCCTCAACATAGCAGTTTTCTACTGTGATGTATTCGCTTCCAGGAGTAATTCCAGCAGCATAATATTCCCCATATCCAGAAAATTTTTGGTTTACGATAAGGACAATATTGGCATGACACTTCGAGATTGTTCCACCCGATTTTACATATCCAACAATTCCGCCAACCAAGGGAATGTCCGTCTTTTGATTTGTTGTTAGAATTACTTCAATCTCGCCATAAGCAGAACAACCTGTAGCTTCTCCCCATCCAACAATTCCTCCAGTATAATGAGTTTTATATTGACTACTGGATGACAAATTTCCACTATTAATTTTTCCAAACCATGTTGAGTTGGAAACACTCCCAAAGCCAACTATTCCACCCGTATAATACCCTGGACGATAAAAAGCATCTGTGATTTTTACATTCGTGATTGTTGAATTTGAGTATCCAAATAAGCCGACATATTTATTGTTTGCTCTTATAATTGAGAGGTTCTTAATTACATTACCTTTACCATCAAAAGATCCGGTAAATGGTTCTGTGCTGTTGCCGATAGGTAACCAATCCACCCCGTCCATATCTATACTGTTCTCAAGGTAGTAGTTACCGGCAAGATTGTTTCGGATTGCATCCAATTCCGCAGGCGTTCTGATTCCGGTTTGTTCTCCGCCGAAATTGCTCAACTGCCATTTTACATATACAGTGATATTATCGGCGGGCATTGTCGCAAAGTTATAAACCGTCTTGAAATCAGCATCCGCAAACCATTCTTCAAACGCATACCCACTACGAGTTAAAGTAGGTGCTTTCACCACCGTATTGTAGTCTTGCGTGATTTTGGTTGTTCCTTTTCCACCGTTTGCTTCTATGGTGATCGTATATTGGTTGATTCCCCATACAGCATAAAGGATTACCTGATCCTGACAATCCATTGTATAGTCTGCACCATCTTGGACAAGCACCGTGCCGTTCGGGGTCTTTGACCATCCCTTGAAGCTGTATCCGGTTTTGGAAAAGCCAACTCCCGGAAGCGTAAACTTTTCGTCAGAATACTTTCGCAAAGCATCCATTGAACCGGAAGTTGCGCCATTTCCGTCAAAAGTCAGTGTATTCTGATTCGGTGTCCAAATGGCATAAAGGTGATAGGTTTCCTCTACTCCCATTGTGTAAGAAGCGCCATCCTGATATTTTACGGCAGTATCGCTACTGATTGCCCAACCGACAAAGGTATATCCGGCTTTTGCAAAAGTATTGGAAACCAGTTTTGCAATCTCGTCGGTATGAATGGTTTGTTCCGGCATCGAACCGATACCGCCGTTTGCGTCAAAAGACACCTTGTTGGCATTGGCTTCAAAGACGGCGTAAAGAATAATCGCTTCATCCTTATCATATTTTTTCAGCGATTTTCCTTCTGCGTCTGTCAACTGTTCACCATCGGTAACTGCCGTAAACCAACCGACAAAAGTATATCCTGCACGCATCGGAACGGGCATGATAAAATTGCCGTCCCGAATGACCGCAACGGTTTTGGCGCCGATATTCCCCGTGGATTTACCGTAGTCCAGCGTCAGCTTAAACCCGATATCCACCTTTGTATGATCGGACATTCCCTCGCGCCATGCAATGTCAAAGGTCCCGATACCTCCGTCACGCTCCTCAAATACAACGGATTCCAAACCAACACAACCGGAAAATGCCGCACGACCGAGATATTCTACGGTGGCGGGTAGATAAACCGTTTTCAGCGAAGCGCACCCCGAAAAAGCCCCGGCTTTCACCGTGGTAAGTTGATCGGAAAGCGTCAGTTCTGCCAGTGCTTTACAGCCGTCAAAGGCATTTTCCCCGATACTCCGAATGGAAGAAAGGTCCATTGCTGAAAGATTTTCGCATCCGTAAAAAGCCCGGTCTCCGATAGAAATGACTCCGGATTCTGTTTTGATACTCCCACTCATTGAGGAGACACTAAGCGTGATAATTTCCGACCGTGTTTTCGTTTTGAATACAATTGTTTTCAAATTTGTGCATCCGCTGAACGCTTCCGCTTCAATTGTTGTCACAGCGGACGGAATAATCACCGTTTCAATATGTAAATTGTCCTTAAATGCTTTTGCTGCAATTGTGGTAAGAGCTTTTCCATTCACTGTATCCGGAAGCTCCACCACGGTGTCACTATAATATTTTCCTCCGGAAACTGCATATCCCCCTGTCGTACTCCCGTATTTCAATCCACTCTCTGTCTGCCGGTAACGAATAAAGCCCAATACACTCAGTGCTGCAACCAACACAATTGCAGTTGCAAAAGAAGCAAAAGCAATACGCCGTCTGACTTTTTTATGGTGCGCATTTTTATCTTTCTGTTTCTTTATATAATCGCGCTGTTCCTTTGCCAGTTTGACATACCGATCTGCACTTCGGTCATCGTCTCCCGCTGCGGCAATGGCGCTGGAAAACTCCGGCATATCGCCAATCAGCGTTTTCTGATGAATCAGATCGTCATTATTACGGCAGGAGAGCTTTGCCTGCAACAACCCCCAATACGCCTCGTGGCAGAGATGGTCAATGGACAGTGCCACGGCGTAATATTTTTCCGCCGCTTCAAAATCCGAGCTGTTTTTGGCATTTGCGGCAAACTGCATGGTGTAGGAAAGCAGTTCCTTGTTGCGGTCCTCCGGATAGTATTTGACAATTCCGTCAAATACACCGGCAAGGCGAGCAATCGTCGCTTTATCGGTCACCCCCTTGGAGCGCTCACTGATAGCAGAAAGCACAAAGCCCAGATACTTACACCGATTTTCTTCATCCGGGCAATACCGAAGTAGCGTTTCAAAGGATTTGAAATCCTCAAATTGATCCACGGTTCCGGGAAGCTCCTGTTCCGATTTTGCACCACAGTGGCACAGAATCCGTCCGAACATCGCGTCGCAATTGCCCTCTTCAATGTCAAGCACTTGCTTGTAGTATTTCTCGGCAAGAGAAAATTCTCCTGCCCCTTGCATGGAAGCTGCATATTCCATCCGCAAAGTGATATGCTGATCCACATCGGCACTGTCAATGCAAGCAAGGATAGAATCAAACAATTTAGAACGCTTTTTGCAATCAGAAAGCTCTGCAAGACTTGCCATCGTGGTACGGATCAAATCCTGCCGCCCGGCGAACTCGTATTTCGTTACAAAGTCAAACCAACGGCAAATGGCATCTCCGTTCGCCTGCCGACCGATCAAACCGGAAATGATTTTCTCCATAGTCGCAAAGAAACCGTCGACTTCATCAGCATCAAACTTGCGCAGAGCGCTGTCGAGCATTGCAAACTCCGTAAAAGCATCTGCTTTTCCGATAAAATCCGCAAGACAGTTTGCCGACACCGAGAGGTACATAGAAGTGAGTGTTGCGTTCAGGTCGCCGTCGTCCAGCTCCACAATCTTGTCGTTATACTTTTTCGCAATGGCAAGCCGGCTGTTTTGCAAACACTCATTGACATATTCCTGCAAATACGGAATATACGAATCCGCATCCGTACAGGTTTCAAGAAGTGCAGCGAACAGTTGCTCGGATGTATCGGGATATTCTGCAAGAAGAGATGCCGTGTACGGTTTTAACTTGGCTTTCAGTTCCGTAACCGCATTGCTGTTGTACGGTCCGATCTCGCGCAGATAAGAAATCGCGTGGCCAAAATCGCCGTTTTCCGCAAAGGTCATCGTCTGTTTCGCCAATGCAGAAAGGATTTTCTCACCGATGCTCTTATCGTTGTAGGCAATAACGGTCTTGATCTCCTCAAAATCATCTACGGCAGACAGTTTTCCGGCAAGTTCGGTTTCATTTTTGGCTTCGTAGTGGATCAGAAGCTTGGCAAATAGCGCACGACTGTTATAATGATTTTTCTCGAGAATTTCCTCCACCACTTTTTGCGCATTATCAAAAAGCCCGGCAGACAGGAAACGGAAAACCGTTTTGGTCTTGGTTTCCTCATCCGGTGTCAGTTCGGGAACCTCGTACTGCCCGATCTCTCTTGTCGCCACACCCGTATTGACCGAAATCGGCGCCTTTTTACCAATCGCACCGCCCGCCTGAATGGTCTTGATCTGTGTGCCGACAGAGGTCTTTTTCCGTCCGACCGCACCCTTGATTTCGATACGCTCCACCGCCGCTTTCGGGCGTTTTGCTATGGCAATTACCCTTGCAATCAGCGTTTCCAGATCGCCGTAAAATGTCTTTTTCCGCGCGTCAAGGCACTGCCGCCCGGCAAACACCTTCGGCAACTCGGCGGGGTTCATTCCGTCATAGGCAACAATCAGAGAGCCGTCCACCTTCAAACCTTCCCGCATCCGCTTCAGGAAGCGTGTCCACTCGTTTTTCATCCAGACCGACTCAAAGTATTCGGGCTTACTGCCGTAAACGATCATCACCGAGGCGGTGTTCAGAGCATTGTAGATGTACGGTTCATATTTTTCGGCAACCTTATCCCGCAGAGTTTCCCGACTGAAGAACACACGGTAGCCCTTGCCGGAAAGATAAGTATAGAGGTTGGCGACTTCAATACTGTCGTCCGTGCGCTCAATATTGTTTTCTTTATCCGAATCCTTGAAGCATAGGAACACATCATACGCCGGCTCTTTGCTTGCCTTTTCGTACCATTCGATCCGGTTCTTTTCGATGATTTTCCCCTGTTCCTCATAGTACGCCTTCACTTTGGCATCCGGTGCGCAGGAAAGGGCGGCAAGGTATTCCTTGTCGCTGAGAAAAGACTCCATAGTGGCGGCATAACAGGTCGGCAGTTTGCGACCGTCATAGTCGTCCTCGTATTTGATTCCGTAGCGGGAAAGGACAAGCCCCCAATGCGCCTCGGAATTTTTCGGATACTTTTTTACAATATCCGCATAAAGTTCCTCGGCATCATCAAAGCTCGCCAGCCGCAATTTTTGCGAAGCGTTGTAGAGAAGCGTGACTTCCTCATTGGAAATCTCCTCTTCCTTATACGCTCCACACGCAGGGCAAACCCATCTGCCGTCTTTGTAGATTAAATTTGCACCGCATACATTACAGGTGTTTTCTGACATGATGTTCTCCGTCACTCACAAATTGTTTATACCGTTCTGTTTCTCTCCGCATTGATCTCCGCCGATATATCAATATCGCCGGCGGTGGGCATTGCCGTGCCGGTGAGTTTGGCTCTTGCGGCGTCGATCATCGGGCGCACGGTGTCCAGCTCGGCGGCACTTCTTGCCTTGTTGGCGGGATTGGAAGTACGCATAGCGTTCGTCATAGCTTTATTGGAGATTTTAATGTTACGCATATATTTCTGCACCTTGGCGTTGGTGCGCTGAATTTTGCGCACATCCGGCAGATGCGCCTTGTTCCCCGCCATAGCGTCGAGAGCGCTCATAGCGGTTGCCATGCTGACGGCAATGGAGTTCGACACATTGATAATGTCAAAATTGGCTTTGGTCTGCATCAGACTGCTGATCACATCGTTCAGTTCCACCAGTGCATTGCAGGCGACCTCATAAGTACCGGTATCCCCGTTGATTTCGGCTTCGGCGGCGATGGTCGCATACTCCTCCCGCTTGGCTTTCAATGTCTTGATCTGGTCGTTGAATACTTCCAACTGCTCGTCGCGCTCCATCTGCGCCATGATCTCTTTTTCCTGTTTCGTCTTGAAGAATGCCATATCAGTTTTCCTCCTTATGAGCGGCCGCGGCTCCCGCCGTCATCGTTCCACGCTCCAAATTTTCCAGATTCTCTGCGTTCGCCGCCTTTTCGCGGGCTTTGCGCATCAGTTCCGCTTTGTATGCCATTGCGCTGTCGGTCACGGAAGTCTCGCCCGTGTTCAGTCCGAACACCTTTTCGTCCATGCTTCTGACCTTGGCGGAAATCTCCTTGATGTCCTTTTCCATAACTTTCAAAATTCCGATTGCCTTATCCGGCTCGGATACCACGGCACGGAGTTTGCCGAGGTTCAGAAGCACCTTTGCCTTGGCGGTCTCCTCCATGCTGAATTGCCCTGCGGCAAGGATCTCGCTTGCGTTGGCATAGATAATATCCAGAACACCGAAGCAGGCGGAATAATTGGAGCGGCGGACATTCAGCATATCCAGCTTGCTCTTGAGTGCGGAGATTTTACGGAACAGTTCATTGATGACGCGCTCGTTGTCCTCGGCAATCATCTTGTTCTCAAGCTCCGCAAGATCACGCTCCAGCCCTGTAATTTCGCCCTCCAGCCGTTTTTCCTGTTCGGTGAAGGTATCCTTGATGGATTTCAGTTCATCGAGCTTCGCATACAGACGGCGCTTCGACCACGACAGCTTCTTTGCCTTGATCTCCGCTTCGTCCAGTGCGTCAATCTCCCCGTTGGCGATAGAGGTGAAGGAATCAAGGTAATATTGCAGGTCGTCTGCGGCTTCGGTCACATGGGAAAGCAGTTCGCCGTCGAGCGCCTTGCGCAGAGCGGTCAGACTGCCCATTACCCGCTCGGAAACGAGGGCGAGGTCTTCTTCTCCCGTGAAGATCAGGTTTTCAAGATTTTCGTAAGAGAGTTTCAAGGTATCGTAGACATCCCGCACGCCGTCACGGTCGAGACGGCGGTCATATTTTCCTTTTTCAATGCGGTAGAGCAGCCCCTTCATCTCGCTGCACAGTTCCTCTTTCACCGCATTGTTGTTCTTTACGGACGGGGTATATTTTTTCATGATCTCACTCCTCAATCTTTCGTATAAAGTCCGGTTTCACGGTAGAAGTCCAAAGCGCCGGTCAAAAATTCTTTTCTCGTTCTGCCGAGGGCTTCAAAGAAATCCCGCAGGGCGGCTTCGTTTTCTGTCGACTTATGGCGGATGCGGTTAAGCACCGTCCAGATATCGGACGCCTTTTTTGCTTCCGCGGGCGGCAGTCCCGCCTTGATAAACCGGACAATCGGCACCATCTCTACCGTGATAGGCGAACCGTTGCGGTCACGGCTGACGGGGCGGGGCTGGAAAATATCGTATGTACCGTCCGGGCGGCGGATTTTCAGAAGATACCGGTCGCCGATCTTGGCTTTATCGACAATCAGGAGATATTCGTGATAATCAATGACGAATTTCTTATTTTCGTGCGGCAGATGGAATTTCTTCATCAGGTTTTCTTCCACATTGGAGTAGATCATCGCGGCGGGCGCAATCAATGCGTCATCATCGGCGGCATTGTCGATTAAAAACTGTGCCGTTACCTTGATTTCCTTCACCGCATCCTCTTTGGCATTGTCCTGCAAGGGGAACATATCCTGAATTTTCTCGTCGATTTCGGAAGAAATGCTCTTGCCGAAGGTATCAAGCTCGCCTTTGATCTGCGCCATCACCGCGTCGAGCAGTTGTGCGCGGTTCTCTTCCAGCACATCTGCCATTCTTACCTCGTTCGCCTCTTTGGTGCGGCGCTCGGACGCGCGGATTTCCGATGTGATCATGCCGGAGATCTCCCGACTGAAGCGTTCGAGATCGGCGGAAATATCCACGCTCGTCGGGACGGTCGTTTCTTTTTCCGCCTCCGTCTCCTCCGGTGCGTTGATACGCTCACGGATCAGCTCCAGATCCTCCTCGTTGACATGGATTCCGGCAACCGTCAATGCGGTTATGCGGATGCCCATCGCCTTGATCTTCGCTTCCCCGGAAAGTGCGTCCTGCATCTGCCCCCGGATGTCGCCGAGCAGACTGCTGACCTCAAAGACCGATACGGATGTATTGGCAAAGCATCCGCCGAGAATGGGAATCCCGACCGAACGGATGAGGGCATTCATACGCTCCTTGATGCTCTCCACGGTAATGGAGACACCGGTCGGAAACGCTCCGATGAGTTTTCCGTAATCGGCAATTTCGATCTGATAGGTGCCGTTCGCGCCGACACGGGGGCAATCGGCGGCTCGCGCTCACACGAATTTCAGGTCATTGCCGAGGTGGGCGAGGATTTGATTGCCTACTGCCCGACAAGCGACTATGCCGCCAATATTGAGCTTGCTGAGGCCGCTTCCGTTTTAAACGGTCGCCAAGAGGCTAAGGAGACGATGGTCAAACACCCGACCCCGGGTAAAGAAAAGTGCGAAGATGTCGCGCCTTTCCTCGGAATCGACCTCACGCGTTGCGTCAAATCGAT
>ENA-ORPK01002717-ORPK01002717.1-human-gut-metagenome-genome-assembly--contig:-NODE-2717-length-11831-cov-2.428668_pt1 | contig 11831 bp, 9 predicted proteins | sample MGYA00242139_ERZ509068 | MGnify/ENA primary metagenome ERZ509068 (study PRJEB26280, sample SAMEA2338687) | human gut metagenome | biome: human gut; feature: human-associated habitat; material: faeces... | reverse complement strand
TCTGGAGCTGTTCAAAGCCGCCGCGCGCAAAGGCGTCGTAGACCTGTTCGGCGTCGCAGTCCCGGTGATGCAGACCGTCCTTGGCATGCGTATAGACGATCCACGGGCGGAGAATTTCAACCGCGCGGACGGGGGAGACGTTACGGACCATGACGAGGTTTGCCGGATCATAGTTGATGCCGACGCCCTCGCCGCAGTCGTCCAGAAAAGTGGCAAGCGTTCCGATGGCTTCCGGTCCGGTCTCCACGGCGACGTATGCGCCCAGCTTTGCCGCAAACCGCCCCATTTCACCCATGGCGTCCAGCATGATCTGATAGCGGGGATGGGATCTGTCTTTAGGAACGACGCCGATGTGCGTCGTTACGACGTGACAGTCCAACGTATCGGCCAGTTCAAAGACTCGCTTGAGGTAATCGATCTTTTCCGGGTTGTCCGCAGGCTTTTCAAAACCGAAACCGCCCAGCTCGCCGCAAAGGGAGACGACCGTCTGATGGCAGTCGCGGGCGGTCCTGCGAACGTTTTCGACCGTTTCTTTGGAGACGGTTCTCGGATCCAGCTCGTCTGCGGCGTAAATCTGGACGCCGCTTGCGCCGCAGCGTTCAGATTCGCGGATGCCCTCGATCAGGCCGACGCCAAACCAGTCGGCCATGGTACCAATCTGGAACATAGCCTCGTTCCTCACTCGCCGACCTTGATCCAGCGGCCTTCGCGCGCGCTGCGCACGACAGCATCGCAAAGCGTCATCTCACGCAGACCGTCATCGAAGTTTGCGAACAGCCCCTTCGAGGTGTCGCCGTTTTCGATCGCGGAATAGATCGCCTTAAAGTTCTGCTTGAACGTATCCGGAAAGCCCTCGACGTGGCCGCCGGGATAGCTGATGGAGTTCTTTGCAAGCTGACTCAGAATGGAAGGATCCTTCGGAGCTTTCTGATTGAATGTATCGCGGTGGCCGATCCAAAGCTCGTTGCTGTCCTCACTGTCCCAATGCAGGGCGCACTTGCTGCCGGCAACGTCCAGCGTGATCTGGTTCTTACGGCCGGCGAACACCTGGCTGATCGTGCAGTTGCCGTGCGCGCCGTTGTCAAAGTGGAACAGGATCGTACAATAGTCCTCGGTATGGATCGGCTTTTCCTCGTAGTCCTCGGGACGGAGCGCCATGCCGGAATAGGTCTCGATGGGCTTGAGCGGCTTTCTGCGGATCTTGTGGAAGGTCTCAAAGTCGGCGAAGACTTCGACCGCGCGCAGACCCGTCACGGATTCGACCATGTCGATCCAGTGAGAGCCGATGTCTGCAAAGGCGCGAGAATCGCCGCTCATTTCGGGCTCGAGACGCCAGCTGTAATCGGTATCATAGTAGAGCCAATCCTGGAGGTAGGAACCGTGGATGGTGTAGATCTCGCCGACGTCCCCGCTGTCGACCATTGCCTTGGACTGCATGATCTGCGGATACCAACGGCAGTTGAAGTTGACGCCGGTGACGATGTTGTGCTCTTTTGCGTAGGCCGCGAGTTTCTTGGCTTCATCCAGCGTTTTGGTCAGAGGCTTTTCGCAGACAACGGAGATCCCGCGCTCCATGGCGTACATGGCCATCTCATAATGCGAGGAGTTCGGCGTGCAGATGTGTACGACGTCAGGTTTTTCAACGTCGATCATTTCCTTATAATCGTCGTAGCCCTATGGCACGCAGTGCGCCGCCGCTTTGGCCACGGCATTCGGAATGTCTGAGATCGCGACAACGTCTACGTTGCCGAGACGGCGAAGCGCTTCAATGTGTGCAGCGCCGATAAAGCCAACGCCAATGACACAGGTTCTGAATTTCTTCATGAAAAAGATCCTCCTTTTGCATTTAGAATGAAATGGAATGTCCAATTGCAGTATTCCTAGATACTTTTTTTAGTATATCCCAAGTTGAAAAGAATTGCAACAAACAGCGTATTTTTTGCAATCCGTGAAAAAAAATGAAAATGATTGATTGGAAATGAAAAAGGTGTTATACTACAAACATCCTATAGGAACGAAAAGAAAACAGAAAACGAAATGTGTTTCGCGGCTTGCAAAGAAATGAAAAAAAACGATTTGCAGTCTGACCGCGGGGCAAAGAAAGGACAGGTATCAAATGAACACGTTGAAAGCACAAGACATCGCCGATATGATCGATCACTCCCTTTTGAATCCGGCATTCACGCTCGACGAGATCAAGCATGGCTGCGAGGTCGCAAAGGAATACAAGTGCATTTCCGTTTGCGTCCGTCCCTGCGATGTGGAGATCGCGGCGGAGATCCTTAAGGGCAGCAGCACGCGGGTGACTACCGTTATCGGATTCCCGCATGGTTCGAACCTGACCGAGACCAAAGTATTTGAAGCGGAACGCGCCATCGAACAGGGCTGCGTCGAGATCGATGTCGTTTTGAACATCGGCCGCCTGCTCTCCGGTGATTATGAATACGTTGAGAAAGATCTGAAAGCGGTCGTCGATGTCGCGCATGCGAAAAACGTTCTTGTGAAGGTCATTCTTGAGAACGCATATCTGAACGATGAGCAGAAGATCAAAGCCTGCGAGATCTGTGCGCGCGTTGGCGCAGATTTCACAAAGACCTCGACCGGCTACGCACCCGGCGGCGCAACGATCCATGATCTGAAGCTTATGCGCGCACATACGCCCGCTACCATGCAAGTCAAGGCGGCCGGCGGCGTTCGCAAGCTCGACGACGCGCTTCTTGTTAAGGCGGTCGGCGGTACGCGCTTCGGCTGCACCCGCACGGAGTCCATGCTGGCTGACGCCCGTGCACGTGAAGCGGCCGGGACGCTCACACTGCCCGAGATCCATGACGATACGGAGTTCGCCTCTGTCCTCGCCGCTCGCGCTGCAAAATAAACTCTTCACAAATTACGACTTTATATTATAATTGGAAGGAGAAAACATGGAACAGATCGTCGAGAACCTGATCGCCGCAACAAAGTATCCGTCTCCGAAGCGCAAGGACTGGCGCATCGGCTGCATTGGTTCAGGATTTATCATGGCTGACTGCCACCTGGTTTCCTACAGAAACGCCGGCTTTAACCCGATTGCTATCGCATCCCGCACACCGGAACACGCCGAGGCTTGCGCACAGAGACATGGAATCCCGAAAGTATACAGAACCTGGCGGGAAATGCTGCAAGACGATTCTCTTGAGATTCTCGACATCGCATACCCGCCGGATCAGCAGCTTGAGATCGTGCAGGAAGCCGTCAAGTGCAAAAACCTTCGCGGTATCCTTTGCCAGAAGCCGATCGAAATGTCGCTCGAAAACGCGAGAGAGATCGTGCGCCTCGGCGAAGAGAATGGCAAGGTCATCGCCGTCAACTCCAATATGCGCTGCGACCAGTCCATGCGTGCGCTGAAGTATCTGCTCGATACAAAAGAGCTTGGCGACCCCGTGCTCGCCACCATCGAGATGCGTGCGATCCCGCACTGGCAGGAGTTCCTGAAACAGTACGATAAGCTTGAGATCTTTGGCATGGGTATCCACCATGTTGACTCCTTCCGCTTCCTGTTTGGCGATCCCGCTGAGATCACCTGCGTTTGCCGAACGGATCCGCGAAGCAAATTCCCGCATGTGGATGGCATCACGCAGTATACGTTCAAGTACGAAAACGACTTTATGGCAACCTCGCTGGACGATGTTTGGGCGTGGCCCGAGGATCCCTGTGAGAAAGACATATACATCCGCTGGCGCGTTGAGGGGACCGAAGGAATGGCGGAAGGCCCCATTGGCTGGCCGATGTATCCCGACCGCTGTCCGTCGACGATCCGCTTCACGTCGAAGCGCCATCCTGCGTGGGTCGCGCCCCAGTGGGATACCGTCTGGTTCCCGGACGCTTTTGAAGGAACGATGTCCGGTCTGCTGCGCGCCGTAGAACAGGGAATGGAGCCGGAGATCTCCGCACGGGATAATGTTCGCACCATTGCGTGCGTTGAAGCCTGCTATCGGTCGATTCGTGAAAAGCGTACCGTAGCGCTGAAAGAATTGCTTCTTCCGACGGACTGACAGACGCCGTTCGGGTTCGACAATATAAACAGGAGGATTACTCATGATCAGCGTAGGCATTTTTACCGGCTACTATCCCTACACCATGGACGAAGTCATTCGCCGCATCAAAGCAACGGATTTCAATTGCGTCCAGCTCGACGTCACGTTTAAAGATTTTGACGCGGCAAAGGAGCCGCTGACCAAGGAAAAGGCGCATGAGATCCGCGATGCGTTCCGCAACGCAAATCTCCCCGTGATCGCCGTTTCCGCTTACACGAATTTTATTCATCCCGATCCGGATATTCGGAAGAAAAACATCGAGTATCTCAAGATGATGCTTCGCCACGCCCGCGATCTCGGCTGTCCCTATGTTGCGAGCGAGACGGGTACGTATAACATTGAAAGCGACTGGGTCTGGCATGAGAAGAACGCAAGCCCGGAAGTGTACGATGAGACCATCCGCATTATCCGCGACCTTGCGGCATACGCAGGCGACTGGGGCGCTACGTTTATCGTGGAGAACTATGTCAATAACGTCATCGGCACGGTCGAACAGATCGAGCAGATGTTCTGTGATGTGAACAGCAAGAACCTCGGACTCATCTGTGATCCGACGAACTATTTTGATGAAAAGGCCATGCAGGATATTGACAGCACGATCAACCATGTGTTCGATCGCCTTGCGCCTTACATGAAGATCGCGCACGCAAAAGACATTAGAATCGCGACGAATACGGCGGAGAAGCATGCCGACATCGACGCGGATGCATCGCATTCCTTCCGTGGTTCCGGCGGCGTCGAATTGCCGGCAGCAGGTCTTGGCGTTTTGAATTATGATCTCTATGTCAAGCGGCTTGCCGAACAGCACCCGAATATCCCGCTGATCATTGAACACCTTGACGAGGGCGATATTGAGCGTGCAAAGCGCTTTACCGACGATACGCTGCGCCGCATGGGCGTCTGAGATCGGCGGACAGGAAGGAAAGAGGGAGGAAACGAAGGAAATGCAGTATCGTATAGGTATCGATCTCGGCGGCACAGCGATCAAGGCCGGTGTCGTTGATGAGAACAACCAGATCGTTTATAAACATTCGCGTCCCACGGGGCATGGGTTTGAACAGGTCGTTGCGGATATGGCAGCGGCAGCGAACGAAGTTGCGGCGATGGCCGGGCTGAAAGTCTCAGACTTTCCGTGCGTAGGCGTCGGAACGCCCAGCTGTATCAATCCGCACACGGGCAGACTGGTGTTCTCCAACAACACAAATTGGCGTGATGTACCGCTGCGCGAAGAACTTGAAAAGTATCTTCCGGTGCCGGTCTATATCGGTAACGATGCGAACTGCGCAATTATCGGTGAAGCCATTGCGGGCGCGGCAAAGGATTGCAAGAACGTCGTTATGCTGACGCTCGGTACGGGCGTTGGCGGCGGCGTGATCCTTGGCGGAAAGCTCTTCTGCGGTGCAGACGGCATGGGAACGGAACTCGGACATACGCCGCTGATCTCGGGCGGCTATCCCTGCACCTGCGGGATCGACGGCTGCCTGGAAGCGTACGCGTCCGTGACAGCGCTGATCCGCCAGACAAAAGAAGCGATGGCCGCGCATCCGGAGTCGCTGATGCATGCTTATGCGCGCGACAACGAGGATGGTCAAGTGACCGGAAAGACAGCCTTTGAGAGCGCAAAGCAGGGAGATCCTGCCGCACTTTCCGTTGTCGATCGATATGAGGATTATCTTGCAAACGGCATTGGCGGCCTTGTCAACATCTTCCGCCCCGAGATGGTGCTTATCGGCGGAGGTCTTTCGGCGCAGGATGCGTATCTGCTCGACCCTCTGAATGAGAAAGCAAAACGCTTCGTGTTTGCAAGCGGCATCATCGGCGTGCCGCCGATCCGCCGTGCCACGCTTGGGAATGCAGCCGGCACGATCGGCGCTGCCAATCTCGACCGGATGTAAGCTAAGGCTATGCGGTTTGGCGTTATCGGAACAAACTTCATTTCTCAGGAATTTGTGCAGGCAGGGCAAACGCTGGATGGCTTTGTCCTGCGTGCCGTTTATTCGAGAAGACTTGAGACAGCCGCTGCGTTCGCCGAATGCTTCGGAGGAGCGGAGTGCCTGACGACGCTCGACGATCTTGCGGAGCATCCGGAGATCGACGCGGTTTATATTGCATCGCCGAACGCGCTCCACGCGCCGCAGGCAGAGCGGATGCTGCGGGCGGGCAAACATGTATTTTTGGAAAAGCCGGCCTGCCCGAATGCGGAGACGTTTCGACGCCTCGTAGACCTCGCGAATGAAATGGGCGTCGCCTTTGTCGAGGCGATGCGCCCGGCTTATACGCCCGGTTATTCTGCGCTTTGTGAGGCAGTGAAAGAGATCGGCGCGGTTCGGCACGTCTCGTTTTCCTATTGTCAGTATTCCTCACGATATGATAAGTTTAAAAAAGGAATTGTGGAAAACGCGTTCGATCCGAGCTTGTGCAACGGAGCGCTGATGGACATCGGTGTGTACTGCGCGCACATGCTCGTTGCGCTGTTTGGAACGCCAAACAGCATTCTTGCAATGGCGCAGCGTCTGCACAATGGCCTCGATGCACAGGGAGCTGTGATTTGTGGGTTCGACGGAATGCTGGCGGATCTGACGTTTTCAAAAATCGCGGACGGAAAACGGCAGAACGAGATCCAAGGGGAGAGCGGAACACTTTTGATCGACAGCATTTCGAATCCAAAGCATATCGAGCGAATCGCGCGTGATGGCAGCAGAGCAAGTGTCTATTACGATCCGGATCCGGAGTTCTTCGGAATGGCGCATGAGATCCGAGCGTTCCAGCGCTTTGCGGAAGACGCTATGCAGGGAAAACGAGACGAAATGACACGGAGAAACAGCGTTACGGAAAAGACACTCTTCATAATGGACGAGATCCGCAGGCAAACGGGTATCGATTTTGTCCGCAGAGATACTGGAATTGGGGGTACAGGAACATGATAGCGTCAGCGCGCAATCTCTACATTTTAAAGCGCCTTAACGAGTCGGGCATCGTAGACTATAAGAGCATTGCCGGAGAACTCGGCGTGTCCGAGGCGACGGTGCGGCGCGATTTTGAAAAACTCGAATCGCAGGGAAAGCTTCGCAGAGTGCAAGGCGGCGCCGTGCCATCCGGAACCAGTGGAACAGGCTTCGATGCCGAGCTGTCTATCCGCGCAAAGAATAATTTGAACACACAGGAAAAACAGCTCGTTGCGCGCGTGGCGGCGGAGAATGTCGAACCCGGCGAGTGCGTTTATCTCGATACGGGTACGAGTATTGCCCCGCTTGCGCAGTTTTTGCTCGCGAAGCCCATTCGGATCGTGACTTGCAATAATCTTGTTTTGCAGCGCGTCAAGCCCGAATCGCGCGCTGAGGTGTTTATTCCCGGCGGTCGCTTTCTGCCTGCCGATCAAATGATCATGGGCGCGATTGCCGAAAGCACGCTGGAGAATTTTGCATTTCATCGGGCGTTTATCAGCTGCATGGGCTTGAGCGTAGAGGCGAACACTGCATATGTCACAGAGATGGAGAGCATGAAGATCAAACAGATCGCAATTAAGAATGCGGAAAAGAGCTACTTGCTTGCCGATTCGAGCAAATTGCAAATGGTCGGTCTGCTTCGCGCCGCCGGCCTGGATGCGTTTGAAAAGGTCTATTTGAATGGCCCGCGTCCGCGTGGAGAATACCCGGCGAATATGGTGTTCGTAGAGTAGACCTGAATCGTTTTTTGCATGTATTTATGTCCGGGCTTTTGCACGGACATTTTTCTTTGCAAAAAAATGATTGAAATTGAAAGTTTTTGCGTTATAATGGAAACAGAGAGACTGACCAGTTATGTGAAGGAGGATTTACGCAATGAAGACCAATGATGCAAGAAAACGGGCGATCCTGGAGTCCTTCAAAAATGGACTGATCGTATCCTGCCAGGTGCAGCATGACGATCCGATCTGTACGCCGGATATGCACGTTAAGATGGCGGAAGCCGCAGTGTGGGGCGGCGCTGTCGGCATTCGCGCCAATTCGCCGGAACAGATTCGTGACATAAAAAAGGCGGTCGATCTGCCTGTGATCGGCCTTTATAAGCAATGGAACAAGGGGACCGATGTGTTCATCACGCCGACGCTTGAAGCGGCGCGCGAGGTCTATGAAGCTGGTGCTGAGATCATCGCGCTTGACTGCACGGAGCAGATCACGACAGCCGGACGCCCCGCCTATGAGCTCCTTCCGATCGTGAAGCGGGAGTTTCCCGATGCCATGACGTTCGCGGACGTTTCTACATATGAAGAGGCGGCGCGTGCGGTAGAAATGGGCGCGGATATCGTTGGCCCCACGCTCTATGGCTATACTGAGGCGACGAAGCAGATCGAAGAACCGAACCTGCGTGAATTTGCACGTATGTGCCGCGACTTTGGCGATGAAGTGTATATGGTCATGGAGGGACACATCTATTCCCCGGAAGACGCGATCAAGTGTCTGTATCTCGGCGCGCATGCAGTTGTTGTCGGAAGCGCCATTACGCGACCGCATTTGACGACAAAGCGGTTTACAGATCTGATGGGCGGCTATCGCAACAACTGGCGTGACGCAGAAAGGAGCGCACACTAAAATGGCATTCAATGCCGAAGCGGCACAAAACGTAGAGGTGAGCGTCAAACTCCCGCCGGAGCTCGCACCCATGGGGCAGCTCCGCCTCATGGAGCGATATACTGAGACGCATAAAGCGGCGTCCGCACTCTCGAAAGAAGAGCGCGAGGTCGCGTGCCTTCGCGTCCTGTATCCTGCGCTACTTCGCTCGATCGAACCGCAGGATCTGATCGCGGGCCGATTGGATTTTCTCCCGATCGGGTTCGGCTGTGTGACGTCGGTTGGCGGCGTCGGACATTACTGCGTGTTTCATAAGCTGACCAAGTTTAAAGAGCAGCTCCCGCAGTCCGAGCATCCGCGCGTTGATGCCTTGTACGCATATTGGCTGGATCACGACCTCAAAACGAAATACTGTAAAGATGCGCTGAAGGATGACATCGTCGGCATGTTTATCGACTGTGATTACCCGCTCATCGCGACGGCGCGCCTTTCCGGTATGATGCTGGATTATCGCACGCTGATGAAACGCGGAATCGGCGGGCTGCGGAGCAGAATTACCGCGCTGCAAAAAGAGAAGGGCGACAATGCGTTTTACCGTGCATCGCTGGAATGCCTCGATCTGTTCGGGACCTGCTGTGACGCCCTGAAGGAAAAAGCACAGCGGGATCTGACGTCGGCCGATGCCGCAAGAGCCGCCGACCTCTGCCGTATGATCGACGCGCTTGACAAGATCAAGTCGGATGCGCCGGAGACCTTTTATGAGGCTTTGCAGTTGTTCTGGCTGTATGCGCTGCTTGCGGGCGTTATCAATTACGGACGTATGGACGATGTGCTGGGAACCTATCTCAAGCATGACCTCGATTCCGGCCTGCTCAACGAGGACGAGGCGTTCCGTTTGCTGCGATCGCTCTGGACGATGATCGAGAACCGGCGCACGACGGTCAACGGGCGGATCATTACGGGCGGTCGCGGAAGAAGGGATCCGGAAGCCGCAGACACGTTTACTCGTATCGCCATGAAGGTGGCGCAGTCTTGCCGCTACGTGGAGCCGCAGTTTACGCTGCGCATGGATCGGAATACACCGGAAGATATTTTTGACGCCGCTCTCGATACGATCGGGCAGGGCGCGACCTATCCGACGCTTTACAATGATGACGTCAACGTTCCCGCCGTTATGCATGCGATGCGGGTGGACGAGACGACCGCAGAGCAATACGTGCCGTTTGGATGCGGTGAGTTCGTCATTCAGGGGCAATCCACGGGAACACCGAATACCTGCATCAATCTGCTGAAACTTCTGCAGATCTCGCTGAATGGCGGCATCGACCCGATGGACGGCGTTGACAAGAGCGATGGCGTTTCGCTGCTTCCGGCAGAGGAACTTACAAGCTTCGACTCGCTCTATGCGCAGTACAAGCGCCTGCTTGACCACTATTTCGATCTTTCGATCGCTGCGCAGAAGCGCTCCTATGAGATTATGAACGAGGAAGTATCGTTCCTCTTTACGAGCATTCTCATGGACGATTGCCTGGGACGTGGCAAGGCGCTGCTCGACGGCGGTGTGCGGTATTTGGGCGGCACAAACGAAACCTATGGCAACATCAATGCGTCGGATTCGCTTGCGGCGATCCGTGAAGTCGTGTTCGAGAAAAAGCTGACCACACTTCCTGCACTGCGCGACGCTGCAAACGCAGATTTTGAAGGGCAGGAGTGGCTGAGACGGCAGCTTTGGGAAGCGCCGAAGTACGGAAACGATGATGAACGGGCAGACTCGCTTGCCAACGATCTGTTTCAGTTCGTTGCAAACGGGATCCGCGACCGCGGCATTGCGGCCGGGATGCAGTACTACCTCATCGTGATCAGCAATAACCAGCTGAATACGGAGTGGGGGAGACGCACAGCGGCGTCCTATGACGGACGACATAAAGGCCAGTTTATGAACCCGGCGAACAATCCGCAGGGCGGCGCAAATCACAGCGGGCCGACGGCCATGCTGAATTCGCTCGCAAAGTTCGATGCGGGACTCCACGGCGGCAGTGTACAGAATATCAAATTCACACCGGATTTCTTTAACAACCGGCGTGAAGTGATCAAGCAGATGTTCCGTGTGTACTTTGCACACGGCGGCTGCCACCTTATGGTGACCGTCGTAGATCACGGCGTGCTGGAGGATGCGGTGAAGCATCCCGAGAATTATCGGGATCTCATTGTGCGCGTGTCCGGATTCTCGGCAGTGTTTGTAAACCTTGAGCCGGATATCCAAAAGGAACTGATGAGCAGGGTGCTGTATGGCTGAGCAGAAGCTGATCGTGACGGAGATCGAGCGCAGTGCGATCCATGACGGCCCCGGGCTGCGTACTGTTGTTTTTCTGCAAGGCTGCCCGCTCTCGTGTTATTGGTGCTGTAATCCGGAAACGCAGGAGTTTCGCCCTGAAATCGGCATAGTGGCGGAACGTTGTCATGCCGACTGTTCTTCCTGTCGGGACGCCTGCCCCTCCGACGCCCTTTGCAAAACAGCGTCCGGCGTCATGCTGCCGCGAGCCGAACGCTGTCGGGAATGCGTGCCCCTGAAAGAGGGGAATCCTCCCTGTGTGTCCGCCTGTCCTTACGAAGCCGTACGCCTGTATGGAACAAGGGTTGATGTACGGGATGTGCTGGATGAAGTGGAGAGGGATATCGATTTCTATCGTCACGGAAACGGCGGAATGACCCTGAGCGGAGGAGAGGCCCTGGCTCAGGCAGACTTTGCTCTGGCCCTGTTGCGGGAAGCAAAAGAGCGTTGTATTCATTCCGCTTTGGAGACCTGCGGATTCGTGCCTGCGGAACGTCTGCTGGAAGCCTGTTCCCTGACGGATTATCTGCTTTTTGATGTGAAAATTGCGGATACTGCCAGACATGAGCATGCTACGGGGGTATCCAATGCCTGTATTCTGGAGAATCTGCGTCTGGTGCGGAAGCATTTTCCCCGGTTGCCCATTCGGGTGCGTACGCCTGTCATTCCCGGCGTCAACGCTGCAAGTGAAGATATTCAGGCGATCGGAGAATATCTGGCAGGACTCGGTGGAGTGAGCTGGGAACTGCTTCCGTATCATGCATTCGGAACGGTGAAATACGCGGGGCTCGGCCGGCCGTGTCGGAATTTTACCGTGCCGGACAGAGACTGCATGAAACGGCTTGAACACATGGCGGAAAATTTCGTCCGCGCGGC
>ENA-ORPK01002704-ORPK01002704.1-human-gut-metagenome-genome-assembly--contig:-NODE-2704-length-11874-cov-2.921736_pt1 | contig 11874 bp, 11 predicted proteins | sample MGYA00242139_ERZ509068 | MGnify/ENA primary metagenome ERZ509068 (study PRJEB26280, sample SAMEA2338687) | human gut metagenome | biome: human gut; feature: human-associated habitat; material: faeces... | reverse complement strand
CCCCTGGGCCGTTTGAAAGACCGATTATTACAGAAGTTTTTTCAACCGGAGTTCGAGCGATTGACAGTTGTATGACAATGGGCTGTGGACAGCGTTTAGGCTTGTTTGCAGGCTCTGGAGTTGGTAAAAGTACACTACTCGGGATGATTGCGAGAAACTCAGATGCAGACGTAAACGTAGTTGCGCTAATCGGAGAACGTGGTCGTGAAGTAAAAGAATTTGTAGAAGATGCTTTGGGCGAAAAAGGGATGGCAAAATCTGTTCTTGTTTGTTCAACAGGCGACCAACCACCATTGATTAGACAAAAAGCTCTACTCACAGCAACTGCAGTATGCGAATATTTTAGAGATCAAGGGAAAAAAGTTTTCTTAATGACTGATACAGTAACTCGTTGTGCAATGGCAGGGCGTGAAGTTGGTTTGTCACTAGGAGAACCTCCGACAATGAAAGGTTATCCGCCATCAATTTTCTCTTGGTTGCAAAAAGTTTTGGAAAGAGCCGGAAACAGCCCAAAAGGATCTGTAACAGCTCTTTATACAGTATTAATGGAAGGTGATGACATTTCAGATCCGATTGTAGATATTGTGCGTGGTATCGTTGACGGTCACATTTTTTTGTCAAGAAAAGTTGCTGAAATGAATCATTACCCGGCAATTGATGTACTCGGAAGTATCTCAAGGTTGATGTCATCTATCGTTACGCCTGAACACAAAGAAGCTGCGGGCAAAATGCGTACAATTATGGCTCTTTATAGAGAAAACAAAGACCTTATCGACGTTGGAATGTATCAACCCGGCACAAACCCTAGACTTGATACAGCAATTGAAATGATGCCTAAAATTAACGCATTTTTACAACAAAGAACCTCTGATATTGTAAGCATGGATACAACTATTCAAACTCTCGTCGATATGATGAGAGGGGTTGAAATATAAATTTAGATACAAAAATACTCACTCTTCCAACACATGGCATTGAATACGATTATTAATGTTATTAGTAGTAATAGTTTTTTTAATTTTTATCAAGTCCAACCCTCTCTAGCTCTCTCCCTTGGAGAGAGGAGAAGTTTAAATATATTTATACAAATTCTAAAATTTTGGATACATAAGTTTTTATACAAAAAATAAGGTGGAGACACTTACGTTTTCTCCACCTTATTTATTTTTACCAATTTAATCTGTAATATTCAAATAATCACATATACTTTCTTTATCAGCATTGACTGCTTTTTCTCCAGAGCGTTTATTATATTGTATACCAAGCAGTTTTAGCTCTCCATTACTATAATCTTGCCTTCCTATTTCCATTTGGGTTTCATCATTATATACACTTAGAAGAACATGGTTGTTTCTAGATCTTATTTCTGCAATTCCATCTTTGCCACCATCAATAAACAAATCTTTTTTACATAATTCAACAGTTTCTCCATTGTCACGATATGTGACTTGATAAGCTTTTTTGCCACCACGAGTACATACTACTTTGTCTATATTTTTACCATCTTTAGAATAATAAGTCATTGTTGTTTCTGTATTTTTAGCTCCTTTACCAAGTTTTTGTTCTATTATAAAAAGTCCATGTTTTTCACTTCTTTGTCCCGATATTTGAGCAAATTTTGTACGCTGATGAGCAAATCTTTTAACCAAACCATCATATTTCTTAACTGTAGTTCTATATAATTCTTCACCTTCTCCATACAATTTATCAATTATAGCTTGTTTGTATTTCTCTATGAAAGCTTTTTCTTCAGCTTTTACCCTTGCCTCTAACTCAGCTTTTGTATTGGTTTCTGTTTTTGGATTTGTCTTCGGTTCTGCCTCTAATTCAGGCTTCAACCCTGATGTTTCATTTAAAGGCTTTTCATTAATGACTTCAGACTTTGGAGTAGCAACCACGCCATTTTCGACACCATCAACCAGTGCATCACTAGCCTTACTTCCAACTGGTTCAGTACCTTCACTCAATGGCTTACTTACAGAACCTGCGCTTTCACTTGCATTTTGAGCACCATCTTTTACAGCTTTTTCTGCACCACCTAAAAATTCTTGAATACCTTTACCAAGTTTTCCTTTGTAACCGGCAATACCTAGTCCGACTACAGCTGCCAATGCTGTTGCACCTATCATATATTTTGCCGCGTTTGATTTTTCTTCATCAACTTCGGGTTTTGAAGTAAAACTTTGTTGCGATTTCAAACTTGCTTTTGGAGTTTGTTGAAGTCCAACTGAATAATTGCTTACTGCATCTATTGCCATTTCTACACCTTTCTAATATTTGAACCTTCATATTTATTAAAACACAAGGCGTTAAAAATTTGCTATAGTGCCCCGCCCAGCATAGCATAGCATAGCATAGAGGCATTATATCAGGGTTTGAGCTGTTTTTAAACCCATCTTTACATTTCGTAATACTATCAGATTTTATTATATTTTTACATGTTTTTCCTTTATGTTATCATTATTTTGAAAGGAATTAAAAAAAATGATTATACCTAATAATTTTGCCCCAGCAATGCTTATAACTTTATTTGCCGGTTTATCTACTGCAATCGGCGGAGGTATTGCGTTTATTGTAAAAAAAGATAATTTAAAAGCTTTGTCAGTCGGTTTGGGATTTTCTGCCGGCGTAATGGTTTTCGTATCATTTATGGATATGTTGCCGGAAGCCGGAAAACTTTTGGCTCAACACTTTCCGACAACTCACGAATGGTTAACCCTTGCCGGTTTTATTGCAGGTTTAGTTGTTGCAATCTTGATTGACTACTTTTTACCTGACCATATCGATACAGAAGATGTTCTTCACCCTGACGGCCCCGCTCACAGAAATTATAGAATTAAAAGAGCCGGAATTTTTACAGCAATCGCAATTTGTGTACACAACTTTCCGGAAGGCATGGCTACATTTTTTACTACAACACAAAATATTACGCTTGGTCTTTCTGTTGGCTTAGCAATTGCAATCCACAACATTCCCGAAGGTATCGCAGTAGCTTTACCAATGTACCACGTAACAGGCAAAAAACGCTATGCTATGTTATATGCAGCACTTTCTGGAATTACAGAACCTATCGGAGCATTGGTCGGAATGTTTATTTTCGGCTTATTCCTGCCACAAGTTCTAATAGGAGCGCTAATGGCTGCTGTTGCAGGTATTATGATTTATATTTCATTTGATACTTTACTTCCATTGGCAAAAGAATACGGAGATTGGCACCAATCAATCGTCGGAATTATCTCCGGAATCCTTGTAATTTGGGTTAGTTTAATTCTAATCGGTGGTTAATTAAAAAAGTTAGGATACACAATGAATTTATCAAATCTATTCGACTTAGGTAGAAATTTATATGCATTACCGGCATACAATGATAGAAGCGGACTCGCTCCTATGCCTTTGAGATACTTTTTTGAGCTAACTTACCGATGTAACCTAAACTGTCCATACTGCTACGTTGGAGATGACAGAAAAAAAGATGAATTAACCACTGACGAATGGTTCAAAATAATAGACCAAATACCTTGGTATTCTTTTGTCACTCTTGTTGGAGGAGAACCACTTATCAGAAAAGATTTTATCGACATTTTGATGCGCACATCTAAAAAAACGTTCGGCAAATTGAATGTTGTTTCAAACGGGATTTTAATCAACGATGAGATTATTGACGCTTTTATAAAAAGTAAAATGATGCTTTTGTCGGTTTCGCTTGACGGCTACGGGGAAAACCATAATATTAACCGAAACAAAAGCGGAATTTGGGATAAAATAATGGACAACTTTGACAACATGAATTCTCGAAAAAAACGTCCGATGGTTGACATTAAAACAATTGTACTTGAAAACAATCTTGATGATTTGGTAAAACTTTACAAAATGTGTGATGAAAAGAAATTTAACTTTCTTTCAATTTCTTTTTTGCGTAACAACAATTTAAAACAAAATTCAGTACTATTTGACAGTTTTGTCCCGGAATTTAATGCAAATTATCCTATCGAAAAATATTTTGATATGGAGCATTTCAAAGAGGTTTATAAAGAACTTGAGAGCTTGAGTAAAAAATCTAACGTGAAAATCAGATTTTCCCCTAAGTTTGAATATGCAAAAAATCCACTCGAAAAGATTGAAGAATTCTTTAACACTCCGGCAGATAAACCTGTTAGCGAAATTTACAAGCCTTGTATGTACCCTTATTCAAACATGATGATTAATCCACAAGGCGATGTTTATCCATGCTTATCACAAAAAATCGGCAACGTTAAAGACATGTCAATAAAAGAAGTATTTAATCTTCCGCATTACAGATGTTTTCGCAAAAACTTGCGTGTGGCAAAGGTTTTCGGAGCCTGCCAAATGTGTTGTGAATTGTGCGTAAAATAACATTTAAATGCTCAATTCTTATTAAGAACTAAACATCGTAAATACTTTTTCTACGTTCTTACTAATCAAGTTTTTAACCGTATCATATTCTGTTGTTAACGCAGACAATTCTGTATCAATGTTTTTCATCTTAAGTTCAAGAGATTCCTCTTTATAGTTCAATTTTGATTTTTTAACATTGTATTCAGCCTCAGCCTGAGCAATTGCATCATCATCAGTAACTTCTGCAATATGACCGCTTGCAGTATAATGACCTTGATAGAAGTAACCATCAGTGTTCAGAGATGAAATAAACAATTGACCATTTTTCAAAGCATTGTTCAAATATGTTGGATCTTTCACCATTTCTTGAATATTTTTATCAGAACAAGCACCATTCATACAAATTTGGTTATACAACATGTTATAAAAATCAGCATTCAAACTAGACTGTTCTGTCATTGCATTATCGTTTTTAAGAACAAAATAATAGGTCAAATCATCTGTTACATATTTACTGCCCTTGACAGATGTTTTATCAACATTATATCCTGCATCATAACCATCTAATGCAATAGTAAAATTCGTTAAGAATGATTTAAGCATATTCGTCAAACTTACTGAAGAAACATTCTTATTAGATTTTGCAATAACGTTAGTATTATCAGCAGAATTTATCGCACTTGAAACAGCTGCGTAATTAGTGTTACCCTTAGTATCCTGAGCATAGTTTGCATTCAATTGCAACTTAGAAAACTCATAAGCTTGCTGTAATGCACTTTGAGAAGCGGCATCAACATTCAAGCCTTTTACATTAGTATTTTCACCTAAACCGAAACTTTCTGCCATTTTAGCAAGAACTTTTTCAGCAATAGCAGACATACCTGTAGCATCCATCATGCCTGTCATTTCATATTTTCCAGACAACAAGTCACCAAGAGTTAATTTTTCTATTTCAGCTTTTGACAAAGGATTGCCGGATTTTGTTATAATAAGTTTATCCTTGGTACCTCCGCTTGCACTGTCTTTATCGATATCTGATGGAGATACGGTTGTACAGAATTTCGCATTAAATTCATCATCAGTAACCTTACCATTATTATCAGCATCCGCAAATAGAGAAGCTAAATTTAAAGCATAAATAGAATTACCATCAGCATCTTTTGCATTCTTCATATACGTAATGAATGTGTTAGTTGTCATTGCATTGGTCAAAGTTTTATCAATAATCTCTCCACCAACACCTGATTTTGTATATCCGGAAGTTCCGAGGTTAAAGATTGATTCTATGGTTGAAACATCCGCAACATTTTGAACACCTAATTGGTACAAGAATGCGTTACGAGAACCATCATCTGTAGCTCCAGACATTTTATAACCGGTAATTTTTGTCGGATCCGCAGGATCTGTGACTTCTTGAAAGCCACCAGAAACAAGCAATTGTCTTTTTGTGCCGTCTGCATTTTTGGCAACTGGATCTCCGTTTGCATCAATAATACCGGCATCCAGAGCAGCTTGGAACATACTGTCACTCAAAACAATTCTTCCTCGTGTATCTGTAACCAAATATGGATCATACTCGTTAAGTGCAGATGGAGTCATCATTAATCCATAAGACAAATTGTAAATATCCCCAGTACCGTCACAGTTGTTATCCGCATCCCAAACAAGCTTAGTCGCACTCAAAGAATTCTGATATTCTTGAGCAGCCGCTTGCTGATCACGGGTAACAGAAAGTTTTTGCTGTGCAATTTGCATTGATTCAAATTCACAGTTCATCTTTCTTGATGTTATGGCTAAAAATCTCGCTTGTGAAGCCGCCAATCCCATTGTAGTAACGTTTTCCTTTCAATTTGTCTTAGTAACTTACATGTCTATTACTCGTATTAACGGCATTTTTAGTTCAAAACTTTAAAAATACCCAACGAGATGTTACGAATTTGTAACATTATGTTTTACAGTCAAATCAACTCTCCATCATCGGGAAGAGGATTTGCCTCTATTTCAAATCAATCAACAAGTCATAAATTTTATCAATCTTGTCTTTTATCTCTGAAAACTGCTCTTTTAAATCAATAAAACTATTCATTGTTACAAATTTTTCTTCTATCTCATCAATAATTTCTCTATGCTTCTTTTCCAATTGCTCTGGAGTAACAAAAATTTTCTGCTGAACAAAAAACATCAAAACAACTATTATTATCGGAGAATATTCAATAAAATTTTCCATTTCAACTCCTTTCAAAACTTTCCAATTTACAAAGTTATCGGCCAATAAAAATCTACTAAATACGACGCTGCATCCATCGGGTGTGACAAAAATTTTAACTCCTTAGACTGCTTAATTTGGCTATATGTCGGAATATCAATTTTTGATGATCCTTCTTTGTATTTTAAGTTATAAATATTATAGAGCAATTTTTCACATTTCGGATCGACAAAAAGACAAACTTCCCCATCTGCACTTTTTACCTTTGAATTAAATGCCATAATTCTATTCTTTATTGGCGGATTGAAAGCTTTTATTCTGATTTCCACATCATAGCCATATTGCAAAAGTTTTTTCTTAATTATTACATAATTGGTATATTCACTTGTGCAACTTCTGTTATCGCCAGAAGCATCGCCGTTTACAATAACTTTAGCTTTGTGGTTTGGATAACGGCGATAAAACTCATCACACGCTTTTGAAGTCGTTGTATTTTCCATCGCAATTTCGTCAAAATAAAACACCTTGTCATCTGTCTTATGCGCAAACACCCAACACATCGGATCAACGTTAAAATCACACGAAATATGTAAATCCATATCCGGCTGATAGGTTATGTTTTTGACATTTTTATCAGTGAAATCTTTTATAACCAAACCTTTGTTATATTCCCCATTTTCAGCTAACACAAAAATTTTATAATACTGTTCGTCATAAATTTTCTTCAATTCATCACAAAAACCATCAGGCAAATAGACGTTCTGAGACGTTGGAGCAGAAATCAAACGATAATTTGGAGCACTGTTTTCAACAAATGTTTTGTATACCCAACCTCTATGCATCTCCGGATTTGTATGTCCAAATATTCTATACGTAAAATTTTTCCACTCTTTTTTTGTTCGCTGACGCATACGCCCCAAAAGCATTTTAAACGTATCATAAGGAATATCAGACATTTCTTCTATCTCAACAAAACCCAAGTTCAAAGACTTCAACTTATTTGGTTCATCAAAATGTCTAAAAAGAATTTCTGACCCGTTTTTGAATATAAGTTTCTGCAAAGAGGAGGACCACTCATAATCTCGTCCTTCTACCAAACCAAAGTTCTCAAGATGCTCAAAATATGTCTGCAAAGTAGTATCTCTAACCAAAGTGTATGTTTGAGCACCAACCAACCCTCGGATGCCCGCAAATTTTATAGCCAACAAAATTCCAAGCAACGAACCTGCAAAAGTTTTTCCTGACCCATAACCTCCCTGATATACTGCTACGTCAAGAGAATAATCGTGCGGAATTTCTAAAAAATCCCGCTGTGCTTTTAGCAATTTATATAACATAAAACTCTCCACTAATTCTATTTTTTTATTGGAACATGATTTCCGTTAATTGTAACCCATTTAAAGTTTTCAGAACTTATATTATTTTGAGCAAGTCTTTTATCAATCTCTTTTTCATAAACCCTAAATAAGTCAGACGGCATTTCTCCTATTTCTTTTCGACTTATTCTTTTTTCTGAAATTTTATCAATGAATACTGGGTGAGTTTTCTTATAATAATTTACTGGCACTGCATTATTACAATCACCCATACGATTAATACTGTGTGCTTGAATTGAACCAAATGGAGTTTTAGACATGAATTGATTTTGCGTACTTGGCGTGATATATGTTTCACCAACATTGGCTCTGAGTTTTGAAACAGGATCATGTGCATCTCGATAGTTAAGAATTTGACCATCAGAAATTTTTGACATATCAATGTGCTTTTTACTTATTCCATAAGCATTAAATGTTATAATTTTAAACCCTTTTTCAATCCCAACTTTTGTTGCTTCCGTTCCACCTTCAGAATGTCCAATTAATATTGTATTTTCAAGCTTTAAACCATGAGTTCGTTGCATTTTTGTTGCAAACTTTTCAGCTTTGCGAATTTGCTTATTATCTCCAGTTATAGCCATCTGAATATTCGCCACATGATCTTTATAATTCCATTTATCAGTTCCAACAAAACATAATGCATATTCTCCATCTTTTTCATACAAAATCCCTTTAAAATTTGTACCTTTGTCATATTCTCCATCAACTTTTGTCCAGCCATTTGATGTAACAGATCCATTTTTCATTTTAACCATTTTATTGGCTTCTGAACACAAAATTTTATAAGCATTTGCGTTAATTTTTCTCTCCATCTTTACTTCCTTTCTTTGCATTAAAACAAAAACCGCTTTTATTAAGCGGTTTTAATTAAATATACTTCTTTACTATTCATAATTACTTTTTCAAATCAACATCTATTAAATAAATATCTCGATAAGCATTCGCCCCAACAGAAATCTCAATATTATCATGTTTCTGATATCCTAAATAAACAGAAAACATAATACTTTCTTCATTCATCCCGTCATAAAAAGGGATTGGTTTCACCGATAATATTACATCCTTTACAATACTATCAAAATAATCATTTTGATAAATAGAATGCTTCATATCAGCAATATCGCCATCTTTAGACACCACGAAATAATAACTTGCTCCCCAACCTCTACGATGGTATTTGTTTTTCATTTTTGCTTTAAACGCTTTTTTTAGCAACTCAGCGTAATCTTCACAATACCCCCAATGTATTGGAGAGTTTTCCTTGGTTACTGAAATCCCCATACCACGTGGAGGAAGTTCTTCTGCAAATACAGTTAATGGGAACAACAAGAATAGTAATAAAATAATTAGTTTCTTCATTCTTTAATTCTACCAAAAATTAGCCATTTGTATATAATACTTTTGACTATTTTTTATTTATCATCCAACAAAAAATTGTTAGCATTTTCAATCCCGTACTGTTCCAGTGCGAATTTAAAACATTCCAACCAGTCTATTTCTTGTTCAATTTCTGGGACTTGAGCGAAAGATTTCATAACCTCAAACAGCTCTTTTAACCTTAATTTTCGTTCAAATGTCGCCTTTCTGTCACCATAACGGTATATGTAATTTGCATTGCGAACTTCATCATCAATTTCTAAAAAACTGGTCAATCACCGGAGCTTTTTCCGCAGAGGCGATCCTGACATCAGGCATAATTTCCGCCGTTTTTTCAACCATCGGAACAATTATTTTTCGATTTATAGCATCCAAAAACATATTCAATCGAGCCTCTTGCCCACTCACAGAATAATTCAATTCAGTCGCTGTACGCTCTGCAGATTGAATATTCCCTGCCATATTTTTGAAAATCCCAGTTGCACTTTCAATTGTAGATTTAAAATAATTCAAAAAATCCCATCCAACCATAGCTTTATCAAAAGATAATGGAGAAGGTGCAGTCGGCATCAGTGCAGAATCATATTCAATAATTTTCCCTGGCTTTACATCCTGCTGACCTTTAAAGCATCCTTTTGGAGCTAAATACGGAGGATTCATCATCAATGCAAGTGCATCAATCTGCTTATTCAAAATCGTTGATGCAATATTATTCAAAATAAGCGCAACACGTAATGGAGAAATTCCCCTGCCTGTCTGCGGAGATTCAATAATATTTGCATGGATAAACGGATTTATTACAAACGGATTACTTTCAAAACGTATAATCTCGTGCCTTCCGGCAACAACTGCCAATCGATTTTTAAACAACGTTCCATCCGGCAATTCTAGATCTCCCCAAAACTCCAAAACTTCAACCTTTTTACCCTCAAAAGCTTTATCATCGTTGCTCCTATTTTTTCTTCCAGCTACCAAACTTTTCAAAGCTTCTAACTTTTTATCATCTAACATATTATTGGCTTTATCAGAAAAAATTTCATCTATAGACAAATAAGTTCTGTAAATCTTGGCACACTTATCCCAGTTATCGCAGTTAAATTTATCAAAAACAAAATCTTCCGCCTTTATATGTTTAACTCTTGCATTATCATAAATCACTTTTTCATCAAGCACAAAGTTTTTTTTATCTCCTGAAAGCAGCTGTTCTTCAAACGTCTGTGCCCTTCTTACAGATTTCACTTTAGTTTCCCATCCAACAAAAAGCGTACTTTCCCCAGTCTCAATAATTCCATCAATAATTTTCTCCATCTCATTTTCAAGATTCATTTGTTCAAAAGTATTTACAAGCATCGCTTTTTGGCTATTGGCAAAACTTTGAGTCTGTGGAGTTGTTCCAGAAACATCAAACATCGCATCCGGATGCGAATATAGGTTTTCACTTATATGAGATTTCAAAGTCTGCGCAAGTTCATAAATATCAGGTAACTCAACTTTGTTATCCCAGCCATTCAATTTAGGAATATCTGAATTATAAATCGCATCCCTGACTAATTTTATATCCGTAAGTTGCGAACTTCGCTCAAAATTAAATCTATCAAATTTTTCAGTAATACTTGCTACCAAAAACTTTTCGTCGTTTTCACTAAGTTTTTGCACCAAATCATCTGTTTCTATATGCATAATCATATCCTTTCTTTAAATATTGAATACACCTCAATATCCTGCAATTTTCCACCTCGCAGAGTTTCTTTCTTCAACAGTGCCTCTTTTTCAAATCCTGCAAAGCGCAACAAATTTTTAACCCTAAAATTTTCAGGATACACAAGCGCTTTAATTTTTTCAAACTCATATTTTTTAAAAACATGGTTGAAAAATAAACAAGCGCACATCTTTGTATAATTTCCCCAAAAACGTTTATCAAAACAAGTTGTCAGCTCCGCACTGTGCAACTTTTTATCATTTCCAATCAAATTGTCCAAATACACAAATCCACTGACAACATCGTCTTCCGTTATTGCCCAAAAATAAGGATTTGTTCTAATTATCAAATTTTCAAGATATTTTCTCTGGACAATTTTGTCAGATGCAAAATCATCTTCCAAAAATTTTGAATATTTTCTATACAAAACTAGAATCTGCTCAAAATAAGCAGGTTTTCCCCAAGGACTAACAAACTTAATCATCTAAAATTCCGCCTTTTCAAACTTTATATAGACGTTATCTGCAGTAAATGCATTAAGATCTCCTTTCAACATCTTTTCTCTAACGTTATTTTGCAATCCAATCAATGCTTCTGCCTGAACTCCATTAATAAAAGTTTCACATCCTGTATCACGGTTAAAGCAACGATAAGTTGCCTTTTTGGAAAAAATCTCATCTTTTGACAAAAGTTTTATATCTGTATAAACTTTTACAGGAACTTTCTCTTTCGATTTTTTCAAATCCGCCATAAATTCTTTCTCTATTTTCATCTTTATCAAATCATCTAAAGAAGCATTACTCAATAGCAATGCTTCTGCTTCATTGTTTTTCATATTTTTCTCCTTCTATACTAAATCT
>ENA-ORPK01002697-ORPK01002697.1-human-gut-metagenome-genome-assembly--contig:-NODE-2697-length-11895-cov-17.869595_pt1 | contig 11895 bp, 9 predicted proteins | sample MGYA00242139_ERZ509068 | MGnify/ENA primary metagenome ERZ509068 (study PRJEB26280, sample SAMEA2338687) | human gut metagenome | biome: human gut; feature: human-associated habitat; material: faeces... | reverse complement strand
GCTCCGGTTTTGCTCATGGCAATGTGAAGGCTAAAACGGGCACGGTGACAGGTGTCATTGGTCTTGCCGGTTACTGCAAGGCGGCAAATGGCCACGATCTTTGCTTCTCGATTCTCAATAATGGTATTATGCATAGCAATAATGCACGCTCTTTTGCAGACAAGGTGTGTGAGTTGCTTTGCCAACCGTAAAGACTTGATATATGGAAGAAATACGTAAATTTGTGGATGAAATGATGGTGTGGGCTGGTGTTTCGGGCGATTCCGTACCCGTTCTCCGCCATTTGTTGCTTACAGTTACCGCTATTCTGCTGGCAATTATAAGCGATTTCCTTTGCCGTAAGATTCTCGTGCCGCTTATCTCCAAGATTACGGAGAAGACGGAGGCTTCCTGGGATGATGTGCTTTTCAATAAGAAGGTACTCAACTCGGCTTGCCATATTGTGCCGGCTGTCGTCATCTGGTCGCTCATGCCACTCATCTATCTGGAATATCCGATTTTCAAGGAAATCCTCGAAAGGGCTACGGGCATCTATATCGTGGTGATGTCTGTGAGAACCGTCCTGGTTTTCATCGGGTCTTTCAAAGGACTGGAAGATGCCAAGGATCGCCGGTCCTCTGCTCAACAGTATTTTCATACTTTCTGTGGCGTGCTCAGGGTTCTCATGCTCTTTGTAGCAGGTGTCGTGGTGGTGGCCATCCTGTTGGGCAAGAGTCCGCTTACCTTGTTTGCTGGATTGGGTGCCACTTCTGCAGTCCTCATGCTGGTTTTCAAGGATACGATTACGGGTTTGGCTTCTGGTGTCCGTCTTACGAGCAACGATATGCTCCATAAGGGCGACTGGATTACGGTGAAGTCGGTGGATGCCAACGGTATCGTGGAGGAAATGTCGCTCACTACTGTCAAGGTGCGCAACTTCGATAATACCATCGTCACCATTTCTCCTACCACCTTGGTGAATGGTTCTTTCCAAAACTGGATTGGTATGCAGAATAGTGGAGGACGACGGGTGAAACGCCTGGTTTACTTCGATTTCCGCAGCATCCGACTGGTAGATGACTTGCTGAAACAGAAGTTGATTTCTAAGCATTTTGCAACTGAAGATTCCTTCAAACTGAAAGAATCTCTCCAGAAGGCTTTGGAGAAAGACAGACAGGAAGGCAAGGATATAGAAGACCTGAAGAATCCGGCAGCTCTTGCCCCAACCAATCTGCAACTCTACCGTAAGTTTATGGAGAAATATCTGCGCCAGCGTCCGGAAATCAATACGGAACTCACACTGATGGTGCGCCATTTGGAAGCCACGCAGTGCGGACTCCCGATTGAGTTTTATTTCTTCATCAAGGATAAGGTTTGGGTCAACTATGAGCATATTCTTGCTGACATCATGGAGCATGCCTATGCGCTTGCCAATGAGTTCGAACTGAAGATTTATGAGCAATATCCGGAACAGTAATGTTTTAAAGGTAAAAAGGTAAAAAAGTAAAAAGTAAAAAGGCAGGGATGGAATTTGCTAATACTATAATTTCTTGGTTTCGTGAAAACGGCAGGGCGTTGCCTTGGCGAGAGACTCGTGATCCTTATGCCATCTGGCTGAGTGAGATTATCCTGCAGCAAACCCGCATTGCCCAGGGGTGGGAGTATTGGGAGCGGTTTATGGCTCAATATCCCACTGTGGAGGATTTGGCGGCTGCCCATGAGGATGAAGTCCTGAAACTTTGGCAGGGATTGGGTTATTATTCCCGTGCCCGGAATCTCCATACGGCAGCTAAGCAGATTGTGGCACTCGGTCATTTTCCTGATACGCTTGAAGGCATCAAACAACTGAAGGGTGTGGGAGATTATACGGCAGCTGCTATCGGTTCCTTTGCTTTCGATATTCCGGCTGCTGTGGTGGACGGTAATGTCTATCGTGTCCTTGCCCGGTATTTTGGCATTGATACTCCCATCAATTCCACGCAGGGCAAAAAGGAGTTTGCAGCCTTGGCGCAGTCTCTGTTGCCTTCATCAAAGGCTTCCGATTCTCTCTCGTCTTTCTCTCCGGCTTCCGATTTTCAATCGTCTTTATCTCTGGTTGCAGCCTATAATCAGGCGATGATGGATTTTGGTGCAATTCAGTGCACCCCTCAGTCTCCGAAATGTCTGCTCTGCCCACTTGCTGAAACCTGCGAGGCGATGCGAACCAATCGGGTAGCCGAACTGCCTGTCAAGCAAAAGACCATGAAGGTGAAGACCCGTCATCTTTCCTATATATATATAAGGTGTAAGGGTGAGACTGCCATTCATCGTAGGGGAGAGGGAGATATTTGGCAAGGATTATGGGAACCTTTCAATGCTTCAGATATCGCTGAAGCCTGTGCCTCTCCTTCTTCCGCACAGGCATCTCTGTCTTCCACAAAGTTTTCGACTTCTCTCACGAAGCTTTCTTCTTTCAAGAAAGAACTTGCAGCAGACCTTCACTTGTCAAACGTAGATGCCCTGCAGCTGCTGGCTCAGGATGTGAAGCATGTCTTGACCCATCGCATTCTTTTTGCTGACTTTTACCTGTTGGAAACCGAAGCACGTCCCCAGCTTCCCGATGATTATATCTGGATCAAGGAGGAGGAAATAGAAGACTATGGTATTCCAAGACTGATAGAACTGATGTTAGAAAAGATCTCTTGTAAATAAAATCCCACAGATTTCACAGATTTTTCTTCGTGGTGTTTTTTGTCCCACAGATTTCACAGATTAACACAGATCTTTATGAGATTAAAAATCTGCGTCATCAGCGAAATCTGCGTGAGAAAACCCTCACCCGAAAAATCTGTGTACATCTGTGAAATCTGTGGGACATATTCCACTCTCAGGGGGTATCTGTACCGACCGAATAGGTCGCTTCCGCGTAAATCCGTGAGTAATCGCCTCAGCAGGACCCCTCCGACTAAATTCCTTGCCATCCGATGAATAAAAAAAATATGTAAATCCGTGGGACTTTTAGATCGTATAGGATGTTCCAATCAAAGTTTACGCATAAAATATGTTAAAAAGAATAGAGAATCAAAATAAAATCCTTATATTTGTAGCTATAATAAGAACGTTTAGTGCCTATTGGTCATCCTCGCACTATAATTACTAACTAACTTGCTCTTGGGGATGGAGCGAGTATAATGCTTAAGATCCTATGAAGAATAAAAGTATTTTAGTTTCATTACTTTCCATGGCAGTGATGTTTTTCGCAGCATGTGGAGATAGTTCAAATGATCCAGTAGATCCAAACCCAGGAGGTGGAAATGAAGGTGGCGGTACCGAAACAATCGTTACTGCAGCCCAGGCTAAACAGAGTTTGGACAGAACCTCTCAGGAATTGTTGTCTAAAATCAGTGCCAATGAGTTTGAGGAATACAAACAGATGTTGGATGTAGATGTCAGCGATAAGGCAGGCGTTATCCAAGACTGGTTTGAGGCTTGTGTCGAAGCTTGCGAGATTAAAGCCAACCCCGATAATCATCTTTGGAATGCCGCTAATTTCGTGGGCGAGTTTGAACTCCAGCAGGGTACTTGGGTACAGACCAAGAAAGGTGGCGACCATCTCAGCTTCATCTATCATGATGCTCAGCAGAAGAAATGTGTCATTACGCTGAAGGCAAGTGCTGAGGCTACAGAGATTCATCACTCTGTTTTTGATGATGAAGATTGGGAATGGACTGGTAGTCAGGAAATCGTAACAAGGTATGAAAACCGCTTCATGCTCCCTAAGCAGATTGATATTACTGCTACTCGTGAGGGCAAAAATATGGGTACAGTTTCTGTTACTTCTCAGGTGAAGACCGGTAAGGAAGTGGATTTGTCTAAGGATGAAGTGGATGTAACTTCTGTCGTTACCATCGGTGCTTTCAAGGCGGAAGTGAAGAAGGCTGTTTATAAGGCTGGCAAGACTGCTGAGGCTAAGGTTGTATTCAGCAAGAATGGTGAGGAACTCATCACGCTGGAAGGCAACGGCAATGGTAATATTACTCCAAGCGGTGAGAAATCTGAATTCGGTCAGATCAATATCACCATGAATATCTTGGGCAAGGCGAAGATTGTCTGCAAGATCCTGGATGGTACCTTGTTCTATAATAATTTGGATAAGGCTGATAGCAATTATAATAATGAGAGCACATTTAAGCTGTTTATAGAGAATGCTAACAAGCAGATGGATGCAAAGCTCTATCTGGATGGTGCTTCTTCTCCTGCTGCTAAAATCTATCTGGCTCCATACTTGGATGAGGAGTATGGTAACTACAAGTACTGGGATTATGAATACTGGTTGGAGTTCACCGATGGTTCTAAGTATTCTTATGAGGATTACTTTGATGAGCAGAATTTCAAGACAGTTTCAGACAAGATCCAGAGCCTCATTGATGATTTCAAGAATTTGTTCGACTTCGATGAAGTAGATGATGAAGTTCATCCCGTCATTCCAAAAAAGTAATTCCTGTATAAATACAGGCAAATCATCATTGTTTTAGATAAACAATCAAAGACAAATAGTGAATAGAAAGATATTCTTCTTATTCCTTTTGGGAATATTAAGTGCAGAGAAAAGCGTGTCGGCAATAGTTGCCGACACGCTTCATCATTATCAGCTCCAGGGAGTTGAAATCACCGGAAAGAAAGTGCGTTCTTCGCTCAAAGAGATAGAGGGTGCTAACGTCATCAATATGAGTCTGATGGACGATATGCCCCGTATTCTCGGCAATGCGGACCCTATGCACTATGCCCAACTGTTGCCTTGCGTGCAGACCAATTCTGAATATGATGCCGGACTGCATATCCAGGGATGCGACAATTCTCACAATTTCGTTTCAATCGGTGGGGCTCCTGTCTATAATGCTGCCCATCTGTTAGGTTTCTTCTCCGTCTTCAATGCCGGACATTTCAATGACATGAGTCTGCGCAAGTCTTCTTCTTCAGCCGACTTCCCCAATCGTCTCGGTGGAAGCTTGGATCTGCGTACACCTACTTGGATCTTGGGCGAGGATAGTATGCAGATGAAAGCCGTCCATGGTGAAATTTCTGTCGGCCCGATGTCCTCTCAGGGCACACTCAAGTTGCCCGTAGGCAAGCGCTCCCTGCTCTTGCTATCGGCACGTGCAGCCTACCTCAACCTGCTCTATTCCAAATGGCTCGAAGTGGAGGAAGATAGGGTCAACTATGATTTCTCTGACTACAATTTTTCTTTCATCACCCAACTCAATGCCCATCATGTACTGAAATGGGAGGCTTATTGGGGATATGATCGTGTGAAACTCACCCAGGCTGACTATGGATTGAGTGCCAAACTGAGGTGGAACAATACGATGGCTGCACTGCATTGGTATTCGAAATGGGGAAATGTGAGTTCCGAACAGATGCTGTATTACTCCCGTTACGCCAATCGGATAGGAGTTGACGAACTTTCTTTTGATGTGGGCTTGCGTTCTTGGATCTATGATATAGGCTATAAGGGGGATGTGAAATGGGGAAATCTGAAAGGAGGTTTGGAAGTAATCAGACATGATTTCCAACCGCAGAAGATCTCTCTGGAGGGAGAGTTTGCCAATGATATTCCTGCTCAACCTACCCAGTCTTCCGTGGAGTCGAGTGCTTATGCTCTCTATCGTCAACCGTTAGCGGCAAATCTCTCTTGCGAACTGGGTCTGCGGGCGAGTCTTTATCATCATCAGACCCGTTATTATGGTTTGTCACCTAACTTCAAGCTCCTTTGGAATCCTACTTCCCAAAGTAAGTTGAGCCTGCATGTAGGCATTCATCGCCAATATCTGTTCCAGACTGGGTTCTCCTCGTCCGGATTGCCATCCGAGTTTTGGTTTTCTGCCGATAGTCTGCGCCGTCCCCAGTATTCCTACAATGCCTCTTTGCAGGGCGAGTTCTGGCTTTTCGGCAAAGAATACCGCCTGAGTACGGAAATCTATTTCAAGTCGCTGAAACATCAGATAGAAAATACGGGCAATGTCTTTGACATCGTCTATTCCTCCTATTCCCTGGACGGTTCGTTGCTCTATGGCAAAGGTTGCAACTATGGTTTCAATCTGCTGCTGGAAAAGAGGAGGGGAAAGTTGACGGGTTGGTTGAGTTACTCGTGGGGAAGAGCCAGGAGAAAGTATGATGATGGAAATTATCATGGCTGGTTTCCTGCCAATCACGAGCGCATCCATGAACTGAATGCAGTAGCCACCTATCATCTCGGTAACAGATGGAGCTTTGGCGGTACATTAGTGGTAGCTTCAGGCACTCCCTATACCCATATCAACTATGCCTACCTGGTGTCCAATAATCTCCTGACGGAATATGGTGAACATAATGCAGCAAGAATGAATCCGTATATCCGACTCGATCTGTCGGCAAGTTATGATTTCGTCAACAGGGGCGACCGCAGGAGTGGAATCAATCTCTCGCTCTATAATGCTACGCTTCATAAGAATGATTTGTTTTATCGCATCAAGGTGTATGATGGTCATGTCAGATATGGAGTGTTCCGTTTTCTGATGCCAATCATGCCATCCATTAATTACTATTATAAGTTTTAAACACGATGATCCGTTTTTAGATATGAAGGAAAGATTAAGATATTTTGCAGGGAAATGGCTTCTCTCAGTGGGCTGCTTGCAGGTTTTCATCATGCTGAACTGCTGTCTGCTGAGCAGTTGTTATGATCATGTGGAGACCTCTACCGATAAGCTTCTTGTGGTGGAGGGCTGGATAGATGCAGGCGATTTCCCGAAGGTAAAGTTGACCAATACGGTTTATCTGAGCAAGAATGAACTGATGCTCGATAGTCTTTCCAACTATCTGGAGCGCTGGGCAAAGGTAACCATCTCCGACGGTACCCGTACAGAGACCATGGTGGGCAGGTATGATCGCAATTATTTCCCACCTTTCGTCTATACCACTTATGATATGCGGGGCGAGATAGGTAAGGAATATACATTAAGAGTAGAGACACCTGATGGACAGGTGGCAGAGGCTACAACGACCATTCCGGAGCCGGTAGTTATCGACAGTTTTCATGTAGAGCAGGCGATGGTGGACAGTTTGTATCAGATTTATGCTTACACAAGTTGCAAGCAGCGATGCAAACTCTTTTCCCAAGTGATGGGAAAGGATAAGGAATTTCTTTCTGCGGAATTGGGATTGATGAATGCCGGAATGATAGGTGCGGAGGGGAAAGTTTCCGTTCGCAGAGGTCGTTCCAACCTGATCAAGAACAGGGATCCATATTTTCATGAAGGAGAAATGGTGCGTGTGAAGTTTGCCACGCTCGATTCTACCTCTTATGAGTATTGGCGCAGTTTTGAAGATTTGGCAGCCCTCTCCCGTGTTCCCCTCGTCCCCGTCAGCACCAATCTCAAGTCAAATGTCAGAGGTGCTTTGGGGTACTGGTGCGGTTATGGTGCCACTTTCTATCGTATTCAGATTCCCTTTTTAAAGGTAAAAAGGTAAAAAAGTCTTTTTACCTTTTTACTTTTTTACCTTTAATAGTTCCTTGCTTCAATCTGGAAGTAGCTCTGAGGGTGGTTGCAAACTGGGCAAATCTCAGGAGCCTGCTTGCCAACTACGATATGGCCGCAGTTAGAGCACTGCCAGATGCAATCGCCATCACGAGAGAAGACGAGCTTGTCCTTTACATTCTTCAAGAGTTTGCGATAACGCTCCTCATGATGCTTCTCGATTTCAGCAACCATTTCAAACTTGGCTGCAATTTCCTCGAAACCTTCCTCGCGAGCCTCTTTAGCCATGCGTGGATACATTTCTGTCCACTCATCATGCTCACCATTGGCAGCAGCTTCCAGGTTCTTCTCTGTATCCTGGATAGCACCGCCCTCCAAATACTTGAACCACAACTTGGCATGCTCTTTCTCGTTAGCAGCAGTCTCCTCGAAGATGTTAGCGATCTGAACATAACCATCTTTCTTTGCCTTGGAAGCAAAGTATGTATATTTGTTACGAGCCTGTGACTCACCAGCGAATGCTTCCTGTAAGTTCTTTTCTGTTTTTGTTCCTTTTAATTCTTTCATAATGTATCTGTTTAAAAGTTAATAATCTTATTCCTAACTTCTTTGCAAAGATATTGTAATTTTTCCAATATTGCAAATTTCGAGAAATCTTTTTTCCTTGATTTTGCAACTTTTAACGGAAAAGCGTACTAAATGCAAGCTTTTGGCTACACATTTAGTACGCTTTATCTTTAGTTTTTCATATCTGAATTTAATATTTCAGTTTAGTATCTGATCAACTTGCGAGTCGCATTTCCCTGTTTGATGATCACGACACCCTTCATTCCGGAGGTGGATGTCATCTGTCTTCCATCGATGGTGAAAATCTGGTATGGCAGGTTGAAATCAATCTCACCGCGGTTGTCGGTTGTGATGACAGGAGTGTTGATGCCAGTAGGAACCTTGGTGCCTGTGATATTCAGTTTCTTGATTTCCCAGTATGGACCGATCTTGTTATCGCTTGTATAGTGGAAAGCGAGTTTCACCTTGCCGCCACAATATTGAGACAGATCCAGGTCATAGTCAGCAAAACCCCAACCATCTTTGCTCGGAACAGCTAAGTCAGGTAATTTGCTGACGATATCCTCGCCGGTTTCCGAATCTATCACCGTTGCCTCTACAGAGAGATATTTCAAAGCATTTCCCTTGGCGAAATTGATGGCCTGATTGATGGTCAGGGTGGCATGTCTGTAGTCCGTCAGATCGATTTCCGGCAAGAAAAGATAAGCGTCTGCGACATGGTTCTTTCCTCCTGAGTAAGCAGTTCCTTTCCAACCATATTCACTGTCTTGTTTCCAGATGGAGGTGTTACTGCTTTCATTCTTAACAATCTTTTCAGTACAGCCACCTTTTCCACTGGTAAAGTCGGCAATGTAGATGTTATCAGGTTCGTCAGGAGAAGGAGTGATGGTACCTCCGCCTCCACCTTCACCATCCTTATAGTCGGTGGATTTCATGGTTGTTTCCGGATTGAAGGCATAGTTGATACTGTCACCCCATACATATTCCATCAGGTTAGGAAAATCCACGTATGGGTTTCTGTTGCCTTGTATCTGATAGACATCCTCATTGCGCTTAATCTCGAGCGCATCAGGTTTGTCTCCCTTAGCCCACTGGATAAACAGCTGGTAAGCCCATGGTTGGAGGGTAGGGTAGGCACCTTGCTGTAGAATCTGATGCGCTTTGTCACCACTCCAGTTGTAGTTCTGATAGGTGGTTGCCATATACATATATCCACGGGCAAAGTCGCCTTTCCAAGGATTGGCAGGTTCCCAATACCAATTACCATCATTGCCTTTTCCAACCTTTGTCCAGCCATTACCCCTGTCTCCATTCACAACGGTACCCATAGGATAATTGCTTTTTGTGGAATTAATTCTGCTCTCACAAGGCATGAGGTTGTAGAGGTCTTTATATGCCTGACTTTTGGCACCTCCCCACCAGCTCTTCGGGAAGGAATGTTCGATATTCATTCCTGCCCCCACAGCACCTTGTGAAGTAGATTTCACCCATTCTTTCTCAGCAGAGTAGCGGTCGATGAAATAGCCACGCTCATCCCGGTCAGTATCCCAAAATCCCCACCAGGTATGCCCCTTTCCACTACCATATTCAAGAACCTTAGCGTCTTTGATGATATTGTATATGGCCGTTTTCAGTTCTGCTCCTTTCTTACCTTTGAGCGAGTTGTAATATCCATCAGGAATTTGTGCCAGTGATGGAATGGCTGGCAGGACAGCTGCGACGATCGCCAGTGTCCAATGTAGTAATCTTTTTCTCATAACAATTCATTTTTTGTGTTGCTAAAACATATGAAACTCCGAATCTCATGGCAAAAATACAAATAAAATCCGATAACTCCTTTTTTTGGGATGAATATTTTCAATGATGAAACAATAATTTATTATAAGAGTCATGGAAGCCCTATGGAAGAAGGGATGATGTGTGAAATTTTTGGAGTGACATACAAAAATGATAAAATAAAATCTTACACGTAATCCAACTAATTTTTGTATTTTTGCAAGAAGTTTGCCCTTTTCTATAAAAGAAAATGTGACGAATGTAAAATAAAGATACATGTGTAGAGGCTACATGCCAAATACTCATAGTTATGATTAAGATGATGCACAATATAAAAAAATGACGCAGGATTGCTTGAATTCGCCTTCTATAGCCGATGTAAGCAAACGCTTACCAAAGGGCATCCACGTTACTGGGGCTGATGGTAAATCGGATCCAGGTATAGAAGGGATAGTATTACAAGTGTGGCTTTTTGTCATGTTATTGGTATTTTTGCTTACAAAATGAAAGTTTTTTGCTATTGTCTTTAAAAAAGTTCAATAAATATTGTTATATTTATAATGTTTTTTATACTTTTGCATTTGATAAAGCGTATTAGTGTTTAATTTTTATTAGTATTTTATGAAGAAGCAGTATCTACATTCTGCTGGAAGCATCAGGTTTAGTGCTTCCTTCATTAACAGAATGCTGTTGCTTTGTTTGTTGGGCATTGTAATGCCCCAGGCTATTTATTCAGCAACAAGCTATTCGGTTCAACAGAGAGAGACAGTTAGTGGAGTAATTATCGATGCAAACACACAGGAAACGATAGTTGGTGCAAGCATTATGTTAAAAGGTAGTTCTCAAGGTACAGTAACAGACATCGACGGTAAGTTCTCGCTGTCGGTAAGCAAACTTCCTGTAACATTGGTGGTTTCATACGTGGGTTATCAGAAGAAGGAAGTGAAGGTATCCTCTTTTGATGGTGCCCTTACCATCAGCCTTACAGAAGACACACAGATGATGGATGAAGTGATTGTCACAGGTTATGGTACATTTAAGAAATCAGCTTATGCCGGTTCTGCGGCAAATGTGAAGGCCGACAAGATAGCCGATGTTCCTTCGGTATCTTTCCAGGATATGCTCCAGGGTAATGCCACTGGTGTGCAGTTTACATCAGCCTCTGGTCAGCCAGGTGCCTCATCAAGTATCAATATCCGAGGCATGGGCTCTATCAATGCAGCCAACACACCGCTTTATGTGATTGATGGTGTGCCGATGATCAGTGGCAACATCAGCTCGCTGGATTCAGATTCTGGTCTCGACATTATGTCGACCATAAATACCAATGATATCCAGAGTATTACCGTCATCAAAGATGCTGCCGCAGCATCACTCTATGGTTCGCGTGCAGCCAATGGTGTCATCATTATTACTACCAAGCAGGGACAGCAGGGCAAGCCTAAGGTTTCTCTGCAGGCAGACTGGGGATTCTCAGACTTCGCCATGGAGTATCGCCCGGTAATGAGTGGCCAGCAGCGACGTGACTATATCTACAATGGTTTCTATGCGGGTGCGCTTCGTGACGGTGAGAGTGAAGAGGATGCCAAGGCCTATGCCGACGAGAACATCGATACTTATGCACCCGTGCCATGGTGTGGATTTGTAGATTGGGACGATGTGCTTTTCAAGAAAGGAAGCCATCAGCAGTATGAGGCATCTCTGTCTGGCGGAACTGACAAGTTTAAATATTATTCTTCACTGAGCTATCTCAAGCAGGAGGGTATCACACAGCGTTCTGGTCTGGAGCGTCTTTCGGGAAGACTGAATGTGGACTACAAGGCCACCAACAAGTTGACTCTTGGTGCCAATATCCTCTTCTCAAGTGTCAATCAGGATGTTTACAGTGAGGGATTCTCCTACACTTCTCCTTTCTATTCTTCGAGAAGTGCTGTGACACCTTCCGATCCTGTATACAACGAGGATGGTACATGGAACCGCGCACTGATTCGTATCGGTGATCGCAACCCAGCCCTCGCCAACGAATATGATTCTCAGCGTGAGTATGTCACCCGTACTTTCAATACCATTTATGGTC
>ENA-ORPK01002693-ORPK01002693.1-human-gut-metagenome-genome-assembly--contig:-NODE-2693-length-11901-cov-11.369492_pt1 | contig 11901 bp, 13 predicted proteins | sample MGYA00242139_ERZ509068 | MGnify/ENA primary metagenome ERZ509068 (study PRJEB26280, sample SAMEA2338687) | human gut metagenome | biome: human gut; feature: human-associated habitat; material: faeces... | reverse complement strand
CAAGCCCATTGGCAGAATTAAGTATGCACTAAATTAATTCCGCCAACAGGTTATTGCTTGCTGTGGAGGCTGGAGACCTCCACTACTATATAAGAATCCTACTACTAAGCAACGACAGTCTATTCTTAATTGTATATCTGTATATGCATAAATATACAATAAATCTTCCATTTTATAACAAACCGTAATTTTATATTGCATTTTTATAACGTATTGTTTGGATAATTATTCAAATATTCATACATTTGCATCCGTAAACGAATAAATATACATCCGTAGAAGAAATATGAAGTTAAAAAGCGACAGAATCGAAACATTGAAGATGCTCATTTCGAGCAAGGAACTTGGAAGCCAGGACGAGGTGCTTGCAGCTCTTGCCCAGGAAGGATTTGCCGTGACGCAAGCTACATTGAGCCGCGACTTCAAGCAACTCAAGGTGGCTAAGGCGGCCAGCATGAATGGCAGGTATGTATATGTACTGCCCAACGAAACCATGTACAAGCGTGTGCCCACGCCGCGTATGGCGTCGGAGATGCTCCGTATTCCGGGCTATCGCTCCATCAACTTCTCGGGCAATATGGGTGTGATACGTACCCGACCGGGCTACGCCAGTTCGATAGCCTACAACATCGACAACGGACACATTGACGAAATACTCGGCACGATAGCCGGCGACGACACCATTTTCATCGTGATTAAGGAGGGTGTGACGCAGGATCAGGTTATTAAGGGATTGAGCACAATAGTGCCGGGAATGGAAGCAGAATTTTGAATTAGGAATTTTGAATGTTGAATTTTGAATTGATGCGCTTCGCTCATTATGAATTATTCAATTTTGAATTTCCAGAATCTTATTCTTCAATTCTCAATTCATAATTCATCAATTCAAAATCGCAGGCGTAAGCCGAGAACAATTCAAAACTCAAAACTCAAAATTCAAAACTCGATAAAATCGATTATGAACAAGGAAGATATAACAGTGATGGTAGCCGACGCATCACATGAGAAATATGTCGACACAATACTTGATACCATAGAGAAAGCTGCCAAGGTTCGCGGCACCGGTATCGCTAAGCGTACACACGAATATGTGGCTACGAAGATGAAGGAAGCCAAGGCTGTAATTGCTCTTTACGGTGAGGAGTTTGTAGGATTCAGCTACATCGAGACATGGGGCAACAAGCAGTATGTCACCACCTCGGGTCTTATTGTTGACCCTAAGTTCCGTGGACTGGGCGTGGCTAAGCGCATCAAGGACCTCACTTTCACTCTCGCCCGTACACGCTGGCCGCACGCCAAGATTTTCTCGTTGACGAGTGGTGCTGCCGTTATGGCGATGAACACCCAGTTGGGCTATCATCCCGTGACGTTTGCCGACCTCACCGACGACGAAGCTTTCTGGCGCGGATGCGAGGGCTGCATCAATGTAGACGTGCTGAAGCGCACCGGTCGCAAGTATTGCATCTGCACCGGAATGCTCTACGATCCGGAGGAACATCTGCCAGCTAAGCTTCCGGAGGAAGTGTTGGAGAGATTGAAGAAGTTGAGTAACTAGAAGCCCCACCCCCTGCCCCTCCCCCGCAGGGAGGGGAGTGATATGATTTGAAGGTGGAGTTTTCTAATTAAAAAACTAAAAGCCCCACCCCCAGCCCCTCCCCCGCAGGGAGGGGAGCGGTATGATTTGAAGGTGGAGTTTTTTCTAATTAAATAAAAAATAAGAATTAAATAAACAATAAAAAAAAGTAGCCCAGCACATCACTCCCCTCCCTGCGGGGGAGGGGCCGGGGGTAGGGCTTTCCGTGGTAGGGCTTTCCGTGGTGGGACTTTTAATATATTATATAATTATGAAAAAGGTTGTTGTAGCATTTTCAGGAGGTCTTGATACCTCATACACAGTAATGAAACTGGCCAAGGAAGGCTATGAGGTACACGCAGCGTGCGCCAATACAGGCGGTTTCTCGGCAGAGCAGTTGGTAACCAATGAGCGCAACGCTTATCGTCTCGGTGCCAAGCAGTATGTAACGCTTGACGTTACGCAGGAGTACTACGAGAAGTCGTTGAAGTATATGATTTACGGCAACGTAATGCGCAACAACTGCTATCCTATTTCTGTTTCGTCGGAGCGTATCTTCCAGGCCATCGCCATTGCACGCTATGCCAAGGAGATCGGTGCCGATGCCATCGCCCACGGTTCAACGGGTGCCGGCAACGACCAGATCCGTTTCGACATGACATTCCTCGTAATGGCACCGGGTGTGGAGATTATCACACTCACACGCGACAAGGCTCTCTCACGTAAGGAGGAGGTTGACTATCTCAACGAGAACGGATTCTTTGCCGACTTCACCAAACTGAAGTATTCATACAACGTTGGTATCTGGGGCACCAGTATCTGCGGCGGAGAGATACTCGACTCTACCCAGGGTTTGCCTGAAGAGGCTTACCTGAAGCACGTGACACGTGAGGACGAGTCGGAACTGAAGATTACGTTCGAGAAGGGCGAGATTGTTGCCGTCAACGGCGAGAAGTTTGACGACAAGGTGGCTGCCATCCAGAAGATAGAAGAGATTGGCGCAGCCTACGGCATTGGCCGCGACTGCAACGTAGGCGACACCATCATCGGCATCAAGGGCCGTGTAGGTTTTGAGGCAGCTGCTCCTAAGCTCATCATCGAGGCCCACCGTCTGCTTGAGAAGTACACGCTGAGCAAGTGGCAGCAGTACTGGAAGGACCAGGTAGCCAACTGGTATGGCATGTTCCTGCACGAGAGTCAGTATCTCGAACCTGTCATGCCCGACATCGAAGCGATGCTCACATCGTCGCAGCGCAACGTCAACGGCACGGCAATTCTGAAACTTCGTCCGTTAGGATTTGAAACCGTAGGTGTAGACAGCAAGGACGATTTGCTCAAGTCGAAGCTCGGAGAATACGGCGAGATGCAGCACGGATGGACAGCCGAGGAGGCTAAGGGATTCATCAAGGTGCTCTCTACTCCGCTGCGTGTATACTACGGCATCCATCCCGACGAAAAGCGCTAAAAAAGCAATACGAAAACAGGGGCTTTGCAAATGTAGTCCTTTTGCACTCCGAAAGGACTCCTTTTGCAGTCTAAAAGGACTCCTTTTGCACTCCAAAAGGACCCCTTTTGCAACCCAAAAGGACTCCTTTTCGGAGGCAGGCCTTACGTATAGTATGAATTATGCAACTTTTTAGTCCTCCACAACGTCAAACAGGTATATAAATTATTGAACTTTCGCAAGTTCAGAAGTTAATGGTATTTAAGAAGTGACTACTCCCTTTGGTCGTTCAAGAAGTTAACGGACAATAGCTTTATTGCTTAAACAACATGACATTTGTCCATTAACTTCACGAGCGAAGCGAGTTATCTTCCTATAACTTCCTATAACTACTTTCGCTTGCGAAACTTAAGTAAAAAATTAAAATACTTTTCGACTATGAATAGAAAACTTCAGCGTTCGTCGACTGACTGTATTCTCGGTGGCGTTTGTGGCGGACTTGCCAATTATTTTGAATTTGACCCTACACTCGTTCGTGTGGCTTACGTGTTGCTTTCTGTCTGCACGGCATTCAGCGGAACACTCGCCTATATACTGCTTTGGATTGTCATGCCGAAGGAGAGGGTATAGGAGCTAGCCCCACCCCCAGCCCCTCCCCCGCAGGGAGGGGAGTGGTATGCTTTGCAGGTGGAGTTTTTTCTAATTAAATAAAAATAAGAATTAAATAAACAATAAATCAAAGCAAGTCCAGCATACCATTCCCCTCCCTGCGGGGGAGGGGCCAGAGGTGGGGCTTTTATTATTTATGAAAATAGGAATATTAGGAGCGGCAGGCTACACAGGTGGCGAACTCATACGTCTGCTCATCAATCATCCCGAGGCGGAGATAGTTTTTGCCAACAGCGAGAGCAATGCCGGCAATCTTGTTGCCGACGTGCATGAAGGTCTGTATGGCGATACCGACCTGAAGTTCACCTCTGATATGCCTTTCGAAGATGTCGATGTGGTGTTCTTCTGCTTCGGCCACGGCAAGAGCGAGGCGTTCCTAAAGGAACACAATATACCTGCCCACGTCAAGATAATCGACCTTGCGCAGGACTTCCGCTTGAAGCGTGATGGCAACGACTACGTTTATGGTCTGCCCGAAATCAATCACGACGCTATAGCCAAGGCGCAGCATGTTGCCAATCCAGGCTGCTTTGCCACATGTATACAGTTGGGACTGCTGCCCGCCGCCAAGCTCGGCTTGCTCAACGACGACGTTACCGTTAATGCCATTACGGGTTCGACGGGTGCCGGACAGAAGCCTGGCGCCACCACCCACTTCTCTTGGCGCAACAATAACATGAGCATTTATAAGCCCTTCCAGCACCAGCACGTGCCGGAAATATGCCAGAGTCTGAGTCAGGTGCAGCAGCTCGCGGGCAATGGCGAGTTAAAGGCATCTATCGACTTCATCCCTTATCGTGGTGACTTCGCCCGTGGCATCTTCGCCACTGAGGTGGTTAAAACCGACGCTCCGATTGAAGACATCGTGGCAGCCTACAAGGACTTCTACCGCGACGCACCCTTCACCCACTACGTCGACAAACCTATCGACCTGAAGCAGGTGGTCAACACCAACAAGTGTCTCATCCATTGCGAGAAGTACGGCAACAAACTCCTCATCACCTCATGCATCGACAATCTGCTCAAAGGTGCTGTGGGACAGGCCGTACAGAACATGAATGTGATGTTCGGAGTGGAAGAAAGCCTCGGACTGAAGCTGAAACCGACAGGGTTTTAATAAACAGAAAGCCCCACCCCCAGCCCCTCTTAAGGGAGAAGGTTGTGATATAAAGCCCCACCCCCGACCCCTCCCCCGCAGGGAGGGGAGTGGTATGATTTGAAGGTGGAGTTTTCTAAATCAAAAAAATATCAATCAATAAATTAAACAATAAAACAAAGTAAGCCCAGCATACCATTCCCCTCCCTGCGGGGGAGGGGCTAGGGGTGGGGCTTTTCCCTTCTCCTTTCTTCCTCTTTCCCTACGGGGGAGGGGTCAGGGGTGGGGCTTCTTTTTTATTTTATAGATATGCATTTATTTGACGTTTACCCCCTATTCGATATTAACATCACCAAGGGTGCCGGTTGCCACGTATGGGACGACCACGGCACCGAGTATCTTGACCTTTACGGCGGTCATGCCGTCATATCTATAGGTCATTGTCATCCGCATTATACCGCGATGCTTACCGCACAGTTGTCGAAGCTTGGCTTCTACAGCAACTCCGTCATCAACACTCTGCAACAGCAGTTGGCAGAACGGTTGGGCAAGGCGTGCGGTTATGACGACTATCAGTTGTTTCTCATCAACTCAGGCGCTGAGGCTAACGAGAACGCTCTGAAGCTCGCTTCGTTCCATACCGGTCGCACACGTGTGCTGTCGGCAGAGAAAGCGTTCCACGGTCGTACGTCGCTTGCGGTTGAGGTGACCAACAATCCCAAGATTATCGCGCCCATCAACGATTGCGGTCATGTGACCTATCTGCCCCTCAACGACCTTGAGGCATGGGAGCGCGAGCTTGCCAAGGGCGACGTTGCCGCTTGCATCATCGAGTGCATACAGGGTGTTGGCGGCATACGTATGGTCGATGAGGAGTTTGCCAAGGGTCTGCAGGCAGCCTGCAAGAAGTATGGCACGGTGCTTATCTGCGACGAGATACAGTGCGGCTACGGACGTAGTGGCAAGTTTTTCGCCCACCAGTGGCTCGGCATTCGTCCCGACATCATCACCTGCGCCAAGGGTATCGGCAACGGTTTCCCGATGGGTGCCGTGATTATCTCGCCCGAGTTCAAGCCCGTCTATGGCATGCTCGGCACTACGTTCGGCGGCAACCATCTGGCTTGCACAGCTGCTCTTGCCGTGCTCGACGTCATGGAGAACGAGCATCTCGTAGAGAATGCGCATGAGGTGGGCGAGTATCTGATTGGCAAACTCAAGGAGATGCAGCAGCATAACAGCCATATCGTCGACGTGCGCGGACGTGGCATGATGATAGGCATAGAGCTTGACGTGCCTCATAAGGACGTTCGCTCACGACTCATCCACGAGGAGCATTGCTTCACGGGATGCGCCTCTACCAATATCCTGCGTCTGCTTCCGCCGTTGTGTCTGACAAAGCAGCAGGCGGATGAGTTTGTGGAGAAGTTTAAGAGGTGTTTATAAGCCCCAGAAAGCCCCACCCCCAGCCCCTCCCCCGTAGGGAGGGGAGCGGTATGATTTGAAGGTGGAGTTTTTGGGATTAAATAATAATAAGATTTAAATAAACAATAAAATAAAGTAGCCCAGCATACCATTCCCCTCCCTACGGGGGAGGGGTTAGGCTTTAAGTAGCCCATCACATCACTCCCCTCCCTGCGGGGGAGGGGCCGGGGGTGGGGCTTTATGGGGCTTTTTATCTTTTCTATGAAACTATCAATAATCGGTGTCGGTGCTATGGGTGGAGCCATGCTCGACGGTTTTTTGCAGTCGGGTAAGTTCCAGGCATCCGACCTTTCCATTTCCAATCCCCACACAGAGCGCCTCGCAGCTTATGTAGAGCAGGGCGTGAAGGTGAGTAGCGACAATCGTGCGGTTGCCGTATGGGGCGATATAGTGTTTGTAGTAGTGAAGCCGTGGCTCGTAGAGAGTGTCATGGAGGAGATAGGCGACGTGCTGGATGCCGAACGACAGACAGTTGTTGTAGTTGCAGCCGGACTGAAGGCAGAGCAGTTGAGGTCGTGGGTGGAGTACAAAGGCAAGTGCCCCTCTACGTTCTTCGCATTGCCCAACACCGCCATTGCAGTAGGCGCATCAATGACATTCATCACACGAGTGTGCGGAACCGACGCTTCGGAGCAGCTTGTCAAGCAGGCTTTCGACACAGCCGGCGACACCCTTTCGGTTGAGGCACGCCAGTTTGGAGCCGGTATGGCTCTCGCTTCGTGCGGCATTGCCTACGCCATGCGCTACGTAAGAGCTGCCACTGAGGGTGGGGTGGAGCTGGGCTTCAAGGCAGATGTAGCTAAAGATATAGTTCTGCAGACCATCAAGGGTGCTGCACTGCTGCTTCAGAAGAGTGGTGCCAATCCCGAAGCCGAAATCGACAAGGTGACCACTCCCGGCGGTTTTACCATCCGCGGACTCAACGCCATGGAGAAAGCGGGATTCACCAATGCCGTGATTGAAGGACTCAAGAAGAGTGTTGAGTGTTGAGTGTTGAATGTTGAATGATCGGCAGAGCCGATGAAGAATGATACAATGAAGAATTAATCATTAAACATTCCACACTCAACATTCCACATTCCTTATTGCGGCTTGCCACAACAATTCAACATTCAACACTCCACATTCAACATTTAAATTATGCTTACAGTAGTAAAAGTAGGAAGCAACATACTGACGCGCCCCGACGGTCATGTCAACGTGAGCAGGCTCTCGTCGATAGTCGATCAGCTTGCAATGCTGCATGCAGCAGGCCATAAGCTGATACTCGTTTCGTCGGGTGCTGTGGCTTGCGGAAGGGGCGAGATGCACGCCGTGCATCCGTTGGACAGCGTCGAACAGCGTCAGCTCTACTCGGCTATGGGACAGGTGAAGCTCATGAATCTCTACTATTCGCTCTTCCGCGAATATGGCATCAACGTTGGTCAGGTGCTGACGATGAAAGAGAACTTCATCTCCGAACGCCAATACAAGAATCAGAAGTCGTGCATCAGCGTGATGATAGAGAACAACATAATCCCTATTGTCAACGAGAACGACACGGTGTCAATCACCGAACTGATGTTCACCGACAACGATGAGCTCTCCGGACTCATGGCTCGTATGATGCATGCCGACAACCTTATATTATTGACTAATGTAGACGGAGTGTTAGGCTCGCCCAATCCCGACGGCACGCAATCGACAATACGTACCGTAAGCTCGTCTGACGAGGTGAAGCAGTATGTCAACGACAGCAAGAGTTCGTTCGGACGTGGCGGTATGACGAGCAAGTGCAACACCGCTCTCAGCGTTGCGCACGAAGGTATTCACGTGTTTATAGCCAACGGCACGCGCGAGAATATACTGCAGCGTGTGCTCGACAGAGACAAGGACACGCCGTTTACGGAGTTTATGTAAGATACGTAAAGCCCCAAACGCCCCACAAAGCCCCACCCCCTGCCCCTCCCCCGTAGGGAGGGGAGCGATATGATCTGAAGGTGGAGTTTTTAATAAAATAAAAAATAATTCGTTAAACAATAAAATAAGTAGCCCAGCATACCACTCCCCTCCCTACGGGGGAGGGGTCGGGGGTGGGGCTTTTCCCTCCCCTTTCTTCCTCTTTCCCTACTGGGGAGGGGCCAGGGGTAGGGCTTTTAGTTGTATGATAGAGCTATTCCATTCCACTCGCACAGCCTCCTTCACACTGTCGCGTCTTACCGAGGCTGACCGCACAGCCGTGCTGTTGCACCTTGCTGACGCTACCGAGACGCACATAGAGCAGCTGCTTGCTGCCAATGCCGACGACCTTAGTCGTATGTCGGAGGACAATCCGCTGTACGACCGTCTGCAACTCACGCCCCAACGACTGCACGACATTGCTGCGGCATTGCGCAATGTGGCTCACTTGCCAAATCCGCTTGGCGAGGTGTTCGACCAAAAGACGCTGCCCAACGGACTGCTTCTGCGCAAGCAGCGAGTAGCCTATGGCGTTGTAGGAGTGGTGTACGAGGCACGTCCTAATGTCAGTTTCGATGTCTTTGCACTCTGTTTCAAGACCGGCAACGCCTGCGTTTTGAAGGGTGGAAAGGATGCCGATGCCTCCAACCGTGCCATCGTTGCACTCATTAAGGAAGTGCTTCGGGCGCATGACATCGACGAGAACGTAGTGTGTCTGTTGCCCGCAACGCATGAGTCGACACACGAGATGCTCACCGCTGTGGGCTATATCGACCTCTGCATACCGCGTGGCGGTCGGCGACTGATTGACTTTGTGCGCGATACGGCACGCATTCCGGTCATTGAGACAGGTGCCGGCGTAGTGCACACCTACTTCGACGAACTTGGCGACACTGCTATGGGGGCGCGCATAATAGAGAATGGCAAGACACGCCGTGTGAGTGTGTGCAACGCTCTCGACTGTCTTATCATCCATCGCTCGCGCATAGGAGCATTGCCGCAGTTGCTCGCTCCGCTTGCTGCCAAGCACGTACACGTCTATGCCGACGCTCCGGCTTACGATGTTCTGGCTGCCAACGGCTACGCAGCCAAGCTTACACGGGTCACGCCCGACATGGCTGACGAAGTGTATGGCACCGAGTTTATGTCCTACACGCTCGCCGTCAAGACAGTAGAGAACATCGACGAGGCGCTCGCCCATATCCGCCAGTACGGATCTGGACACAGCGAAGCCATAATAACAGAATCAAAACATAACGCCCAACTCTTCCAGCAGCAGGTAGATGCAGCCTGTGTCTACTGGAACGCTCCCACAAGTTTCACCGACGGAGGTGAGTTCGGACTCGGTGCCGAGATAGGCATCAGTACTCAGAAGCTCGGTCCGCGCGGTCCGATGGGACTCCAGGCATTGACTACATATAAGTGGTTGATAGATGGGGAGGGGCAAGTAAGAGGATAGAAGCCCCACCCCCAGCCCCTCCCCCGTAGGGAGGGGAGTGATATGATTTGAAGGTGGAGTAAAAAAATTATAAAGCGAGTTATTAATCAATAAGTTTAACAATAAAAAAGAGCAAACCCAACATACCATTCCCCTCCCTGCGGGGGAGGGGCCAGGGGTGGGGCTTTTATATAATTATGAATACATTCTTCCACGCACAAGACCTTGGCGACCTCAATGCAGCGCTCGCTGAGGCAAAAGAGGTGAAGCGCGACCGCTTCCAGTTTCAGCATCTTGGCAAGAACAAGACATTGCTGATGATTTTCTTCAACAACTCGTTGCGCACACGTCTGTCTACACAGAAGGCTGCCATGAATCTTGGCATGAACGTCATAGTGCTTGATGTGAATGCCGGTGCATGGAAACTGGAGACCGAGCGTGGCGTCATCATGGACGGCGACAAGTCGGAACACCTGCTTGAGGCTATCCCGGTTATGGGCAGCTACTGCGACCTTATCGGTATTCGCTCCTTCGCCGGACTCACCGACCGCGAGTATGACTATGCCGAGACAATCGTTTCGCAATTCGTCAAGTACAGCGGTCGCCCCGTATTTGCCATGGAGACAGCCACGGTACATCCGCTTCAGGCGTTTGCCGACCTCATCACCATTGAGGAACACAAGACCAAGGCACGTCCTAAGGTAGTGCTTACGTGGGCTCCTCATTGCCGTGCATTGCCTCAGGCTGTGCCCAACTCGTTTGCCGAGTGGATGACAGCAGCCGATGTCGACTTCGTAATCACTCATCCTCACGGCTACGAGCTTGACCCGAAGTTCACTGCTGGCGCCCGCATCGAGTACAATCAGATGAAAGCACTTGAAGGTGCCGACTTCGTTTATGCCAAGAACTGGAGTTGTCCGGGCGTTACCAATCCTGATGACTACGGCAAAATCCTCTCAAAGGATATGTCGTGGACTATCGACGACAAGCACATGGCAGTAACCGACAACGGTAAGTTCATGCACTGTCTGCCCGTACGTCGCGGACTCATCGTCACCGACGACGTAATCGAGTCAGAAAATTCGCTCGTCATCCCCGAAGCAGCCAATCGCGAGATTTCAGCCGAGGTTGTCATCAAGCGAATGCTTGAATCGCTGTAACAGAGCGGTATAACTGTCATAAATGAACTGTTCACCCTACTGAGACCTATATCACTACGTCGAAGGGTGGGGCAGTGGTTGAGATTTCTGCCAACTCGCTCAATATATTGCGATTGAAATAGTAGAATCAAAAGTAGTGGAGGTCTCCGGCCTCCACTGCACCAAGTCTGGCACACATAAATATTTTAAAAACATTGTCGAACATTGTCTTTATTGTCGTTACATAAAAAAGTAGGCTCTTGGGGTAAAACGACAATATTGACAATGTTCAACAATATTAGAAGCAACATTACAACGTTGCACACATGAATATTATAAAACATTGTCGAACATTGTCTTTATTGTCGTTACATAAAAAGTAGGCTCTTGTGATTTAACGACAATATTGACAATGTTCAACAATAGGATAAGCGACATTACAACGTTGCACACATGAATATTATAAAACATTGTCGAACATTGTCTTTATTGTCGTTAAATAAAAAATGGAGGCTCTGTTTTAAGTCTGGTTCACATAATTATTGTGTTCGTTTGCTTGCTGCGGAGGCCGGAGACCTCCGCTACTTAATATGCAAATATTGTACAGGCAGTAAAAAAGTGTTACAAAATAAAAATCGATTCTAGAGTTTTGAAAAGCCGTTTTTGATGGTTTTTTCATAGCTATTCATCACATTTCTGATCATTCAGGGCTTCTTTGCTTTCCAAAAGGACTACTTTTGGAATGCAAGGAAGCCCTTTTTGCATTGCAAAACGACTACAGTTGTATTGCAAAAGGAGTACATTTGCAATGAAATGTACTCCTTTTTCGCAATCGCTCGTTGCATATTTTGAGCGAAAACATTGTAATATGCTGTGCTACTGCATATTACGCAAAACCGCTCAAAACTCGCGAATTTCGAGCCAAAGATTTCTTTGCTCGTTCAGTTCGCAGTTTTGAGCGGTTAAAAATGCAAATATAGTGTTGGGACGTAGGCCAAAAGCCCCACCCCCGGCCCCTCCCCCGTAGGGAGGGGAGTAATATGCACTGCAAAATATAGGAGGTTATGGCATTTGTCCGTTAACTTCCATTCATCGTAGATGGATTAACTTCTTCTTAACTTC
>ENA-ORPK01002688-ORPK01002688.1-human-gut-metagenome-genome-assembly--contig:-NODE-2688-length-11915-cov-3.681029_pt1 | contig 11915 bp, 12 predicted proteins | sample MGYA00242139_ERZ509068 | MGnify/ENA primary metagenome ERZ509068 (study PRJEB26280, sample SAMEA2338687) | human gut metagenome | biome: human gut; feature: human-associated habitat; material: faeces... | reverse complement strand
CAGCCGCATCCGCCTCGCAGAGCGCACGATTTCCAGAGGAAATACCACCGCCCTTTAGGGTGGTGAGTTAGTGCGCTCTTCACAGAGAAAAAAGAAAGGCTCCGGTCTCCCGAAGCCCTCCGCATTACATCGTCTTTCTTGCCAGCTCATATAAATAGCCCTCCAGTTCCTCCAAGCTCATGCCGTTTGTCTTAGGCATGGTCTTTTCCAAGATCGCGCCTTTCTGGATCAACGTTCTTGTCCGGGCTTTGCGTTCCTTTACTCTGTCCCGCGCCTGCGCTTCTTCCAAACGGTGCTTTGCCTGAATCAGTTTCTTTTCGTTTTCGTCCATCGTAAAATCCTCCCTGATAGTAAAAATCCGGCGAATTGATACCAGCTTTTCTTCCACTGATACCAAAACGCCGGGTATTTGGTGTTACTTGATTTCCGTTCTTTTTTCTGATACTAAAAAATGCCGAAGCTGATACTGCATCAGTACCAAGCCCGGCGTAAATTGGTATCAAAGGCTGTTAATAAACTCCATTGCCGCGTCTAAGTTCTCATCATCTTCCGGTGACGTTTCCTGCGGTGCTGTCTGGGTCTGCACATTCTGAAACAGCTGTGCAAGCTGCAAGGCGGGGGCAGCGGACAGGCTCTTTTCAATGGTTTCCAGTATCTGCCGAAGGAAAGCATCCTCCTTTTCTCTCGTTTCCAGATACGGGTCATCTTTCATCTTTTCCATACGGGAAAAGTGGTCGTTGACAGCAGCGATCACGGCGCGGCTGTAAGAGCGGTATCCGTCTGCGCTTCTGAGATATTCCAGCGCTCTGCGGTCATCCTCGCGGTTCAGATTGAAGCGGAGCGTGGTTGTGAAGAGATTGCTCATGCCGGATCACCTGCCTTGCGGAGACTGTGAGCGGCAAGGGCCTCATAGCCTTTTGCTGTGGCACAGATGTCGTCATTGATTGTCACACGGTCTTTGTCATACTCTCCGAAGTTGCGGACAAGACAGCTCCCGCCGCCCATGACATACAGGCGCATAAGCTCCGGATTGTACTCGTGCTCGCGGAGCCTGCGCATAATGCCGGACACATACTCTGTGGCTGTGCTGCGGATCACGGCAAGATACTGTTCTCCGATATCTGCTGTGCCAAAGCGGAGTACGTTTTCAATCACCGTATCATCCACGGCAGTACCGAACCTCTGCATCACGCTTTCCCGGATGGCAAGCATACACTGGTGTGTGCCGTATTTCTCAGTAAAGCACTTGCTGGGAACAGGCTTTCCGTTATTGATATACATGACGTTCATGGTGCCGTTTCCGATGTCGCAGAGCATATTGACGCCCTTGAAGTCTCGGAGACGGTCTGCGACAGCAGAGAAGCCCTGCGGGAATACCTCCGCTCCGGTAAACTCCACGTGATAGTCTTTTCCTCTGAAATTGAAATCCGCTGCTTCATTTTTCAGAAGATACGCCCGGAACTCGTCCTTCTGCTCGCTTACCCAGGTGAGGGGCAGACCGACAGCCAGATGGACGCGGGCAGAGGACATTTCGCGGATATTCAGCTCCCTGCCGATGGCGGCAAGAGTGAGGATATAATAGTCCTCGTCCATCATCTTGTCTGCCAGAAATTCCTTGTGATCTTCTCCGATAAGATAGAATCGGCCTTCATAAATGAGCAGATTGCTCTTGAAGGTCGGTTCCTTGTCGCAGGCTGCCACGCCGGTTTTGAAGCAGGTGTGCGCTGTCTTGATATTGCCGTAGCCATGGTCGATGCCGATGATTACGGGCTTGCTGTTGGTGTTCGTGTAAAAATTCATAGTGGTTCCTTTCTGCCGCTGTGCGGCTGTAAAAATAGATTTGTTGTGTACGGCACTGTACAGCAAGGACTGCTGCTGTACGCCGCCGTACACCGTTTTTTCTCTGTACACTCCTTATTTGCGTTGAAAAAGGGTCAGATTAATACCATTTTCGCTGCGTTTTAGTTCTAAATTGGGGAAAAACGGCTCCGAAAACCGTTATCAGAAACGGAATCAAAAAGTGCCGTACAGAGTGTACGGCGTGTACGGCAATTTTGAACTCCGGCTCCCACTTTTTAATAGGGCATCAGATTCAGCACCTCCACTCCGATAAATCCTCTCACACGCTTTCCTGCGGAATAGACATTGTTGGTGGCTTCTACATTGTAAAGGCGCTCGTTCTGGGCAAGCTCTGAGCTGATACGGTTTGCGGACATAGGCTTTTGCGCATTGTCCTCGCACCACCTCTGATATGCTTCATAGATGGCTTTGGAGCTGGCTTCGCTGTCAGCCTTGAAGCGGATATATCCCTCCGATTGCAGAAAGTCCAGCACATTGTTGCTGTTGCGCTTGACCGTCTCCATATTTTCACGGGCTTTTTCGCTGACCGTAAACTGATAATTGTGGTCGATCAGCCTCTGCAGACCTTCCAGACACCAGAGAAAAATACCTTCACGTTCCTTGATGAGCTTATCTACAAGGAACGGGTCATCGGCTCGCCCTGCCGGACGGTCTTTTGTGGTCAGAACGATCTGTCTGCGGAAGAACCCATCGGATTTGTCATGCAGTGCGGTCAGTGCTCCGTTGCCGAAACAGAGAAAACGGACATAGAGCTGGCTTTGATAGCTCTGTACGCCTTTTCGCTCCATATCCATCTTGCACTCGGATGTGACAATGGATTTGATATAGTTGGTTTTGGGCAGTGCGCTCATATCCATATCATCGTCCACCATAAGCAGCTTGTTCTCCAAGTCCGCACGGCTGAACCGGTTGCTTTCCACCTTCTGAATGCTGGTGGTATTCATGCTGTCCCCTAAAAGGGATCGCATGACAAGCCCGATACGGCTCTTTCCTTCACCGCCTTTGCCGATCATCAGGAGCATTTTCTGTCCCTTCGTGGTAGGAAGCAGGCAGTAGCCTAAGAATTCCTGCAAGGTGGGAATGTCCTCCGGGTACAGCAGCTCCGACAGAAACCGCAGCCACCATGCCGGAGTCGGACTATCCGGATTGTAAGCAACGGTCAGGCGATTGTTGCAGTAGCTTTTTTCCTCTGAAAAGTGTCCGTCCATGAAGTAGGTGCCGTTGGCCACGTGGATACGGTCTGTTTCAATGGGCAGAGGCGGAGAATAGGCTTGCAGCTTGATGCTGGCAAGCAGGTTTGCCACGACCTTTGACAGCCCGGAGGTAAGGCACCCGGAGATCTCATCCAGTATGAGGTTACCGATCTGCGCTTCATCCTCGATCAGACCATCCACGGTGAACAGTCTGCCTCTGACGCATTTCATAGGATACTTCTCTAAGAAAAGCTGACAAAACAGCACCTCATTGATGTGCTTTCCGTCATACCATTCCGGCAGCACATCTTCAGACGGCAATTCCATAGCTTCGATATTCATTTCGTCCATTGGTTTCCTCCTGTTCTTTGATTTCTTTTAATCGCTTCTCAAGCGCATGGATTATATTGCCTGTCATCCAATCACTGACGATCTCCCGACGCTCATGGGAATCCCCAAAGGACAGAACATCCAGCAGATATTCCACATAGTCCAGCTTGTGACAGGCTTCTGCAAAGCGGTCATGGATCGGTTCGTTGGGAGCGCACGGCGCATAGGTTTTCTTCCATTCCTGTAACCGGTCACGGTATTCGGACAAAACAAAAAAGCACAGCCGTTCCTGCGCTCGGAACTTCTGTGCTTCTGTTCGGATTCTCTTTGTCTGCAATACCGCCATGGTCGGCGGCTTGTCCGGGTCAAGGTGAAAGTCTGCAATCAGCTTTAAGGCCGCGTCATACAGCGAAAGCTGAAATAGCCTGCTTACAAAGTCGATCACATCCCCGTGCTCACCGCAGGCAAAGCAATAATAATGATCGTCCGCAATATACAGACTTGGGTGCCGGTCGTTGTGGAAGGGACAAAGCGCCATTCCATAACGATTGACCTCTATCCCATATAGCTGTGCTGCTTCCCGCAGATTGATACTGTTTTTTACAGTTTCAAATATACTCATAATACCTCCGTTTCTGCTTGTGACAAAAGTTGTCATAAGCGTGTAGTCTATATTTCGGTAGCGGCTTCCGAAAATGTTGATTGTGTTTGTTCCGTTACAGCTAATATCAGCGGTTCATTTTGAACCGTTGATATTTGGGTAATGTGCAGGGGTTTAATGTGGTCTGGTTCAAAATGATCCACCTCACTTAGGCGTAACAAAAAAACAGTGGGCCGTTTTGACCCACTGCTGTTAAGCGTAACGTACTGTCTCACCATGTTACGATTACTGCGCATGTGACCAATTTGGTCACGTGCAGTGAAGCGCATTGCTGGCTTGATTTCGTTACAGTTGATGCTAAGTCCTCAAAATGAGGACTTAGCAAAAATCGGAATGTTTTGCTTTGATCTTTGCCGTTGGCGTTACAGATGCTGCCAAGGGGAAAATTTTACCCTTTGGAAGCAGCCATAACATTGGCTTTTTTTCAGGATTCGTTATAGATAATGCCAAGTGATCAAAATGATCACTCACCATCAACCGTAACATTTTGTCTGTATGCTTTCTGCCGGCAGGCGTTGCTGCAATATACGGCGTCGGAGCGTTTGGGTGTAAAAGTTTTGCCGCAGGTCTTACAGACCATATCCTTTCGCTTCTCCAATCGCTTTTCCCGTTTACGCCTCCAAAAGCCCAGATAACAGCACCGCTCGCTGCAATATTTCTTAGTTGGGACTTCGGTGTAGAAGATTTTAGCGCAGCCCCCACAGACGATACGGCGAACAGGCCGAACAAAGTTTTTTGGGCCTCCATTGAGCAGCTGATAACGGTAATCTTCTTTCAGTTGTTCCTGATTCATCTGCTCCCAAATACTGTTATCACTTTCCACTGTCTACTGTCACCCCGCTTTCATCAATGATGGTTTTCTGCTTCCTTTCCGCCGCTTTCCGTTCACCCTGCCTCTTGATCTGCGCCTTATAGCTGCATTCCTCACTGCAATATCTGGCGTTCCACCTTGCTGTGGTAAAGGTTTTTCCGCAATAACCGCAGACACATTCCCGGCTCCGTTCCTCTGCCGCCTGCTGACGGTAGTATTTCTGCTGACAGGAAGGACTGCAATACATAGCATTGGAACGCCGAGCCTCAAACTCCTTGCCGCAGCAGACACAGGTTTTCTTAAATGGCTCACCCGGCACAATAAGCCCTTCCTGAATCTTGCGATAGCGTTCCCGGTTTCGGATACGATGCCTTTTTAACTGTTCCTGCCGCTTTTCTTCCTCCGGTGTAAGCTTCGGTGCGGGAAGCTCGAACCGTCCGATGAAGTTCAGATAGATCTCGATCTCCTGCACACGGTCTCCGTCCACCTTTTCCGGGGCATGGACGATGATCTTCTCAATGAACTCGTTGATCATCTGCGTGGTCAGCTCGGAGAAGTCCGTATACTTCTTTGCCAGCACAAGAAACTGCTCTGCACGATCAGTGTCTTCCTCGTAGGAGGATAGCTGTACCTCTGCTTCGGTGACAGAGGCAGTCAGTTCTTTCTGCTCTGCCTCATAGTCTTTCAGCAAACCGTCAAAGCGTTCCTCGGAAATGCGTCCCACGGCAAAGGATTCGTAGAGCTTCTTAATAATAGTGTCTAGTTCGGCGATGCGTTTGCGGTCTTTGTTCAGCTGGCGTTTTGCGTCCTTTGCAGCTTCTTTCTGCCGTATCTGAGAGGCGGAACGTACCTTTTCCAGAAACGCTTCCTGATCGGAAATGGCATAGGTGCTGACGGTTCGGATCGTGTCCAGTACAAGAGTGCGCAGGTTCTTTGTCGTGATATAATGGCCACCGCAGGCGTGTGAATGCTTCTGATGCGCTCTCGTGTAAGTGGAGCAGTCAAAGAAGTCCGACGGATAATTGCCTTTTTCCGCATTGCCTCTGGAACGGTGGTTATACATCTTTTCGCCGCAGTCGGCGCAGTAGAGAAGCCCTGTAAATGGGTTGGCAATACCAATAGTGTCGATACGCTTCGGCGTTTTGCGGAGCTTCTGTGCAAGCTCCCACGTCTCCCGGTCAACGATGGGCTCGTGGGTGTCCTCAAAGATCAGCCATTCGTCCTTCGGGTTTTTGATGCTGTGCTTGTCCTTGTAGGATGCTTTGTGAGAACGGAAGTTGACCGTATCGCCCATATACTCCGGCTTGGAGAGTATGCTTCCAACGATATAACCGCTCCAGTTATACGGATTCGGATATTCCTCTTTGCTTTTCCAGAGCCCTATGCCTTTTTTGCCGAAGTAGACAGCGGGAGTCTCCACCTTGTCGTCAAAGAGGATGCGGGCAATGTCATAGGGGCCTTTCCCGTCGATGGTCAGACGGAAGATTCTGCGGACGACAGCCGCCGCTTCCTCGTCGATCAGCCAGTGATATTTGTCCTCCGGGTCTTTCTTGTACCCATAGATCACACAGTTGGTCGTGGGCTTGCCGGATTCACCTTTGACCCGGATCGCGGTTTTCTGCTTGCGGCTCAGGTCTCTTAAATACCACTCGTTCATGATATTGAGGAACGGGGCAAATTCGCTTGTTGCCTGGTCGTCGCTGTCCACACCGTTTGCAATGGCAATAAAATGAACGCCTCGCTCACGGAACATGACATCCGTGTAAAAGCCGGTCTGAAGATAATTTCTGCCGATTCGGCTCATGTCCTTAACTATGACGTGAGCCACTTTCCCGGCTTCAATATCCTCCACCAGCCTTTTCCAAGCAGGGCGCTCAAAATTACCGCCGCTCCATCCGTCATCCGTATAATGGACGCAGTTAGAGTAGCCTCTCTGTGCGGCATAGCCTTCGAGATATTTTTTCTGATTGACAATAGAGTTGCTATCCCCGGCGTTGTCGTCGTCGCGGGACAGTCTTTCATATAGAGCTGTGATCTTGCCCTCAGTCTGATTTACGCTCATGATGCGCTCCTTTCAGACTGTCGGCTCATTTGTGGTGCTTCTATTGTACCATAAGTTCCGGCATTTGTAACCACTTCATTGTGTACAATCCGTAAAATTTTATCCTCCATGGTTTCCTTTACGATATCGCTGAACACCACTTTGACCTTGTAGGTGGTTCCGCCGATACGGCGGGTCATATACGACTGATTGTTTTCTCTGTTTGCCATAGGCATTTTACCTCCTTAAGTTGAAAAGTTCATAATTTTTTGGTAAACTAATAATGGTTCCGGCAACTGTAAGCCGAAGGTGTCTTATCTCTGCTTTCTGATTGCTATCTCACCCTGTATCCTCCTTTCTGCGTGTTTTTTTCTCAGAGAATGTAATCTTAGTAACTACACTTGCAATTACTTCTCTACTAATAGGAGAAATACGGGGTGCAAAACGGAACTGTTTTTCAAAAAAAGATAAAAATTTTTTCAGGAGGTGAGGTCGCTGTGACGGAAGATGAAAGATTGCTGCAAAGTTCGCAGGATGACCTTGCCGAATGGGAGGATATTTCCGAACAGTCAGCCGCCTATGCGAAACTGAAAAATGCCCTTGCCGCGGAGCGCAGCTTAGCCTTTGAAAGTGAACTGGAGCAGGACGAAAATCCACGGGACTACACGCAGGAACTGGAGGACGAGGAAGAAGAAGCCGCTCCAAACAGCGAAAAGCGGTTAAAGCGGCAGATACAGGCAGAAGCGCTTGCCCGTCTGGAGGATGCAGCCCGGACAGAGGATGATTTCCGGTATATCGTAGGAGAGTGGGACAGGCTGGACAGGAACCGGGAGCGCAGGGAGCGTGACCATGAAAACCTGCGCGGCGATGTTCCGCTTGAATACATGGCGGTACCTGATCCGAAGATTGTTCCGCGGTGGATGAACCTGCCGACCTTCCGGCAGCTCTGCAAGGGCGACTTTCTGGACATTATCTTTTCCTGTCCCTATGAGATGCACCAGCTGACGGCAAACCGCTTCATATCTGAACTCATCAACAGTCTCAGTGAGGAACAGAAGGAAGTGCTGTATTACCTTTCCATCAAGCAGTACAGCACCACAAGAGTAGCTGCCATTCGAGGGCAGACGGGCCGAAATATCCGAAAGCTGCGGACGACAATTTACCGAAAGCTGCAAAAGAAGATGTATCAGCATCTTTGTGACAAGTTAAAGCACGGCGGCAGTCTGACCCTGCGTGAGCGACAGTTTATGGAAGAGTTTGCAGCCTTACAGAAAACGCAGGGAAAAAGCGCCGTTATACGGCGGGAGAACAAAACGAAGCCGAGGAAAAAGAAAGCCGCCCTTGACGAGAGCAAGGACGACGAGTAAAATAGTAATATGATTATTGAATACTTAGATTACGGCAAGGGGAGACTAATTCCATGAATAACCTTTTTGCACAGTCCCGTTCCCATTGGGTACGGTATGACCGATATGAGATAAAAACCGCAAAAGACGGGAAACGGTATATCACGCCGGAAAAGACCGCAAAGCCCGACGTATATAATCCTCTGAAAGACGCCTCCGACATGGTTCTTGAGGCGCTGAATGTGGGAATGCTGATGATGAACCGGCAGCCGGAGGCTGAGATTGAAAAGGCGGTATTGGCGTTTGTTACGCATTACGGTCTGCTGGGGCTGATGACGGCGCTGCCCACCACGCCTTCCTTCATGGATTATGAAGCAGTATACCTGCCGAAAAACCGTTTCCTGAAAGAAGAATCCATGGAAACGGAGGAATATCTTTCCCTGTTCTATCCCTTTGACAAGCTGGATGTGGTAAAGCGGGGCGTAGAATCCAACTGGAACGTATCCGGCGACAGGACGATGATTGCTCTGACCATGACCTTTATGGATGAACCCATGGCAAAGTCCATGAGCTTTCAGCGGGAATATGCCGAGCCGTATGATTGGGTCACACAACAGCTCAAGGACTGGGCGTTTACGCTGACCACTTCCATCCTTTATTACAATGATTATGATTCCATAGACGAACCTACAAGGAATCTGTATCGCAAGGCGATGGCGGCTTTCGGCGGCATTGCACCGACATACCACATAGAACTACTGGATAAGCCCACCATCTATTGGGATTTTCATTCCCTGCTCCTTGGTATTCAGATGATGTTCAGCTTTATGCTGGTGGATGAGGCAAAACCTCTGCGGCTGTGCAAACACTGTCAGAAGGTTTATCTCGGCAACCGGTCTAACTCCGCTTTTTGCAGTCCGCGCTGCAAGAATCAGTATAATGTATATAAGAGCCGGGGAAAGAATAAAGAAGGGGCGCATGAAAATGATTGATAGATTGATTGCCGAAGCGACGGAATGTGATTTCAAGGTTGCTTTGGAAATAAAGAAGCCGAAGAGCTGGCTTAAGAGCGTCAGCGCCTTTGCCAATGGGATCGGCGGCACTCTGTTTTTCGGCATTGACGATGATAGAAACATTATAGGGCTGCAAGACGCGCAGGCAGACGCAGAAGCAATCAGCCGCCTGATAAAGGAACGGATCACGCCGTATCCGAACTTCGTCCTTGTACCGGAACGAGAGGACGGAAAAGACCTTCTGGCACTTACAGTAGTTTCCGGACGGTCAACGCCGTACTATTACAAGGCTGACGGTGTTATGGAAGCGTATATCCGTATCGGCAACGAAAGTGTCATTGCCCCGGATTATGTTCTGAATCAGCTCATCCTGAAAGGGATGAACCGCACCTACGATGAACTGTCCTCTGAATACGATTTCAAAGATTACGCTTTTTCCAAGCTGCGTGAACGCTATAAGGTATGGACAGGCAACAGCATGGAAGAAAAACTCTTTGATTCCTTTGAGATCAGAGGCGAAAACGGAAAGCTGACCAATGCAGGAGCACTTCTTGCTGATGATTCTCCGATTCGCCATTCCCGGCTGTTCTGCACCCGTTGGAACGGCTTGGATAAAAGCGGCGGCATGATTGATGCTCTCGACAGCGCAGAATATTCCGGCAGCCTGATTATCCTTCTGAATGAAGGCGTGAGCTTTGTAAAGCGGAACATGAAAACGATGTGGAAGAAGACCGCCAATTCCCGGATTGAAATGCCGGAATATTGTGAGCGAAGCGTTTTTGAAGCGCTGGTCAATGCGCTGATTCACCGGGATTATACGATCCTTGGAAGTGAAGTTCACATTGATATATACGATGACCGGCTCACGATCTACTCTCCCGGCGGAATGGCTGACGGTACACGGGTGCAGGAACGGGACATTTCCAATATTTCCTCCACGAGGCGTAATCCGGTGCTGGCTGATATTTTCGGACGGCTTGGTTATATGGAGCGTCAGGGCAGCGGATTCAAGAAAATCACGGAAGCCTATTATGCCGCGCATAATTATCGTGCTGAGCTGGAACCGAAGTTTTATTCTGACGCTGTTTCGTTTCAGGTCACGCTATACAACCTGAATTATGAGCAGGCAACAACTGCCCGACAAGGTGAACAGGCGATTGAAAGCGCTGAAACAGGCGATTGCCCCGAAAAACAGGCGATTGAACAGGCGATTGCTAACTTGAATATTTCGCAAACAGCAAAAAAGCACATTGCTTCACTTTTTAACAACTTTGGCGTGGAAGGTATTTTTGGTCGTACCGAGATTGCTCGAACCCTCAAAATAACAGTATCTCCCGCAGGCGAGCTTATCAATAAAATGAAGTCTGCCGGATTGATTGAAGCGGTTACCGGCTTCGGCAAAGGCAAGTATAAATTCATCCAGAAATAAGAATAGCCCACACTTTCGGTTTTCATTGCCAAAAGTGCGGGCTTTCGTTATACTGTTTATGTTTCGGAGTACAGACGGTCTCCTTCGATGATCTCATCCAATGTGCGCGGTGTATAGTCCATATATGGGAGCATACAGCCCACATTGATGAAGTTTCCCTTTGCATGACCCTGCTCTGTGCAGGAGGCTTTGATCTCCGCACGGAGTTTTTTGAGGAAATCGTACTCACGGGTTCGATGTACATGACCGTAGAGCATCCAGCAGTTTTCGTTGTAGGCTGCTTTATGAAACGGCATGGCATAATGGCTCATTATAACGTGCCTGCCATCGTCTGTGATTTCCTTGTAGTCTTTGACATCCTGAAAGTATTTCCGAACCTCTCGGCTGAATTGCTTTGGATCGTGGTTGCCGGTAATCAAGACCTTGTTGCCTGCAAGCGGGCCGAGATAGAACGGCCATTCAGATTCCTTTGCCCAGATGAAATCACCGATCACATACACAGTGTCATTGCCGGTTACCCGGCTGTTCCAGTTATTCAGAATGGTATCGTGCATTTCGGTAAGATCAGCAAAGGGACGATTATCAAATCGAATGATATTTGCATGACCAAGATGCAGGTCTGCGATGTAGTAATTTGCCATTGTGTCACCATCTTTCGTGATATGGAATGTCAATGCCCATTATACATCATAAACCAGCTCATGCAGGACAATTTCTTCTGCCCCGTTATGGATGTTGTTCATGCGGCGTACCCATTCCATCTGGTCGGCGGCTTTCAGGGTTTCAGTGACATTTTCCTGTTCTGCCATCTGAGTTACAATGCGGTCAAGGCGTTCCTTGCAGGACTGGTCGATTTCATGCAGATGGTTCCAAAGCGATCCGTCCATCAGCATGGCAGTGTAAATACCATTGTGATGCTCCTTCAAGAATGTACGCCGCAAGCGTCCATACTTTCCGAGCGGAGTGTCACTGCCTTCGGGCGGCAGCAGGTTCGGGATGAGATAATCGCCCTCCTGCCGATATGTGCCGCCCATCTGTTCATACAGAGATTTCATAAAAAATGGCTCCTTTCGTGTTGATTTTCAGCGGTTATAAGGGATTTTCCTACTCCTTTCCTATAACTGCTTTTCAATTTACCACAAATGAGCCGCAGTCATATGTATTAGGTGGGTGAAACCACCCTTTACATAGTAACTCTTGGTTGGATATGGAATTGCTCTCGCCCTGTAAC
>ENA-ORPK01002684-ORPK01002684.1-human-gut-metagenome-genome-assembly--contig:-NODE-2684-length-11924-cov-3.844048_pt1 | contig 11924 bp, 8 predicted proteins | sample MGYA00242139_ERZ509068 | MGnify/ENA primary metagenome ERZ509068 (study PRJEB26280, sample SAMEA2338687) | human gut metagenome | biome: human gut; feature: human-associated habitat; material: faeces... | reverse complement strand
CCACGGCCGGAGCCACCTCATAGGCCGCCTCGTCCTGCTCTGTGTGGAGCCATTCGTGGATCAGAGAATAGCAGTACTGCTGATGGTGCGGTGAGATCCAGTCGTCAAATTCTTTCAGATCCTTTTCTGCCATGGTTGCGGACAGTGCGGTCAGAAAAACGTGGCACGCCAGCGGGAGCAGGCTGGTACCTCCATCATGGGCATATCCGGTATACTGTCCGATCAAGCCCTACAGCGCCGCCTCACTGCCAAATTTTTTCACAGCCTGGAGCTCCTTGTTCTCTTCTCCCTCCAGCCCGGCAGACAGCAGTGCCTGGATCACGCTGGGTGCGGTGTTGCTCTCCGCACCGGTCAGAACAGAAAGAATGTCGATGTGCAGCTGTCCCGGCGTGGTATAGGTATTGTGCAGAGCCTGGAGTTTTGCGGTTCGCTCCTTGCTGTCAAAAAACTTCCCGTATTCCCGCATAGCCTTGCGAAGTGGCGGGGTTTCCTGCATTTTCAGTGCCTGCATCCGCATGGAGAGAAGATCCGCCCGGAATTCCTCGCTGTAGAGTTCGATGTCCAGGAGCCAGTCCTCCCGGATATCCCGGTAGGAAACAGGGTTATACACCAGGTAATTGCTCTTCGTATCTGTTTCCGTCAGCAGCATTTTTGCCTCGAAATTGTTGCTGCCTGTCAGCTTCAGAATTTTTACATCCGGCAGAGAAATATCGTCAATGGCCGCCTCAAAAGCCCTGTCCGGGTCCTGCCAGAACAGAATTCGCCGCCGGTAGTACTCCGGCAGCGGCGCGGAAAACCGCCTTTGCAATTCCTGTGTTACCTTCTCTGTATCCATGTTTTCTCCTTTGCTGTCAGTGGACAGCGGTCGGCTGCCCATCGCTGTCCATGAGCTTATTTAATCTTCGCCAGCGCATCCCCGAAGAGCGCATAGTTGTGCTTTACACCGTCGTCCAGATCGATGGCGATCATCTGATCTGCCAGATGGTGGATTTTTTCCTCATAGGTTTGCAGCTCCAGGGCCTGCTCCTTGAGCTTGGCGATCCGCTTGTTCAGCTTCACCCGTTCCGTGGCCGCCGCGCGCTGGGCCGCAGTCTCCAGAGCCTGGAGCTGGGTGCGATAGCGCTCCTGGAGCTCATGCACATAGTCCGTCCGCATCCGGGCCAGCAGATCCGGCTGGTAGCGGTGCAGGTAGATCAGGGCCTTGAAGCCGTTCTTCCTGCCGCTGTCAAAGAGCCAGTAGATGGGACGCTTCTGATAGGTTTTCAGATGGTCGGCATAGAAGTCATTCAGGAAGTAGCTGCGGATAACTTCGCGGGGCGTACCCTTGCCGCCGAGCGCGTCGGCAACAAACTTGAGGTTTTCTTCTAGGGTATCCTCGCCGTAGACCTTGCGGACGAAGTCCACAAAGCGGGCGGCAATATCATCCTCAAAGTATTCATCGTCGCAGATGGGGATGATGTTGTCGCTGTCCGGGAGGATGGTCTTGTACTTGCCGGCGTCCCATTCGCCGCCCGCGTAGGCCAGTCCCTCCACGTCCAGAGAGTAGCGTCCGAACATACAGCCCACGGCGTAGGAAATGAGGGAGACGATCTCATCCCGCAGCGTGCGGACATAATTGCTGCCCTTCATGCTCTCCGGCACATCGTCCTTGCTGTCATAGACCCGGTGGACGGTAATATCCCTGTCCGCCACCTCCGGGGTCAGCTCGTCCTGAAGGCCGTAGATATCGATAAAAATGCGGTTGAGTTCTTCTTCGTTTTGTTTGAGCCGCTGGAAGCGGGATTCGCATTCGGCCTTCCAGGCGGTGTATTTGGTGGAGATTAAGGTTGACATGGTTGGTGGTCCTTTCGATGTTGGGTGGTCAGTGGCTGGGATCTTGGCATTGATTTCTGAACGCCTGCCGCTTCTCCTTTTTTAGGAAATTGCCTTCAAATAACAATCCGCTATGTACAATGCAAGTCTCTGAAGTTCATTTACCGTAACACGGATTTCAAAATCAATCACTGCGCCGTTCTCTCGCGTTAGGCCTTTCTCCTCACATTTTCGCATTGTTTTCTTCACACAATTCTTGCACTCGCTACAGGAAAATTTATTGTATATTGTGATATGTACCTCTCTATTTTCGTCAACATCAACCGAAAGATTTTGATGTGCAATTCCGTTGCGAAACTTGTTGACAAACGAATAAATCGTTTTGTTTCCATAAATTATTTTATCTTTCGAGCAGCTTTTGATGGGTTGAAAAACAGTTGGAGATACAGAAAGCCGTTTCGATATATCCTCTAATTTCCCCGGAAAAATCCGCTCACCATTGCTCTTTTTTGCACGCTCATAAGGAATAATGACTAGCGAAAGCAAAGAATTGAGAAGCATCGTCGGAGAGAATTCATCTGTGTTGGAATATTTTCGAATAATCTCTTTTGTGGTTTTTATCTGGGAAATGAAGAACGCCTGTTCCTTTTCATCAATCTTCTTTGCAGCCTTTTCCATCTTGGGTGCCTCACACCAGCGGATTCCGCTTGAAATCCCATGAAGTTTCGTAGGAATCCCAGTCGGTGATCGAAATATTTACACTATCATCTGCCAACCGCTCAATTTTGGGGGCACTTTCGGTATCGTCTGAGATTATAATTGGAATCTTTTTGACGGTACCTGCACCGGTATTGATTGTTGGATTGATAATATTTAGTACATACTGAGAAACACAACTATTCAAATACGCCGTAAAAACATTTATTTTCGATGTATCATTAGGAAAGAAGCCATTTGCCCCAGAATCAAAAATAAATCCATAACCATACACGCGGAAACTATTTTTGCTACTCGTAACACCAGACCATGTAATACCGGGCAGATAATAATAACTCTCGTTACTTATTTTCCACCCGAGATTATCTCCCAAATACGGATAGACCTTTCTGGTGTTTTCTTTGATTTCTTCACCATCATTAAGCCAGTTGACGACATATTCATTATTTCCATACCATTTTCTGAAGTCACCGCCCTTGTTATACGGTATCCAGCGCTTGTTGACTGCAACTTGTTCCTCTTTGTTGTGACATGCTACTGCCATATTATTGCGGGAAATTTCGTGCCAAAGTCTCAAAAAAAGCTCATTATCTCCAGTACGCATACCAATACCAGCAAATCCATAGTTTGCAACTGTCAAAGCTCTAAAAATATTAGAAAACGCTTCGCTTACCCAATACGCCACCGGCGAGCCGGGGATTTTGGAGAAGTTGGTGGCTTTGGCAGCTTTATACCGCCCATTTACGGTTGGGAAGGCAAATGGAACGCCATTTTCGTCTGTTTCGTAATAGCAGATATAGTCAAACCGAGAATTATAGTCCCTGCAATAACGCTTATTAAAGATAACCGCCGCCGTTCCAAAGTTGATTCCGAGGCTTGTTCCACCCTTGCCCAAATAGGGCATATGAACCATATTTACGATCGTATGCGTGTTTACAATGTTCTGACGCATTTTTTCAAAACTGGACAGGAACATCCAGCTTTCCATCGTAATCATCGACACAAAGCCCTGCACATTTGCAAGCTGGAAACCGCGCTCGATAAAGCAGGAGAACAGGTCAGCTTTTGTATCCGGGAAATGATCTTTGATATGCTGTGCAAGTCGTGCATTCATACCAGACGCACCCATATACGGTGGATTTGTCACCACCACATCGTACTTCCGCGCCAGCACTTCGGCGCACCTGACCAGCGGCAGCAATTCATTCAGCGCCGACATCTGCATCATGTTGATGTCGTTTCGGATTTCGCCAAATTGGGCATACAGTCCGGCAAAGTCTACGGGCGTGATGTTCAGGATAGAGCCGTACTCTTTGGCGTCCCGCATCTCGGTGACAATGCTTTCAATATCAGCTTTCAACTTCGGATCATTCTTGTGGAAATACTCGATGGTCATTGCCTGAATGCCGTTGCTCTCACGGATGGAGTAGATATTCGGCTGAATGCCGCGCGTGAGCAAACGCCGGTCATACTGCCGCGCTTTCATCATGACCGCAAAATAGGCAAGCTGCGCCGCGCGGTCATCAATGTCGAGACCGTAGAGATTATTCTTGAGGATGCTCTGCGCCGCCTCGCGCTGATCCCAACCGGCAGAGGTATAGATCTGCATCAGCACATCGAAGGCATAGACAAGGATATGACCGCTGCCCATGCAGGGGTCGATGACCTTGATTTCTTCCGGCTTGATGGTCTTGTATTCCTCGCGGAGCTTAGCAAGCTGGGCTTCCACCGACCGCTCCTGCTCGGCTTCGTCCAGATAGTATTTCCAGCCGCCCCGCAGTTCGGCATTGGGGTGACCTTCCAGCCAAAGTCTGCCGAGGGAGTTTTCCACCATATAGCGGACGATCCAGTCCGGGGTGAAAAGCTGCGTCGCGGCAGGGATGCGCTCCTTCGTGATCTTGACGTTCTTCTTGAGCTGGGCAAAGGTATCGTCTTTCAGCTCGGTGTTGTAATACTGATACAGCCAGCCGATGATCTGGACGGCATCCTGCCAGTCCTCTTCGGGGATGTCGGAAACCATGTGACCAAGAACACTGTCCTGACGGAGAATGTTGTTCGGCAGCAGCATCTCCGTATAGCCGCCCATGCGCTCGAACATCCCCGGCAGCGCCTCATTCAGGGCGTTGCACTGGGTCAGCAGCAGATAGCGGTAGAGGTCCTCCGTCTGATTGCGCTCCAGGAGGGTAAGCACCTTGTCTTTCTCCAGCCCCGGCAGGTCCAGATGCATGGCCTCCTCCAGAATTTCCGGCTTGAAGGCCCCGGTGCTGTCCGAGAAAACACGGGTATGGGAGGGAAGATAGTTATTGACCTCCATAAACCGCAGAGCGATGAACCGATTGAACCAGGTATAGGCGACTTCCTCCATCACCTGGGTATAGCCCTTTTGGCGAATTTGCTCCACCAGCTCCCGGCGCTGCCGCTGCTCATCCGGGGTCAGGGGACGGCCGGAGACGGTCTCGGCGTTTGCGTTGCCGTATCCGTCTTTGGTAATGTCATACTGATATGCCCGCTGGGACACCCGGTCGATCAGCTCGGTACGCGCCCAGATGGCGAACCGCTGAATTGAACTCTTCTTCATCGCTGCCGCCTCCTGCTGTTCATTCTTTCTGCCCCAGCTCGTCAAACAAAGCCTTGACGGAGGGGGCGTTCTTCGTCAGTTTCTTGATGCTCAGCTCCTCCGCCTTACTATTGGCCAGGCGAAGCTGGTTTTCGGAAGAAAGAAGGGCATCCTTTGTCTTCTGCAAATGATTGATGGTCTTGTCAATTTCATCAATGGCCGTCTGGAATTTTTGGGAAGCAAGCTCGTAATTCCTGGAAAACCCCTTCTTGAACGCCTCCATATTTTCCTCAAAATGCGCAAGATCCAACTGCTGATTTTTGACGATTGCCAGCTGCTGCCGATATTCCAGAGAGTTCCGGGCTGCGTTTCGCAGAAGCGTGATCATAGGAATGAAAAACTGGGGGCGGATAACATACATCTTGTTAAATTTATAGGACACATCCACAATGCCGTTGTTATACAGCTCACTGTCACTTTCCAGCAGGGAGACCAGCACAGCATACTCACAGTTCTTTTCCCGGCGGTCCTTATCCAGCTCTTTGAAGAAATCCTCGTTTTTGTGCTTCGTCGCCGTTTCGTCCATCTCGTTCTTCATTTCAAACATGATGGAAATAAACTCCGTGCCGTCGTCCGCGGATTCCCGGAAAATGAAGTCGCCCTTGCTGCCGCTTCGGGCATCATTGTCTTTCTCAAAAAAGGCGTTGGGAAAGGCCCCCATCCGGTAAGTATTAAACTGGGTCAGGCAGTGCTGCTCCAGGCTTTCGCCAACCATTTTGGTGGATTGGCGGGCCTTGAAATCCTTATAGTATTCAATCAGCTCGTCTTTTTGCCGGATTTCCTCTTTGTACTGCTTTTCCAGTGCCTGTTCCTTTATCTTATTCTCATTTTCTTTGCCATCCAGTTGCCCTTTCAGCGTGGTAATTTCTTGATCTCTTTTGTTGATCTCGCTTTCCTTTTCCCGAACCGCATCGGAAACAGCCAGCTTCTTTTCCATATCCGCCTTGTCAATTTGCGCCTTTAGCTGCTCGATCTCCCGCTCTTTTTCATCAAGCGCCCGTTCCTTTGCGGCAAGCGCGTCTTGACCGGCTTTTTCTTGCTCCAGCCGGGCAATATCCAGGTCTTTTTTCTTCTGCTGTTCCAGAAGCTCGGCCTGGCTATTCAGCTCCTTTTGAAACTCTTTATCCCGCACCTGCTGCACAATCTGCGCATAACCGGATTCATCTACCTGAAAAACCTCTCCGCAATGGGGACATCTGATCTCCTGCATTTTTTTGCATCCTTTCTCTCTTTTGAACCGTTCCGTTTTCCTTATATGACATGCAGCACGTCATGTCCATACAGCTTTTCCAACAGCTTCTTTTGTATTTCAGCTACATACCGCTGGATATCCGCTTCATTCTCCAGCTTCGCGGTCCCGCATAGGCTATTCCGGCTGACCGTAACCGTATCCGTATCCGGAGTCTCCACAACCACCAGCGCCTTGAGGTACTGCTGCCGGAGGTTGGCAATCTGGATCATCATGGCGTCTAACTGAGTTAGAGTGCTGGCATCCAGCGCCGCCTGCCTTTTGACGCTGAATGCGGCATCTGCCTTGTTTACAATATCTGTTTGGTCCGGGTTTGCTGCCTGGTGAATTTCACCCATGGCCGCCTGAACTTCCGCACAAACATCCTGCCGCTTCAGTGCCAGGAGCTGATCATAGCAATTCCGAAGGGACTGAATGAGGCCGGGCAGCTCCGAAACGCGCTTATAGGGCTTTTTCATCTCCAGAATCTGCCGGATCGTCCGCAGATTGTTCAACGCCTGCCCCTCGGCCTGCAAATACTCGGTTTCTGGCGTGAGACTGTCCACTATCTCCAGCGCTTCGTCAAAAACTGGCTTCTGGTGCCGGAAGAAGGACTGCACATCGGACAGATCCTCTGCGAAATCCAGAAATTCGTCCTCTAGAGCAGTCATTTTCTCAAGCAGCGCGGTATTGTCCTTTTTCTGGGACAGCAGCTCCCCGCAAAGCTGGATACCGTTTTCCACAACAGCCCTATCCGGATAGGCCTTTCCGCCATACTGCTCTGTCAACAGCTTTTGCAGCTCGTCCCGCTGGGAAGAAAATCGACTCCGAACAAAGGCAATCAGGCTGTCCTCATCCGTCGGTACATCCATGGTATTGAAATACTCTTTCAGGAACTCCCGGGATTTCTTCACCAGAGAATCGGAAATGGCAATTCTCCGGGTAAGAATGGACTTCTTAATCTCCGTTTTCCGTCGCAAGTAGTCCGGAATATGCCTGTCCGTTGGCTGAATTGCGCTTCCGCTGTATTGGAGCGTCACTTTTTGGGTGGAGATCAGAGCGCACACCGCCGCGGCAATGTCGATTTCCCGCCAGCCATAGGGAATTGCGGAGAAGCGCCGCTGTACATCCTCCATGGATGTTGGCAGCATTTTGGTATCCTGCAAGGCGAGATACCGCTCCAGTTCCTCCACCGCATCTGGGTTGTCAACGTCCATTGCCCTGCCTATAGCGGTCTGCTGGCTGGATGCGTCCAGGATTTGTAGCAGCTCCTCATCACTGTCAAAGCAGCGTTGCACATAACCCAGTTTGGAATAGACGCTTTCTACCAACTCGCCCAGAGCTTCATCGATTTTCTCTTTTACAGAGGTCGTCTTAAACCTGCCGACCTCCCCTGCGACATAAACCTTTGCTTCCAGAATGGAAGCTGCAATGTGCTCTCTGGCATTCTTTTCACAGGCCGTTGCCTGCTGCTGTTTGCCGCGGATAATGCGCTGAATGACTTCCGGGAGCTGGGTCACATTGCGGCTCTTTACGAACTTTCGGATTTTCGCTGCCTGCTCCATATCCTCAAAATAGGGGGACTTGTCATCCAATAGAAAAATGGCCTCGTTATCCACGCTGGAGCGCATCAGCAGCGCCTGTTCTCCTGCCAGATACAGGTCTGAGGCAACCGTCACCATTCGCAGGTGAATCGCACCAGTCAGCTGTCCGAACACGGTCTCATCTACGATCTGGTCGTAGGGGAAATCATATTTTCCAAACTTAAACTTCTTGCTGATGTACAAATCGCCAAATACTGTTTGGGCAATGGACTGCACAATCGCCGCACTGTCCACGGGTGTATTTCGAATGTCCCGCTCAATATCCTGTTCATCATCCGTCAGGAAGGTATAGGTATCTCCATTACGGGTCACATAATTCTGGGACACCAGTCTGTCTAAAGACTCCTGGATTCTGCGGCGCATATTGATTTTATCCGCCCGGATATCATCCACCATCAAAGTTGTAATATTGTCTACGTTGGCTTTGATATCGTCCACATACCGAATCAAGTACAGCAGCTTTAGCACACTGACATCGTACTGCTCCAACCCTTCGTAGCTGTCTGCCGCATTCTGGCAGCGGTCGATGACCCGCCGAATGGTACTTTCCAGGAATGTATGGACCGTGTTGTAGAACAGGCAGAATGGAACCAGCGCGTTTTCATCCCGCTCCTCGATGGCCTGCGCGGCCTCCTGGAAGCCAGACAGCATCGAGCGCTCGCCGCCGGACAGATGCTTGCCGGAGTTTCCGTGTTTACGGATCTGGGCAAGAACATTCTGCATCAGCCGGAACTGGTAGGGCACAAAGGGATAGGTTTCGATAAAGTCATACTCACCAGCATACCCCTTCAGGTCTAAAACCGCGTCCGTAAATGTATAAAGATTCTTGAGAACCGCCGCGTTTTTCCCATACTGCATGGAAAGCAGCTTTTTCGCCAGATCGGTCTTGGCAAGGATTCGTTTCTTAATAACCTCGTCCACTGAGGAGGAGGACAAGCTGAGCCTTGTATTAAATCGACCCTGGATTTTGGAAAAGTCATCTCCGCTGATTTTCGTAATGGAATCAATAGCCTCCTGACTGGTGACCATAACCCAGACGCGGCCTTCGCACTTGGCGCCGATCTCTTCCACAATGGTCTGCAAATTCAGCATCAGGCTGCCGTCCGAGCCAATATACTGTCCAACCTCGTCGATCATGAACAGGAGCCTGAAGTGCTTGCCTCTGGAATCAATGTACTCTTTGATTTCCCGAACCAGCTGTTCGATAGAAATATCTGCCGTTTCGGTGCCGTTGAACCAATTCCTGGCGGCGGTTTCGCTCATAGCCAGGGTGTCCATCAGCACTTCCACAATGTCGTCTTCAAAAAAGGCAAAGGCATCCCGGGCGTTTTCCCAGCTGTCGCCGTTGATTTCCTGGAATCTGCTGCGAAATTCTTCTGTTTTTCCGGCTTTTTCCACAAACTGCTCCAGCCGTGCAACCTTTAGATCGTCCCCATAAAAGCCTCTGTATTCATAGAAAACCTTGGCAAACACCCGTAGAATCGCCGTTTTATCCTTATTGATAGGGCTTTTGGAATCGATGTTGAAAAGGATCGTGTCCGTTGGTATACTGGCGCACCGCTCCAGCTGGGCAAACATCATGGGATCGTCGAACTTATCCGCAAAGTAATCCACAGCCTTTTTCCCGGCAACTGTGGGATTGGACAGCAGATAAGAAAGTATTTTCAGAAAATGCGATTTACCGCTTCCAAAAAAGCCGGAGATCCAAACACCGATTCGGTCCGTTGGAACCGCAAGAGATTTTTCATAATTGGCAAGAAAGCTGTTAAAATGCCGCCGCAATTCTTTCGTAATGATATATTCCTGCAATTCCTGCTGAATGCTGCTTTCATCATCCTGGGCGACCTTAATAACACCGTTGATCTCCCGATCAATATCCGATTGATAGATATCCCGCAATTTCATAATGTGCCTCCCGTTTTCAGAGCAGATTAAAGGCTCTATAATAGTGGCCATCCAGGAACTGCCCGAAGAGGTCCAAGTCCTGACCGTTAAATGTTCCCGGATAAAGCATCAGCACCGGAATATCCGAAAAAATATGCTGAATATTGTCAAGGATCTTATGGGACCGCATAAACGGATAGACTTTTCCGACTCCGGTGATCAGAAGTACATCGCCGTATCCATGCGGGGTATACTCCATCCGTTTGACAAAAGCCTCTGGTGTGGCGATTTTGACAAGCTGCTGCTCCAGATATTCTTTTCCTTTACGCTGCTCCATCGTGGGAATACTTTTTAGAATATGTTTTTCCTCGCATATGTCTAAAAAAATACGATATAGGTCCCGTTCCACCAAATGGTAGGGAACATCCTTTTTCGTTTTCAACTTTTCAAAAAAAGTTCGCACGATCAGCTCATCCTTTGGGTCATAACAAAAAACGTGAATGCCGACCTCATTGGAAAGTCCCTTGTTTTTAAGAAAGCTTTCTTCAGAAAGCCGGTCCGAGACCTTTGTCAGGCTGGTTAATAGATTCTCCATACCATACAGTTCCTTTTCTGCTTCTATATTTTGCGGAAACAATTGAACGCAGGAAGCGCCTTGGTGTTTCCTGCATTTCGAATAGCATCCTCCAACTCCGGCGCAATCGCAACGGGGTTCAGCTGCTGCGCACGAGGGGAATCCAGGTATCCGCATTCCACCAGAGCTTTCGTCAAAACCTGCTTGATCTTTTGCATCGTACTGTCACTCCACCCAGCCACAGTATCATTCTCTTCTTGCAGTCGGAAGAAGAAAAGGTTTAGGTCTTTCCGTGAAAAATTGAATTCCTGTGTGCGGAATTTGTCTCCTATGACCACTGTCATGAAATCCCAGACCAACCGATTGTCGCACATCATGGCATATAAATTGACCTGCTTCGCCGTTCCTACGGAACTGTTCGCCAGAAGATCCACCAACTCCGTGGAACCCATAGCATCTATCCGTCGAAGGCAGGTTTTTAATATGGAGGATACCATCCGCTCTGTGGGAAACTGAAAAAGGTTTTCGCTTTGCACTTTTTCCAGTATTTCCTCTCTGCTCATTCCCTGCGTCCTCAATGAAGCCGCAATTCGTATTTCATAAAACAAAAACTGCTCCCGTGTCAGGGCACCGCTATATCCGTTTATCATGCCTATATCTCCCGGGGTATCTTCTTTTTCGTGATCTGCCTGTGACATAATCCACATTATGTTGCAGCATTACCATATGCAGCACAAAATACCCCATAATTATTTTAACCCTTTTTGTTCATGCTGTCAATTTATTTCACACAGTTAGATTTTTGTTTGTACAGCTGTCCTAAGGCAACACCGCACAATTGCGTCTTCGAGCCTCAGCCGCCTTTTTACCCCACTTCCGCAGTTCCAAAAATGGGAAATACATACAGTATTCCTCCATTTTCGGAACTTTGAATTGGGGCAAAAATTCTGGCTGAGACTTCTTGCCGAATTGTGCGGTGTTGCCCTAATATATTCTCTGACTCTTATCCCAAAGAATACGCATAATCATACTAATTCTTAATTAAAAACTTTAATAATCAAATCCCTGCCGGTAATGCTAGAAATGGCATTGTTAGACAAGGAGCAGATGGTATCACACAGGCGGTCAACAACTTTTTCCAATGTGGCGAAAACCTCGTTACGGAATCCACGCTTTCGGATCTCTTTCCATATTTGTTCAATGGGATTCATCTCGGGCGTATACGGAGGAATGTGGAAAAGAATTATATTCTCTGGTAATTCCAGTCCACCGGATTTGTGCCATGCAGCACCATCACAGCAGAGCAAAAGCATTGGGACAAAACCGGAGGCTGATTCACTTAGTAAGGTGGAGAGGTTTTCAGAAATTTTTTCTCCGGCAGTACCAAGTTTTCGAGAAGAAATGTCCGTTGTATGTTGAGAGGGGCTTCCAAACCGGAAAGCCCTTCCCGTGCCGGAGCCGGTAACAGTTTGACCCCGGCGGCACGGT
>ENA-ORPK01002679-ORPK01002679.1-human-gut-metagenome-genome-assembly--contig:-NODE-2679-length-11944-cov-2.589621_pt1 | contig 11944 bp, 11 predicted proteins | sample MGYA00242139_ERZ509068 | MGnify/ENA primary metagenome ERZ509068 (study PRJEB26280, sample SAMEA2338687) | human gut metagenome | biome: human gut; feature: human-associated habitat; material: faeces... | reverse complement strand
GCAAAACCGCTATCAATAGGTGCGTAATTATTTTCCATTTAATTTACCTCCAAGGTAAGTAATTTATAATTAAAATAGGCAGGTGGCATATCCACCCACCTAAGGTAATGTTGTATCTATATAATGTAATGTAAGGTTATAGCCTATGCTAAAGTAGTAGTTTGAATACCTTTAGGAGAAACTACTGCATAGCCGAATCTTGTTAATGGAAGTAAACGAGTTCCTTGGCCGTTAGGGTTTTGAATAGCTACTACTTCACGGTTAGGTGCTTTACCTTTAGCGATTGCGTTTCCGCCAACAACCATTGCTACACCTTTAGTAGCTACATCTGTAGCGATACGGCTACCAGTTGCTAATTTGAAGTATGTATCATTTAATACATATACTGGTGTTTGGCCATTGTAATAGCCTTTGAATCCAGCGTTTTCTCTTCCGTCTAAAGCATCTTTGAATACTACTAAGTTTTCTGCTAACATCTTAGCATAGAAAGCAGGTGAACATACAATTACTGCGTCTTCAGTGCTGAATCTATCGAAACCTAAGGCATCATCACCTTGTTCAAGGCCTGCTAATGCAGCACTAATACCTTTGAAGGCAGTTTCAGCGGCACCATCAGCTTCAGTGTTGTTAGCATCTGCACCGATTAATCCCATTACAATTTTATTACTATATGCACCCATAGATTTACCGATATTGCGAACTGTAGGCATATACATTTCAACAGGTGAAGCATCAAATACTACAGATGGTAAATCAACTGGTTTATCCCATACATATTTTAAGTCAACAACTTTTTCAGCGTTTTCAGGTAATACTGCGTCAGCATATACGCTGCCAGCTGCAGAGAAATCTCTACCATCACCTAATGATTTTTGAACTGCGACACGAACGCTGTAAGCACCGGGTTCAACGAATTCTGTGCATCCTCTTCCATCTACGAAAATTTCTTGAACCATAGTAGCTTCAAGCATCTTAGATGCTAATACTTGGCCTAAAGAAATACCAGTTGTAATAGAAGGAGAAGTAGCTTTCAATACATTATTTGTTATTGTGTTTGACATAATTAATCTCCATAAGGCGGGTTTAAAGACGTTTACCGCCGTTTCGTCTAATGATTAGGTTTTTATCTGTGGTTTGCCTTTCCACGTATAGTTTCGCGGCATCATTTAGGAATGGAAAAAGACGCGGTTTACAAGTCTTTTATCCATTACTTACCAATTATTACGTTTAGCACGTTGTTCCGCGATAATTTCATCCACTGTCTTATAAGTAGTAGTGGTTTCTTGCACCTTAACAGTTGGTGCTAATCCAACAGGTTGGTTCACTGGTTCGGCACTAGGAGTATTAGGTTCAGGTGCTGGTTCGCTACCCGCGTTATTAGCAATTGGTGCCTCTGCAGTAATACCGTATTTCTTTTTAAATTCTTCTTCCCAAGCAGCTTTAAGTTGAGTTTCGTGTTCCTCTTTAGCCTTTTGTGCTGCTGCGGCTTCTTCGGCTTGTTTCTTTGAAATGCGTTCTCCTTCAATGTTATTAACAGATGCAGCAATATTATCTATTTTAGATTGAAGTGAAGCAATCAAATCATCAAGTGCTTTGTTTTGGTTTTCCATACTTTGCCTCCGTAATTAGTTTTTGATGTCTTTAGAAAATAAAACGATACTTAAAGGATTTTTACCTTTCTTGAAAATTAATGAAGCAGACGACATCTTATCTTCTTCATCTATGATAGTATATGTGAATATGGAGAGAAAGTCGAATTTCGTTCCATGTTGTCAATAGCAGTCCCGATACCGACGCCGTTGAACGAAGCCTTATGGTGTTCCCGGCGGCAATTTTTACCGCGGCGTTCATATGGTTCCTATGACGTTATTAGGCCTATGACGTTATGAAGGCAAAATAAAAAGGCCAAGCAAGCAAGGCCATAAGAAGGGGTTATAAAAATGGATAAACTTCATATAAAGTGAGGCAGGTAAGAGGTGTATATTTTATCTTAGGAGGTATTATTATGAACGGAATTCCTGCCTCACGACAGAAAGGAAGCTTATCATTATGGATGAGTTGTAAGACAAGGGAGGAACTATTTCTTATCTTACAATATAGTATAGTTTAGATTGGATGAAAAGTCGAATTCGGCTAAGTATAACAACGTAATAGGTATCACATGATTGACGTGCCGATGAACGAAGCCTATTGGTATGCCGGGAAGCAATTTTTTCTGCGGCACTATCTTGTGATTAAAATTACAACGTAATAGCAATAGTAATGTATGCTGGTATAATTATTAGCTGCATTTTTTGAAGTAATTTGACTTCATTTTTAACCAGCTAACAATTTATTCAGAAGGTAGTAATATGAAGTAAATTAGCTTTATTTAATACCTTCTTACACCGGCATAACTACAGCCGCCATCTTCGCCATTCTTCTCAATGTTGAACTGAGGGTGATATTCCTGTATGAAGAAGGTTTCTCATTTATCAAGCTGCTTCTTGTCAGGGTTGTCTAAGTGTTTGAGAATCATATAGGTAATGGTAGCACCGTGGCCGATGGCAGATGCGATATAATTATACTTGCGGTTAGAGTATCCCTTTAGCGGCTTCTTTAACGCTTTGAGGATGGCGAGGCGATGTTCATTAAGTCGGCGGTATAAGTTAATTGACTTGCCAATATAGATGATGCGGCCATTTAATACTAGTGCGTAGATGCCTCATTGGTTTTTAAGTGTGGATTCGATAGGGTTCGTCATTAGGATTCCTTACCTCTAATTAGACAGTAGTAGAAATAGAGGAATGCGAAAAGTATTAACATGATAGATAGCACCTCCAGATGTGGAATAGAAGTAAGAAGCCATTAAGGGTAATGATGGTTGCGCAGAACTTACCTTGGCGGTTGTCGGCAAATAGGATAGAAAATGTGCTAAGGAGAACAACGCATATGGTTGCTATGATGGTTAAAGCTAACATGGTTTGTCATCCTCCTCCAAAGTATTCAAATCTGCATCAATGGCAGCGATAATCTCTTCATCTACAAGTATTGGCAATGCCTTTTCAATTTGTTTAGCGTATTCAGGGTTGTGGTTCTTGAAAGAAATTAATTTGAAAATTAAATCCATATATGTTCTAAAAGCTTTCATGGTTAGTGTGCCTCCTTGTATCTATCTATAGCATTTTCAATATTCTCGATTAATTGTTCATCAACTTCCATTGCTTTGAATGCCTTGTCAAATAATTCGGCATATTGAGAATAATATGTTCTTTTTAACATAATTAAATCAGTAATTAAATTAACATATTCTTGAGTCATTAGTTTTCACCTCCTTTACTTCTTCTTCCTTGTTCAATAAATAAATCTCCGATAACTTCATCTGCGTCTTCGATAGGGAAATCATTAAATATAATAACTCTATTACCGTTGTTTCTCAATGTTCTTGCGCGGCCGGCTGCTTGGCTTGTCTTTTCTTCCAAGTGTTCAATTTGTCTTTCTTGAATAATAGGATTGTCATAAAGCCAAGTGGTAAACTTTCTTCCATTTCTTTCTAATGTCATCTTAATATTGTGTAAATCAAGGCAAGGAACACCATCTGAAATATCAATTAATTCATTCTTCCATTCAGTTAAAGGCAAATTATATTTACCAGCAATGATAAGATTTTCGCCTTTTAGGGTGTCAATACCAGCAGAATTGTCAAAGTGAAGAATTTTACCTTCATAATAAGGCATTTTAAATCCCATCTTCTCTGCCATTTCGCCGCATGATTTAAATGTGATTAAATAGTAATCTTGCCAATTAGGAACTACTTCTTGAATATAAGGAAATAATTCTTTCTCCACTTTATCATCGTTGGCACCTTTTGAACCTGAATACTTAATATATTGAATAATTTTACCTTCATGTTGAGTTTCAGGGAATGAATATCTTTCTAATCTTTGTGAATACTCAGATAGGTAATTGTCAAGTAATTGTGGTTTAGGTGTCGCAGTAAAAAGTTTAACTGGAATGTTATTAGAGAATGCATTAGAGAATAGTGGAGAAACGCCGCTTACACGTAGTATCCAACTGCCTTCTGTTTCTGAAATGCCTTTTTTAATTTTAATGTGGTTTGATGATAATAAAAACAGATGTTCAATTAAGTCTTCTTCTTCAACTTTTTCAAGGTATTCTTCAGGTTCAATCGCAGCTAAAATCTCATTGAGTAAGGTGCGATTAATAGGACTTCCAGTAGGTAATACATTTGTTTCCTTAATAAATTGAACAAGTTTATCTGCCATATCTGGATTTGTTTCTGTTAAGAAACCATTTAATTTTGAAATAGAACTTTTCTCAATATTAACTCTTGTGATTAATGAATCCTCAATGTTTTCATCAACAATAATTACGTCTGCCGAAAAACCGCTAAGACGAGTAATTAAGGCATGAGTGCAGACAAAGACACCATGACTGTTCTTGTCAACCATATTGAAAATAGCAGTGTTTCTGGTATAATCTTTAACTTTTCTTTGTAAACCTAACTTAATACGCATTAAATCCTTCGCAGTGTAATCAGACTTAGGAATATCATGAAATATTTCAGCAAAAACCGAATCGCAATATGTGCCGAAACCTTGTTGTCTTACTGCTGCCTGGAAACGATTTTTAAAGTCGATAATTTGATTATATCCTGGAACGGCGTAAATAATTTTCTTAGTCTTTAAGTCTTGTTTAAGCATCCATTTAATTATACGTTCAGTTTTGCCGCTACCTGTTTGTGCCTTAATGTAATATGATTTAGGTGAACTTAATAGTTTTGGCATTTCGGCATCCATAATTGCGTCTAATTCATTAATTCTTATCTTCTTTACTTCAGTAATTTTTTCCGCAGCAGGTGTATAGATTGTGAAGAATTCAGCAACTGTCATCCACTTGTTTTGATAAAATACTATTGGTAGCGGAGAAAGTTTAGATTTCATAATACTTAAAAGTTGTGCTTCGTCAAAAGAATGGCCTTCATAAACTTGTTTCCAATTAGGATTTGCTTGAAGAATTGAGAAGTAAATTGTATTATTACCATTTGCAGATTCAAGATACTTCAAGTTAGTAAATAATACTAATCTTTCATTATAGTTTAAGTATTCTCCTTGACACCATTTATCCCATAATGAACAATAGCCGCTTAAATGGTTTCTCCAACCTTCTGGCACATTTACTTTATCAGGGATGTCTAATTGACTGAAGTTAACAATACAAGTTTTCTTATTATTTTTAATATCTTTATAAGCTTTACCTTCTTCCATTAATGCAGCTAAATTAATAAATCCTATATTAGCAAGGGAAAGAGGTTTTTCGCTAACGATGCCGCCACCTTGGCCGTAATTGCCATACCATAGTCTACTGCAGTCTTTAGTAGATTTGTCGGGATTAAAGCAGCTAAACTTTTCAAGCAAAAGACGATAGAGATTCTCATACATTGTTGGTGTAATTGGTTCTGCGAGACACCATACGACGCGAAAGTTATTGCCTGGTTTGATACCTTGACTGTATGAATAATAGTAGAAATTTGGCATAAAACCTATGTTGATAGCGTATTCAACAATGTCTCGCGGCGACGCGGCTATCTTGTCGAAGTCAAGTGCTATGAACTGCACGTCAATAACGTTGCTTTTGCCGAAACCTTTTGCGGCTTCTAAGTCATAGCGGCCGCATCTCCAGGTTCTACCATCGGTGATGATAGCATAGGCGGTGTTTACATCACATGATACCTCTTGGTAATATGATGTCATTTGAACTCGCTTATCAAACGTTGCGGGTTTAGAATATAATTGGAAATTCAAGTATTGGATTAACATAGTTCGTCGCCTCCTTCATTAAAAAGATAAGTTGTGTCGTTAATTGGAAGTAAGAATGATTTTTCACGTAATGTTCTAATAGATTCTATTAGTTCAGATGCGGAAAAACCTAAGTTCTCTAATACAGCATTATTATTAATTAGAGTGATTTTGTATCCTTCCTTATTACCTACTAAATATAGGTATAATTTTAAAGCATTGCCTTCTAATTTTCTTAAGGCTACTAATAAACTGTCTTTGTTTACAGTAAGAAAAGGTGCTTTTAATGGTAGTCTTCTGACTACTACTTTAGTTTGAGTATAAAGTTTAATTGCCATAGTTTTTATTTCTCCTTTAAATAATTTTAGTGTTAAAGTGGTTTGAAGTTTCTAAGAGTGCTTTTGAAGTCTTTTTACTGTATTTGTTTGCACTTCCCCCTTAAGGTAAATAAATAATAATTTATCTATTTATAGATAATGACGAAAAGAGGAAAAACGAATACTTTTTTCTTCAAGTTGGGTGTCGACTGCTACAGACATATAGTCAAATAACTATCTTTTTTCACAAAAGAACTTCAAGAAACGACTAATACCATTCTTTACAATAATATTATACGAAAAATTTTTACAAAAGTCTAATTTCGATTCGTGATTTTTCTTATTTTTCGATTTCCGAATTCTAAACACCTTTTATTGATAGAAACAAAGGGGGAAAAATGAAGCATCTTTCATTGCTTGTCGTCGCAAATAAAAAAAACCCGGCTATTAACCGAGTTAGGGGAGAAATACAACTATAAGCGTTTATCATTACACTTACAATATTATTATACTACTATTTTCCCGCAAAATCAATTTTACCCCATCACGTAAAAAGAAAAGCCAGTCTAAACCCAACATAAGACTGGCGAGGTATTTGGCAAGACTGTGTCTTATTAAGTTAAGCCACTCCAGGACGTATGGATTAACACCTATGACAGTTTCTTCCCTATCTTTTTTCAAATAGGTAGTAAGGCTTGATACTATCTCATCCTTACATTAATAGTATACGAAACATTTTACATCAAATCAAATTTACCTTATACCAAACTGCTATTTTAATCACATTATAGTGCCGCGGTAAAAATTCCCTCCCCAGCACCCCATAGGCTTCGTTTCACGGCGTCGATCAAGGATTGCCTATGACGATACCAAATAATGCACATTTTTGCACATTTTTTCATATTCACTATGTCATTAGCCTATGTTGGCATCTTTATACATAACGTTTTATCTGCTTTTTACACCATCTGAATAATTAACTAACCATCTAAAAACGAAGTCAAATCACTTCAAAATCAGCAGTCAATAATTATACCAGCACTCATTTATCCTTTTGGTATGTTGTAATTTTAATCACATTATAGTGCCGCGGTAAAAATTCTCTCCTTGAACCCTATGGAACTTCCTGAAACCGCACCTCAATCATATGATACCTATTACATTGTTAGACGCAGTGAAATTTATATACTTCTTCTACCATCTGAATAAATTGTTAGCGATAATAAAACGAAGTCAAATCACTTCAAAATCATAAAGAAAAAACAGTCTAAGTAATAGATAGACTGCTTGTAGGTTGATAATTTTAATGAGATTTTAACTGCTAAGGTTAGATACGGTTTAGCCATGGTTCGCGGCCATTTTCACCGCACCATTTAACATATTCATCCACAATGGCATTATACTTGTCATGATACTCCGCGGCTTTGCGGCCATCAATACCATCTCAACTAATCCATCTGTCATAAAGATAGCGGCCTTTACGTTCCATTTCCCTTTGAGTAGCCGTGATAGCTGCTTCGGCATCCATTTCCTCTTTAGTGAACACCGGTGCGGCAACGTTAGGCTTATAAGGTAAGAAGGTATGTTTACAATAGCGGTGCATTAGTTTGGTGCTACCAACGGCCTCTGATAGCGGCGTATAGCTGCGGCCATCACTTGCGATACCAGATGTGCCATCTAAGGAATATAGGCGGCCTTGATATGGTTGACATAGAACACTGCAATCGGCATGACTACTTACTAAGACAAGGTTATTGCCACTTGCTGCGATGGCATCAATCTGTGCTTCTTGTCTATGCCTCATAGCATCCACTTCCGCCTGGCCAAATAATCCGTTATTGCTAATTGGTTTATTCGTCATCTCCATTGTAGCCTTCTTGACACGTTGAGTAATTGCTTGATAGAAACCAAAGGTATCTTCTTCATCACCAAAGGTAATCGGCAATTGATATGATAATGCGGAGTAAAACTTGCTGCTGCTTTTCTTAAGTAAGAAGGAAAGGCTTAAACCAATGGCGGCAACGTAGCGGCTAAAGTAGGCGTTATACCAGCGTCTGAAGTCTTCTTGATAATCGATAGGTAAACTCTTCTTAAGCTTAAGCAGACGTTTCTTCATATCACTAAGTGTAATGCGGTTTAAGAAGTAATCACGTATAATGGCTTTAGCTTTCATAGTAGCGTCAAAGCAAGAGATGGCATCTTCGCTATTCTCATAGTTTAGACTTGCTGCGTTGACGTTATCTGCGATTAGGTTGACAGGTGGGTTGAATTGGTTTACTTCATCGGCCATACTATATTAATACCTCGCTTCTTTCACTTCTTATTGCATCTGCCATCTCTTTGATGCTATTTGCGTCTGCGTCTGGATAAATTATTGCTAATGCTTGTTCGATGCTTGCTAAACCTGCTTGGTATAATGCTATCGCTTGACTATTGCGAACGGCACTGCTGCTGAAACCGCTGGCAGGTAGGTTTATTGTATAATCGGTTAAAGGAAGGCGGTAGAATTTAATAAGGGTATTAACTAGCTTATTGATAAACGGAATAATGAATGTGCGTCTAATACCTGCGGCGAAGGTTGCCGTTAAGTCTGATTCCGCGTTAACTTCAGTGGCAGTCTTAATACCTTGACTCTTTAAGAAGGTAGCAAGTGATACTCCACTGATGCCGATTTTAGCTGCCATTGTTTCAAGTATTTCTTCTTTCATCTTAATATGTTCATCTGTGCGGTAATCGAATTGAACAGATGTAGGTTTGCCGCCATCAATGTTGCTATCAGGTGCAACTAAATACATAAATGAATCTAAGCCACTTACACCATAGCCTTGGTTAGCATATTGTTGACTTACCATCACTCTCGCACGGCCGGTATACATATCGACAATTTTGCCGCTTTCGGCATATTCGTATTCATATAAGTCATTAAGCACTGGTTGTAAATATGATTCACCATATGGAGACATAGGATTGTATGCTAAATTACGCACTTTAAGTAAATAACAACCTGCGTCTTCGAAAGGTAGCGGCAATTCTTCGTCTAACTTGATACCTTCATAGCTATCAATCCATTCCTTGCCTTCCTTGCCTAAGTCTAAATATGATACACGTTTAGGTTTATTAGTGCCATCATCTTTAGTAATGTAGTATTTTACCTTCTTAGGCATTCTCTTTTCAACTAACCAGTAAGTTCCTTCTCGTTCAGACTCAAGCACATCGATGAAGAAGCGTGCCTTTCGGATGGTGCCATTGGTTGATACTTCCGATGCAATGAAACGATTAAGCGGATAGGCGTTAAAGGTGATGTTGCCGCGTTCATCTACATCCGCCTTTACCATAGCAGTTCCATCCTTAACGGCGTAGGAAATAGCTTGGTTGACTACATCATCAAGGTTAGCTTCATTAACGATGTCTTTAAGTTTAGTATTAGTGGTGCGGCAAAAAATGCGGCCTCCAAGTATTCTGGCAATTGTATCAGTTAAACATACACCTATATTAGTTTGTATGATGCCGTTATTGCTTTCATGAAAGGTAGGAACAAAGCCACTGCTACCCCATTGATGCCATAAAACGGCTTGCTTATAGATAGGAGAAAGCACTGCCGGAATATGCTTATTAAAGGCTTCCTCTCCTACGTTATTGATATAGTAGCTACCATAACACATTGCGGCTATTTTATTAATAAAGGCAGGTGTTAAGGCAGTTGGTGATTGGTTATAATTATTATTACTATTCATGATTTTTACTTACCTCACGTTTAAAAATAGTTTGTGGTGCAGCATGATAATTGTAATATAGAACATAACGTGCTGCATCTATTATGTCGTTTGGTTCTGCGTCATTAAGTTTTCCATTGATGAAGGAAACGGTTTCTATTTCATCAATTAGGTTCGCGGTAGTTTTGCCGTCAATGAGATATAAACGATTACTACCAAGCATATTATTAAAGCATTCAAAGGTTTCTGCCGTCTTCTTATTAGTAAAGGCGATGGCATTACAACCTAATTGCCTTAAAGCCAAAATCATATCAGTAGCGGCGCAGTCTACAATGAAGGTTGGTTGGCCACCGGCAAAGTAATGGCGAGTAAATAGGTTGCCAAGTGTAGTATCAACGTAGTTCTTGATAAGGATTGCTTGTTGTTGACTACTTATTACTCCATCTGTAGCCGGGTTGTGTATGAAGGGTGGTAGCATGTAAAGATAGCCTAAGTTATCTTCGACAAGAATCACCGCGGCCGTCTTATCACGTTGAATGGCTACGTCTACACCAATGCTAATGCGGATAATGCGTCTATCGGCAGGAATGGCATCCAATAAACAGGCATCTGTGTAATTGTAAACGGCTAACGCTTGCTTATCAAATAGCGGTTCTCCTAAATACATATGACGATATAGCGGAGGATTAGCCTGCTTCAACCATTCGATTTCTTCAGCTACAGGTGCAGGTAAAAACTTACCAAGACACTTATAATTAGTTTCCAATACCAACCTATTAGGTAGTCCGCGAGATGATTCAACGTATTGCCACCACCAATGCTGCTTAGTAGGAGGATTGTTTCCAAGCAGCATTTTGTGATATGGTATAGTAGTGTCCAAGTGTCTAACGAAGCTACTTAACGCTTGATCAAGTTGTTGCTGATTGGCTAACTGCTGCGTTTCTTCAACCACGATGAGACTTAGCTTATTAGTAGGTTTAAAACTACGAGTGCGGCTGACATCGCTACCACCAATGCCGTGAAAAGTAATGCGGTGATTAGCATCCTTGATAACTGGAGGAATGGTGCTACTACTGTAATCAGTGCCAAAGTCATCTAAGGCCTCAATTACTTCATTGAAACAGCTATCTTTTAAACTATTCGCATTACATCTGCAGATGGCGATATCATGATGAGGATACCTATTGAAGTAATAGGCTACTATTTGCGATGCCGCCTTACTTTTGCCGCTACATCTGGGTGAGTATAGTATGGCAGTGTTGTAGTTGGAAGTTCATAGTGGTTGATATGCCTTGATAACATTTATGATTGGCACTAATCATCACCTTCAAACTTAATCACGATATTGTTGTTTGAGGCATCACGGTTGCCGACTAATCCACGGTTAACTAAGTCATCGTATAGAAGCTTGGCTGCGGTAGGTTTTGTAGCTGCTAAAACTGCTAGGTTGCTGCGGAATGATACTAAGCCTAAACCATATTGCTGCTTAAGGTAGCTTTCGGCATCCATTCCAAGTGTGTCTAAGTAGCAGTTAAATTCCTCATTGGTAATACCAAAGGCAGCTAAGGCATCATCAAGCGGAGTAAAGGCTTGTAAGGCGGCTTCTAAGTCAGCGAGTTTGTCTTCAAGGTTGGTAGGTTTCACTTCGCTATTGTCAACTAACTTGTTTTCATTTGTAGGCAAGAGTTTATCAGGTGATGGTTGAATGAGTAAATTATCAGGTGCGTCATTTTGAAGTAAATTTACTTCATTTTCAGCAGGTATTTGGTTTACCTGATTATCATTGGTGATATTAGTTGTTCTTTCTTGATTCATTCTTTATTCCTCCTGTTGATGGCCGTCTTTCATTAACATACTGTTTAAGTATTGCGGAACGGTTTATTTGATTCGGCACCATTATGCGGTTGTAGCCTTGATTAGCCGTATTGAAACCAACAATCATATTCAAGCAGATGTTAAACACAGATGTAATAATAGTAATGACTAAGGTGGTAGTAGTTAACCAACCATTGACAACTAAACTGCTGAATACTGCGGTTAAAAGTGCACTAAGGATAATCTTATTGACAGTGCGGCCGCCATAGAATTTATTCTGACTTTGTATTACACGGCCTTG
>ENA-ORPK01002676-ORPK01002676.1-human-gut-metagenome-genome-assembly--contig:-NODE-2676-length-11949-cov-9.434757_pt1 | contig 11949 bp, 10 predicted proteins | sample MGYA00242139_ERZ509068 | MGnify/ENA primary metagenome ERZ509068 (study PRJEB26280, sample SAMEA2338687) | human gut metagenome | biome: human gut; feature: human-associated habitat; material: faeces... | reverse complement strand
AAACCGCAGAAAATCAAGGTTTCTTTGAAAGCAGACAAACGGTTTCAATATTCCCTGAACACTTATTTTATACTGCATAGCGAAAGTATGCAATAGGTTTTCAAAGTGGGGTAACGGTTTTATCCTCTCTTATACTCTTCCCAAGATTTTTCAAACAACTGCCTACAACACACATCTCTTAACAATAGTCTGAAACCTCTTAAAAAATTGATATTGACGCTACCCTCTTGCTTTTCGTAAATATACCGCCAATATTCAAATGCATTGGATGCTTCACTCAGTAACTCATCAAACATATTTGCATTCGTAGAATTAAACCATTCACGCATTCTTTCCTCAACAAAAGCTGCAGTTGCATTGTCTAACGTCTTGAATTCTTTCCATAATGTTTTTAACTTATGCCCTTTTATTTCTGAAATTGTTTTTCCATGAAATACCAACAAAGTTTTAATAAATACCTCACAAGCAAATGCTGAATTTACAATTCCAGAAACAGTATGGGAGCGCATTCTATATTCAATATTATTAGGCTCTACTTCACAAAATTTTGCACAATCACAAAATGCACATGCATGTTCAAACATACGCTGTGAATCCAGCATCGCACTCTCGCCCATTTTATCATCCTCCTGCTTACTAACAACTTTTACGAAAAAGTATCTTTTCGCCAAAATGTATATCTCCCATTCCCCAAAGCCTATCCCCTGGGGTAAACATCCGGTTATATCATCACTCTACGGAAACAGAAACACACATCTATTTTATTCCCAAAATGGCGAAATCCTTTGATTTATTGGGCTTTTCTCGACAGAAGGCAGACTGTCTCCACATGCCCCGTCCATGGGAACATATCATACGGCCATGCCTCCCCGGCCACATACCCCTGTTGCACCAGATATTTCAGATCCCGTGCCAGAGTTTCCGGATTGCAGGAGATGTACACGATCCGTTCCGGTGCCAGCTTCACGACAGAAGACAGAAATGCCTCATCACTACCGGCCCGCGGAGGATCCATGAATACCACGTCTGCATGCTCCCCCTGCTCTGCCATCTGAACCATATAGGCTCCGGCATCTGCCTGATAGAACCGGATGTTTTTCACACCGTTTACCTTTGCATTGCGGATGGCATCCCGGACAGCATCCGGATTCAGTTCGATTCCCAGTGTCTCTGCTGCTCCGTCACTCGCAATGAGTCCGATCGTTCCGATTCCGCAATACGCATCTATGACCCGTTCCTTTCCGGTCAGACCGGCCAGCTCCACAGCCTTTCCGTATAGAAACTCTGTCTGCACCGGATTTACCTGATAAAACGACTTTGCCGAAATACGAAATGTCTTTCCGCACAGCTGATCCTCGATATAACCCTTTCCATATAACAGAATCTCACGTTCTCCAAGTACCATACTCGTTTTCCGGTCATTAATATTCTGAATAATCGTTGTAATCTCCGGATGCAGCTTCCGTAATGCTTTTATGAAATTATTCTTGGATGGAAATACCGGTGTGCCGGTCACCAGCACAACCATGATTTCTCCACTATGGAATCCACGACGGATCAGCACATGCCGCAGGAACCCGAAGCCCCGATCCTCATCATAAGCCTTCATACGGAATGATTTTAACAGTCCACGAATATCCTGAATGATCTGATCTGCTTTACGGTCCTCGATCCGGCACTCCTCCACCGGCACTACCCGGTGTGTCCCTTCCTGATACACACCGGAAATAACACCCTGTTTGGTATTTGCATAGACTGCATGCACCTTATTCCGATAATGATACGGATCCTGCATTCCGGTGATCGGCATGACCTTACAGATTCCCTGCAGATACCCCTCGACCAGCTTCTGTTTCAGCTTTAAATGACCGACATAATCTCCATCCAGCATATTGCAGCCGCCACACTTCTTTACATACGGGCAGCCGCCGGTAGCGGTTCCGTTTCTGTGCACTTCACTTTTATGCATTTCATCCCCGGTCTTCCTTTTCTTCCCGGTTCTTATCTCCTGGCTCATCAGTGCAGATCCTCCTGAATCAGTTTCCATTCATCATATTTCAAATATTTATTCTCCAATGCCCGGATACCATGGTAGAACACTTCATTTACCGGAGTCGGAATGCCTAATTCCTTACCCATACGGCATACCATGCCGGAGAACATTTCTATCTCTGTTTTCCTGTGGTTCTCCAGATCCTGCAGTGTAGACGGCTTATTATGCGGTCCTACATGCGTCATTACATAGTCCTGCGCCTTCATCTCCCTTTCTCCCAGCATGATTTCCTTCGCATTTGCAATCGCTGCGACCTCTCTCATGGCTGCATGTCGGATCCAGTTCGCATCCTCACTGTAACGGAATGCACCAAACGGCAGACTTAACAACGCGCAGGTCAGGTTCTCTCCTACATTTGCCATGAATTTCCACCACATAGAGAATAATACATCCTCTTCTACCTGATATGGAATACCTGCTTTTTTAAACACTTCGGCCACCATTGCAACCCGCTCGGATGGTACAAAGCTATCCCCACTGCCATGCCCCTCTTTATCACCGAAATGCACCTTGCCTCCCTCCGGATCATAATGTGTCTTATGATCCTGCATCACTACTGACATCCGCATCAGAGAATAGATCACATGCTCCCATCCATAGATTGCGGCAGCCTTCTCCTCCGATTCTACTCCATTCAGCACCGCCATGATAATGGTATGCGCACCCACCTGATTTCGGATATCCTCCAATGCCTGGTCAAGTCCGGTATCCTTCGTTGCTATAATGATCAGATCCGATGGCTCCCGATTCTCAGAATCAATTATCGGAAAGAAATACTGTCGGTCATTTACCCAGATACCCTCGGTCTCTAGTCGTTTCTTCCGGTCTCCGTTTGCAAGCACCCGGAAATCATCTCCATAGCAGGCCTGCAATCTCGGTGCAAAGAACGACCCCATCGCCCCCAGTCCAATTAATGTTATCTTCTGAATCATAATCCGCCTCCTGAACATCATTCTCGTCATATACAGATATTTTATCATGTCAGAGTCTGTTTTTCCATACTCAACTATAATCCCGGCAGTTGCACCGAAATAACACAAAAAGCGTAGCAACCCGAAAGCTGCTACGCCTCTGCCATGTTCTTTCTATTTCTCTGCTGCTACTTCTACTACAGATTTTGCCAGACCTGCCAATCCCTGAATCTCAGAAGGAATAATGATCTTTGTTGCCTGACCGTCTGCTGCCTTTGCAAAAGCCTCCAGACTCTTGATCTGAATAACTGCATCGCTTGGATTTGCCTCGTTCAAATAAGCAAGTCCGGCTGCATTCGCCTTCTGCACTGCTTCGATGGCCTGTGCCTGACCTTCTGCCTCACGGATTGTAGCCTCCTTCTTTGCCTCTGCACGAAGGATTGCTGCCTGCTTATCAGCCTCTGCCTGAAGGATCAATGACTCCTTCTGACCTTCTGCACGAAGGATTGCAGACTTCTTCTCACCTTCTGCGATCAGAATCTGCTCACGACGCTCACGCTCTGCCTTCATCTGCTTCTCCATGGCATCCTGAATGGCTGCCGGTGGAATAATATTCTTAAGCTCGACACGGTTAACCTTGATACCCCATGGGTCGGTTGCCTCATCCAGGGTTGCTCGCATCTTGGTATTAATGGTCTCTCTAGATGTCAGTGTCTGGTCTAACTCCAGATCACCGATGATGTTACGAAGTGTGGTAGCTGTCAGGTTCTCGATTGCCATGATCGGATTCTCAACACCATAGCAGAACAGCTTAGGATCTGTAATCTGGAAGAATACAACCGTATCGATCCGCATCGTTACATTATCCTTTGTGATAACCGGCTGTGGTGCGAAGTCAACTACCTGCTCCTTTAAGGTCACACGCTTTGCCACCTTATCAATAAACGGTGCCTTAAAATGAAGACCTACGGACCATGTTCCACGATAGGTTCCCAGTCGCTCTACAACATACGCATATGCCTGTGGTACGATCTTAATGCAGGATACTGCAATGATAATCAGAATTACAACAATAAAAATCGTAAATCCAATCATACCGCTTGCTAATGCTGCTCCTGCTGCAGCTGTTCCAATAATTCCCATTGAAATACCTCCATCATTCTTATTCATTATAAAGAACTGCCCTTCCGGCAATCACTCCATACATTATCTGGTCTCCTCTGCTGCTGTCTCTGTCGAGGTCCCGTCAACAGGCTCAACCATACATTTTACACCGGAAATCTCCCGGATTACAACCTTCTGATCCTTCGGAATCACGATTCCGTCTGTTACACTTCTGGCAGTCCATTCCACATCACCGATTCGGATTTTTCCACTTGGTGCCACATTATCAATCGTCTCAATCACAATCGACTGCTTTCCTACCAGACTCTCTGCATTCGTCTTCTCCAACCGGTTATTCAGATGTTTCACTGCAAACTTTCTGGTACATGCCAATAAAACCGCCGATACTACAATAAACAGTATCACCTGCAACCAGACCGGTGCGCCGAACATTGCTGCCAGTGCCGATACCAATGCTCCTGCCGCAAACCAGATACTGGTCAGCCCCAGAGTCATGATCTCTATAATAACAAACAATAATACAAGTGCCAGCCATATAATGACCACAGTTCCTATCTGCATACACAACTCCCCTTTCTTACAAACCGGAAGTAATTGTACTCCGCTACTTTATTATACTTGATTTCTATATACATAACAATTTACAAACTTCTTACGATTCTGTAATATTCACGTAAAATCAGTTCTTCTTGAAATCCTCCAGCTCCAGTCCTTCATTATTCTCCAGAACGATTCGGATAGACCACTCATTGGCAAACAGAAGCAACGGATTATCCTTCATATCCTTTACCTTCTTGCAGTCACTGATCCGTTTTAATTTATTCAGATCTGTAGCCGGGTCCTTTACCCAACGGATATAATTATATGGCAGTGGCTCCAGACGCACCTCACAGTTATACTCATTCTCCAGACGATACTTCAGCACATCGAACTGCAGAACACCGACAACACCGACGATAATCTCTGACATATCCAGAGAATAATCCTTAAATATCTGAATCGCACCTTCCTGTGCGATCTGGGTAACACCCTTCATGAACTGCTTCCGTTTCATGGAATCCAGGGATACCAGTCGGCAGAAATGCTCCGGTGCGAAGGTCGGGATTCCCTCATATTCGAACTTCTTTCCCGGCGTACAGATTGTATCACCGATTGAGAAAATACCCGGATCAAAAATACCGATTACATCACCCGCATATGCTTCCTCAATTACCTTCCGATCCTGTGCCATGATCTGCTGTGGCTGTGACAGCTTCAGCTTTCGACCGCTCTGCACATGATAGACATCCTTGCCTGCATCGAACTTGCCGGAACAGATCCGCATAAAAGCGATCCGGTCATGATGTGCCTTATTCATATTTGCCTGAATCTTGAATATAAATCCGGAGAACGGTGACTCGATTGGATCGATCAGACCTTCATTTGACATTCTCGGAAGCGGTGACTTCGTCATCTTCAGGAAATGCTCCAGAAATGTCTCGATACCGAAAGTCGTAAGTGCTGATCCGAAAAATACCGGAGACAGCTTTCCCTGATCTACCAGTTCCTGATCAAAGGTATCACTGGCTCCATCCAGCAGTTCTACTTCATCCAGCAGCTGCTGATATAACTCATCGCCAACAGCTTCTTTCAGTGCAGGATCATTCAGGTCATAATCGGTCTCTGCAGCAGACTTTGCACCACCTACGGATACTGCCCGGAACATAGATACCTGCTTCGTTTCCCGGTCATATACGCCCTTGAACCGCTTACCGGCTCCGATCGGCCAGTTGATCGGACAGGTCCTGATACCCAGTACCGTCTCAATATCATCTAACAGCTCAAAAGAATCTCTTGCCTCCAAATCCATCTTGTTAATGAATGTAAAGATCGGAATATGACGCATAACACATACCTTAAACAGCTTAATGGTCTGCGCCTCAACACCCTTTGATGCATCGATTACCATTACCGCAGAATCCGCTGCCATCAGGGTACGATAAGTGTCCTCCGAGAAATCCTGATGTCCCGGAGTATCCAGAATATTAATACAATATCCATCATAATTAAACTGTAATACAGACGAGGTAACTGAAATACCTCTTTCCTTCTCAATGCCCATCCAGTCAGAAACCGCATATTTGGAATTTGCCTTTCCCTTTACCGAACCGGCTGTATTGATTGCCCCACCATAAAGCAGGAATTTCTCGGTTAATGTTGTCTTACCTGCATCCGGGTGTGATATAATCGCAAATGTTCTTCGTTTTTCAATTTCCTTTTGGTACTCCTGTGCCATAACAGCCTCCTAATTTTGTCAGTCTTACAATGTTATATCATGTATGGACAGATTTTTCCACTCTTTTCAGTCTGTTCCTTATCCGATTGCCCGGCGATTCAGAAACCGCTTCTCGTATTCATCTGCAGGAACCGGTCTTGAGAAATAGTATCCCTGAACATCATCACAACGATGCGCCTGCAGGAACTGATACTGTTCATCGTTCTCCACACCCTCAGCCGTAACACTCATACCAAGAGAAGTTGCGAACTCGATAATACTGATGACGATCTTATCACCACGTTCATCTCCGATGCTGTCAATAAAGCTCTTATCCACCTTCAATATATCGACCGGAATGACCTTTAATGACATCATGGAAGAATATCCCACGCCAAAGTCATCGATCAAAACCTTCATTCCCATATCATGAAGACGATCTACCGTATCTCTCAGAATCTCTTCATTATTAAACATTGCACTCTCTGTAAACTCCAGTCCGATATATTCCGGCGGTAATCCGGTCTCATCCAGAATCCTCTGATAATGATCAACCAGATTCCGATCAGCCAGTTGTACTCTGGAAAGGTTGACAGATACCGGAACAATTGACTTCCCCTCATCCAGCCACTGCTTCTGCTGGAGACATACCTCACGGAACATATAACGGTCCAGCTCTACAATAGAATCATTATTCTCCAACACCGGTATAAATCTTCCCGGCGGAATAATTGTTCCGTCCGGACGAATCCAGCGCACCAGTGCTTCTGCACCTGTGATCTGCTGTGTTTCTGAATTTATTTTGGCCTGATAGAACACCACAAATTCCTTATTTTTCAATGCGGTATCAAAATCATCCTCTACCAGCTTTTCCCAAATAAGCTGTTCTTCCATTTCTTCATTATAGAATGCGTAAAAATGCTTCTCGGAATCCTTTGCTGCGGCAAATGCCATCATAGAGCGGCTATATGCTGTTGAGAATGACTCCTTCGTTCCCTGCAGCAGATAAACTCCGATTCTCAGGCTCAGATTATATCGATTCTTCGTTGTTTCGCGGAGCAGCTTCCGATAATCCCGAATCCGGAGCTCCAGTTCCTCCCTGCTCTGATAGGTCAGAAGAACTGCAAAACGATCTGCCATTCTGTGTCCGCAATACTCATGCTCCCGGAAGATTTCCTTCCAGATCCGATCCATGTTCTGAAGGATCCGATCCCCTTCTTCACTTCCGTACATATCGTTGATCATCTTGAACCGGTTCAGGTCCAACGATAGTAGCGCAAATGACACATTGGGGCAGCCACTGACTGTCTCTTCATAGTCCTTCTGGAATTTTGCAAACGTATCACCACCGGTTACCGGATCTACATATGCCAGGGTCTTTAACTCTGCCTGCTTCTTTCTGTACTGATTCACAAGCAGCAGGATCATAGCAATAAAGATACCCGCCAGCACCACGACCAGAATGATCGTATTCCGTACCACAACATTCATCTGGGTATCTACCACACTCACCGGAACAACCGTCATCAGATACCAGTTATTGACAGATAACGGATAGCAGTACAGATACTTGTCTACTTTATTTCGAAACACAATCCTTCCTGCCTCTCGTTGTTCCATCAGCTGACGCAGTTCATTTGCCGTCGTTGCATTCTTTCCATCCGCTTCTTCAATAGAAGTAAAAATATTTTCCATATTCTGGAAAGAAGTTGCGTGCGAAGAATCCACTACGGTATCTCCCTTCGCATCTACCATATAGGAGTATCCTTCGCCGTGAAAGGATGGAGTCTCCATCGTAGCTCTGAAATTTCTCGTATTATACGTTGCATAAAGAACGCCGATCACCTCACCGGTTTTCTCATCATGAATCGGTGTTGCATATACATTCACATAGTCCTTCGCCACCCGATTCAATGTAATTCTTCCGGATAATACACTTTCTCCGTTCCATGCCCTCTGATAAAATTCCTGATCCTTTATATCCGTGATCTCGCCTCTGGTTGAATATGCCCTCCCATCTTCCAAGGCGACTCCCATACCGCGTAATCCATTCTCTTCTACAATTGGCTGCAATTGTGTATGTACACTTTTCAATATAGCATCCGGTTCTGCATCTATATCGATTTCCATAACATGCGACAGATCCGAGAGCATATCCTGCTTCCGCTGAATCTCGGTTTCAATCGCCATCGCCTCCTGTGAAGACACCTCCTCCAGCGTCCGAAAGACCTCCCGTTCAAAATTCTCATTCAGATTGTCAATATAAAACAGTACTGATACGACCAATATCACTGTCAACAATACCAGTGACAGCCATAGCTGCATCATTGAATTCCGTTTCATTCCGTCACCTCACCTATAACTCCGAATATGTAAAACTATACATAATATCATTGTATCGGTTCTTTTCTATATTTTCAACCGATTTTTGCATATTCGGAGTTATTCGGAGTTATTTTAAGCTATTTCCGTTAACCAAGTGTCACATCCAGAATCATCATAATTGAGAACCCCGCTGCAAACATCAGTGTTCCAATATTGGAATGCTTTCCTTCTGCCATTTCCGGTATCAGCTCTTCAACCACAACATATAACATTGCTCCGGCTGCAAAGCTTAAGAAATATGGCAATACCGGCACCAAGATAGATGACAACAAGATTGTGATCAATGCAGCAACCGGTTCTACCGCTCCGGATGCTATCCCATATAAGCACGCTTTTCTCCGGCCCATTCCCTGGCTTCGCAATGGCATAGACACAATCGCTCCTTCCGGGAAATTCTGAATTGCAATTCCAAGTGACAATGCCAATGCCCCAAGCATTGTAATCTCTGACTGTTCGGCTAACAATCCGGCATAAACCACACCAACAGCCATTCCTTCCGGAATATTGTGAATGGTCACCGCCAAAACCAGCTTGGTTGTATTCTTCAGATTACTCTTAGGTCCTTCCGGTTCATCACTATTCATATGCAGATGTGGCGTAACTGTATCCAGAAATAACAGGAACAAAATACCTAGCCAGAATCCAACTGCTGCTGGAACAAATGCCATTTTTCCCATAGCTTCTGACTGATTGATTGACGGAATGATCAGACTCCAGACAGAGGCCGCCACCATAACACCAGCAGCAAATCCTGTCAGCGCCTTCCGAACCTGATCATTCATTTCCCTTTTCATAAACAACACACACAATGCTCCTAACGAAGTTCCTAAAAACGGAATCAATAATCCCTTTGCAATATTTAAGTACATAATTTATACCTTTTAACCCTTTCCGACATACTTAATATGCCCCTGTAGCTTCACATGCCATGGCATAATATGATTCATCTGCATTTTAACAGACTAGATTTCAAAAATCCATCTTTTTAGTTAGTTTTGACTAATTTTATATGTTTTATTTATATGTCTTGCTCCCATTTCGGATTTTATCCTATTTGTAATTCATTTATACCATCTTGTTTTCGGATATTTTCCGTATCGTTATATTTTCAATCGTTTATACTTATTTATAAAGGAGTTGAAACTATGAACGAAAATTACATTCGGGAACGCATCTTTGAATTAATCGATGCCTCCGATATCTCTGCCTCCCATTTATGTGAGGAATTACATCTGAATAAAGGATATTTCGCAGATGTCCGCAGAGAAAAACAGGGTGTCCCTTATGATATTCTGGTTCGTATTTGCGATTACTTTGGCATATCACTTTCTACCTTCTTTGACCGTGAATATTCACTCAAGGATTCCTACCGTGAGATTAATATCCTATGTCAGAAAATTCCGGAAGATCAGTTAGAAACCGTAATCATTCCTATTCTGAAAAAGTTTGCGGAACAGACAGCTTCTACGACTGTTTTTCATGATTCTTCAACCGAACATCCAGAATCAAAATAAGAATACTGATTCCGGTTGCTATACCGGCAATCACCGGAACTGTATTGTCTCCGGTCCGAACCGCCTTTACGGATACCGGAGCTTTTTGAGTTGCTGTCGTTGATGCCTTTTCTTTTTCTGTTATGGTAATGCCGCCTTCCGTTGTCGTAGTTGTGTCTCTGTCTTCAGTCGTAGTCATTCCACCGTTTTCAGTCGTCGTTGTTCCGCCGCTCTCGGTCGTAGTCGTTCCTCTGTCTTCGGTCGTCGTTGTTCCGCCGCTCTCGGTCGTAGTCGTTCCTCTGTCTTCAGTCGTCGTTGTTCCGCCGCTTTCGGTCGTCGTTCCCTGCTCCTTCGGGTGGTATGGATAAAAATGAGCTTCTGATTCTGTATGCAGAGAAGCTGCAATGACACCGCCCTCATGGCGTCCACCTACTACACTTACATGTGCATCCGGTGCTATCAGATGCCCATTTAGATTACAATATGTCAATTCAGATACATTCGGATAATTCCAGATTAAATTCATTCCCTGCAGATAATACTGCCCTCCGGTAGATGCACTGCCTTCGCTGTGTGCGATTGCATATTCCTTAAACTGCTGATCCAACGTCTTTCCATTCAGCCATATCATCTGTGCATTTATATTACCTGCGCCACTTCCTGTAAAAGAGACTATATAACTCGCTTTCATCAATTCGTCAATCGTGATATTCTCCAGTGTGATTTTCTGAATCTGTGCCAATGACTCGGAAACTGTTACACTGGTCGCTTTCTTAAAATCAATCTTCACCTCACCTGCTTCATAAATATATGCATCCCTATTACCGGATGCTGCCATTGCCGCCGATTCGGTTCTGACCGCCTGCATAGCAGTTCCTACATTAATATAATCCGGATTACAGAACAGTACATTATCCTTGGTATTGTTTTCTCCTTCATTATAGAACAGATATCCTGGCACGGATGTATCTACCGTGCCATAATAAACAACCCGTTTCTCCTGTAGATATTCTGTGCCCGGAAATGGGGCATTCATATATCCTAAGCCTTTTATATGGTTTATATAGGATGGTGCCACCATAATATTTCCAAAGCCGGATGCTGTAAAATCCAATTCGCCACCTACAATGATTGCTCCGGACGTATGTGCCACTGCATTTCCACTCATATTCCCATTAACAAAATAACTATAATTTCCAAGAATATGTGCGATAGAATAATCGCTTCCGAATCGATCTTCTGTAGATATCATAGAATCTGCAAGAAATATTCCTGTACTTAAATTAAAGACCAGTACAGATATTACGACTGATATAAGAAACAGTCGTTTCACCAGCATTGAAATTTTCATTCTATGCTCCTTTAGCTTTTCTTTACATTATAATAAATGTCGAATAGCCTGTACTTAAGTGTCTTTTTTTAGATTTTTTAGTTTTTCAAGCTCACACGTAATGATAAAACACACTTTATGAGTATTATCGATTAATTAAACACAAAAAAAATGAGATAACCAAACTATCTCATTCTTACTTTCTAATTACTGTAACGACCCAGAAGGGACTCGAACCCTCGACCTTCGCCGTGACAGGGCGACGCTCTAACCAACTGAGCCACTGGGCCATTCGTTTATATGAAGGTTTCATGTACCTTCAAAACATCATACAAAAAGTTTCTTCCAATCATTTCTCCATTCTCTGGTCAAGCCCTCGACCTATTAGTACTTCTCAG
>ENA-ORPK01002674-ORPK01002674.1-human-gut-metagenome-genome-assembly--contig:-NODE-2674-length-11952-cov-5.152475_pt1 | contig 11952 bp, 12 predicted proteins | sample MGYA00242139_ERZ509068 | MGnify/ENA primary metagenome ERZ509068 (study PRJEB26280, sample SAMEA2338687) | human gut metagenome | biome: human gut; feature: human-associated habitat; material: faeces... | reverse complement strand
GGATGGTCCCGCAGCCGCCGATGCAGCTGCGCCCGAAGCCACTCCCGCACCCGAGGCACCCGCCGCCGAGTAGGCCCTCCCCCCCCCTCCGAGCGTAGAAGCAGTGAATTCCGCACGCCGTGGCCGCCATCCGTAGCCACGGCGTTTTTTTCGCCCCGCAGGGCAATTGTCTTGATCTTCCTGTAATTCGACAGGCAGGAAAGGTGATTCGTCCCAGGGGGACGGGTGATTGACTCCGGGACTCCTCCCAGGAGCTCCCCGCCCCCGGCTCCCCGCAGCATAAGCGGAGGCGTAGCCGCCCTCTTCCCTTCTTTTCCCCTAAAATGAGTGAGTTGTCGAACATCCGCAACCTGGGCATCATAGCCCACATTGACGCTGGAAAGACCAGCACGACGGAGGGCCTCCTCTTTTTCTCGGGTCTTACCCACAGATACGGGAACATTGACGAGGGCACCACCGTGATGGACTTCCTGCCAGACGAGCGCGCCCGTGGCATCACGATCATGGCCGCGGCGGCAGTCATCCCCTGGGGCTCCTACGAATATCACCTCATTGACACTCCCGGACACATCGACTTCACAGCCGAAGTCGAGCGTTCCCTGCGTGCAATCGACGGCGCGGTCGTCATCTTCAGCGCCGTCGAGGGTGTCGAGGCCCAGTCGGAAAAGGTCTGGCACCAGGCGGACGGGTATGGCGTCCCGAAGATTGCCTTCGTCAACAAGATGGATCGCATCGGCGCCTCCTACTCCCGCACCTGCCAGGAGATTGACGAGAAGTTCGGCGGAGTCGCATTGCCGATGCAGTTTCCCGACGGCGAGGAGAGCGACTTCCACGGCATGGTCGACCTGCTTGCGATGGAGTATCTCCAGTTCACAGGCGACCGCCATGAAGTCGTCCAGCGCACCCCAGTCCCCGAGGAGCTACGCAAGGATGCCGAGGCCGCCCGCGAGGCGCTTCTCGAAAAGCTCTCCGACCACTCCGACGAAATCGCAAACCTCTTCCTGGAGGGAGCGGAAATCCCGCTTGAACTCCTGCACGGCGAAATCCGCCGCCTCACACTCTCAAGGAAGCTGGTTCCTGTCTTCCTGGGAAGCGCAAAGCGCGAAATCGGAGTCCAGCCGCTGGCGGACGCAATTGGCCTGTACCTGCCCTCCCCCGTCGACGTCAAGGAGTATCCGGCCGTTGACCGCAGGACAGGCAAGGAGACCGCCGTCCACGCCGACCCGAAGGAGCCCTTCGCCGGATTCATCTTCAAGATCAACGCATCCAACACGGCGGACCTCTTCTTCCTCAGGGTATACTCGGGGATCCTCCACGGCAACGACCAGCTCGTCAACGCCCGCACTGGGGAGAAAGTCCGCGCAAAGCAACTCTACCGCATCTACGCAAAGTCCACCGAGCAAATCCAGGAGGCCGGGCCTGGCGACATCGTGGGGCTCACGGGGCTCAAGGACTGCGGCATCGGCGACACTCTCTGCGCGCCGCAGAGAGTCCTCTCCTTCGGGGGAATCGCATTCCCCGAGCCTGTCATCTCAATGGTCGTCGAACCAAAGTTCTCGAAGGACAAGGACAAGCTCGACGACGCGTTGAACCTGCTTTGCAGGGAGGACCAGACGCTCCGCAGATCCACTGCAGAGGAGACTGGGCAGCGCGTGGTCTCGGGAATGGGCGAACTCCACCTGGAGGTCAGCCTCAAGCGAGTCTCAACCGACTTCGGGGTGGACATACGCACTGGCGAACCCCGCGTGGCATACAGGGAGACCCTCCTCAAGCCCGCCACCATCCACGCCGTCTTCAACAAGACCATCGGGGATGCGGTATTCTATGCGGAAGTCACCGTCGACTTCTCGCCAATGGAACGCACCGGCGAACCATTTGAAATCACCGATGAGACCCGCGGCGTGATTCCCCGCGCACTCACCGACGCCGCGCTCCAGGCGCTTGGCGACGGCCTGAAGACGGGAGGCCTCCAGGGATACCCGATGATCTTCGTGAAGGCGTCGCTGAAGGACCTGAAGTTCGCGCAGGAGACCACCACGCCCGGCGCAGTCGCCGGCGCAGTAAACGATGCAATCACGCAGGCATTCCAGCAGGCCGGCACGGTCGTCCTGGAGCCTGTCATGAAACTGGAAGTCCTCGCGCCGGAGGACACGGTCGGGGAAATCTCCATGTATCTCCAGCCAAGACGCGCCATCATCAGCGACATGGTCCAGGTCGGCACCATGCGCAAAATCATCTGCCAGGTGCCGCTGGCGGAGATGTTCGGCTTCGGGAAGGCGCTGCCAAGGCTCTCCGGCGGCAGAGGCTCCTTCTCCCTGGAACCCTCCGGATACCAGGAGAAGCAATAACCTACCCGGTCCGCTGCACAACAGAAACCAGAAAACCACGTTTTCCAGGGCGATTAGCTCAGTTGGTTAGAGCGCAACGTTTACACCGTTGATGTCGAGGGTTCGAGTCCCCCATCGCCCACCACTTTTCCGGCAAAAAGACCAAAACGACGACATTATTCCCTTTGCGATGAAATCGTAGGGCGGCTGGTCGAACGACATCATATGCCAGAGCGTTCGTTCTGCCGGAGACGGAAGTGACGCGGCAAACCAGTATGGACAGTAGTTTCCCTGCGCGAGAAGCAAATAAGGGAACCGCACGGCTATCACCGAACAACGGTTGATTCGAAGGCTTTGGAATGAATAGTACGCCTTTTGCCGAAATCGAGACCTGCGCTTCATGTGTTCTTTTTTCAATCGTTCCGGGAATTGTTCCCGGAAGTGGATGACCGCCATGGTCTTCGAATCAGACACGTATGCTTCCCTGACATGGCAAGCCGATCTGATGCGTCCATTGGGTATGCTCTGGCATCCCCACGGAAGACGCTCTTGCCAAGCTCCTGCACCCTGACGCCGGGCGATTATTGCCAACGGACAGGACTTCCCCATGCGTTCCCTGCCGGGTAGTGATATTTCAGGAAGGAGCCTCACTGCAACCACACGATGAAAAACATCCCGTGGACGGATGCCGAATGAACGTGCCCTCCATGCTTGCCGAAACAGGGTGTCCCCGCTGTCCTTCGAGCCGCAGCCCGAGGAAAAAGACAAGATTTTCGAAAAAGAAATATTTATTTTCGAAAATAAATGGAAAAAACCTGTTTTGCCGTTATTGTAATGGAGAAATTGAGGCAACACACCCCCTTCCTCTTGTTTTTTGGTGGGGGAGAGGACGAGGGACAATTCGCGGTGCAATACTGAAGGAGCAGTGGCAAAATGGCGAGATACAAAAAGGACGTGAACATACAGACCGTGGCTTTGGAAGCCGGGGTTTCTGTGACGACGGTGTCGCGGGTAATCAATCAACACACCGATGTGAGCGAGGAGCTCCGCCGGCACATTCAGGAGGTGATGGACAGGGTCAACTTCATTCCGAACCGCGGTCGGGAATGGGTTCCCAATATCGGCGTTGTGGTATCTCCGGAATCGCCGTTGCTGGCCGAATATGCTGCACGGGTAATCGACGGGATGACCGAATATGCCGGCGGCCATTCTCTGGACATGTCGGTCATCATGAACTACCACCCGGATAGCGGAAAACCGTTGTTGCGCATGATCCGTGAACGTCGTTGCGACGGTGTGGTGCTCCTGATGTGCGATGAATTGCGCCCTGAACTGGAGACGTTGAAGAGTGCTCGACTGCCGGTAATGGCGGTCAACGCGCCATACTGCGGAGAAACCTGCGGCTTCATCAACAACGAATCCTATGCCGGAGCGCGGCAGATTGTGGAGTATCTAATTGGACTTGGCCATCGTGCAATCGGAGTGGTATGCGCCAGGATGGAGCATTCGGACAACCACCAGCAGCGGTTGAAGGCATATCGCGATGCGATGGCGGCCGCCGGAATCACGGTGAACGAGGCGCAGATTGTACAGCATACCCCGACCGAACTGGGGCAGACCGCCGGATACCAGCAGGCGTTGCAGTTGTTCGGTCGCTGTCCGGATGTGACGGCGATTTTCGCCATGAACGATGAAATGGCGATGGGCGTGCTGAAGGCCTGCTGGGATACTGGCAGGCGTGTGCCGGATGATATCTCAGTCGTGGGATTTGACGGATTGCCGATCGGAGAATTCTTCCACCCTGCACTAACCACGGTCAAACAACCACTGACCCGGATTGGTTATCTGGCCATTCAATATCTGGACGAGTTTCTCAAAGGAGATATCTCGCAGCTGCCTGGATTGACACTCCAGACGGAATTGTCAATACGCGAGTCGGCGGCTCCGCCGAATCAGAAATACATAACCAAGGTCAATAACAACCCCACGTAAAACAGAATGGAGGCAAGAAAATGAGGCAGGAAAAATGGTCTTTTACCTTGATTGAACTCCTGGTCGTGATTGCAATCATCGCAATCCTGGCGTCCATGCTGCTACCCGCGCTATCCAAGGCACGCGCCGCTGCGCGCTCCACCAGTTGCATCAACAATCTGAAGCAGAACGGCTTGATATTGGCGCTATACGCATCCGACTACGACGACTATCTACCGCCGATCACTTATGACCAGAATACGCCATACCCTTACGGTTTGAACTGGGTGTCCTTTCAAGGCCGGAATGCCGGGTTGTGCTACGGGATCATCGACCTGTACGATGCCAAATATCTGAGCACGGAGAAGACGCTGTATTGTCCGTCCGACATGGAATCCCGCAGCGCCACATGGAACCCTGAAGGAGAATGGAGCAATATGATCAGCTATGCATATCTGGGAGGACTATCCGCGGGAGTGCCCGGGAAATCAGGTAATTATCTGGTTTGGCAGGCCAAATCGCCGCGGCAGCGGCTCTTGGATCCGCCCGGCTATGTCGTGATGTTCGACAACTTCGTCTATAACAGTTCGCTGGCGCAGCCCGCAGTGTTGCTGCACTCCTACGGCGGCAACTTCCTGTTTCTCGACGGGCATGCCAGCCATCAAAGATTCTTCGTTGATGACGGCCGTCAATATCACCGTTTTGACGAAGCGGAATAATCGTTGCACAAGGAGTATCGTATGATAATTACAAGATTTACCTGGTTTGCCGCAGTCGTCGTAATCGCGCACTTCGGTGGAGTGGCGTTATCGGCGGCAGAGTGGGAATTGGTGACGCCGGACAGTTATCCCGGCCTTGATCTCGCGTTGGCTCAGGACGAGCCAGTCGCCAAGGCTGAAACAATGGCGTGGCGGATTCTTCGTGACGACGAATCCGTTGCCGACGGGACGGCGACGGTGGAGGCCGGGACCAAGACACTGGTGATTCCGGCGGCGGCACTGCCGCCGGGGCCATACACGCTTGAGCTGAATAGCGTTCCGATTCATTTCCGGAAGGTTGATTCGCCGTTGCGTTTCGCCAATCGGCGGTGGATTGTCAACGGAGAAGAGTTTTTCCCGATCGGATTGTATCTGCCTTGGCCGAACGAGCGCGACGGCGTGATCATCCCCGAACAGAGCGCCGAACAGGCAATGCGCGATCTGCCCGCGATCGCCGCGGCCGGATTCAACGCCGTCACCGTGTCGGCGCCGGAGTTCTATCGGTTCGAGGCGGAGCAATTGCTCGACCGAGCCGCAGAGCTGGGTTTGCAGGCCTTCTGCGCCGCGCCTCCCGACTTGTACGGCAGGCTCGGGCAGCGCCATGGCAACATTCTCGGCTGGCTGGGACCGGATGAACCGGAAATCAATCCGGACGGTGCGAATTTCACCCCGGAGAAAATGCGTTCCGATTATGCATTCCGCAAGCAGTTTCCGGACGCGCTGCCGATTCTGATGAACCATTCGCGCCCGGCCGCCTTCGATGCGTACCGGCAATGCCGGGATTTTGCAATGACCGATCCCTATACCTTCGGTCGGGATTACCACGATATCACCAGGGTTCTGCATTTTGTCCGCGAACAGCGCCGGTCGATGTCCGAGGCGCTGCCCTGCGTTGTGATACTGCAAATTTTCAAATTGCCGGAAGGGGTGATGCGACTGCCGACCGCGACCGAAATGCGTGCTCAGGTGTTTCTTGCCGCCGCATTGGGAGTCGATGGAATATATTTGTACTCGACTGCGACGCCAGAGACGCCCGGATGGCATCTGCTGCATTCGCCCGACAGCGCGGCATTGTGGGCGGCGCTTCCAGCAATTTGGAGCGACCTGAGGCCCATGTTGCCGGTCTACCGCCGGACTCCAAAGGCTACTTCTCAACCAGGCGACGACGCTGAGAGCCGACTGGTTTTCTGGCGGCTCGACCACGACGGTGGACGCGAAATCCTGACTGTGATCAATCTGGCCGACAGTGAAGTCGACTTGACCGGATTGCTGTTGCCTTTCTCGGGAAAAATACCGGAAAAACTGGGCCCCGTGGAAGTGGCGATCGTGGAAAGCAAGTGATGATTTGCGATTATACCATCCGGCAGCCGTGGCTGCTGCTGCCGATCCGAAAGGGGAACGACGGTCCCAAATACCGATTGAGCGATCCGGCGACTGGAACGCTGCTCCGCCACTTCAATGCCGACCTGTGCGAAGGGACACCGGACTTTTTGGCCGCGTACGATGTCCGGCAACTGGTAGGCCGGACCGTACGTCTGGAGGGGGAACGGCTGGAACTCTTTTTGACTGCCGTGGAACAGAGCGCTGAACCGCCCCCATCGCACAGTATCTACCGTCCAACTGTACACTATACGGCGCGGCGGGGGTGGTTGAACGATCCCAACGGGTTGTGCTTCTTTCAGGGAACCTATCATATGTTTTACCAATACAACCCGTTGAGCCTAGTCTGGCATCAGGGGATGTGTTGGGGACATGCTGTGAGCGACGACCTATTGCATTGGCGCGAACTCGAACCTGCGCTTTTCCCGGACCAGAACGGCAGTTGTTTCTCCGGCACGGCGTGGGTCGACAACGAATGCCGTTCCGGGTTCGGCAATCCGGCGTGTCCGGCGATTCTCCTGTTTTACACCGCTTGCGGCAAGAATGCGCCCGAACCTGTATTATTCCAACAATATCTGGCGGTCAGCGAAGATGGAGGAAAACATTTTTTCCGACCGTGGGCGGAGCCGCTTTTGCCCCACTGTTTCGGCGAAAATCGCGACCCAAAGGTGTGGTTCGACGCCGAACGCGACTGCTGGCGGATGCTGCTCTATCTGGGAATAGTCGATGGCAAGCATGAATACCGTTTCTACCGTTCGGATAATCTCCGATCGTGGACGGAAGGCGATGTATTCCGATGCGACGGCTCCGGAGAATGTCCGGAGTTACTTGAACTGGCCCTTGAACAGGAGGCGGAGCGCCGATATCATGTCTTTGTCACCGCCTGGGGATACTACTGGATCGGCCGGCTTGATGAATGCGGTTTCGTCGCGGAGTCGCAATGCGAGAGTCTGCTCGGGTGGCGACATTACGGTACGGCCTATGCGCCGCAGAGTTTTGCCAATCTCGCGGATCGGCAGGTGATGTTGTTTTGGCTCAATGGCGACTATCCGGGACGGATTTTCAACCAGTCGATGGGAATTCCTCTGGAAACTGCGCTGATCCAACGCGGCGGCCGTATGAAACTTCGGGTGAGTCCGGTCCGGGAACTGGAGTCGCTGCGGGACGGCGAATTCCGTTACCCTGAACAAGGATGGGAGGATCTGTATCGTCTGCGCGGTCAGGCATTTGACGTCCAAGTCGAGTTTTCCGGCCGCAGACTGTGTTCGCTGTGGCTGCGCGGTATGGAGTGTGTGTTCGATCCCGAACGCGGCGAAGTGCGTTTCGACGGTGCCGCGTTTCAGGCAACAGAGCCGGAACAACCGTGCAAACTGCGGATCCTGGTCGACCAGGGCTCTGTCGAGATTTTCGCCTGCGACGGCACGGTTTACTTCGCAAAACGGGCAATCTTCGCGCCTGAGTTCGACTATCTGACCTGTTTCGGGGCGCCGGAGGGATTGACCAGGCTTGAGGTATTTCGGCTCAAAAATGTCGGGACGGCATAATGCCGGGGTGTGCACAGGCAGACGCCGGATCCAAATCCGGCCGGCCGTTGTGCCAGCGAACAATGAAGCCTTCCCCATCCCAGCGAGTCCGGAACCACAGGTTGCCAATTATGTTCACTGCGGATCAGCGCCTCAATCAGACAACCGACATCTTCGCCCGTGGGCGGCGGCATGTCGCCCTGTCTGTTTTCACCAATCCCGTGGAAAACCTGGAGCTCGCTCCGGGCAGTATCTGGCAGGCTGAAATCCACTGGTGTTTTCTGATGCCGCAAAAACAATCGCATGCTCCCGGAAGCTCCGCTAAGAAGATGGTGCTTCTTTTTTAGCATGCGCGGCATGCACAACAACTTGGTGGTGAAAGTCCACTACAGACCGTTGCAGCAGGATCTGATAGCGAACACCAGGGGTGTCCACCGCGAGGTGGAATCTGGAGGAAGCTGGACGCATATTTCCAGTCTGACGAACGTAAATCATATCCAAGACATCACATGCTGGACGAGCTTGCCGAACAGGGCGAAGGCCGATACTGCACGGGGCGTTGAATGTAAATGTGGCGGGGGATGGGATGGAAGTGGTTGCGCTTGTCCGTGGAGGTCTCGTCGTCTGGACACGAGGTTGAGTTGCGAAGGTTGACAAAGCCCATGGCGATATGCGCGTAGGCGACGAGGCCAGGAGTTTGGTTTTTGGGCATCAGAGGAAGACTCATGAAAAGCGATTGGACAATTGTCTGTTTCAGATGCCATTTCTAAAAGTTTTTGGATGATTCTCCTAAAACCTATTTGAAATGCAGGCTTCTTGGACTATATTCAGAAAACGGAAAGACAATTGAGGAGAATTCCATGCGAATAGAGCGAAAAGAGTACCTGGAGCGCCTGCGCGCATGGCGCGGCAAGCAGGTCATCAAGGCCATCACGGGAGTCCGCCGCTGCGGGAAGTCCGTTCTGCTGGAAATGTACGCCGAATGGCTCAGGGAGCAGGGCGTTCCCGAGGAGCGGATCGTCCGAGTCAATCTGGAAGACCTGGACTTCGAGCCACTCTGCCAGCCGACGGCGCTGCATTCCTACGTCAAGGAGCGTCTTGCCAAGGGGAAGATGACCTATGTCTTCATCGACGAGATTCAGCTTTGCGGGGATTTTCCGCGGGTCGTGGACAGCCTCTACCTGCGCCCGGACATCGACATCTACGTCACGGGCTCCAACGCCAATCTGCCCTCCCACGAGATTGCGACCATGCTCTCAGGAAGGTATGTCGAAATCAGAGTGCTTCCGCTTTCCTTCCGCGAGTATGCGAACGCCCGCCCCGGAATCGCCGAGCCGCAAAGACTGTACAGGGAGTACACCGAGGGGAGTTCATTCCCGTATGCGATCGAACTCTCCAATGCGGGGAACGAGCTTGACACCTATCTGGACGGACTCTACAACACCATTCTGGTGAAGGATGTCATGACCAGACGGCGCATCCAAGACCCGCTTATTCTGGACAGCGTGGCGAAGTTCGTGTTCTCGAACATCGGAAGTGAACTGTCCGTCAAGCGTATCGCCGACACCCTGACATCAAACGGACGCAAGACCGACAGCAAGACGGTGGAGAAATACCTTGCGGCATTGCTGGAGAGTTTTGTGATCTACCGGGCTGGACGCTACGACATCAGGGGGAAGCAGCTTCTGAAGACACAGGAGAAATACTATGTGGTGGACATCGGGCTGCGCCGGCATCTTCTGGGAGGCCGCCAGGATGTCGGACATGCTCTGGAGAATGTGGTGTATCTGGAGTTGCTGAGGCGGGGCGGAAAGGTTCACGTGGGCAAAATCGGCGGTCTGGAGGTGGATTTCGTGGTGGAAAAACCCACAGGGATGGAATACTACCAGGTCGCAGCCAGCGTCCGTGACCCGTCGACCTTGGAACGAGAGCTTGCCCCCTTCGGCAAGATACGTGACCACCATCCCAAGTTCCTTCTCACATTGGACGAAGACCCGTCCGACAATATCGACGGCATCCGCAAATTGTATGCTCCGGACTGGCTGCTGCAGGGATGACGATGACACCAACACCCTAGCGCGTGTGGACTCGACTGCTGATTCCCAGGCAACGGAAGAGAGGCGACATATTCTCCTGGGCGTATGCGCCGGGAATGGGCGAGCTCGCGGCGGTGACGGACAACGGCACTGCCCGCCTATATGTGCGCCCTATGGGACGGCGAAAGCCACCACACCGAACGGCTGAAGGGGGGCGAGGAGCGGCGCATCGTCCGGGCGGAAGGCCTTGAACTGACGCCGTTGGATGCGAAGGCGCGTATCGTCGAGACAATCGAATACGGAAGTGGCGCAAACGCGCCAAAGGAGTTCGAATGAGCTGCAACTGCCACGGAAAGAGCGGGATTTCGGTTGGGCGCACGTCGCCCTACGACCAATGCACGGCCTACTCGAAGAAGCACGTCGTCAAGGCGTGGTCGCTGTTCAACGAGTTCACATACGCGGACGACAACCGCGACGCCATGACGGGGCAGCTTCGCCTCGCCGCCGACCACCTGATGTACGACCACGTGGAGACGGCGAGGCTGGCGAGGGATTTGGCGATTCTCCTGGAGGAGAACCGTGACGCCGAAATCGGCGACCGCTGGGAGGCTCTGCTCGCGGCGGTCAGGAAGGACTTCAACGGGGAACACCCCGAAGCAATGGAACGGCTTGAGAGGCTGAAGGAGATATAGGCCTGATGGATGTCCTTTCATTCGACAGTTGTGCCGAAATCCTTTGCCAGCAGTTCCTTGAGCTGTGCTTCGAGTTTTGGAAGCGCGAACAGGCGATAGGGCGCGAACAACTTCGGATTAACCTTGTCATCCATGCAGCAAGTGATGAAACGGCTTTTATCCCGGTTGAATATCTTCGCCCTTTCTATCCACTTCGCAAGGCACAGCACTTCTCCCGATTTCGTCTCGAACACATAGAAGCGGTCCTTGAGGTCGACAACGATGTCGAGTTCAACGTCATGACTGTTCAGGCGTTCGGAGCCAATCTCCTTGAGGCATACATTCCACAGAACCTTGTACTTCAGGGAATGTTCCCCTGAATAGGAGTGGAGCGTCCTGTAGATGAGATAGCGGTTCACGGCCTCGGCCCAGCCACCATTCAGGAAATTCCTATGCTGCCTCGGAACGCTTGGTTTGATGTCAAGACCAGCTTTGCCCCTCTCGAAGGAAAGCCACGAATTCGCGGCCATAGTCCTGCAAAGATTCGCAAGGCTATTCTTCTCCTCGTTCCCAAGCCCGTCCAAAGAATACAGAAAAGGAGACTTCTCCTTGTAAAGGCGCTTCATAAGAGGCAATGCAATTTTGTAGCAGCTCCAGAGTTGCTTCGCAAGTTTGTATGTGACATCGGAAGGAGCGGACGTCTGGCATTCGGTGATGAGATATCCGCATCCACGGAAAAACTCCGCCGCGTTCCTCGTCTGTCTGTTGTTTGCAAAAGCGTTCTCGCTCCATGCTTTTTCCAGCCTCTGTTCCTCTTCCACAAGGGCTGTCTTCAACGGGACGATTTCGCCGTCAATAAGATTCTGGATTTTCAACTCTATTGCGGCCAGTTGCTCACGCAGTGGCAGAAGTTCCTTTTCCAAAAGGGATTTCGCAAATTCCAGGGAATCGATTTTTGCCTGTATTTCCTGCTTTGTCGCCATTGTGTCAGTATTTCTCCATGAACATGTTTTCGGGCTTTTGAATACTATAACTTTTTTCAAGCATCTACCACCGGATAAAGGAGATTTAGTCATGCAGGAGACCATTTTCTATGTCGCGGCGGGCGAGACGCTCGGCTCGGTGCGCGACTTCGCGAACGCCAAGTCGGCGGCTCCGCCGACATCGGCTTCGTCCGCAAGTACGCCGTGGCGATGGCGGGGCGGAGAGGCCCGATTGTCAGCCGGCAGCCGGGGCGGACAGTCACGCTGGAAATGCCTGATGTCGAATACCTCTATCGACTCTCC
>ENA-ORPK01002673-ORPK01002673.1-human-gut-metagenome-genome-assembly--contig:-NODE-2673-length-11956-cov-9.324595_pt1 | contig 11956 bp, 18 predicted proteins | sample MGYA00242139_ERZ509068 | MGnify/ENA primary metagenome ERZ509068 (study PRJEB26280, sample SAMEA2338687) | human gut metagenome | biome: human gut; feature: human-associated habitat; material: faeces... | reverse complement strand
CTGCCACATTTTGCGGCGGGTCCCTTCAGAGGTAAAAAGCCACCATAAAGAGGCTTTTTGAGGTGCTTTTATCATGGTTATGTGATGTTTTTATATATTCAATGTAACGATTTTTCATATAATGTAGAACAATTTTATATATATATTGAGGCAAATCTCGTTTTTTTTCACTTACTTTGCAAAAGCATTAACAATATTACATATGAGAAATATTAATTATAATATAAAAGGCTCGTTCTCTTCACTGCTGAAGGAACGTCCAACATTTGTCTCTGGCTTTACTTCTTTTTTTAGAGTACACCAGCGTAAAAGCTTGCGAGGATATCTCAACGGTAATAATGTTGATGATATGCGCCAGGATTGGTGGGCTGTTGGCAATGATTTAAGAAATGCAATGCAAAGTTATGGCAAACGATAAGAGCAAGAAAACGGTCACAAAGCCAAATGTTGAGCAAGTTCTTGACTCCATTGACCCGGAAAAGCGCAGTGTCATTATCGGCGCTATGGTAGAGATGCGCCAGTCGTTCAGTGGACCGTTGCCGCATCCTGCCGACTTCAAGGCTTATAAAGAGGTTATGCCGGATGCGCCGGAACGCATCCTCACAATGGCTGAGAAACAACAGATGCACCGCATTAAATCAGAGGAGAGTATAATCAAAGCTGACATTCGTGAGAGTATGTGCGGCCAGATTTTTGCTGTGGTTCTTGTTGCTATTTTTCTTGCTGCTGCTGTCTATCTCGGCATTAATGGTCATGATTGGCTTGCTGGTGTAATTGCTACACTCTCCGCTACTATCAGTGCCATATTTTATCTGAGAACTATTCCAAATAAGAAAGATTTGGATAACGGGAACGTAAAGCAATAGGCAAATGAGTTCGGACTCTGCCAAAGATATTGAAATGGTCACTGTTTAATCAATTCAACACTGCCGCCAGACCATGCGGCTATTAATCATTCCCTCGGTGCCACAAGCATCGGGGGATTTTTATATTTTAATCGTTTTTTACTACAAATATTCGTAGTAAAATTTGCGTAGTACGAAAATTTGTAGTATCTTTGCAGTGTTAAATAATTACAGGTTATATGAATCAAAAATTAGAGAAAATGGAGGTTACTCCCGAAGAGAGAGAACTTCTCGAAGCAGTTAGAAACTACAACAAGTCTTTCCCCGATGGCTATCCTCAACTGCTTTGGTATGCGCAAGAGTTGTTTGATAATCTTGTCAGACAGCCCTACTAAAGACAAAAAACGACACCCCTCCCTTCGGGGAGGGGATTAAAGATAAGAATCAATAAGATAACCCTATTAAAAAGAATGAAGATGGAGACAACAACGGTACAGCCGGTAATGATAACCGACATGAAGAAAAAGGTGGCAGACATAATGATGGCTGTTTCTTGGCGAGACTTTGCCAACACATACTTTCAGAAGTCGTCATCATGGTTCTATCACAAGATGGATGGTATTGACGGAAACGGTGGCAAGGGCGGTTTCAACGAGCGTGAGGCTGAGCAGATGCGCGGTGCGCTCATCGATCTCAGCGACCGCATCCGACGTGCTGCCGAGCGCATCTGAGAAGATGTACAACCTATAATTTTTAACACAACCAACCCTCGGTGCGTAACGCATCGGGGGCTTTTGATTGCTTCAACATTTTTATATTATATATATGGAATACTCAGACACACAGATTGCTGCTGCAGACCTTATTCTTAAGACATTGCTTGAGCACGAGAGTTTTGTCAATGACTACGAGATTCTTGCCATGGTGAAGAAGCGTTATGGCATAAAGGCCACATTTGTTATTGACATGCTTAAAGATGACGGGTTAATAGCACAACATGGAGAAGCTTTTCTTAAACTTACATCCAAGGGTGGCAAGGCTGCGAAATACGGTATGAAGTGGCATCAGCGTAAACTTGACGTTAAAGACCAAGCTAAGATTGCCGGATGGCTTATTGGTGTAGTGGCGTCCATCACGGCAATCCTCTCATTCATAATAGGGCTGCTGTGCTGACAGAGAGTCTGACAGCTACACCTATATGATAGAATACGTATGCTACAGCTATGATCGTAGCAACAAGGATTATGGCTATCGCTGCTATGTCAAGAAAATTGTCAATGTAGAGCGGTAGCCTTTTGTTTTTGATTTCTTTCTTTTCCATACGGCAAAGTTACTAATTTGTTGACTATGAAAGATGGGACATTTATTCCTTGAATCATTCCTTTTGGATTCCTTTTCATTCCTTTTCATTCCTTGACGGCACTTTTTTCAAAACTTTTCCCCAAAATCCTTGCACGTTTCAAACTTATTCCATACCTTTGCCGTCGCTAGAATTACAATGCGGAGCACTCCGCATAAACAAAGGGCGAGGATATATGTTCAAGCCCGACCAACTATTTTTTGATGTTGTGGGCTTATTTTTTTGCCCATAACTTGTCGCATCTGCACGGGGTACGCCCTTTGTTTATGCGGAGCACTCCGCATAGTGTGGAGATGCAGATTGACAGAATACGGCGGTTCGCCTTCCACGTGTTTTTATTGCCCTTTGTGGCGGAAAAGCATTGTAGTTCTAGCAGACGAGGAAGTGCGAGCCGCTTTTTTCGTACCCCTACGTCAACCGTACCGGGCGGTTCCCGGGATAAGGCTAGAACTACAAAATTATGCAAACAACTGCATCAATTCAGCGCACGGCTCAGTTGCGCCCGTTGGGCATCGGCAAGGCTTCGATCGAGGCTTGGCTCAACGCAAAGAGCAAAGTAATGACAAATATGTTCGGCATGGAGGTGACCCGGCTTGAGGGGCTGCGCGTATACGGGGCTTTCGGCCTCATGACGGTGGGGGCTGCGCTGAGTGGCGTGAGCCTGCTCGTGACGGCTCTGTGTGTAGCCCTGGCGGGTTACAACGTGTATAAGCTCAATGTGGAGCATCCTGAGGAGAAAGGAGGTGAGGCATGAACAACGGCAAGGCTAAGAATACTGACAACTTCGACTATACGGAGCGACACATAGACGAGATGTCCATCGTGTTGGTAAATACAACACCGGCACCCGAAAACCGTTTTCAGAGACAAGTGTGCGAGGTACTGTACGGCGCTCTACACGGTTTGGTGTTTCGCACCGACGACTTCGAGCTGCTCAAGCGCAATGTCATGACGGCACTGCAACGCATCGACAAGGTTTGTCCGCGCAAGAACCGCCGTATGTCAACCTTTTATAGCGAGCTTGGCACAGACAGCTTGGGCAGACTGAGATATGTCAACACTCTCGAAATCGGTGAGATTGTTGAGTCTAAGGATATTTTCATTAGGGCCTGCGTCGTCAAGTTTATGCCAATCCAGGGCTTATTATACAAGACTGAGGAGGGTGAGCCTTATCTCTTCGCATCGCCGCTCAGTTCCGACCGCATTATGTGGGCAGATTATTATAACAACACTTTGGAGGACAAGAAAGGAGGTGAGCAATGAGGTCTTTAGAAGCTTTCCAAGAAGAGGTGCTGCAGCCGTTGAGAGAGAGACGTAATGAAGTTTTCAAGCTGCTCAACGTTAAGATGGCTTCGGCGTATGAAGCCTTTGCGGCGGTTCAATCCGTGCATGACGACGAGGAGAAGGAGTTCTATACTGAGCAGGCGAAGCGTAAAGTGGAATTCGAGGCCGAGCAACGTAAACGTCTGCAAGGGTTCGTGAGCTATATAAGGTCTTGCCGTATAGGTGCCAATATCGAACTGCAGAAGGATCTTGCTGACATTAAGAGCAAGAGGCGACAAGCCTACGAAGACTGCAGCGATGCTATTGGCGCTGCGTTCGCCGATTTCAACGACGAGCGCAAGAATGCTGGCGAACTGCCCGTGACTTATGACGAGATAAAAAAGTTAATAAAAGAAGAAGGAGGTGAGCGATGAATGCAATTGAGAATATCCCTGCGGGGCTGAATGACAAGGAGGCACTGGAGCAGAAAATCGAGCTGCTGCACGACGTGGTGACCCATCTGCTCAACGACACGATAGAGGCTTCGCTGCCTGAGGCGCGCGACCTTGCGCACATGGCGCAGAACGTCGATGAGCTTTGTAGACAACTTCAACAACTTAAAAACGCACTGTGATGAGAGAAGAAGACAATGACAAGACCAAAGACCAGACCCAAGAGATTGACGAGTTCACTTTTGAGCTGCTCGACGCTTATTTCGCATCCCGCTCTGCCGATCCTGGCAACAGCGAGCTGGGCGTACCGCTCGCGTCGGAGTATAAGACTACCGACGACATTGCTACCGAGCTCGACAGCATCATGCCGGTAGACCTGCACACGATCGTGATATATATGCGGCGCAGGGGCTATCGGCTGAAGACTGCTGCCGACGGCTCGCTACGATGGGAGATTTGGCGCGACATGAATTATATGGGTTAATTGAGATTATTATGAACAAAGACGATTGTTGCAGAATATTCAACGTAGAAGACATTATAGATCTTCCGCAGGCTGCTATGAATATCGTCATGGGCGACAGAGAGCGGCGCGATGCTATATACAGAGAGCTGCTCTCTGTCAATCGCTACGACATGAGCTTCGACTGGTTCAGACAGCTGTATGAAGAGGAGTTTGCGCAACGCAAGAAGCAGAAGCAAGACTTCACTCCAGTGGAGGTTTCCGAGATTGTGGCAAAGATTGCATTACCTACCGTGGGTACTATACATGAGCCTACAGCAGGCACCGGGGGGCTTATAATAAGCGCATGGTGGGAGCAATGCAGACGTGCCATACCGTGGGACTATTATCCTTCACAGCACATGATTAGTGTATGGGAGTTGTCCGACCGTGCCATTCCTCTGCTGCTTCTAAACCTAAGCATACGTGGGATAATGGGGTATGTCTACCATGGCGACGTACTTGAGGGTACCGTCAAGGCCCGCTATATTCTACTAAACCGGAGTGACGATGCTCTCGGGTTTAGCGATGTTGTGAAGGCAGAGGCGGGCGATATTATTGTTGAACAATGTAAATGAAAGGGGGTGGTCAAGATATGACTTTTTTTGAGGTTTATGACAGATGGCTTAACAAGCATAAGGCAGAGATTAAACAATCTACAGTCGCCACTTATTATAGTCTTGGCAATACGTTCACCCGTATTATTGACTCTGATGCGGATATATGTTCTCTTGATGCGGATGTGATGAAGGCCTGTCTTGAGCGGTTCCGCGATACTGGGGCAAGCAATCACTATATAGCTGATTTAATACGCGTATTTAGGATGGTTATGCGCTATGCTGGCGAAGATTTGGGTATAAGCAATCTGCCTTCAATAGATTGGAAAATAAAGGATGTTGTGACGGCTCGTGTCAAGGACGCGACAAGGCAACGTGTGAAAAGATTCACAATCGCTGAATATGAGCGTATGATAAAGACGTTTGAGGAGCATCCTACTCCTGGCAGACTTGCCGTTGTGGTGACTATGTTTACCGGTATCCGAGTAGGAGAGGCATGTGGGTTGAAATTTTCTGATATTGATTTCGATGAAGGTGTAATACACATACAGCGTACGTGTGTGTCTATCGGCAAAGCAATTCAGAAAATGCTTCGCCCTAATGAGGAATACGTAATGTCCAGATGTCTGCAATCTCCAAAAAGCGCTTCCTCCGACCGCTACATTCCAATGATACCAAAACTCCGCAAGATACTGCAGTCTTACGCAAAGGTTTATCCTGGTGATTATTTTGTTGCCACGCTATCGGCTGAGCCTACGTGCACACGAACGCTGCGCATTTGGTATGGGCAGATGCTCAAGGCGGCGAACGTTCCTTATCTGAACTATCATTGCTTGAGACATACCTTTGCTACACAGATGATAGAGAAAGGTGTCGATGTGAAAACAGTGTCCTCAATACTCGGGCATGCCGGTGTTGAGATTACGATGGACACTTATTGTCATCCTTCTGATGACGTTAAACGTGCAGGCATACAAAAGGCTTTCAAGGGTCTGTTAAAGTAGCTTGCAATTATTGTAATATCATATAGTACATTTTTTTACATTGTCTGGCGGCGTGTTCTATGCGAATAGGGCACGCCGTTTTTTTGTATTCTTAGGTTCGGGCTTTCTTCGTTATCTTTGTGGTGTAATAAAAAGACAAAGACAATGATAACAGTCACTCAATCAATACCTGCTACGTGCTTTTCGGCCAACATCCCCGATGTTGAGTTCTCGATAGGTGGTTTTCGTGCTGCCGTGGTGATGACGGTAGACGGCGAGGAGATATACAACGAGCGTCTGTATCCCGTAGGGGGTAAGATACAGCTCTGCGAACTCGACTGTCTGCTGGGGCCTTACGCCCGGCGTAGCCTTAAGATAGCGCTCGGCATAAAGATAGTGGAGCAGACCGACAGCTCTGACGCTGCTGACACGAAGACTATCAGCGCCGACATAATCTATAGCGCAGCCGACATAGGCATGGGTGCCGCCGACTTCATGGCGAAGCGCTTCCTGACGCTGCTTGAGGGCGAGAAGATGACGGCGCTGAACCGTCTGGAATACCTGCACTATATCGGCACGGAGGCGGCTAAGGTGACGGCTGAATACGACGACGGCTCGACGAAGGCGTTCGATGCTGATGTGGTGGCGGGCAATGAGAGGTATACTACTATAGACGTGTCTGCCGACAAGTTCGTGGCTGAGGGCAAGGTTCTGGTGTGTTATGATGTCCAGGCCGGGGCGCGCAGCTTCCGGTTCGCAATCGACTTTGACGAGCCAGACTGCGCCCCGGTTCTGGTATTCGTGAACTCGTTCGGTGTCGAGGAGCTGCTGTACTGCACGGGTACGCATACGGTGGCCCCGACATACAAGCGTGACAGCGGCTACATAGGCCGCTACAACCGCAACTACAACATCGTGGAGACCCGACAGTTCAAGGCAGACACGGGCATCATGCCGTTCACAATGGCTAACTGGGCCGACGAGCTGCTGCGCTCGCAGGAGGTGCACGTGGTGAACTTCAAGGACGGGCATCCTAACGTGGGCAAGGAGGTGACGATAACAGACTCGAAGTCGGAGTACAGCAACGACGACGACGAGCTGCCCCGCTTCACCTTCACGTACCAGTATGCGCAGCGCAACCACAACGTCGTAGACGTGCTGCGCTCGGGCCGTATCTTTGACAATACTTTTGACAACACTTTCAACTGAGTGTTGAATGTGGAATGTTGAATGTTGAGTTGTGCGCTGTGCGCATTTTGAATTACTCAATGAAGAATTCAAAACTCAACATTCGACACTCAACATTGCGCATCGCGCAACCATTCAACATTCAACATTCAAAAATCAACATTCCCCATGGGCGCAATTCATTTCAGCGACATGCTGCGCCTGCTTGACCAGGCTTACCAACACCGCACGCTGGTAGACGTGGCGGCGTGGGAGGGGGGCACGGGCAAGGTGCTGCACTATAAGGGGTGGCTGGTGCATCACGTGAACTGGCGTGGCGGCTACATAAGGCTGCGCAACCCTAAGAACCGTGAGCTGCGCACGCTGCCTCAGATTTTCATCTTCTTCATTAACAATAAACGTGTGTTCTTATGACTAAAACTAATACTACTCTGCAGGCTACTTCGGCCGGGCCTGATGCTGACGGCTTCCGCCGCTACCATATCGTGCCGTCGGGCTTCGGGGCTTCGAGTGCTGCAGCTTCGGTGAACTCGGAGTATGGCGGCGACTCGTGCGAGGTGTTCGACGACGAGGATGTGCCGGGGGCGCAGGGCATCCGTGACATCAAGGTGGGTGGCCGTGCATACAAATATGTGCAATGGGGCTGCGACGACCAGCTGCCCTACCGTGTGCGCAAAGAGATTATGAGCAATATGGTGACTGCCCAGTGCCAGCAGTTCAACGTCACTTCGTGCTACGGGCAGGGCCTGCGCTTCGTAGACCGCAAGACCAAGAGTGATGTCAGCGACAAGGAGATTCTCGACTTCTGCCTGCGCAACTCGCTGCAGGAGGTGTTCCTGGAGCAGGCTACGGACATGAAGTTCTACTCGTTCTCGGTGACTGTGATAATCCTCTCGCGCGACGGCAGCAGGATTGTGAAGGTGCGCAACAAGGATGCAGCTTACTGCCGCTTTGAGTATGGTGGTAACACGCCGTCGGGCAATGCCGAGCATGTTTTCTACGGCGACTGGCGGCTGGGCTTCTTCAACGAGCAGAACATAGAGTGCATAGAGCTGCTTGACTACTGGGACCCTCTGGGCGACCTGCGTGTGCGCATGGGGCTGGAGCCAGACCCTGCTACGGGGCTGAAGCTGAAGGCTACGAAGCAGCGCAAGTTTGCTATCGTGAGCCGTATGGCGACTCCGGGCTGCCAGGTGTACCCCCTGCCCTACTACTCGTCGATATTCAGAGATGCGTGGTTTGACATATACCGGCTGATAGGCATCGGCAAACGCTACATGATAAAGAACACGTCGGCTCCGAGGGTGCAGATAGAGGTGCACGACGACTACTGGGACAATGTGTGTGACAACGAGTGCATAAGCGACGAGCGCAAGCGCCGTGAACGCAAGGAGCAGGAGAAGCAGAACATCATAGACTTCGTGACGGGCATAGAGAATGCCGGCAAGGCTATGATATCGGGCTACTACGTAGACCCTAACGGCAAGGAGAACCGCATGGTGCGCATAGTGCCCCTGAACGATGCCGGCAAGAAGGAGGGCGGCAACTGGAGCGATGACATGAGCGAGGCTTCAAACGCTCTGTGCTTTGCGCACGGGGTGCATCCTAACCTTGTGGGGGCTACTCCTGGCAAGAGCCAGATGAACAACTCGGGCAGCGACAAGCGCGAGCTCTTCACGCTGAAGCAGGCTCTGGAGAAGCCTTGGCACGACGTGATGTGCAAGCCATACCACGTGATATTGCACTACAACGAGTGGGACGAGCGGGCTACGGTAGACGTGCCGATGCTGATGCTGACTACGCTCGACGAGAACAAGGATGCAAAGAAGGTGTCGGGCGATGCCAACGCCAACACTTAACACTTAACATTTAACACTTAACTCTATGGACATAGTGATTGAGAAACAAGACTTTGAGTGGTCGCTGCCGGTGGGTATGAGCGCTCATGACGAGGTGTATGAGTCGGTGAAGCCTGCTATCGATACGGCGCTCGACAATTACTGCATCTCACTGCTTGGCGATGTTGGCATTCAGCAGGTTATGGCTGCTGAGGAGGGCACTGCCTTAAAGCGTTACTTTAAGATGATGGTGTGCATAGGCGGTTTTCTCCAGGTGCTGCGCCAGCTGGACCTGGTGCTTACGCCTACGGGCTTCGGCATAGTGAGCAACGACACGGTGTCGCCTGCGAGCAAGCAGCGTGTCGATGCGCTTGAGGCACAGCTGCGCACGGCTCTGTGCCGGGCGCGTGCCATGACGGTGCATCTGCTGCGCTCTAATGAGTGGGGCTGCACGGCAAAGGCTGTACGTGCGATACGCTACGCTTATACAGATCATTACTTCTTCTTTGCGTCGGCGAGCTCGGGGGCTTACTCGTATAAAGACTGGCAGAACATGCAGCCGGTTATCCAGCGTACAGACGAGCTGCTGCGTGTGCGCTTCGGCGACGAGCAGACGGACGACTTGCTGGACGCTTACCGTCGTGACGACCACGACCGGCTGACGGCTTATACGACTGCGCTGCAGCTGACGTGCGACTTGACAGACCGTGCCGCTGCGAGCAGCGAGGACGTGCGGGGCACGGCTCTGTGGCGCCGTATGGAGCGTGAGCTGGAGGGCAACGGCGAGGTGTATGCGCTGTATCACGGGAGCGATGCGTACAAGGCTGCTCACGTGGAGACGTTCGGCAACAAGAAGGAGTCGACGGCTTTTCTCTTTAACGGCTAACTCAACATTCAACACTCAACATTCAACATTATGGAATTAAGCTGTCCTACTTCGTGGCGTGAACTGACTCAAGAGCAGCTGCGCTACGTGCTATTTCTTCTGGCTACTTTCGCCGACCCGGTGGTTGTAAAAACCTACATGTTTATCAGATTTGCGGGTATATATTTAATCGAGAAAAACCGCTGGGGGTGGAAGTGCTCGAAGGGCGGCAGGGTGTTTTATCTGAAGCCGTGGCAGATACATTCATTCATAGGGCAGCTGCAGTTTGTTGACAGCTTGGAGACGATGGACAATCGGTTGGAGGTTGTGCAGGGTCTTAAGGCTGTCAACGCTCTGCTTCAAGAGGATGCTGAGACGGGGCGCATAGTGAGCTTTCACGAGTATCTGTGTATGGAGCAGAGGTATCAGCGATTCTTGACGACCCGTGACGAGGACCAGATAGACATTCTCGCCTCGTTTCTGTACCGCCGGCCTGACGGCTCGCGTCCTGCGGACCTGACGCTGACTGCTGCGGAGAGGGTTGGTGTGCTGGCGTGGTTCGGGCACGTGAAATATGTGATGTCCTACGCTTTCCCTCACTTGTTCAGGAAGTCAAAAGGCGACGATGATATTTCTGACCTCTCGGTGATAGAGAGCATCAACGTACAGCTGCGTGCTCTGACCGACGGCGACGTGACGAAGGAGGCAGCTGTGAAGGCTGTAGACTGCTGGCGTGCTCTGACTGAGCTTGACGCTAAGGCGAAGCAGGCAGAAGAGTTCCGGCGCAAATACCCCAACACTTAACACTTAACATTCAACACTCAACATTCCACATTATGAAAGACCTCTTTCCTGCTCTCGAATACTTCACTCAGCTGGCTACTGACAACCGCCTCGCTTCTGAGCAAGACTTCTATCCGTGCCTCTGCTCCGGCCCTGACTCCATAGACGGGGTTATGCAGGGCTTCAAGAAGCATCGTAACTTCATCATGGTTGACGACACGACCTCGCAGCAGACCTTCAGCAATGGGGTCGGCTTCTTCCGTCGTGACGTTTACACGGTGTTCATACTCGCTGGCTATCGTGCTGATGACATGACAGACCGCGAGACTAAGCTCAATATGTGTCGCACTCTGTTCCGGCAGTTCCACTCCCGACTGCTTCACGATCGCGACGAACTGGGCGATGAGCGCCTGACGTTCCTCGACCTGCACAACATCTACTCTAACGAATTGCCCCGATATTCTTACAACGGCGTGACGGGGCTATACTTCATGATACGCAACGAGCAACCTATTGATATCAGTTATGACAGAGCGGAGTGGGTTAAATAACATGTCGGAGGCTGAACACTCGAAATGGGTGCAGGGGTGGAGCGAGTTTATGGTGAAGATGTGGCAGGAGAAGATGCTGCAGTTTGCTCCGCCGGTCTACGATACGGGTGCTCTCTCGCGTTCGGTGCAGGGCGTGGTGCATCCGGGTCCGGTGACTACGATTGAGCACTGGTTCTTAGAATACGGCATATACGTGGCTCGTGGTGTGGGCAACGGCTACAGCCGTGGCAACAGTGGCGACTTGAAGTTTCTGAAGGACTGGAAGACGAACCCTCACCACCGCCAGAAACGTGATTGGTTCAGTAAAAAATATATGTACTCCTTACACCGTCTCAATGAGTTCGAGGCTGCCTATTACGGGCAGACTTACCAGGGACTGGTATCGTCGTTCTTGTGGCAGATGTTCGGGGGCGGACGGAACAATATAGACAGGAGTGTTTCGCAATTATAAAAAATATGGCTACAGATAATGATGTTATAAAAAAAGAGCTTGAGGGCATACGTGACGAGCGTCGCACTCATGCCAATACTGCTCAGCGCATAGGCAATGCGCTGCTGTCGCTGCTGGGGCGTGTGGAGAATGCCGGCGGCAACTTTCTGCGTAAGGATATCGCAGACACGGCGCAGAAGCTGATTCGCTTTATGGAGGGCCTGAAGCTGGGCGACGGCGAGATGGGGCTTGACGCTAAGGGCGGGGCTGTGCTGAGCGATGTCGTGGTGGACCGTGTGCATGACGCCAAGTCTACGCCTGCCGACCGCGTTATGGTTG
>ENA-ORPK01002672-ORPK01002672.1-human-gut-metagenome-genome-assembly--contig:-NODE-2672-length-11958-cov-4.594136_pt1 | contig 11958 bp, 10 predicted proteins | sample MGYA00242139_ERZ509068 | MGnify/ENA primary metagenome ERZ509068 (study PRJEB26280, sample SAMEA2338687) | human gut metagenome | biome: human gut; feature: human-associated habitat; material: faeces... | reverse complement strand
TGTCCGGCGCGTAACGCACCGGTCCATGGCCTGTTTTTCAATGTAGCGGTGCGCTTCCTCTTCGGTCATGCGAAGCTGCTCGATCAGAAGGCATTTCGCGCGGTTCACAATACGGATTTCCACCATCTTTTCTTCCATCGAGACCGCCCGTTCCTCCAGCCGCCGCAACCGCTCCCGCGTGCCGCAAAGCAGCATCAGGGATTGTGCGATCATCGTTTCGGACGTCGGTTTCGGCAACGTCAGAACGCCGTGCGGGCTGACCCTGCGGTTGACTTCGGGAAAATCCTCCGCTTTGACCAATAACAGCACCCCTACTCCGCTGTTTTCGCAGATGGAGCACGCCAGATCCGCGCCCGGAAGATCGGGAAGCGGATCGTTAATCATGGCAATGTCGAAGTGTTCCTGCGCCAGACGTTCCCGCGCCGCCGCGGCATCGGAGACCCTGACAACCCTGGAATACCGTTTGGGCGGAAGCACGCGCGAGAGCAGGTCGACGACCTTGGACGAGCGCGAAACCAAAAGAACCGCATATTCGGTCGACACGTCAGCCACGGTGTTTCCTCCCTTCGGATCGGATGCATTCAATAACATCTTATTATATCACAAAAGGGGTTCTTTTTCAACTGTTATTTTGGTCAAAAAGAAAGTTTTTTTGTCGCAATTTTTATTCTCCCCGCCGCCGGGCAGAAAAAAGGGCGTTCCGCAGGGGGTCGAAAAAGACCGTCCCGATGAACGCCTTTGCTCATTGACACTGTATTATAGCATGCCGCACGGGCTTTGTCAACCGCATTTTCGCAAAAAAACCACCTTTTTCAAAAAAAAATTCGCAAAAGCCCTTGACAAATCGAAAAAATCGTGTATAATACTCACATAAAGGCAAAGGCGTCTTGAAGATTTCCTATCTTCAGCGCCTTTTCATTTTTCACAAGGAGAGTAAAACAATGAACACGGTTTCGGATTACTTCGGCTGTCTGGTATTCGACGACAGAATGATGAAAGCCACCCTTTCCTCCGACATCTACCGTTCGCTGAAAAAAACCATCGACGAGGGCGCACGCCTGGATACCGATGTGGCGAACGCAGTTGCGAAAGCCATGAAGGACTGGGCGGTCGCGCACGGCGCCACGCACTTCACGCACTGGTTTCAACCCCTGACGGGAGTCACTGCGGAAAAGCACGACAGCTTCATCACGCCTGCGCCGGACGGCGGCGTCATCATGGAGTTCTCCGGCAAGGAGCTTATCAAGGGCGAGCCGGACGCCTCCTCGTTCCCCTCCGGCGGCCTTAGAGCCACTTTTGAGGCGCGGGGCTACACCGCATGGGACGCCACCTCCTATACATTTATTAAAGACGGCGTGCTCTGCATACCCACCGTGTTCTGCTCCTATGGCGGCGAGGCGCTCGATCAGAAGACAGCGCTGCTCCGCTCAATGGAAGCCATCAACCGTCAGGCGATGAGAGTGCTGAAGCTCTTCGGCAACGAGGATGTCTCCTCGGTCAAGACCACCGTCGGCCCCGAGCAGGAATACTTCCTTGTTGACAAGAAGCTCTACGATCAGAGAAAAGACCTTATATATACCGGCAGAACCCTTTTCGGCGCAAGACCTCCCAAGGGTCAGGAGCTTGACGACCATTACTTCGGCGCTATCAAGCCGAGAGTCGCCGCATTTATGAAGGAGCTGAACGACGAGCTTTGGAAGGTCGGCGTGCTTGCCAAGACCGAGCATAATGAGGTCGCCCCCGCTCAGCACGAAATGGCGCCCATCTTCACCACCACCAATATTGCCGCAGATCACAACCAGCTCACCATGGAGATAATGCAGAAGGTCGCAAAGAAGCACGACATGGTCTGCCTGCTCCACGAGAAGCCCTTTGCCGGGGTCAACGGCAGCGGCAAACACAATAACTGGTCGATATCGACCGACACCGGCGTAAACCTGCTTGAGCCGGGCGAAACTCCCTATGAGAACGCTCAGTTCCTGCTCTTCCTGTGCGCCGTTATCAAGGCGGTCGATGAATATCAGGATATGCTGCGTATCTCCGTCGCCTCCGCAGGCAACGACCACCGTCTCGGCGCGAACGAAGCGCCGCCCGCAATCGTCTCGATGTTCCTCGGCTCCGATCTTTCGGATATCCTTGAAACGATAGAGGACGACCGTGAATACGACGCCAAAGAGAGAGACATCATGCGTATCGGCGTCCACACCCTTCCGAAATTCCCGAAGGACACCACCGACAGGAACAGGACCTCGCCCTTCGCTTTCACGGGCAACAAGTTTGAATTCCGTATGCTCGGCTCCGCCTCCTCCATCTCCTGCGCCAACACCGTGCTGAACACGACCGTTGCCGAGGAGCTGAAGCAGTTTGCCGACGAGCTTGAGGGCGCCGAGGACTTTGAGGGCGCTCTGCACGATCTCATCAAAAAGACGATAAAAGAACACAAGCGCATAATCTTTAACGGCGACGGCTACGACGAATCCTGGGTAGCCGAGGCGGAGAAGAGAGGGCTTTCAAACCTCAAGACCACCCCCGACGCGCTTGCACATATGCTTGACAAAAAGAATGTTGACCTCTTCACCTCCCACAAGGTATTTACCCTTGAGGAATTCACCGCCCGTCACGAGGTGCGCCTTGAGAACTACTGCAAGATCATAAACATCGAGGCGCTCACCATGCTCGACATGGTACGCAAGGATATCCTGCCCGCAATGAGCGGCTACTCGGCTCAGCTCGGCGACGCTGTCGCGAAGAAGATCGCCGTGCTCCCCGACGCCGACTGCTCCTACGAGAAGGACAGCCTCAAGATGCTCACCGCCCTCATCGGCGCAGCCCACAGAACGGTGAAGAAGCTCGAGCAGGATCTGCTCACCTCCAAGTCGGTCGACGACATGGTGGAGCTCGCGGAATTCTATAAATCAACCATTCTCGACGACATGAGAGAGCTTCGCATAGCGGTCGACGAGATGGAGACCGTTTCCTCCGCCGAGGCATGGCCGTATCCCTCATACGGCGAGCTGCTTTTCGGCGTAAGGTAAGATAATTATTTTTCCGCTTTCCGCTTGCAAAGTTTGACGAATAGTAATATTATTAGCATAAAACTTGCTATTTTCGGAGGTAAAAATGATCTCACAACAGGAAAAAGTAATCGTCCTTGACTTCGGCGGTCAATATAATCAGCTTATCGCAAGGCGCGTGCGCGAATGCAGCGTGTATTGCGAGATAAAGCCGTACTCCACCCCGCTCGAGGAGATAAAAGCGGAGAAGCCTGTCGGCATAATCTTCACCGGCGGCCCCAACAGCGTGTATGAGGAGTCCTCCCCCAAGGTCGACCCCGAGATATTCAAGCTCGGCATACCCATCCTCGGCATCTGCTACGGCTGCCAGCTCATAGCTTACACCCTCGGCGGCAAGGTCTCGCCCGCCCAGAGCGATTCCGCAAGGGAATACGGCAAGACCGAGACTTATTTTGACCCCTCCTGCCCGCTCTTTAAGGGTCTGCCCGAGCAGAGCATAAGCTGGATGAGCCACGGCGATTATATGTCCGACCTGCCGACGGAATTCGCCCTTGTCGCCCACAGCGACGCCTGCCCCAACGTGGCGATAGCCGACGTCGAGCGAGGCTTCTACGGCGTGCAGTTCCACCCCGAGGTCAACCATACCCGGTACGGCAAGCAGATGATAAAAAACTTCCTGTTTGAGATCTGCGGTGCAAAGGGCGACTGGACCATGGGCGACTTCTGCAAGACGACCGTTGAGCGCCTGAGAGCCGAGATAGGCGACGGCAGAGTGCTGCTCGCTCTCTCCGGCGGCGTGGATTCATCGGTGCTTGCGGCGCTGCTCGGCAACGCCATAGGCAGCCGCCTGACCTGCGTATTCGTCGATCACGGCCTTATGCGTAAGAACGAGGGCGACGAGATCGAAGCCGCCTTCGCCAAGTGGGATATCAACTTCGTGCGAGTCAATGCCGAGGAGAGATTCCTCTCAAAGCTTGCGGGGGTGACCGACCCGCAGGAGAAAAGGCACATAATCGGCGCCGAATTCGGCTATGTATTCCGCGACGAGGCGGATAAATTCGGCATAACCAACCGTGACTTCCTCGCTCAAGGCACTATTTACCCCGACGTTATAGAATCCGGCAAGGGTGACGCGGACGTCATCAAGAGCCACCACAACCGCCTGCTCCCGCCCGAGGTCATCGCAAGATTCAAGGGCATCATCGAGCCGCTCGACCACCTCTTTAAGGACGAGGTCAGGGCGCTCGGCAGGGAGCTTGGCCTCTCTGAATCCGTTGTAATGCGTCAGCCGTTCCCCGGCCCCGGTCTCGCAGTGCGTATAATCGGCGACATCACCAAGGAGAAAGCCGATATCCTGCGTGAAGCGGACTACATAATGAGGAGCGAGATAGCCGCAAGCGGAGAAGACAAAAACATGAATCAATATTTTGCAGTGCTCACCGATCTGCGCTCCGTCGGCGTTATGGGCGACGGCAGGACCTATGACAGAGTTCTTGCCCTCAGAGCCGTTAAGACCGACGACTTCATGACCGCAGAGTGGGTACGGATCCCCTATGAGCTGCTCGACCGCATATCCACAAGGATAGTCAACGAGGTAAGGGGGATCAACCGTATAGTTTACGATATAACTTCCAAGCCCCCTGCGACGGTGGAATGGGAATAAAAGCGAATACATGAGGGCAAGAGCATGATACACATTGCGACAATACAGGACGCAGAGCAATTAGAGATTTTGAATAACGAATTTAACGGTGCGGGTGAAACGACCTTGGAGCATATCAGAAGCTCCCTTGCCGACAACAAGCAAGAGGTGATCGTCGTCGATGATTTGAACGGTGAGCTGACTGGATTCGTATGTGTTCAGCTCAAAAAGTCTTTCTGCTATGATGACTATATGCCGGAGATCACCGAGGTTTATGTAAAACCGCAGCACAGGAGGAAAGGCATTGCCAGCGCCATGATCGTCTTCGCCGAGGAATACTGTAAAAGCCATTATCCACTGCACAAATTTGAACTGCTTACTGGCACCGAAAACGATGGCGCTCAAAGTGTATATGCAAAGCTGGGTTACAGCGAAGACGGCGAGTTGCACTTGGCGAAAAGGTTACGAGTAAATAAAATATGATTCCGGAATCGATGTACGGCTATGATAATATGGGCAATCAAAATAATCAGAATAGCAGGCACAGCATCTTATAAACAAAAATGTTTAAGATATAAGCTCCTGCAACCAATGGGAATAACGGAGGAATCCTAATGTGTTCGATAATGGGGTACTGCGGTACCGGCATATCAAAAGATAAATTCAAGGAGGGGCTTGACAAGACCAAATCCAGAGGCCCCGATATGACGAGAGTGACAGATACGGGCAAAGGACTGCTCGGCTTTCACCGCCTCTCCATCATGGGGCTTGACGAGAGCGGAATGCAGCCCTTCTACCGCGACGGCAGCTATGCCGTGTGCAACGGCGAGCTTTACGGCTTCCGCAAGCTGAAAAAGGAGCTGGAGGCCAAGGGCTACAGCTTCGTGAGCGGCTCGGACTGCGAGCTGATACTCCCCCTTTATGAGGAGTACGGGGTCGGGATGTTTAAACTGCTCGACGCCGAATTCGCGATGATAATTTACGACGGCAAGACGGGCGAATATATCGCCGCAAGGGATCCTATCGGCATAAGGCCGCTCTTCTACGGCTACTCCGATGAAGGCTCAATAGTCTTTGCCAGCGAAGCAAAAAACCTTGTGGGCATCTGCGGCAAAATAATGCCGTTCCCGCCGGGGCACTACTATAAGAACGGCGAATTCGTCTGCTACGACGATATCAGCCGCGCCGAGACCGTCTGTCACGACGATGTCGAGACCGCCTGCGCCAAGATAAAAGAGAAGCTGGTAGCGGGCATTGAGAAAAGGCTTGACGCCGACGCACCCGTCGGTTTCCTGCTCTCCGGCGGACTTGATTCGTCTCTGGTATGCGCCGTCGCCGCAAGGCTCTCCGACAAGCCCATCAAGACCTTTGCGATAGGCATGAGCACCGACGCCATCGACCTTAAATACGCCAAGGAGGTCGCCGATTACATAGGCGCCGACCACACCGAGGTCATCATCACAGAGGACGACGTCATCAAGGCTCTGCCCGAGGTCGTCGCCCTGCTCGGCACCTATGATATCACGACGATAAGGGCTTCGATAGGCATGTATCTCGTCTGCAAGTACATCCATGAGAACACAGACCTCAGAGTTATCCTCACGGGCGAAATTTCCGATGAGCTTTTCGGCTATAAATACACCGACTTTGCTCCCTCACCCGCCGAATTCCAGAAGGAAGCGGAGAAGCGCATCAGAGAGCTTTATATGTACGACGTATTGCGCGCCGACCGCTGCATCTCGGTCAACTCGCTCGAGGCGAGAGTGCCGTTCGGCGATCTGGATTTCGTGCGCTACGTTATGAGCCTTGACCCTGCCATCAAGATGAATGTCTACGGCAAGGGCAAATATCTGCTGCGTCACGCCTTCGAGGGCGATTATCTGCCCCGCGACATACTCATGCGTGAGAAGGCCGCCTTCAGCGACGCCGTCGGTCACTCAATGGTCGACGACCTCAAGGCATACGCCGAGAAGCAATACACCGACGAGGAATTCGCCGAAAAATGCAAGAAATACACCTTCGCCGCCCCGTTCACCAAGGAGTCGCTTCTCTACAGAGAGCTGTTTGAGAAGTATTACCCCGGTCAGGCGGAAATGGTCGCCGACTTTTGGATGCCCAATAAGGAGTGGGAGGGCTGCAACGTCAACGACCCCTCAGCTCGCGTGCTCTCAAACTACGGCGACAGCGGCAAATAAAATTAACGCTCAAATACAAAATACCGCCCGGTTCACTGCGAACCGAGCGGTAAATTTTTATTTTTGATACGCCGCGATTATCTCGCCGACATACATCTTGTGGTAGTCCTTCTTCGCGTAGTTATTCTCTATCGTCTTATCGAGGAAGCCCGAGGGGTCGAGCGCCTGCTCGGCGATCTTGCGGCAGACGACGGTATATTCCGCCTCGGCAAAGGTCACTCCGCCGCTTGCTTCAACGGGGGTCAGCCCCGCTGCTGCGGGCTTGTCGATATCCCTGCCGCTCTTTGCGCCGCAGAGCCTGAGAGCGTCCTTATATTCGCTGCCGTAGAACGACAGGGTGAAGATATCGCTCTGCTCGATGAATTCAAAGGTGTATCTCTGCGGGCGGACAAAGACAAAGGCGGCGTCCCTGCCCCACATCTCGCCGAGAGCGCCCCAGCTGACGGTCATGGTGTTGAATTTGTCGGGCGTGCCCGCTGTGAGCAGCGCCCAATCATCGCCGATAAGCTCGACAGGGCTTGTTTTAATGTCTCTTACATTTATCTTTTTCACGGTTTTATTCTCCTTTACAAATTTTACTTATTTTCCGTTTGTTCAAAGTTTCGCTATATTTTTGTGATATAATTATAACATATTTATGGGCAAAAGTACAGAAGCGGGAAAGAAAATTTGTGCAAAAATAAAAGGAGATGACAGGATGGAAGAGAAAATAATGCCCCATGTCAAGGGCTATTTGCGTGACTTCATGCTCACCGTGCCCAAAGAGATCTATGCCTGCTCGGGCATAGGCATCCTCGGCAGGCGCATCAAATCGCTGCTGTTCTCGACCGACGCAAGCATAATCCGCAACACCAATGCGGACGCCGTGATAGCGGTCTATCCGTTCACGCCGCAGCCGATAATAACTCAGGCGGTGATGACGGCGGCCGATGTGCCCGTATTCGTGGGCGTGGGCGGAGGCCTGACCCAGGGGCAGAGGGTCATCAACCTCGCCCTGCACGCGGAGTATCAGGGCGCCCTCGGCGTTGTCGTAAACGCCCCGACGCAAAATGAAGTCGTCAGGGAATTAAAGAAGGCGATAGACATACCCGTGGTCGTCACCGTAGTCTCAGACACGGACGATATCGAGGCGAGGATAGAGGCGGGCGCCGATATCTTCAACGTCTCCGCCGCCGCCAAAACTCCGCAGCTTGTGGCAAAGATAAGGGCGAATCACCCCGATTTTCCGATAATCGCAACGGGCGGTCAGACGGGCGAGAGCATAATGAGGACGATAGAGGCAGGCGCAAACGCTATAACCTGGACTCCGCCCTCAAACGGCGAGGTCTTTAAGGACATTATGGAGGCTTACCGAAAAAATCTGCCACATCCCTGATAAAATTATATTATTTTAGTATTGATAATTTCTCCGTATCAAAGTATAATATCTTCGGATATTTATTTTGGCGAAAATGGAGATAATTTATGTTAAAACTCGAAAACATTTCATTTAAGGTCGGGGTCGACGGCTCCGATCTTGAGATCATCGACAATATCAGCCTTGAGATACCCGACGGCTCGTTCACCGTTATCACCGGCCCGAACGGCGGCGGCAAATCCACCCTCGCAAGGCTCATAATGGGTATCGAGAAGCCCACCGAGGGCAGGATATTCTTCAACGGCGAGGATATCACCTCTCTCTCCGTGACCGAGAGGGCAAGGAGGGGCATCGGCTACGCATTCCAGCAGCCGCCGAGATTCAAGGGCCTCACCGTGCGCCGCCTGCTTTCGCTTGCGGCGGGTTCCGAGCTGCCCGAGGATGAATGCTGCGGCTACCTCACAAGCGTCGGTCTGTGCTCCAAGGATTACCTCAACCGCGAGATGGATACCTCCCTCTCAGGCGGCGAGGCAAAGAGGATAGAGATCGCCACTCTTATGGCGCGTAAGCTCAACCTCGCAATATTTGACGAGCCCGAGGCGGGCATAGACCTTTGGAGCTTCTCAATGCTTGTCGAGAGCTTCAAGGCGATGTGCTCAGGCAGCCACGAGAGCGTTATCGTCATCTCGCATCAGGAGAGGATAATGCAGCTTGCCGACACGATGATAGTCATCGCCGACGGCAAGGTCAAGAGCGTCGGCACCAAGGAAGAAATTCTCCCGAAGCTCATGGGCGAATTCGACAGCGAGTGTGATTTCAGAGGAAAGGCGGGCAACGAATAATGGAAAAAGTAGATCTTTCATTGCTTGAGACCATAGCCGACCTCCACGGCGTGCCCGCAGGCGCATACAATATCCGCAAAAACGGCGGCGGCATCGCAAGGCAGTCCACCGCCAATATCGAGATAGTCCCCAAGACGGACAAGCCCGGCATCGACATCATCGTAGCCCCCGGCACAAAGAATGAGAGCGTTCATATCCCCGTCATCCTGACCGAAACGGGTCTTGACGACGTGGTCTACAACGACTTCTATATCGGCGAGGGCGCGGATGTGCTGATAGTCGCGGGCTGCGGAATCCACAACGACGGCAGCCAAAATTCCCGGCACGACGGCATCCATACCTTCCACATCGGCAAGAATGCCAAGATAAAATATGTTGAGAAGCATTACGGCGAGGGCGATGGCAAGGGTGAGAGGATACTCAACCCCGTCACCATAGTCGAACAGGGCGAGAACTCCGTGTGCGAGATGGAAATGGTGCAGATAAAGGGCGTTGACTCCACCGTAAGAGACACCAAAGCCTCCCTCGGCGCAGGCGCAAAGCTCATCGTGACCGAAAGACTGCTCACCCACGGCAGCCAGCACGCCCGCTCTGATATCGAGGTCTGCCTCAACGGCGACGGCGCCTCCTCCCGAATAATCTCCCGCTCTGTCGCAAAGGAGAATTCAAAGCAGATATTCCACCCGAACGCCGTGGGCAACGCAAGGTGCCGCGCCCATGTGCAGTGCGACTCCATCATAATGGATAACGCAACGGTCAGCTCGATACCCGCCATTACGGCGAACTGCGCTGACGCTCAGATAGTCCATGAGGCGGCGATAGGCAGGATCAACAACGACCAGCTCATCAAGCTGATGACCTTCGGCATGACGGAGGAAGAGGCGGAGAACGTCATCATCAACGGTTTCCTTAAATAATAATGTAATATAGCAAACGGGATCGCTGCGTTACTGCGGCGGTCCCGCTTCTTTTTGCCCCTGCTCTATCTCCATCGGCTCGCTTGCGCCGATATTCTCAAGGCAGGTGAAGCTGCCCTCGACCGAGCAGCCGCCACCGTCGGAGCGCATATTTGTTTCGGCGGATTCGGCGTAGATATATCTGAATTCATCGGCGCAGCGCTCAAGGAAGCCGAGCTGAGCCACAAGCTGCGCCCTGCTTTCGCTAAGACTTATATCGGCGGGCGCTTTCTCCTGAACGGTGCTCACCGTAACGCCGACAGGCATCGTCACGCCGTTCAGGCGCAGGCGCTTTTGCTCGGCATATGCCCCCTCCCCCGCGGGCGGAGTCAACGGCACCGAGAGAGTCAGGAAATTCAGCCGAAAGCTGCGCTTCGCCTTGGTGACACGCTCTGCGGAGAATTCTGCGGGGCATGAGGCGGAGAAGCTCTTCGCTGTGCGCGCGACCACATAGCCGTCCGCCCTGCAAAAGGACACGGTCAAATCTTTATTCTCCTCCATGCCGCTTATAAGCAGCTCGCCCTTGAGCACGCTGTTGCCTATCTTTTGCTCCTGAGTGCCGTTGAACGGGCGCAGGATAACTATCTGCCCGTCCTCGGCTGCGACGATATTGCCCGGCTCATCACTCTCAAGAGTCGGCTGCTCCGTTGTCTCCCTGACCTCGATGAACGCCGAGCTGCCCCGAACATTGATATTTATCCAGAGGATGCCGCTTAGGTGCTTCATCGCTTCCTCCTCGGCGGCGTCCTCGTCTATCTTTTCGCACGCCGTGCCGAGGCGCACCCCCGCCTGCTCAAACGCGGCGATTATCTCCTCGCTCGGCACTCGGTCGTTGCCCGTGACCTCGATGCTCCAAAGGCGGGTCGACAGTATCAGCAGCGACGAGACGCAAATACACATTCCGATGATTATCCCGACCCTGCGGCTGTGCCTGTTCAGGAAGAACGGCAGCCCGCATTTCTTTTTTATCCGCAGCCTCATGCCCGAGCGGCGGGCGGCGCAGCGCATCCGTTTATAGCCGCTGCGGTCGGTGCAGGCGGTGATCACGCCGTCCCTGCTACGCACATCCCAGAGCAGAATTCGGTTGTGCTCGCACAGATTTATAAATCGCTCGGGGAAGCCGCCCCATGCGGCAAAGCGGGCATAGCCTAAGAGATATCTAAACAGCCTCAGTATCAGCATAGCGCCCCAAATATCCTCCTAATTACCGTATTCAAGGGAGCTGATCATCCCTTTGATGACCGCCTGACCGTTCTGCATGGAGAGAATGGTCAGATCACAGCCCCTGAACCGTACGGTCAGCCTGCCCGTATTCAGGGCAATGGCGTCGTCGCAGTATTCCAGCACCCCGCAACAGCCGTCAACTATCGCCTCACGGTTGCCCCGCAGCTCGATATGGGCGCAGCCGCCGAAGGTATCCTGCGGGATATCAAGGCTGCGGCCTATGGATTCCATGAGCCTCTCCCTGCGTTCGTCTCTCCGACGGTTTCTGTCTTTCATTCAAGTCACCCCGTATATAAAATTATGACGGGCGACCGATAAAAAGAACAGCGCCCGCATAGAATGAACGGAGGGCGAGGTGACGGCAATGAAAAAAAGCGGATATATTTTAAGCGCCGCGGGGCTGCTGCTCTTTGCGGCGGTCGCAGCCTCACCCGCCGACTTTGCCAAAGGGGTGTCGCGCGGGCTGCAAAGCTGCGGCGAGGTGATAATCCCGTCGCTCTTCGGCTTCACCGCCGCGGCGGGGCTGCTCGGCTCGGGCGAATTGCCCGAGGGGATAAAGAAAGCCGTTTCGCCCGCAATGCAAAAAATATTCGGCCTGCCGGGCGAATGCCTGCCCGCCCTGCTGCTCGGTATGCTCGGCGGCTACCCGACGGGCGCGGCTGCCGCGCGCACGCTGATGGATTCGGGCAAAATAAGCCGAAGCGAGGCTCGGCGGCTTATCTCGTTTT
>ENA-ORPK01002670-ORPK01002670.1-human-gut-metagenome-genome-assembly--contig:-NODE-2670-length-11962-cov-7.327119_pt1 | contig 11962 bp, 9 predicted proteins | sample MGYA00242139_ERZ509068 | MGnify/ENA primary metagenome ERZ509068 (study PRJEB26280, sample SAMEA2338687) | human gut metagenome | biome: human gut; feature: human-associated habitat; material: faeces... | reverse complement strand
TTTCAAAGAACAAAAGATGTGTATAAAGGGTAGGGCGCTGCCCTGGGCTATGTGAGTATTGGGCTTTCAGCCCGTCTTTGATTACATTATTAGTTTTACCGGACAGCAATAAATTGTAATGACAGTCTTTAGCCTTGTCGACAATAAAAAAGGTTAAACTCGTGAAGCGTAGCTTGCGGTGTTCTATTGCCGTTAAAAAATCAAACCACTTGAGCACGAATTTTAACCGCTTGTGCCTTCGCCCAATCCGTTTGAGCACAATCGTCCAAAAGTTGTGTTGTGAGGATGAGAATTTAATCATACCTTTGCATCAGTAACATTTAAAATCTCATTTAAAACAACAAAAACTATGAAACAGATTAAGTATCTTTTGATGGCTTTTATAGTCCTGTTTACATGCGTTTCTTTCTCTGCATGTAGCGACGATGATGAAGGTGGCGGTTTTACTGGAAACTATGTGCCAGTTACTTCTATTGAAGATTGGTTGAGAGATTGGGGAGAGGATGACCCGAGCATGTGGAAGGATAAGGAATGTCAATTAGGTGCTGTTTCATTTAATTTCATGAATGGCAACACAGTAGAGAAATACTATGCAGAGGCATACACTTATTCACGAAGCGATGCTTTTTATAAAGGTAATGTTCAAGGACATACTTATTCGTTGGTGAAAGCTAAACCCGTAAGATACACATTCGCAGTAAAGGGAAACAAGGTTTATATAACTGATGGAACCATCGGTACTATATATAAGGGATACATTATCTTTGATGGTCTGAACTATTCCCACCAGAAAATGAAAAAATAATAACTTAAAACACCAAAAACTATGAAACAAATTAAGTATCTTTTGATGGCTTTTATAGCCTTGTTTACATGCATCTCTTTCTCTGCATGTAGCGACGATGATGATGAAGGCGGCGGTAGCAGCAAAAATGGCAGCGCTTTCTCCACTCTGGATGGACGTACCGTTAAGTACAAGTATCTTTATGTAGTATCAGAAGTAGACGATGGAGACACTTTTTATGGACTGTTTGCTTCTACAGAAGACCTCTTCTACTATCGTCAGCATCCAGAAAAGGTAAAGGATAATATGGTATATTCATATATGGCGTTGGATACGTATGCCGACGAGCTAAATAAGCCTCAGCACCAGTTTGACGTTGAAGTTAATTACGACTGCAATCTGAAGGAGGGTATCACTGATGACGAGGACGATTCCGATTTCCCAGTTGCATCTACTCACATTTGGTACACTACACCTTGGGATCAGGACGAGTCGTCTACAGAGACTTTGACTATAAAGAAGTCGGGCAACACCTTCAAGGTTGAGACAACCGAGCTTACCTTCTTGGCTTCGGAGAAGGGCGCTGACGATGATGGTATAGACAACTATTCAAGAAGAACAAAGGGCAAGATTGCTTTCGAGAGCAGCAATCTTATCAGCGCCGTTCTGGATAGTCCGAAGGTCGTGTTTGTAAAGAGCGCAAAAGACCGCAAGTTCTTGAAGTCGCTCAGAGCTCGTCGTAGATAACAGACAATATATAGCGAATCCCCTCGCTCGGCAATGCTGAGCGAGGGGATTTTTCTGTATTATTGCTGTCCGGTAAAACTAACAATGTGTTCAAAGACGGGCTGAAAGCCCAATAATCACACTGTCTGTTTTACCGGACAGCAAAGTATCAATATTCCCCTGTTTTCTCAGGTATTACAAATTGGTGCATCATTAATGCACCAATTGTATCTTCCTTATTTTAAAAGGATTGTGATTTATGCGTCACTGTAGCATAAATTTGCTCCAATCCTCAAAAGGCAGTTCCATGCCGTCGCGCAGTTTTTATTGAATATAAAAAAGATGGCGAAATCGTTTATTTGTATTAACTTTGCATTCAATATTAATTTATTGACAAATGGAAATAGATAAAGAAGTAATACTACTTATGTCTCAAGGCGACGAAAGGGCTTATCGGACCATGTTCCATAAGTTTTACCCCAAAGTACATCGCTTTGTCTTCATGTTGCTGAAGAACATGGACGACGCGGACGATGTATGCCAGATTATTTTTGAGAAAATATGGAATAAGCGTCAGAAGTTTGTCGATATAAAAGATTTTGATTCTTATTTATTTATATTGTCTAAATATACCGTTATCAATTATATCTCAACAAAGCGTGTTATTCCTATAGACATAGACTCCTTGTCCGATAGGTTTGCTAACGAAACTTCGCCACACGATGAGGTGGTGGCAAAGGATACGCAACTGCTTATTGATATGGTGGTTGAGAACATGCCGCCCCAACGCCAGGCTGTTTATCGCATGAGTCGTGAGCAATGTCTGAAGAATGACGAAATCGCCCAACAATTAGGATTGCAAAAGAAAACGGTAGAGAACCATCTTAATCTGGCTCTTAAAGAAATAAAAAAAGCCTTGTATCTGATGATTTTATTGCAAGCGTATTGGGTGTAACGGTCTTTTAATATGTCTTTAATATAATAATTGTACGGAATATATTATGGCAGTAAATATAAAACAAATCATAGCATATTATTTAGAGCACGATGTGTCTGCTAAAAACAGAGATAGGGTGTTGGAGCGGATTGCGCACGCTAAGGACGACAAGGATGTAAACGAGTCTTTAGGTTCATTGTGGGCTCAGTCTGACTCTGCGTCTATGGACAATGGCGAAATATCTGAGGCCTATGAACGGCTACGGATAACAAACGTGGAAAAGAAAAAGAGCAAATACCTTAAGCTCTTCACTTGGCAAAGGATTGCTGCCGTTATTGTCCCCTTGGTTATGTTCGTTGTGTTTGGCAAGCTGTATGTTCAAATGAGCGATGAGTTGAAGGCTTCGCAGGTGGTGGCTATGCTTCATGAGCATACTATCTCCGGCGAATGTAAGACGATAGCTTTGGCAGACGGTACGCAGGTAAGGCTGAATCAGAGTTCGGTGCTTCTTTATCCCGAGAAGTTTGTAGGCAAGGAACGCAAGGTGTTCTTGACTGGCGAGGCTTTCTTTGATATCAAGCACGACGGCAGACATCCTTTTCATGTGAGCACACCTTATTTTGATATAACCGACTTGGGAACATCCTTCTCGGTATCTTCCTACGCAACAGACGAGGAGGTTTCCACTACGCTCAAAACAGGTAAGATAGAGCTTAAGATAGTAGGCGAGGACAAGGTGTATAGGATGAAACCTAACGATCAGTTGGTGTATAATGTGCATACCAAGTCGGTCGATTTGCGTTTGGTTTCGGATGAGGATGACGGGTTGAGTTGGCGAAACAAGCAGATCTTGCTTGATGATGTCACTCTGGCTGAGGCTGCCCGCATGATGGGCGGTGTCTATGGCGTTAAGTTCGTCTTCCGGTCGTCACGCCATCGTAACACAAAGATTACTGTCCACTTCAATCGTGGAGAAAGTCTTAAGAAAGCCTTGGCTATCGTGAAGAATCTGGTACCGGGATTGGAGTATGAGCTGAAGAAGGATGAGGTGGTTATAAAATAGTTATGGCAAGAATAGTGGAGCGCATCATGATGAATGATGCGCTTTTTTGATAAAAGTTTCATTTTTTTTGTTTTTTGATTGGGTGTAAATTTAGAAGAGGTAGTCTTTAAGGTGTAGCTACTCAAGTAAGAATAATAACTAAAAAATAAATTTATGAATTTTAAAAGAATTTCAGCTTCATGCTTTTGTTTGTTGCTGGCTGGAAACATAGCGGTTTCAGCTCAAACAGTGACGCTTGGCTCTAATAAGGTCTCTCTGAAGGCTGCGTTTGAGAAAATCGAGAAGGCATCTAAGTACAAGATAGCTTACAACTCCTCGACAATTAACGCTAACCGTATGGTCACCATCAGCAAGACTAAAGGTGACGTCTTGGAGATATTAAACCTGCTGTTGAAGGAATGTGGTTGCACTTATGAGGAAAAGGGCAATTATATTATTGTGAAGCCTCAGTCGAAGAAACAATCTAACGGGCAGAATGTGAAGCGTGTGACGGGTCAGCTTATTGACGAGTTGGGCGAACCGATGATAGGTGTTACTGTCATGATTAAGGGCACCTCAACTGGTGTTGTGACCGATCTGGATGGAAAGTTTTCCATAGACGATGTGCCGGCAGGCGCTTCCGAGCTACATATTTCATACATAGGCTATGAGGCCAAAGATGTGCAGATTTCGTCTTCTGCCATGCAGATAAAGATGAATCCCGACAATGAGTTGCTTGATGAGGTTGTTGTGGTTGGTTATGGAACTGTAAAGAAGGATGACCTCACAGGCTCGGTTTCAGCCATAAAGCCAGACGAGTTCAATCGTGGAGCCAAGTCAACTGCCCAAGATGCCTTGGTAGGCAAGGTGGCTGGTGTCAATGTGGTGTCAAGTTCGGGTGCTCCTGGTTCGGGTTCCACTATCCGTATTCGTAGTGGTGCCTCGCTTTCAGCGTCCAACGATCCGCTGATTGTGATAGACGGTGTTCCGGTAGACAACTCTTCCATTGAGGGAGGAACCAATCTTATCGGTGGTATCAATCCGAATGACATTGAGACCTTTACGGTTTTGAAGGACGCTTCGGCTACTGCCATTTACGGTTCGCGTGCATCCAATGGCGTTATCGTGATTACAACAAAGAAAGGTACGAAGGGCAAGCCTAAGTTCAACTATTCTTCCAACTATGCCGTAAGCACTACTGCAAAGCGTTTGGAAGTGTTGACAGCAGACGAGTTCAGAGCTTTCGCACCTACCGTGACGGGTGTTCCCGAGAATGTGGAAATGGGCAAGAGCAACACCAACTGGCAGGATGAGATTTACCGCACGGCTTTTGGTATGGACCATAACATCTCAATGTCGGGAAGTATCAAGAACAAGACACCCTTTCGTGTGTCTGCAGGCTACACAAACCAGAATGGTGTGATTCGCACCAACAACTATCAGCGTTACACTTTTGACGGAGGCATTTCGCCTAAGTTTTTCAAGGACCATTTAAGTCTGAATCTCAATGTCAAGGCTTCCTACGAGGACAATAGACGAGTGGACGAGGGAGTGGTAGGAAGTGCTTTGTCTTACGATCCGACGCGTCCGGTGAAAACGGGCAGTGCCACTTCTGCTACAGATCCTGGTCTTGGCTATTTCATTTGGATGAACGGCAATGCGCCAATGGCTATTCAGGGCGATAACCCTATTGCTCAGCTTGATTTGCAGGACATGCGCAATAGAATCTATCGTTCTATCGGCAATGCTTCGGTTAATTACAAGGTGCATGGCTTTGAGGATTTGCAGCTCAATATGAATTTGGGCTATGATATCTTGGAAAGCAAGTATGCCAAGGATGTTCCTGATCTTGCCGGTATGATGTATACAGCCAACAAGAAGGATGGAACGGGCTTGGATTATGATTCTAAACAGCAGAAGCGCAACACCCTGCTCGACCTTTATGCCAACTACCAGCATACATTTGCCGGAAAGCATGATGTGAGCGCGATGGCCGGTTATGGATGGCAGCATTTCTGGAAGAAGTATAACGACACCACTCTTTCGCCGAAAGGCGAAGAATTGTTCTCGCCGAAGCACTACGAGTCTGAGTATTATCTTCTGTCTATGTATGGACGCTTGAATTATGGCTATGCCAGCAAGTATATGGTCACAGCCACTTTGCGTGCCGATGCCTCTTCTCGTTTTGCGAAGGGCAACAGATGGGGCTACTTCCCTTCTGTGGCTTTGGGCTGGAAACTGTCGGAGGAGAAGTTCCTTAAGAACAGTAAGGTGCTTACCAACTTGAAGCTGCGTCTGAGCTACGGTCTTACCGGTCAGCAAGATATCATCAACGACTATCCTTACATGACCACGTTCTCCGTGTCTTACCCGGAGTCAAGCTATCTCTTTGGTGACAAATGGCATAACACTTATCGTCCAAACGGATATGACAGAGACATAAAATGGGAGACTACCGAGACCTGGAATGCTGGTTTGGATTATGGATTTCTCAACAACCGCATTTATGGTTCGATTGATGTCTACAAACGCCATACCAAAGATTTGCTGAACACGATACCGGTGATTTCGGGTGTGAACTATTCTGCTGTCCTGACTACCAACATTGGCGAGATGGATAATAAAGGTGTGGAATTCTCGATTAATGCTGTACCAATCAACACAAAGAATTTTACATGGTCGGTAGGAATGAACTACACCTGGAATGATTCGGAGATTACAAAGTTGAACGTGTCGGATAGCGAGGGCTCTTATGTGGAGACGGGTGCTATTTCGGGTACTGGCAAATTTGTTGAATGTTTCATGGTGGGCAAACGCCCTTACACATTCTATCTGGCAAAGCAGGCTTACGACGAGAAAGGCAAGCCAATCGAGGGAAAGTATGTTCAGCCTGATGGCTCGATATCTTCTACAGAGACACGTTATGCCGATAAGTGTGCTTTGCCGAAGTCGTACCTTGGCTTGAACACTCAACTTACTTACAAGCAGTGGGAGTTGGGCATTACCGGTCATGGCTCTTTCGGCAACTACATCTACAATTACATCGAGGCCGACCAGTATCAGCAGCAGGTGTATAGCGACCAGGGCAGTTTCTCGAATATCCTGAAGGTGACAGCAAACAAGGGATTCCAGCAGCAGCAACTCTACACCGACTATTTCCTGCAGCGTGGCAACTTCTTCCGCATAGACAATATCACGTTGGGTTACACGTTCAGAAAACTGTGGAACAGCACTTCGTCTCTGCGTGTGTCTGCAGCTGTTCAGAATGTTTGCACATTCACCAGCTATTCGGGCATCGACCCTGAGATCTACTCAGGCATCGACAGAAATGTCTATCCACGTCCCCGTACCTACTCTTTGTCATTCAATCTGAATTTCTAAACAATCATAATAACGACAGGAATATGAAAAAGAATATATTTAAAATATTGATGTTTGTATTTATGGGTTGCTTGACAACTTCATGTTTCGGCGACCTTGACACAATGCCTCTTGACGAAACACAACTGGTCGGCGAGAAGGTTTATAACACGGCTGATGGCTATACGGGTGTGCTGGCAAAATGCTACGGCTCTCTCATCTTGACCGGACAGAAAGGTGGAGATGGCGGCGATGGCGACATTGAAGGAGCCAACGAGGGCTATTCCAGCTATATGCGTCTGATGTTCTACCTGCAGGAATTGAGCACCGACAACTTCCTTATGCCGTCTTCGTCCAATGGCTTGCGCAAGTGTCTTAACCTTCAATGGGATGCCTCGAACGCATCGGTCATCCGTTGGACATATCAGCGTCTGTACATGTCTATAGCTTATTGTAACGAGTTGTTAAGAGAGTGTACGGAGGAAAAGTTGAAGTCGCGCGGTCTTTGGAACCAGTTGGGTGGCGAGTGTACCTCCTATCGTGCAGAGGCACGTTTCATCCGTGCTTATTGCTATGCAACCCTGTGCGATATGTTTGGAGCCGTACCTTATATAGATGAAAATACGGGTGTGAAGGATATTCCGGCGCAATGGTCGCGTAAGCAGATCTTTGAGTTCGCCGAAAATGAGTTGAAGGATATACAGAAAGACCTGAAGGCTCCTGGTGAAAATGTTTATGCGCGTGTAGACTGCGTGGCAGACTGGTTCTTGCTCTCTCGCATGTATCTGAATGCCAAGACATGGATTGGAGAAGACCGCTATGACGATGCTTTGACTTATGCCAAGAAGGTGATTGAGGACGGTCACTATCCTTTGGCTTCTGACTATCGCCATATCTTCCTTGCCGATAACGACCAGTGTAAGGAAATCATCTGGCCTTTGGTGCAGGATGGATTGAAGGCGCAGAGCTCAGGTGGCACCAACTTCTATGTGAAGGCTTTTGTCAATGGTCCGATGGACGAACTGTATAACACCGGCATCGGTTCGCGTGGTTGGGGTAATGTCAGATCAAAGACCACTCTCGTTGACGCCTTTGATCCAGCCGACGTGATGTTTGACGTGAATGATCCTTGGGGCAATAATAAAAACGACAAGCGTGCGCAGTTTATGACGGCTTTGCCTAATCAGGTGAAGGAAACATGGGACTCTAAAGACGCCATGACAAGCACCTACACATGTGGATACGGATACATCAAATGGCGTAATGTCACCAAAAACGACCAGATTCCGGCAAGTGGCGACGCTTATACTTCTATTGATTTCCCACTCTTCCGTACGGGTGAGGCCTACCTGACTGCGGCTGAGGCTATTCTGCGTGGAGCCAAGGGCAGCAAGGCTGAGGCTCTGAAGTATGTTAATGAAATTCGTGAGCGTGCTTACATGAGTGGCAAGTATGCAAAGGCTGGTGTGCGTTCTGATGTCTCTGGCGATATTGAGGAGAGCGAGCTGACTCTCGATTTCATCATGGCTGAGCGCCAGCGTGAGTTGGCATCGGAGCTTGTGCGCCGTACCGACCTTATTCGTTTCGGCAAGTACACAAAGGGACATAACTGGGACTGGAAGAACGGCGAGCGTTTGGGTACTGATGTGGACGACCATTTCCAGCTCTTCCCGATTCCTCAAACGGAATTCTCAAACAATCCGAAATTGAAGCAGAATGCTGGTTATGCAAACTAAAAAACATATATGATGAATCTAAGAATTAAGATATTAGCCTTTATATTAGCTACCGTGGGTTTGGGCGTTAATGCCCAAACCACATTTGAGGAAATCAGTGCGGATCTGAACAAGGCGGGTGGCGTTTATCTGGCTTATCCGAAGGTGGAAGCCAAGCAGACACCAGCCCCCAAAGGGTATAAGCCTTTCTATGTGAGCCACTATGGCAGACACGGCTCTCGCTATTTGTTAGGCGACAGAGATTATCTATGGATTATACAGCTGATGCAAAAGGCCGATTCCATAAATGGTCTTACTCCTCTGGGCAAGGATGTGTTGAAGAGATTGTCGTTGGTGTGGCAGGAAGTTCAAGGACGTGCAGGCGACCTGACTCCGTTGGGCGTTCGCCAGCATCGAGGCATTGCGGAGCGAATGTATAAGAATTTCCCAGAGGTGTTCAGAGGCAAGCGTTCTGTCTCTGCCCGTTCTACAGTGGTTTATCGTTGCGCGATGAGTATGGTTGCTTTTGGCGACCGTCTTAAGGGATTGAACCCTCAGCTTGACCTCAGTTATGAGATGAGCGAGAAATACATGTCGTATCTCAATTACCATACTGACCGCTCCAATGCCTTCACTAATGGCGAGAAAGGACCTTGGGTGGAAGAGTACCGCAAGTTTGAGAAGGCGCAGGTTAAGCCCGACCGTCTTGTGAATTCTTTGTTCTCCAATGCCGATTTCATCAGATGCGAAGTGAATCCCGATAATTTGATGTGGGGATTGTATTGGATTGCTGTCGACATGCAGGACATAGAGACTCCGTTGTCTTTCTACGATATTTTCACAGCCCGCGAGATGTTCGACTTGTGGCAATGCGTAAACTATCGCTTCTATATCGGCAATGCCAATCCGTTGGCAAGCAAAGGCATCGTGATGGCTAACGCCAAGTCGTTGGTCGAGAACATCATCGAGTCTGCCGACGCAGCCATCAAAGACCGCTCTATAGCTGCCACGTTGCGTTTCGGGCATGACGGCAATGTGATTCCTTTGCTGGCTTTGCTCCAGATAGAGAACTTCGATGTTGCTGTGGCAGGACCTTCTGAGGTCTATAAGCATTGGTGCGATTTCAAAGCGACGCCTATGGCTTCAAACGTTCAGATCGTGTTTTTCGAGAACAAGAAAGGCGATGTCCTGGTGAAGTTCCTGCACAACGAGAAAGAGGTTCATATTCCGGTTGAAACAGATATCTGGCCTTATTATCATTGGAATGAAGTAAGAGATTACTACCAGAAGCGTTTGGCTGGCATGTAGTCTCGCCGCCAATTCGACGAGTTGGCGAAGAAGATGTACAAATACATTTTAAAAGATTTAACCTGCTTTTGTTACAGCAGCATGGTAACGCGATGCCCGATATGCGGTAACGATATGCCCAATATGCTGTAATGTTGTTTTTGCTGCGCGGTAATTGTTTTACCGCGCAGTTTTTTGTTTATTATTTCTGAAGATTGATAATAATAAGTTTGAGAGTTAGTGGAAAAGAGTGTAATGTTATATGGTTTTGACGTTATAAAAAAACAACCACTTAGGCACGATTTTCAACCGCTTGTGCCGTCACCCAATCTGTTTGAGCACAATCGTCCAAAAGTCGTGTTGCGTAACTGAAAATATAGTAATACCTTTGCGTCAGAATCATTTAAATTAATTAGTTATGAAAAAGGTATTTTTAGCTTTCGGTGCAGCACTTCTTCTTGCATCTTGTACTACAGTGACCAAGACAGCCACAACAATGGATGTCAACAACCACCTTACATCAGAGTCTGACGTCGACTTGGTAGTTTCAAATTCTAAGATAACTTACACACACAAGACAACAGCCAAGGAGAGAAGAGGCGGTCGTAAGAATATCACAAATACAGCCGTTAGAGAAGCGCTCGAAGCAAACGGAAACGCAGAGGTGCTCGTAGCTCCGCAGTACACATTCGTAAGAAAGAGCGGTCTGTTCGGCTCTAAGATAAAGACCGTTATCGTAAGCGGCTATCCTGCAAAGTACAACAACTTCAAGTCAAAGTAATTCACTTTTAACGCCAACTTTATGAAAAAGATATTCCTTTTACCCGCTATCTGTTCAGCGCTCCTGCTTTCTTCGTGCACTACGGTGTACAAGACGGCGGATACAGCAGATGTAAAGAACCATGTGAACACATATCCCGAGGTGGCAGACCTGGACGTTCAGGCTAAGGTGACAAAGACCATGACTTGGAGCTTCCGCCCGTTCTACTTGGGCGAACCGAAGAAGTCGACTGCGAAGGGCAACCTCATCTCTGACGTGCTGAAGGAGAACAACGCAGACGTGCTTCTTGAGCCTCAGTTCCACTTCGAGAAGACCCAGTACGGACAGCGTTCTCTTACCGTTTCGGGCTATCCCGCAACCTACAAGAACTTCCGCAAGGCTACAGATGCCGACCTGAATGCTATCAAGGTATGCACAGATTCGAACGAGAAGAAGCAGTATAACCACGAGAAGAGCGGTTTTCTGTTCAAGATATTCAAGTAAAAAAAGATAAACTAGACTGATACGATTAAATAAAAGAGCACACCAGTTTGCATGTGAATGTGTTCGGGTGGTTAAAAGGCTGGCAGATTCGGCGTATGAGCCGATCTGCCAGCCTTGTTTGTTATTTGTTTTGCAAGTTTTATCCCACCGCCAGCGAGTAGAGGAAGAACATCCAGTGGGCGGTGATGGCAGCGACGAGTCCGCCGCAGAAGTGGGCGAGGATAGCCTTCGGCGTGAGGTCGCGGTAGCCGAGCGAGTCGAGCATGGCGGTGTGAGTGCTGAGGAAGCCGCTCCAGCACATGCCGATAGCGGTAAACACAGCTATCGCGTTGCCGTCTATCCACCCTTCGGCCATGAACTTCGGGACAAGGCCGAGAGCCGCGCCCACTGCGCCGAGGGCGGTAATGGGGAAACCGATGAGGTGCGGGTCGCCGAAGCCGAAGAGCCAGTCGAAGACGAAACTGATCTTGCCGGCGAGCCACGGCAGCAGTTCAACTCCCTGATATGCAGAACCGTCGTATGTGCCGTCTGCGCCAGGACCGAAAGTGAACATCATCACAAACGTGGAGATGAGCAGCACGCCGGGAATGATGCACATGCCCACCTCGACACCGCTCTTGCCGCCGTCGAGCAGCGCGTTGAGCAGACGTGTGAAGAGCGACTCTTTTTCGACTTCTTCCTCATGCTCCTTCTCCTCTTCTTGCAGATCCTGTTCGTCAACAGCGTTCTGCTCCTTGTATTCAGGGTAAGCCTTGACAACGAACCGCTGCATCAGGCGCGTGCTGACGATACAGCCTACAACTGCACCCACAAAACCGATGAGCGGCTCGCGGATATAGCCCTGCCC